>Ga0207754_100009_pt1 | contig 337003 bp, 357 predicted proteins | sample A23E1SouthBayCA_FD_187728 | JGI IMG/M metagenome (GOLD analysis project Ga0207754, IMG submission 187728) | Aerobic enrichment media microbial communities from Eden Landing Ponds, California, USA - A23 E1 (SPAdes) | ecosystem: Environmental > Aquatic > Marine > Unclassified | place: Emeryville... | reverse complement strand
CCCCCCGCCGCTTCTGTGTTACGGCCTGCTCGTCGAGGATTCCGAGACTGGCGGCCGACTCGCGCTCTCGGGCGATACCAGCTACGCGATTCCCGACCGATCGCTGGACGTCCTTTCGGGGGCGGATCTCCTGCTGGCCGACGGCATCGTCCCCGCGGAAAACTGCGAGTATCACCCGATGGGCGGTCGCCACCACGACGACGCGGGCGTCCCCCGGACCTTCGGCGACAAGCACATGACCATCGAAGGGGCCCGCCAGCTCGGTGACCGACTCGACGCGACCGAGACGCGGCTCGTCCACCTCTCGCATTACATTCCTGCCGACCGAGCGTTCGCCGAGGATATGGCCGTCGACGGCGCGCGCTTCGAGTTGTGATCGTGGGACGGTCGTCGGGATTTGGATGGACGGGCCGACCAGCGGCCGGAGCGGGCCGGCCTACCCGAACCGGTCCAGCCCCGCCTGTCGCCGCTGGTGTCCCTTCGGGTCGCGCACCCAGGCGCTGTGTTCCGCCCGCTCGGTCATGCGGTCGAACGCGGGCGGCTCAGCGGAGCCGTGTCCCGGACACTCCGGGCCGCACTCGGCGGCCGGTTCCACGATCCGATCGTGATAGGTACAGTACGGCACGGTCGCGTCCCGCGAGTCGTCGTCGGGATCGCAGTTCGCACACGCCGGCAGTTCCGCTGGCCGCCAGCCTTTGCCGTAGGCCCGCTCGGCCAGCCGCCGCCGAGCCCGTCGTTTCGCCTCCGGATCGACCGTCCGGATCTCCGTCCGCCCGGGGCGTTCCGCGATGATATCGATCCCGCCCGCCGAGGGATCGAGCGGTGTCGGTTCCCTGATCACCTCACGCTCGTTGCGCTCGGGATCGAACCGCCAGATCCCCACCGGATCGGGGATCCGGTTGCGGTGCGCGCCAGTCACGTAGGAGGCTGTCGCCAGGATCACCTCGTCAAACAGCCCCAGCGCCACGTCCTGTCGGAGCTGGCGTTGTAGCTCGCCCGGCCGATCCAGGTCGGGCTTGTTCTCGATGCCGACCAGCCGGTCGAACCACGCTCCGGGATAGCGTGCGGTCTGTCGCACTCGCAGGGTGCCGCCCCGCCGTTCGCGCTCGAGGAACCCGATTTCGACGCCGCGATCGATCAGCGATCGCGCCCGTTCCGGCCGCAGATCCGGGAAGACGCGTCGCCAGTCACGCGCCTGGCCGACGCCGACGTCCGCCTCGATGAGCCGGTCCGGGATCGTCCGATCGGTGATGGTCGTCCGCTGGTCGAACCCCGGCCCGGGTTCGAGCACGACCGTGTCGATGATGCGGCGCCCGTGGATGCTCGCACCGAGCTGGCGGCTAACCACCCGCTCGTCGGATTCAAGCGCCGCACACAGCGCCAGTTCGAACCCGTACTCGCGCACGCCTGGACGTTGCCCGCCACGCGCAAAAGCGTCTCGCCGTGTATACCGGGTTCTGTAACCCCGTATATATGGGGGTTGGTGACATGGCCATCGGGAACGAGATCTTTGTCGAAATACGGCTTGCAAGAGTCAACATCGGCCGGAAATGTCTTTTCGGGCGCGGTTCCCACGCGCTGAGAATGTGGCGGTCGTTTACTAACATAACGCTCTGAGTAGCGAACGAAGAGCTACCCCACACCCGATATATGGGGGTCATACAATGACAGATGGATGGAACATAGTCGTCTGCGTCAAGCAGGTACCCGATGCGGACGACGTTTCTATAGACCCGGAGACGGGACGGTTGAATCGCTCCGACGCCGAGGCCGTGATGAACGCGCCGGACTACAACGCGGTCGAAGCGGCGCTGGAACTGCGCGACGAGGTCGGCGGAACGGTGACGGCCCTCTCGATGGGGCCGCCGAACGCCGACGCGGTGTTGCGTGTGGCCGTCGGGATGGGTGCCGACGACGGCGTCCTCCTGTCCGATCCGGCCTTCGGTGGCAGTGACACCTGGCCCACGAGCCTGGCACTGGCCCGCGGGGCCGAGGAACTGGATGCTGACGTGGTCCTCGGCGGCGAGGAGACGACGGACTCCTCGACTGGCCAGGTCCCGCCGGGGATCGCCGCCCACAACGGCTGGGCACAGCTCACATACGTCGAGGAGCTCGAACCCCGGCCCGACGGGGACAAACTCGTCGCGAAGCGTGACGTGGAAGGCGGCTACGAGAAAGTCGCCGCCGAACTGCCGGTCGTCGTCGCGATGGGCTTCGGCGAGAACGACCCCCGTCCTGCGGGGCTGCACCGCAAGATCTTCGCCGAGGCCGACTTCGAGCCCGAGACCTGGACGGCCGAGGATCTCGGCGTCGAGGACGAGGTCGGACTCTCCGTCTCGCCGACGCAGGTCGGCGGCATGGACACCGCGGATCCGGTCCCGCGCGAACAGGAGGTCGTCGACGAGACCGACGAACTCGCCGAGCAGATAGCGGAGGTGCTCTGAGATGGCAGCCACGAGCGACACCAGTGCCGATATCGAGGCACACGACGACGTCTGGGTGTTCGTCGAACAGCACGACGGCGAGATCGCGAACGTCGCCTGGGAACTGCTGAGCAAGGGTCGAGATCTGGCCGACGAGCGCGGCGAGGACCTCGTCGCCCTGGTGATGGGTGCGGATCTCGACGAGACGGACATCCCCGAGCAGTGTATCGCCCGCGGGGCCGACACAGTGCTGATCGCCGACGATCCGGTGTTCGAGCCCTATCGGTCGGACCCCTACGGCGAGCAGTTCCGCCACCTCGTCGAGACGCGCAAGCCCGCCGTCGCGCTGATCGGCGGGACCCACACCGGTCGGGACTTCGCCGGCCGCGTGGCGGTGCCGACACACGCAGGCCTGACCGCCGACTGCACCGAACTGGAGATGGAAGACGGTCGCTACGAGATGCGCCGGCCGGCCTTTGGCGGGGACGCGCTGGCGACGATCATCTGTCCCGAGCACCGACCGCAGATGTCGACCGTCCGACCCGGGGTGTTCCCGGCCGCGGAACCCGAGGAGGGCCGCGAGGGCGAGGTCGAGACCGTCGAGGTCATCGTCGACGAGGACGAGACGATGACCGAGGTACTCGAGCGCGAGGTCGGCGACGTCGCCGACATCACCGACGCCGATATCGTCGTCGCCGGCGGGATGGGCGCCGAGGGCGACTTCGAGCCGCTGTGGGAGCTGGCTGACCTCCTCGGCGGTGAGGTCGCAGCGACCCGTGACGCCGTCGAAGAGGGCTGGATCGAACCGGCCCGACAGGTCGGCCAGACCGGCAAGACCGTCCGACCGAAGCTGTACGTCGCGGCCGGGATCTCGGGTGCGATCCAGCATCTCGAAGGGATGGACGATAGCGAGACGGTGATCGCGATCAACACCGATCCCAACGCACCGATCTTCGACAACGCTGACTACGGTATCGTCGGTGACCTCCACGAGGTCATTCCCGAATTGATCGAGTACTTCGAGGAGCACGAGGAGGCGATTCCAGCATGAGTGAGACCCCGAACTACGATAACATGTACGACGCAATCGTCGTCGGCGCGGGACTGGCCGGGTCGACGGCTGCACTGACGATGGCTCGCGACGGGCTAGACGTGATTATGATCGAGCGTGGTCCGTCGCCGGGCACGAAGAACGTCTTCGGCGGCGTCCTGTACACGCCGCGGATCCGCGAGCTGACGGACTTCGAGGACGCCCCGAAGGAACGGTACGTCTCCAAGAAGACCTATAGCATGCTCAGCGAGGAGGGCGACGAGACCTCGATGTCGATCGCGCCCTCGTCCTGGCGGGAGGAGCCCCACAACAACTCCTGGATGGTACTGCGTGGGGACTTCGACGAGTGGTTCGCCGAGCAGGCCGTCGAGGCAGGTTCGATGCTGATCACCGAGACGACGGTGACCGATCTCATCAAGGAGAATGGTGAGATCGTCGGTGTCGAGACCGATCGTCCCGACGGCGAGTTGCGCGCACCGATGGTCGTTCTCGCGGAGGGTGCCAACTCACTGGTCAGCGAGGCCGCCGATCTCAAAGATCGGGACGACCGGGACAACGTCGCCGTCTCGGTCAAGGAGGTCCGGAAGTACGACCGCGAGAAGCTGGAAGACCGCTTCCACATCGACGGCGACGCCGGGCTGGCCGCACACTACTTCGGTGACGGGGCCTGTGGCGACGCCGTCGGCGGTGGCTTCCTGTACACCAACAAGCGGACAATCTCGCTCGGCGTCGTCTACTCGATTGAGGACGCCGCTCGCGACGACAAGACGCCCGACGAAGTGCTGGAGGAGTTCAAGCAGCATCCCGCCGTCGCGCCGCTGGTGCGTGGCGGCCGGATGGTCGAGTACTCCGCCCACGCGATTCCCGAAGGCGGCCCCGACTCGATGCCCGACTTGGTCCACGACGGTGCGGTCATTGTCGGCGACGCGGCCGGCCTCGTGCTCAACAGCGGGGTCCACCTGGAAGGGACGAACATGGCCGTCGAGAGCGGCTACCACGCCGGTCGGGCCGTCGCCGATGCGCTGGCGCAGGGTCGGACTGACGAGGCCGCGCTGGCGAGCTACGAGACCGACCTCCGGAACTCCTACGTCGTCGAGAACCTGGAGCACTACGGCTGGTTCATGGACACCGCCGCCGAGGAGAAGGAGTTCCTGTTCGACGATCTGCCGCGGGCGCTCGGACGGGCCGGCGACGCGTACTTCAAGATGGACAACACGCCGAAAGATGAGCACGTCTCGGAGGCCAAGAGCCACATCCTCGATGCCACCGGCGGCTGGCTCGGCGCCGCAAAGAAAGCCTGGAAGTTCCGCAAGATGCTATCATAACAATGAGTACCGCAAAACCCAACGTTCCGGACACCCCTGAGGTAGAGCGCGAATCGATCGAAGACCGCCTGTACACGGTCAAGTACAGCGACAGCGGCGAGAGTCACCTCGACGTCAAAGTCGAGGGAATCTGCGAGGAGAAGTGTACGAACTACGAATGTGTCAACGCCTGCCCCGCTGACGTCTGGCGAGCGGAGGAGGGCGGCGTTCCGATGATCGCCTACGAGAATTGTCTCGAGTGTGGTACCTGTCGGTTCGCCTGCCCGCACGGCAACGTCGAGTGGGAGTACCCCGAGACCGGTAACGGGGTCTCCTACAAGTTCGGATAACGGCCCCCATTTCATACTGCCAGTTGTCCGTCACTCAAGACTGTCAGCACCGGAGTGGCAAGTCTCTGCACAGAGTTCCGGCGGGACATACACCTGGTGCGTAACTCTGTTGGTCCTGTGTCGCGTGTATATCCGCAATTCTTGGGAGTACAGGAGCAACGTTAACCTGCTCTTGGTGCAATGACTAAGGTGGGATCATGGAAGCCAATCTCGGCATAGCACTCCTCGGACTTGGTGCAATCGGCACTGCATTCTCCAGTATCGGGCTGATTGCAAATCGAAGGTTCGGGTGGTTGCTAGGTCTGACGGTCATGTTGACTGCAATTTTCGGGGCAATGGCTGTTGGTCTCATAGGTTGACGAATCGTCGGGACCGGTGACCGTCCCACCACTGGTACACCCCCGAATCTTTATGATGATCTACAGCAGCCTCTCGAATTGAATTAACTCGTACTCGCCGAACGACCGTCGGCCCTGTTCTTCGAAGCCGTGTGCCGGGTAGAACTCAGTCGCACCCTGTTGACGGGCGGCCGTCTCCGCGAGCAGCCACGTCGCACCGCGTTCGCGGGCGGCCTGCTCCAGCCGATCCAGCAACGCCGAGCCGAGCCCCGACCGCTGATAGGCGGGATCGACGCGCATCCGGAATACCTCGGCAGTCTCGCCGTCGATCGTGAGCCCGCCCATACCGACGATGTCGCCGCCGAGATCCGCGACCAGGAACTCGCCGCCCGAATCGAGATATTCGGACTCGATCCGGTGAAGGTCGTCGATCCCGGGCACGTCCTCGGGGTCGGTCCCCTCGGCGGCCATCGCTCGCTCGTTCAACGCCAGGACAGCCTCGGTGTCGCCGGGTTCGAACCGGCGGATCGTGGCGTCGGTCACGAAAATTCGATGTCCTCGCGCGTGGTGACTTCGCCGAACAGAAAGTCGGCATGCTCCAGCGCGTACTCGCGGTGTCCGTCCTCGATCGCGCCGACGGCGTCTTCCAGCAGGATCGGTCGGTAGTCACGCAAGCCGGCGCTTGCGGCCGTCTGCAGGACACAGACGTTCGCCAGCGTCCCGACGATCACCAGGTCGTCGATCCCGCGAGCGTCGAGCCACCCCTCCAGTTCGGTCCGATAGAAGGCGTCGTAGGTGTGCTTCTCGACGACCAGATCCGCGTCGTCGGGATCGAGTTCGTCGACGAGTTCGGCCTCCCAGGAACCTTCCAGCACGTGCTCGCCCCAGCGCTCGAACTCGTCGTAGTAGTGGGCGTCTTCGAACTGCTCGGGCGGGTGGACGTCCCGCGTGAATACGACGGTCGCACCTGCGTCGCTGGCCTGATCGACCAGGTCGACGCAGGGCTCGATAGCGTCTTGGCTGCCGGGCGCGTAGAGGGTCCCGTCGGGATGGCAGAACCCGTTTTGCATGTCGACGACCACGACCGCTGTCGAATCGGGATCCAGGCGCATATCGACACGTACGTCCTTCTCAGGGGATAGTTGTACCGAATTGGATGTGTTTTTGTATCTGAACGTCGTGGCACGATATATGCGTCCCCGCACTGTCCTACTGATAGCCTTCCTCGGGGTGCTTGCGGTGGGTTTTGCCTCTCTTTCCGCCGGCGCCGCGAGTCACGGTCATGCCGCCGAGCAGGTACCGGTCCAGTCGTCTGCGGACACGGAACCGCCGGACCCGCCCGGCGACCCTCTCGGCTGGGAGAACGGTTACTGGTACAACGAATCGATCGACGTGACGCCCGATGACGGTCTCAACGAGAGTGAACTCGACGCCGTCGTCGCGCGTTCGATGGCTCGTGTCGAGTCCGTCCGCGGTATCGAGTTCAACGGGACCGTCCCGGTCGAGGTAATCAGCCGGGCGGCGTTCAGCGACAACCGGAGCGTCAGCGACACGAACACCTCGACGGCCAACCGGATCCATCAGAACGTCAAGTGGGAGGCGATGTTCTCGATCGGTGAAGACGAAAACGCCCTCTCCTCGTTCCGGTCGACCCAGACGGCGACGATCGGTGGCTACTACAGTCCCGGCGACGACCGGATCGTGATCGTCTCGGAGAACGCGACCACCCCGAAAATGGACGAGGTCACGCTCTCCCAGGAACTGTTTCACGCCCTGCAGGACCAGAAACTCGAAATCTCCTTCAACCGATCGACCCGGGAGGGACTCAACGCGGCCAACGGGATCATTGAAGGTGATGGCAATCTCGTCGACCAGATTTACCAGACCAACTGTGGTGACGACTGGAACTGTGTAACTCCAAGTAGCGACGATTCCAGCGGTGGCGGTGACACGAGCGACATCAATTACGGGATCTACCTGACGCAGTATCAGCCGTACAACGACGGCCCGGCGTTCGTCCAGCAGATCCGCTCTGAGGGTGGCTGGGAAGCAGTCAACGACGTCTACGACAATCCGCCGACCAGCACCGAGCAGGTCATCCATCCCGAGAAATACCCTGACGAAGGCCCAGTAAATATTACGTTCACTGATTCGAGTAGCGACGAATGGTCTGTGCCAGACTTGGGCAACGGGAGCGTCGACTACGCCCGCTTCGGCCAGGCCGGGCTGAGCGCGATGTTCCTGCGGCCGGCGGTCGCGTCACAATACAGCGATGTTCCCGTTTTGCGTCCCGAACAGATATTTACTGACCGTCGGACGCTCAACTACGGTCTCGACGTCACGAACGGCTGGGGCAACGACCGGCTCTACCCCTACGCCACGAATGAGTCGGCAGAAACTAACGAGACAGGATACGTCTGGCAGATCGAGTGGGACACGGTCGACGACGCCGGTGCGTTCGCCGACGCGTACGTCGAGTTGCTCGGGTACTACGGTGCCGAATCGGTCCCCGAGAACGAGAGCACTTACCGAGTCCCCGACGACGAGGCGTTCGGTGACGCGTTCTACGTCGGACACGACGGGCAGACGGTGACGATCGTCAACGGGCCGACTGTCGCGGACCTCTCGTCGATCCGTGCCGGGGCGGCACCGCCGAACAGTACTAACCCCAACGGGACGACGACGGACACCGGTGACGGGTCGACGACAGACACCGACGAGACGACGGACACCGGTGATGGATTCGGTCCGGGCTTTAGCGTCGCGGTCGCGTTGCTCGCAGTGCTTGCCAGTGCCGCCGTCGCAGTTCGACGCCACACGTAGGCGCACGTTGCTGGTTGTTCGACACGTCGTTTCCGTCCGGAACGCCTTTGCTCAGGAGTCCCCTACGACGGCCAATGCGACGGTACCTCGCGATTCTGGCGCTCGCGGCTGCGCTCGTGATCGCGGGGTGTATCTCACCACCCACGACGACGGACGATATCGGCGTCGAGAACGGATACCGATACGACGCTGACATCGCGGTCACGACCGACGACGGCCTCAATGAGAGCGAACGCGAGGCCGTCGTCGGACGCGCGATGGCACGCGTCGAGTACATCCGCGGCCACGAGTTCCGGGAGACCGTCGACGTACGGGTCATCTCCCGTGCGGAGTACCGCAACCGCACCAATGACGCTTCGGACGCTGCAAATCTGACCGCCCGACAGCGGTGGAATGAACAGGTCTGGGAGGCGTTGCACATCATCGGCGAGGACGAGACGTATCCCGAGGCGCGGGCGACCAACCGCGGGTCGTCGGTGGTGGGGTACTACTCGCCGGGGGACGGGGAGATCGTCCTCGTCAGCGACTCGGCGACGCCGCGGGTGGCCCGCGGGACGCTCGTCCACGAACTCGTCCACGCGTTACAGGACCAACACCTCTCCCTCGGGGAGACGCGCCAGTTGCAGGACGAGCAACTCGCCGTCTGGAGTCTCATCGAAGGCGACGCCAACTACGTCCAGGACCGCTACGAACGTCTCTGTGGGGTGACCTGGGAGTGCATCGAGACGCCCCGAGCAGCCCCCGTTCGATCGGGCTCGTTCAATCAGGGACTGTTCCTGGTGAGCTATCTCCCCTACGCCGAAGGGACCGAGTTCGTCAAGGCATTGCGCGAGCGTGGCGACTGGCGTGCTGTCGACGACGGGTACGGACGGTTCCCCGCGAGCACCGAACAGGTCATCCATCCCGACCGCTATCCCGGCGACGAACCGGCGACCGTGCCTGTTCCTGATCGCTCGAACAGTGGATGGGAGCAGTTTGACGACCTCGACCGTCCGGGCCATGACACCGTCGGCGAGGGATCGATCTACGCGATGTTCGCCGCGACCGGCGTGATCGACCGCAGCGGGGCAGCGCAGTACGACTACGACCATCCGCTGTCGAGCGGCTGGGCGGGCGATCGGATCGTCCCCTACCACAACGGTAGCGGCGGCTACGGCTACGTGTGGCGAGTTCGCTGGGCGACTCCCGGCGAGGCCCGTGCGTTCGCCGAGGGGTACCGGACGCTTCTCGACCGTCGGGGCGCCGATCGAATCGGTGACGGTCGATACCGTATCGGGGACGGCGGATTCGCCGACGCGTTCCGGATCTCGCGGGACGGACAGACGGTGACGATCGTCAACGCTCCGACCGCTCCCGGCCTCGATGCCGTCCACGCGCCGTCGTGACGGGGATGGAATAGGTCCCTTTTTTCATCTGCAGCCGGTAGCTCGCGTATGACCGATAGTGGCCCGTTCGACTTTCTCGGGGTGGACGCGATCCGTGCGGAGCGAGCGACCGACGCGTACTTCGACCGCACGGTCGAGGCGCTCGAACACGCGGGCAAGGATCCCCACGTCGTCGCCGAAGTGACCGCCGACCAGTTTCCCGACGGCGAGTTCGAGGTGCTGGCCGGGCTGAAGGACCTCGCGCATCTCTTCGAGGGCTACGAGGTGGACGTCGAGGCACTGGCGGAAGGGCAACTGTTCGACGGCGGTCCGGTCGCCCGGATCGAAGGCGATTATCTGGAGTTCTGTCGGCTGGAGACGGCGTTGCTCGGGTTTCTGTCACACGCCAGCGCCATTGCGACCAACGCCTTGCGAGCGCGGCGGGCCGCGCCGGACTCGACGGTGCTGAGCTTCGGCTCGCGACACGTCCATCCCGCGATCGCGCCGGTCGTCGAGCGGGGCGCCCTGATCGGCGGCCTCGACGGCATCTCCAACGTCGCTGCCGGCGAGATGATCGGCCGGGAGGCCGGGGGGACGATGCCCCACGCGCTGGTGCTTTCCTTCGGCCGAGGTAACCAGGAAGCGGCCTGGCGGGCGTTCGACGAGGCTGTCGGCCCCGACGTGCCCCGTGTCGCGCTCTGTGACACCTTCACCGACGAGGTCGACGAGACGCTTCGCGCCGTCGAGACTATCGAGGACATCGACAGCGTCCGCCTCGACACGACCGGTTCCCGGCGTGGCGACTTCAGACACATCATCAAGGAGGTCCGGTGGGAACTGGACGCACGGGGTCACGACGATATCGGTGTCTTCGTCAGCGGCGGCCTCGGGCCTGACCAGTTGCGCGAGCTTCGAGACGTTGCCGACGGGTTCGGCGTCGGCGGGTACGTCAGCAACGCGGACCCGGTCGATTTCGCACTGGACATCGTCGAGGTCGACGGACAGCCCACTTCCAAGCGCGGCAAGCTCGCCGGCGTGAAAGACGTCTACCGGACCCCGGACGGCGGTCATCACGTCGCGCTCGCGGACCGGCCCGGCCCCGTCGACGGCGAGTCACTCATGGAGCCGCTGGTCCGGGACGGCGAGATCGTCCGGGAGTTCGATATCGAGAACGCCGCGCGGCTGGCCAGTCAGGACGCCGACGCTGTCGGGTTCGCAAGCGAGTGATACGGACTGTTGTACCGATCTGCCACGACGATCGTACTCTTGTGATCGATGCGGAACAGTCCGTCTGAGAGAATTGGGCCGCTACTGGTGTCCGACCGGCTCGTTCGGGTAGTCCTTTTCGCCGACTTCGATCGGAACGTCCAGCCAGTTCTCCATCGGGATCAGCGGACATTCGTAGGCCTTGTTGTATGCGCACGTCGGGTTGTACGCCTCGTTGAGATCCAGGATCCACGTTCCGTCCGCAGTCCTGTGCTCGCCCACCTCGAGATCGATGTACCGGCCCGCGCCGTAGGTCTCCTCGTCGTTGGTCTCGTCGCGGAACGGCACCCACAGACGGTCTTCGCCGCCGACCGGCTGATAGGCCTGTAGGGTCAGTTCTTCGCCGTCGACCTCGAACCGGAACTCACCGTAGCGAACGTACTCCTGTGAGCCGTCGGCGGTCGTCTCGACGGTTATGTGCTCCTTGTCGTCGTGTTCGTGTAGTTCGAGTTCGAACCGATACGCCGGGTCGATCGGGTAATACTCCAGTCCCGCGAAATCGGCGTGGTTCGGAATCGGCGACCGCGGATGTGAGCCGAAATACTGTTCTTTCTGTTCGCGCTGCTGTTCGAGTTCGCTTTGCCAGTCGTCGCTCATATTCCGTGGTACGGTGAGGGGCCAGTTTACTCTTCCGACTGTTGTGCGTCATTTAGACAATACTGCCCGGACCGACCGAAGTCCGTGGGAGCGACAGCGTGACGCGGGTTCTGTGCCCGTTCTCAAAGCTGGGTGGCTGCTCCGGCGCTTTGACGATTCGGACTGTCGGTCCAGCGTTCGACGCCGCTCGTGTGCTCCGGCGGTGTTTCGCGTTCGAGAGGGGGGATCCGCGTCGATCACTCGTCCCACGCGTCGGGCCAGACATCGGCCGCTCGCATACTGGGCTCGGCATCCGACAGATCGTCTCTGAGCCGCTGTGGGTCGATCCGATCGAGGTCCGTCCCGACCAACTCGCGAACGAGCAGCGTCACCAACATTGCGTGCTCGCGGAGCGTCCGTTGATCGACCTTGTCCCTGGTGTCCGCCCGCGTGTGCGTCCACCCTCGTTTCCAGGTGCCGGTCTCGTCGTTCGCCTGGCTGTGCACCTGCAGCGCCGGGATGCCCCGGCGGAGAAACGGCCAGTGATCGCTGTAGGGATGGGGCCGGTCCTGGACCTCCAGCGGATGGCCGACCGCCGCAAACGCCTCTTCCGCAAGTGCGCCGAGTTCGTCACTACCGTGTGTCAGCGCCTGAATCGTCCGCTCCCGTCCGACTCCGTCGAGGTTGACGACCGCATGCACGTCCTCGGGATCGACGCTTGCCGCCAGGGTCTCGCTGCCCTGTAGTCCCAGTTCCTCACACCCGACCAGCGCGATCTCGACGCCGCGGTCGAGTTCCAGTTCCCGCAGTGCGTCGACGACGGACAGAGATACGGCGACGCCGCAGCCGTTGTCCAGCGCCCCCTCCGCGACGTCGTGGGCGTCGTAGTGAGCGACCAGGAGCACGGACGCGTCGGTCTCGGGACCGAACCGGCCGCGGACGTTCTGGCTCGTTCCCGGTTCGACCGACGCGGTGACGTTCAGCCTGGCGGCCGCCCCGTTTCGAGCGTAGTCACGGAGCCACTCGCCGGTCTCGTGGCTGACTCCCACCGCGGGCAAGGTGTCGCCGACCCGGAGCGAGCCGGTCGGCGGGAGCTGTCCGGGCCGGTGATTCGCGAAGATGAACCCCGCGGCGCCGCGTTCGGCCGCGTGACCGATCTTCTCGGTCCGGTGGACGAACCGATCGGCCGACGGCGGCGTGGCCGCACTCGCGACGACGATCGCGTCCTCCACGTCGTTTTCGTCGAGTTCCTCGGGCGTGCCGTACCCGACATCCACCAGTGGTGCCTCGACGGTCGCCTCCGGGCAGTACGGCAGCGCTCGCGCCTCGAAGGTTCGCTCGCGGTCCTTGCTGTGGACGTGGACCAATAGCGATGTCTCCCCGCGCGTCCACTCCGGGATCGCGAACGACTCCTGGCGGACGTCCTCGACGCCGAGTGCTTCGAGCTCGTCACGCAGGAACTCCGCCGCCCGCTTTTCGCCCGGATGCCCCCCGAGTCTGTCCTCGAATTCCGCCAGCGTCGTCACCACGCGCCAGGGACGGTCGGACTGCCAGATCGTCCCGAGACGGCGCGCCACCCGTTCGTCCATGGCGAATGCGTCGAACGGGTGGACCAAAAAACTCCCCTGCGCGGATGACACGGTCGCGTCGTTGCGTCCGATCGCAGTCAAGACAACTCCGGGCGAGTTAGGGACTCATCCTCTCCCCCTTCCAGTTCGGCGGCGACCGACTGCAGACGCTCTATCCGCCGGTCGGTCGGCGGGTGTGACCGAAGCTTGATCGTGAGTCCGTCGTCGTCCGCCGACTCGTCGCGGGAGAATCCGTACGGGAGCAGGCACAGCCCTTCGACGAGGCTGTCCATCGACCGGAGATCCGTTTCGGGGCTCGATTCGACCGCATCGTCGAGCTTCCGGAGCGCGCTGGCGAGTGCCTCCGGTTCCCCGGTCAGCATCGCCCCTGCCCGGTCGGCCGCGAACTCCCGGTCCCGGGAGAGCCGGTGAGTGAGGTAGACGACTGGCGTCGCCAGGACCCCCAGACCGACGCCACCGAGCACGAGCGAGAGGCCCGCCGCGACCAACAGTGACACGGGCGAGGTCGGATCCGTCCAGCCCGCCGCAACGATCAGCGCGAACAGCACCGCGCCACCGAAGAGGTTCGCCCGCAGCCAGCGCGGGAGCCCGGCGACAGGCCGATCGCTCGCCAGTGCCGGCAGAAACGTCGCCAGGGTCATCACCGTCGCGTCCCGGTTCTGGAGATGCGCGAGTTCGTGTGCCAGCACCGCGTCCAGTTCCGCGTCGGTGAGTTGTTCGCGCAACCCGCTGCTGAGGACGATCATCGGATCGCCGCCGCCGACCGAAAAGCAGTTGGGCGTCGTCGAGTCGATCAGCCCGACCGCCGGCGGCTGGCGATCGAGGAGTGCCGAGAGCCGCTCGACGCGGTCGTGTAACTCCGGGGCGTCCGATGCAGAGAGGCGCGTCACGTCCGCTCGGGACAACGCCATCGCCCGTGCAGTCCGAAGCTGGACGGCGAGCAAGCCCGAAAGCGAGAGTCCAACTAGTACCGTCCACCAGACTACGCCTGGAACCGCCGGTGCGACCGCACCGCGTGCGCGCTCGACGAACGGTGCCAGCAGCCCCAAAAGCGCGGTGACGAACACCACGTTAGCCACTACGATCGCGAGTACCGTGGCTGCCAGCCGTCGCCGGAGCGATGTCGGTCGATGCGGGGACACGTATCAGCGATGTATTCACGGCACCGGATCAAAACTATTGTGGACTACTCACGCAACTTGAGCGTTTAGAGAGTGAACAACAAGCTATTTTATCGTCACACGTGACACGTCCACACGTGGGACAAGACCTTCGTAGAGCCGCCCTGCTCACGGTCGCCCTGGGTTCCCTCCTGCTGGCGGCGTCGCTGATGCCGGCGGCGGGCCTGGGATCGTTCCCGTCCGCCGAGAGCGACGCCGGCGGGGATAGCGGCCCGGCCGCGTCGACGGGGACGGCCACGGAGACGGCGACCGAAACGGCGACGCTGACAGAGACAGCGACGCCGACCGAAACGACGACGCCGACAGTCACACGGACCGAAACTGACGCCCCAGCCGGCGACTCGCCGGACCGATCCGACGGCTCCGGTTCCGTGTTCACAGAGCTTTTCACGCTGTTCTCGCTGCTCACGTTCGGCGTGGTCGGTTCGGCGCTGGCCGCTGCTGGGTACGCGGGGACCGTCCTGGCTGTCAGCACCGTCGCCGGTCCTGCTGTCGCGGAACGGCTTCCGTTCGGTGCCGGGATTCGGTCGCTTCCGACGGCGACGATGGCGACGCTGATCGGACTGTCCGGCTCTCTCAGTCGGTTCTTCCGCAGTGTCGGGTCGGGCACTGACGCGCTCGTGGCCGGGCTCAGCGGGCTGACCGGTGCCATCGGCTCGATCGGGGTGGGGCTCACTGCAGTTCTCTCCCGCTCAGTCTCGCTCGGCAGTGGGCTCTCGGCCGGCGTCGGTTCGCTGTTCGGATCGCTGAGTAACGCATTGTCGTCGCTCACCCGCGGTGGCGCGACTCGAACGACCGCCGGGACGACGGAAGCAGCGAGTGCCGACGCCCGTTCGGCCGTCGGCGTCGACCCCGAGCCCCCCTCCGAGCCCGACGAGCCGGCGACGGTGTCGGAGGCCTGGGAGCGGATGACTGACCGTATCCCGGTCTCCGACAAGTTCGCGAAGACGCCCGCCGAGCTTCGTGACGCCGCGATAGAGCGCGACTGGCCTCGAGACCCCGTCGAGCGTTTGACAGCCATCTTCCGGGAGATCCGATACGGCAGCAGCGACCGGACGGACGAACACACCGAAACGGCGCTGTCCGCGCTCGCGGAGTTGCGGTCCTACTGGGAGGACGACCAATGATATCTCGGCCCATGAAACGTCTGGCACTGTCTCTGCTGGGGGCTCTGACGCTCGCGGCGGCGATCGCAGTCATCCTGCTGCCCCAGTCGCCCGCAGTCGTCACACAGTACGGTCAGACGCTCGAAGGGTCGATGCTGCTGCTCGTGCTGGCGGGCGTCTTCGCGGCCCTCGGCGTTCGCTACGGGTATCGCGTGGCGGCCCACCGCGGCGGGGAGCCACCGTTCGATCAGCCGCCGGAGGAAGCGACCGGCTACGATACGAGACTCCCTGGCGATCACGTTGACGCGCAGTACGCGAAGGCGACGGCGCCGAACCGCAACGAAAACGTTCGGGCGGCCCACCGACAAACGGTCGTTCGATATCTAGAAGAAACGGCCGTCGACGTACTCTCCGACGCCGAGAACGTTGCGCCACCGGCCGCCCGCGAACGCGTCGAGGACGGTTCCTGGAGCGACGACCCGCGCGTGCAGGCGCTGTTCCAGGGCGATCGCACGCAACTGCCACCGCGGATTCGGCTTCGGGACTGGGCGAGCGGCGAGAGCTTCGAACGTCGCGTCGAGCGAACCGTCGCCGAACTCCAGCGCATCGCGGACCTGCCGGACGACACGCAGTCGTCCCCCGATGATCTCGATTCCGAACTCGACGCCAGCGGCTCGACGCCCTCGGCGCGCTTCGAACCGTCGACAGCCGACACCGCGACGCGCGAGCGGGCCACGGTCACGACGGCCGACGCGACTCTCGAACGCGACGGTCACTGGAACGTCGGGGTACCCGTTGCCTTTCTGCTCGGTGGGCTGGGGTTCGTCCTCTCGAACCCGACGCTGGTGCTCGCTGCGATCGTTCCGGCGGGCTTTTCGATCTACGCGTCGCTGACGCGTTCGCCCGCCCTGAACGTCGATGTCGAGCGGACCGTCTCGAGTGAATCGCCCGCGCCAGGCGAGCGGGTTCGCGTGGTGCTCACCGTCGAAAACATCGGTGACCGGCCACTGGCCGAGTTGCGGGCGGTCGACGGCGTTCCGGAGTCGTTGCGCGTCGTCAGTGGTTCGCCACGACTCTGTGCCACGCTCGAACCCGGCGAGTCGGCGACGACCACCTACACGGTCGAGGCGTTCCGTGGCGAGCACGCCTTCGGGACCGCGTCGCTGTGGGCCCGCAACGTCAGCGGCGACGCCGAACGGACGCACGTGGTCGACCTCGAAACGAGACTCGCGTGTCACGATCCGGTCGAGACGATGCCGACGACCGGGCAGACGACGCCGTACGAGGGCCGGATTGAAACCGACGCCGGCGGTCACGGACTGGAGTTCTACGCGACCAGAGCGTACAACCCGGCCGATCCGCTCAGCCGGATCGACTGGAACCACTGGGCACGGACCGGGGAACCCCGCACCGTCCAGTTCCGACGGACTCAGGCCGGGACGGTCGTGGTCGTCGTCGACGACCGGTCGGTCTCCCGGAGGGCCAGAAGCGAGTTCACCCCGGACGCGGTCGCGCTGGGCCGTCACGCTGCCATCCGTATCGCGGACGCGCTTTTCGCCGCGTCGAACGCCGTCGGAGGCGCGTTACTGACGCGCCGCGCCTACGAGCGGCCGTCGCGCGGTCGGTATCAACGCCAGCAACTTGAGGAGTTTTTCCGCCGGCCGCCGAGCCAGCCCGAGTCGACCGGCAGTGGCGGCTCGCAGTCGCTGATGGACATCGACAAGCAGTTTTTCGGTGGGATAGATGAGGACTCCGATCGCCGATCGAAGCAGGACGGAGACGACGACAGCGTCTGGAGTCCGCTACTCGCGACCGACGGCGGTGGCATCCCGGTCGAATGGCTTCGAAAGCGTTTGTCGGGCCGGGAACAGGTGGTGTTCGTGTCGCCGCTGCTTGATGACGCGCCCCGTCGGTTCGTCCGGACGCTGCAGGCCGGTGGCACCGACGTGACGGTTCTTAGTCCGGATGTCACGTCCGGCGGCTCGCCCGGGCGGGCAATCGCCCGGATCGAACGCCACGAGCGGCTCAGGGCGTTGCGGCGCCGGGGGCTGCGCGTCGTCGACTGGTCGACCGACGAACCGCTGTCCGCGACGCTCGAACGTGCCCAGCACAGGTGGTCACGATGACCGCGCCCGATCGACAGCCGACCTGGCTCACCAGCCAACTGGCCGCCGCGCTCGTTTCTGCGCTCGTGGTCGTCCACGGCTTCGTCGCCGGCGTGCCGGGCGTCGCGTTCCTCGCGCTGCTCGGAGCGCTCGCGCTCGTCAGAGCCGCGCGATCGCTTGCTGTCGACCGCTCGGACGTGGCGCGAACCGAACGCGCGGTCTCGACGATCGGGTTCGTGCTCGGTGCGCTGGTTGTGGTTCTGGCACTGGCGCACCTCGACCCGATCGCTCGGTCGCTCCTCGGTTTGCCGATCGCCGGATTCGTCCTCGTCGGACTCACCGGCCACGGCGCGATCTACGGACCGCACGCCGGCGCGTTTACCAGTGTCTACCGGCGATCCCGGACCACTCTCGTGGTTGCTGCTCTCCTTTTTGCGTTCGTCCAGGGGATACTCCTCTCGACGACGGTCTCGCGTGGCGTGGCCTGGCTTCCCGTACTTTTCTCCTGGCGATTCGGCATCGCGCTGGTCGCCTTCGAGCTGGTAGTGTACGCGCTCGTCGTCTCGCTGTTGTGGGCCCAGCGCGAACTCGACGAGCGGCTCGGCACCGAGCGTGTTCGACAGACGATGGCTGTGACGGTCGGCGGGCGGTCCGTCCACGGAACCCTTCGAGCTGTCCACACCTGGGTTCGCGACCACTGGATCGTCGCGGGCGTGCAGGTGGTCGGCGTGTTCTTGCTGGGCGGGACTGTCGAGGCGGTCCTGCTGTCGGCAGAGCCGGTCGGTCCGCTCGTCGTCGTACTGTTCGTGTCCGGCCTTGCACACGCCCTGGTCGGCGTCCTCGTCGCCGTCGCCCTGTCCGTCCGCGTCGCTGCGTTCGTTCACGATATCCTCTTTCGGCCGCTGCAGGATCCGATGGCCACCGGAACCGATGTGACCGGTGCCGTTCTCGTCGCCGTCGGATCCGGATTGCTGTCGTTGCTCGTTCCCGACGCTCTCACGTCGGTGCTGCCGAGTGGGGCTGCGACGGATCTATCGTCGGCGGTCGGTCCGGCGGCCGTCTTGGTCGGACTATTGGCCCTCGTCGGCATCGTGGCGCCTTTCGTCGTGTTCATCCTCACGCAAACCGCCGTCGTGGTCGGTCTGGCCGCAGAACGGACGAGCGGCTTTTCGATCGGGAGCGCGCTCGTCCTGCTCGGATCGATCGTCGCGGCCGAACAGGGCGCCCCGGCAGTCGTCGTGTTCGTCGGCGTCGCAGTCGCCGTGCTGGCCTGGGAGTTCGGCGAACAGGCGACGTATCTCGGTGTGACTGTCGGCGACGACACCGACGACGTAGTCGAGACAGTCCACGCAGTCGTGGCCGTCGCCGTCGGAGTCGTCGGGATCGCAGTGGCGAGTGGCGTCGGCTACCTGTTCGGGCCGATTTCGGTCGGGCCCGATCGGGCGGTCGTGGCGATCGTGCTGGCGCTCGTCGCGGCCGTCGCGGCGGTGGCGACGCTCGACAGTCAGACCTCGTAGCGTCCACGTTTTTCGGAGGGCACAGCCGGCAGTCTTAGGACCCCGCCGTCCCAAAGCCGGCCCATGAGTTCGGTGCCCGAACGGAGCGACATCGAGACGGAGTACACCTGGGAACTGGAAGCGCTGTACGCCGACGACGAGGAGTGGGAAGCCGCCTTCGAGGACGCCAGCGAGCGGATCGAGGACCTGGCCGCCTACGAGGGGCGAGCGACCGAGGACGCCGCCACGTTACTCGAAACCTTAGAGACCTTCGAGACGGTGATGCGACAGGTCGAGAACGTCGTCGCCTACGCCCGGATGCGCCGCGACGAGGACACCCGCGACAGCGACTACCAGGCGCTGTTCGCCCGCGCGCAGTCACTGCACTCCGAAGCCAGCAGCGCCGCGAGCTTCCTCGACCCGGAGATCCAGTCCTGCACGCGCGAAGAGATCGAGGCGATGATCGAGGAAGAGCCGGATCTGGCCGACTACGAGCACTACTTCGACGACATTCTCCGGATGAAAGAACACACTCGCTCGGTCGAGGTCGAGGAACTGCTCGCGGACATGGGCGAGGTCCTGGGTGCATCCTCGGAGGTGTACAACATGCTGACGAACGCGGACATGACGTTCCCCAGCGTGGAGGACCCCGAGGGCGAACCCGTCGAGATCACGCTCAACAACTTCACAACCCTGCAGAAGCGCCAGGACCGGGGATTCCGCCGGGACGTGTACGAGACCTTCTACGACGAGTGGGGGTCCGTCCGCAACGCCGTCGGCGCGGCACACAAAAACAGCGTCAAGACCGACGTCAAGAGCGCGCGAGCACGGAACTACGAGACTGCCCGCGAGGCCGCATTGAACGGGCCGAACGTCCCGACCGAGGTCTACGACACGCTCGTCGAGACCGTCCGGGACAACCTCGACGCGCTGCATCACCACGCCGACCTGAAACGGCAGGTCATCGACGGCGACGAGTTGCGGATGTGGGACCTGTACGTGCCACTGACCGAGACCGAGAGCCCGGAAATCGAGTACGAACAGGCCTGTGAGTACGTTACCGAAGCCGTCGCGCCGCTGGGCGAGGACTACCAGTCCCGCCTGGCGGAGGGGCTGGATTCGCGGTGGGTCGACGTCTACGAGGCCCGCGGCAAGCAGTCCGGTGCTTACTCAGGGGGAACCTACGAGTCCCAGCCGTACATCCTGATGAACTATCAGGACGACGTCGAGTCGATGTACACGCTGGCACACGAACTGGGCCACTCGATGCACAGCGAGTACACCAGCGAGCACCAGCCCTACGTCTACGCCGACTACGAGATCTTCACGGCGGAGGTCGCCTCGACGGTCAATGAGACGCTGCTGACTCATCATCTGCTGGACACCGTCGAGGACGACCGACTGCGTCGACACGTTCTCAACGAGTATCTCGAACGGTTCCGTTCGACGCTGTTCCGGCAGACGATGTTCGCGGAGTTCGAGCAGCGGACCCACGAACTCGCCGAGGCCGGCGAGGCGCTGACCGCCGAGCGACTCGACGAGCTCTACGCCGATCTCAAGGGCGAATACTACGAGCCCGCCGAATTGGACGACCGGATTGCCCGCGAGTGGATGCGCATCCCGCACTTCTACCGGGCTTTTTACGTCTACCAGTACGCCACGGGGATCTCGGCGGCGGTCGCGCTGGTCGAGTCGATCCTCGACGGTGACGACCCCGATGCGGCCGACCGGTACGTGAACGACTTCCTCTCGCGCGGGTCACGCGCGTACCCGCTCGAACTGCTCCGGGACGCCGGTGTCGACATGGCCGAACCCGACCCGATCGAGGCCGCGACCGACGTCTACAGCGAGTACCTCACGGAGATGGAGTCGCTGCTGTAGGCCCGGCATCGAACCTGCAACCGCGACCCAAAGGCACTTTTCCCTGTATCGACTACCATCTGTATCAGATGTCTCGCAGTCCCTCGCTTCCGGACCGACCCACTCTCGATCTCGACCCCGACATGTCGCCGTCCGAACGCCTGGCGGCGCTACAGGAGCACTTCGTCGAGGTCGACCGGGTGAACCGCGAATTACAACAGCAACTGACCGCGGCCAAAGAGCGCCAGGACGACCTGGTCGAACAGGTCGACACGCTCGAACGGCAAAACGAGACGCTCAAGACCTCGTCGCTGTACATCGCCACAACCGAAGAGTTGCTGGACGACGGCGTCGTCATCAAACAGCACGGGAACAACCAGGAGGTCCTGACGGAGGTCTCACCGCAGCTCCGCTCGAAAATCGAGGCCGGCGACCGCGTGGCGATCAACGATTCCTTTACCGTCAAACAGACGCTGGACAGCGAGAAAGACGCCCGAACGCAGGCGATGCAGATCGACGGCTCACCGGACGTGACCTACGACGATATCGGCGGGCTCGAAAGCCAGATCCGCGAAGTGCGAGAAGCCGTCGAGGAACCCTTGCTCAACGCCGAGCAGTTCCGCGAGGTCGGGATCGACCCGCCCAGCGGCGTCCTGCTGCACGGCCCGCCCGGCACGGGCAAGACGATGCTCGCGAAGGCCGTCGCCAACGAGACTGACGCGACGTTCATCAAGATGGCCGGCTCGGAACTCGTCCAGAAGTTCATCGGCGAGGGCGCGAAACTCGTCCGGGACCTGTTCGAACTCGCGGCCGAGCGCGAACCGGCGATCGTCTTCATCGACGAGATCGACGCGATCGCGAGCAAGCGCACCGAGTCGAAGACCTCCGGCGACGCGGAGGTCCAGCGGACGATGATGCAGCTCCTCAGCGAGATGGACGGCTTCGAGGACCGCGGGGAGATCCGGATCATCGCCGCGACCAACCGCTTCGACATGCTCGACCGGGCGATCCTCCGGCCCGGCCGCTTCGACCGTCTCATCGAGGTGCCCGAGCCCGACCGGGAGGGTCGCAAGCGGATCCTGGAGATCCACACCCAGGAGATGAGCCTCGACGACGGCGTCGACCTCGCCACGTGGGCCGAAGAGACGGCTGGCTTCACCGGCGCGGAGCTGGCCAGTCTCGCGACCGAGGCCGGCATGTTCGCGATCCGGGACGGCCGCACTGAAGTCACTGCTGGGGACTTCGCGGACGCTCTCGACAAAGTCGAAGCCGCCGACGACGACAGCGTCGGTACGCCGGTCGCGTTCTACTGATAGTCGGCTCCGCTTGTTCGTTTTCGATAATCACCCCGAAGCTTGACGGTGGCTCCCTGTGAATGCCCAACTATGGGCAAGCATATTCTGATCCCGGTCGACGGGTCCGACCAGGCCCACGAGGCGTGTGAGTTCGTCGCCGAGAATTCTCCCGACAGCGACGTGACGCTGCTGCACGTCATCAACCCGGCGGAAGCCGGCTACAGCGTCCAGGCGGGGCTTCCGACCTTCTCCGAGGAGTGGTACGAGCGACAGAAAGAGCGCGCCGAGGAGATTTTCGAGGAGGTCGAACCGGATCTGGCAGGGGGCGACGGGACGGTTACCAGAGAAACCGAGATCGGTAAGCCGACGAACACGATCGTCGAGTTCGCCGAGGATAACGGTGTCGACCAGATCGTAATGGGTAGTCACGGTCGCTCGGGCGTCTCGCGGATCCTGCTCGGGAGCGTCGCCGAGACCGTCGCCAGACGCTCGCCGATCCCGGTGACGATCGTCCGCTAACCCGTTTCGAGTCGAACCCGTCACGCTAATACCTGCCCCCGGAAAACGGGGAGACATGTTACTCTCCCTTCGCGCGGAGGTCGAGGACGCCCTCAGGGACGCCCTCGAGGCGCTCGATCTCCCGACGGACGACCTGGGTATCGAGACCCCGCCCGAGGACGTGCCCGCCGTCCTGGCGTCCAGCGCCGCGTACCGACTCGCGAGTGACGCCGGCGCGCCGCCGCCGGAGATCGCCGCCGACATCGCTGCCGAGATCGAGGTCGAGGCGTACGAATACATCGACGCGGTTCGGCCGCAGGGACCGTACGTCAACGTTCTGCCGAGCGACCGGTACCTCGAAGCCGCCATCGAAGCCGGCCAGGACGAGTCGTTCGGAACCTTACCCGATCGGGAGACGAGCCTCGTCGTCGAGCACACCTCCGCGAACCCGACCGGCCCGGTCCACGTCGGCCGCGCCCGCAACCCGATCATCGGGGACGCGCTCGCGCGCGTGCTGGAGTACGCCGGCTACGACGTCGAACGCCACTACTACGTCAACGACGCCGGCCGCCAGATCGCCGTGTTCACCTGGGCCTACGAGACCTTCGACGAATCGGATCTGCCCGAACCCGAACGCGACTCACCCGAGTACGAGATGGTCCGGTACTACCGCAAGGGCAACACGTTCCTCGAAGAAGCGGACGAGAGTGCCGTCGAGGAGGCCGAGGCAGAGATTCAGGACATCCTGCAAGGGCTGGAGGACGGCGACGAACGAGCGTACGAACGCGTCTCGGAGGTCGTCGACACCGTCCTCTCGGGGATGACCGGGACGCTCGAACGGCTCCCCGCCGAGTTCGACGAGTTCGTCAAGGAGACCCGATTCATGCGCGACGGGGCGACCGACGACGTGGTCGAGCGGCTGCAGGACCTCGACGCGGCAGTCTACGAGGACGACGCCTGGCAGCTGGACTTCCCTGACATCGGGAAGAACCTGGTCTTCCTGCGCGCGGACGACACGTCGCTGTACACGACGCGTGACCTGGCCCACCACGAGTGGAAGTTCGACAACTTCGATCGCGCTGTGACAGTGCTGGGCGAGGATCACAAACTCCAGGCCGAGCAGCTCGAGACGACACTTCGTCTCCTGGATCACGACACCGATCAGCTCGATCAGGTCTTTTACTCGTGGGTCAACCTCCCCGAGGGCGGCATGAGCACGCGCGAGGGGACCGGCGTCGATCTCGACGACCTGCTCGACGAGGCGATCGATCGCGCCCGCGAGGAGGTCGAAGACCGCCTGGACGATCGCTTGCGCGACGACGACCTCGACGAGGACGACATCGAGCGGATCGCCCACCAGGTCGGGATCGGTGCCGTCCGCTACGACATCGTCGCCAAACAACCCACGAAGGGGATCACATTCGAGTGGGACCGAGCACTGGATTTCGAAGCCCAGTCGGCCCCCTACGTCCAGTACGTCCACGCGCGCTGCTGTGGGATCATCTCGGAGGCGCGCGAGGCGGGCGTACTCGAGCGCCTCGATTCGGACGAGCGGGGAGAGACGACCCGCGAGACCGAAGTAGCCGGCCATAAGGTGGCCGACGACATAGATATCGACGCCCTCGAAACCGATGCGGCGCGCGACCTCGTCCGGGAGATCGCGCGCTTCCCGGCTGTGATCGAGGAAGCCGCCGAGGAGCTGCGCCCGCACGTCGTCGCGACCTACACGCGGGCCCTCGCCGAGTCGTTCAACACGTTCTACCGGGAGTGCCCGGTGCTGACTGCCGAGGAGCCGGAAACGCGTGCCGCCCGGCTGGCCGTCGTCGCAGCCGCCCGGAACGCGATCGCGAACGCACTGGACGCGCTCGGGGTCGCCGCGCCCGAGTCGATGTAACTGCCGATCGGATACTCAGAGTTAGAACGTCCGGGACACGCCAGCCGTTAGCCGCCGAACAGGCCGAGAACGCCGCCACTACTTTCGTCATCCTCGCCTTCAGTCGTTTCCTCTGACTCTGCGGAGGGGAACCATTCGGTTTCCTCCTCGACGATCGTTTCGACCGCTTCCCCCTTGAGGACGCGTTCGAGCGCGGTCGAGAGACGACGATACGCGTGGGCGGCGTCGCTGTCGGCGTAGTTCAACACGAGCGGTTCGTCGGTCGTCGCTTCCGAGTCTTCCGGGATGACCGCGAGCAGCGGGTGATCGACTTCCCGTTCGACCTCGTCGATCTCGGATTGTTCTTCTGCTCTGGTCAAGATCGCGCCGATGACCTCGCCGTCGACTCGTCGGGCGAGCTGTGCGGTTTTGCCGGCGTCGCCGATCGCGACGCTGTCCGGCGTGGTCACGAGCAAGACGCTGTCGGCGAGTCCCAGCGGGACGGTTGCCTCGTGACTCAATCCCGCACCGGTGTCGATCAGCACGATGTCGTAGGCGTTCGCCAGCGTCTTGATGACCTTCCGGAGCTTCGCCGGGTCGGCGTCGGCGAACGCTTCGAGGCTCTGCTCGCCGGGGACGAGCGTGACGCCGCCCGGCCCTTCCGTCAGCGTGTCGCTGACAGCAGCCTGTTCGGCGAGCACTTCGTGCAGGCTGGTGTCGTGGTCGATCCCGAGCATGGCGGCGAGGTTCGCCATCCCTAGGTCCGCGTCGACGATGACCACGTCGTATCCGGCGTCCTCCATCGCGACGCCGACGTTGACGGCGGTCGTCGTCTTCCCGACACCGCCCTTGCCGCCAGCGATCGTAAAGACGTGTCCCGTCATTTGGCCTGTTTCGATAGAGTGGGTGCCATCCATATAAAGCCGTCCGTCCAATGTCAGCGGAGCATGACGTTTTCGGTCCGATGTCCGGTCAAAGCATACTTATCCGTCATCGGACTAGTAGCAGCCAATGAGCGAACAGGAAGCCGACCAATCCGACCGGCAAAAATACGAGTTATAGTTTCGTCAATTATACGCTGTAATACGGAATAGCCATTTCTCGGCAGGATTCGAGCGCATTCTATTCTTTCGCGCTATTTCATTTCACAATTATTAGGAATTGCTGAATCACTGCCGCGAAGCTCTGCGAACCTGCGAACCTCCTATCAACTTTTTTATTAAAACTCACCAACTTTTACCCCCATTCGAGGGGGCCACACCGCGAAAAAAGATGTAACAAATATGCGGGCAGGTTTCCGGCGATTCCGCTATAACCCGCTACAGAGTGGTTTGTGGTAGTGCGAGGGTAGGGTTACCGTGGTACGAACCCGGAAAGACGGCTATTTGTAAGACGGCTCTTCCCCTCGAAAGCCAGCCATCAATTCCTCCAAAATGGTTTTGTTATCTGCTACCAACCGTTGGCCTAATTCTCCTTTGCCAACGATTGAGAACACAAGTCCTGCTATCTTGAGCATCACATTCAGGTACATCCAAACGAGGGGACGAACGAATATCCCACTTAGTGGTATCTTCCCTGCGGCACTACCCATTGAGTAAGCCAATTCCTTCCGCTCTTCGCCACCATAGACGGTATCTGTTTCCTGTGCCATATATCAGGGTAGCTACCGTGAGACACATAAAAGTAGGCCAACATTACCCCGTCTTGGCGAAGAGACGAACACACTACCGCCAATATGAGAAACGAGGTTATCGCTGGAAACTCCAAGTCTTACCGGAGTCGTCACTGTCGCTGTTGACTGTAATACCCTCTCCCTTCTGAATCTGCTTGAGATTGTAGGCTTCCCGCTTGTCCCGTCGTTCGATTCCGTACTTGTCCATCCAATCCTTCACAGTCTTGGGGCTAACACCAAGCCGCTCTGCCATTTCCCGAAGTGATAGGGCGGCTTCGTGATACAAATGTTCAAGAATCTCTTTATCACGGTGGGGGTTGTCAGCCGTCTGGAGCCGCTTATACACAGTGGGGGACTTTGTGGCACTCATATGTATTAGTATGTACCTGAATACATATAAATGTTTCGCAATTATTTATAAGTCTAACGCAAAATTAATATATGAGTTTGTGAGCCGTTTACCTCAGGTAAGGAATACTCACTGCGGGATAAACACAGCCTGCGCCAGAGTTATCAGAAATAATACTATCGAAGCATAAATAATATTATGATTCGGCGTAACTCTATGGATATTCCGAGAAGAGCAAAAAGTTTTCACACTTTCAAAAAGACTGTTTTATAGAGTAGTGTATATTTTGTGGTTACCTACAACAAGTATTGTGTAGACTACAGCCTACTGTTACGCCGTACTAAGTAGACTATACTCTAAGGACACAACGGATATACTACTTGAACCTGTCTTTTGCTGTGGAGCCGTTAGGAGTCGCTGTGTTTACCCACACAGAGTGTATACTGTCGGTTTAGCTCTCCAAGCTTGGACAACTACCGCATTTAAGCTTTGCTAAGTGCCGCATTTATCTGTATATCCAGTGTTACCCACTTCCCCAAGCTATCAGCATCCACGAGAAGCCGCCTGCTGTTGTCGTGAGTGGCATTAAGACTCTGGTGAGGGGGACACATCCTATCGCCACTGTGACGGCTCTCACAACGCCACTGAGAGCCTGCCAGTTGTGCGAGTGGCGAGAGCTTGGCAGATTGGTGGGTGTGCTTGGCCCACAGTTTGCTTTGAGAGCGGTGTGAGTGGGGCCACAATCGGCTCAAAATTTTGCCGAGTGGTTCATATCGTATAGTGAGAGAAACCGCTCTGTGCTTTGCTGTGGGGCTACAAAAAAGATTGAAAAAAGTAATGGCTTGAGGCTCTGAAACGGCTGATTAGTGTCTATATCAGACTTATTATACAAAACAAATCAGGTTGCTTATGTTCTCCGCTCTTCGAGCGGGACAGGCTCGCCGGGTTCGGTGGGTTCGTTGCTCTCCCGTACCCGGATTTTGTCGTTGTCGGGAGTAATCACAACTACCTGTCCAGTTTGCTCATCATAGTGAGCCGTATAGTTGTCGGATTCGTATACTCTTACCTTTGGATTCAGCAATCCATTCGGGAAATATTCGCTTGAATATTCAAGAACCTCGCCGTTAAATTCAAACTCTGTATTTAGTGGTAGCATAGTTTTCACTCTCCGTTTGCTGTGAAGTTACCGTTGTCGTCCCTGTCACGTACAATTTCGAGGTTTCCGTCGTCTGACGGCTGTAGCTCTGCCCCATCTGCCCACCGTTCGGATAAGTCGGATTCATTACCGATTAGGACTTGTAGGATATGCTCACCCACGGGGCCATTTTGGGCAAATGTGCCGTCACTGCTACGCTGCCGTGTAAATTCGCGCTTTCCTAAGTCTGAAAGAATTTCGTCACGAAGCTTCTCGAAGGTGTCGCGGGGAATGTCAACTTGTATAGACTCTCGACGTGCCATAATTATACCTCAATTGAAAAATTTCTCTCGAAGCTGTTCCTGTCGCTCCGCCACTTCGTCGCCTGCGGTAGCTGTGCCGTCGCTGTGTTCACTTGCTTGAGCCACCGAAGCCCCTCCGTCGTCCAAACCAAGACGGCTCCGTGTACGCTCTTGTGCTTCCGATACGCGGCTGTTATGCTCGCTTACGTCGTCAATGTGCGCTTCGAGAGCTTCGGCAAGCATAGACACCGGGTTGTCGGTGTCTGACGCTTTTCTCGCAAGCTCTACAATCTCTGCCAACTGTTCGGGGTTGTCAACTTTGATTTTTGTCATATTATGTATCCTCCTGATATTCGCTAAGTAGTGCTTCTACGCTCTCTCCGTTGGGGATTGAGGTAGAGCCGAAATACTCTTCTTGAAAGTTTTCGAGAGTCTGATATGTTTCAGGCTTTAGGGCAATGTGGTGGTACTCAGGCATAGGTGGGATACCTCCATATCCCTTACCGATTTGGACAGTAGCAGTGCGCTACTGCCCAAATTCGGGGGACACGGTATTGAGGTGTGCGAGCGATAACCGCTCGCAATCCCGATTGTGTGTCGGATGTGTGCCGGTTACAACCCACCGGCAGGGGCTATGTCGCAGTCAGTGATTCAACCACGGGACACGTCGAGAGAGCGCGAGTCCATAGCTGTGCTTGGGTGACGCGCACAGCAGGCGTCTGATAGAGTCTGTCGGATGATAGCAGACTGACTCTGTTGAGAGGGAACCGCTCCCTCTCATAATGCTTGTAATTATAATGCCACTTTAAAGCGATTAAAACCCGCGTGGAAAATAGAAATCCGGCAGTAGAGCCGATAACTGGCTCAAGAATCGCCAATACCCCCGGCAATTCCGGCAAAAAATATGATTCAGTCTAATACTCGAATTTAATCTTATGGAGCTAAGTAATATCTCGGGACAGCGTAAGGACAGAACCGCGACACGTCTATGGGGCTTTGGAAACTATTGTCGGATAATGAGCAACACATTCGAGTGTTGGTTTTGTGGTGAGCAACGGGACGAGTCGAAGCGCGTAGGAGAGTCAGACGAGTGTGTGGATTGCTACTCTCTGCGAGCTAACCGTTAGTCGTCCAATGCGGCTGGCCCCCGACTGCGGAAGGCTTGGCGCACGTTGTCGTCGTCGTCGTGTAGGTACGTCGAAGCTGTCACGTCTGTTGATTCGTGTCCTAACGCTTGGGACAGAGTGTAAATATCCCAACCCTCATTCAGAGCGTCCATAGCGAAGCTGTGACGGAGTACGTGGGGCGTCACTGTGTGTAATTCGTGTCCATCGGCGTTTGGCCCATACGTGTCCTGTAAGTCGGCTTCCTCTGCGGCTTCCCGTACTTTCTCTTCGACAGTTTGCCGAGTAATGTTCTCACTGTGAGACGTAGGGAAGAGATAGGGTGAATCGGAGTGATAGACTGCGGGGCGTCTCTCTTCAACCCATACGTCCATCAAAAAGTCTAAAGATTGCTGATAGTAGACATTCCGATTCTTTCGTCCCTTCCCCCGAATATTGATTTTTCGCTCTTCCCTGTCCAAATCTGAAAGGCGTATTTCGCAAAGCTCAGTAACTCTTACGCCGGTTTGGAAAAGCAACCGTGTTATCAGATTGTCACGGAGCTTTTCCGTAGCCTTTGCCAGTGTGTCCACTTCCTCCGGTGTCAAATACTCTAAGTCTTCGTGGGTTGTGCGACTTTTCAGTGTCCCCTTGTGCTTGGACGAATATTCGGCTCTGTCGGCAGGGGTGTCACGTCCAAATCGCTCTATGTCAATCCTGCCGGTGTCTGCCAATTTGTTAGCAATATCGTAGAAGGCTGCGAGCGCACCTTTCGCTTTCCGAACCGAAGCGTCTGATTTGCTCTGTTCGTCCAAGTGCTTGTACCAATCTTCTACGTCTACAAAGTCGGTGTCTTCAATCGGCTTGTCCAACCAATCCCGAAATTCCTGCGCTTTCGTGCGATAATACTGTGCCGTTTCGGAAGCTATCTGTTCGTCACTCTTCTTTTTCTTTTTGCTGTCAAACCGTGAAAGAACCCGCTCAAAGTCGTCGTCTTTCATTGTCCTACCTTCCAGTAATACGCCTTGTTTTCAGGGCCACCCACGACACTCCGAACCTGTCCTGTAGCCTCTACCTTTTCGAGAGCCTGTTTCACGGTTTCCGGTTCGGCTCCAATCTGGTTGGCTACCTGCGGAATGGTAGCTGCCCATTCCGAATAGTCGGTTTCCTCTGCGGGTTTGGAGGTTTCCGGTGGGGTTGGCAGAGCATTGAATGCGGCTCTCTGTACGTCGTAAGTGTCGTCTTGGCTGTCGGCTTGTTCAAGAGCCGTGAGCCTATCCTCAATGTCCTGCTGTCCCGTCTGTATCTTCTTTAAGCGGGTTAGCACCTTATCCATCGCTTCCCCGTCACTGTCGCTCTGTGCGCTCGCACGTCGCTTGTCCAAATCGTATTCCCCGCTAATTTCCTTTTGGACAGAGAGCCGGATTAGGTGGCTTACGCTCTCTACCTCTGGATTCTCTTCGATATACTCTTCCCAGTCTTTAAGCGACTCTTCGGACACCTTTACTGTCTTCACCTTCTTATCTCCCATATCCACCAATGAGTGACTCCAACGAGGAAAGTATTACGGAGTATAACCAAGAAAAGCAAAAATACGAGTTCCAGAAGGTCATCGAGGAGCTCCAGGACTACCGCGGGTCGGGCACGCAACTGGTCACTATCTACGTTCCCGAGGACAAGCAGATCAGCGACGTCGTCGCCCACGTCACTCAGGAACACAGCGAAGCGAGCAACATCAAATCCAAGGAGACCCGGACGAACGTCCAGGACGCACTGAAATCTATCAAGGACCGTCTGCGGTACTTCGATACCTATCCTCCCGAAAACGGGGTCGTTCTCTTCTCCGGGGCGGTCGACGCTGGCGGCGGCCGGACCGACATGATCACTCGGGTCCTGGAGAGTCCGCCCGATCCGATCGAGTCGTTCCGCTATCACTGCGACGCGGAGTTTCTGACCGAGCCCCTGGAGAACATGCTCCTCGACAAGGGCCTGTTCGGACTGGTCGTCCTCGACCGCCGGGAGGCTAACGTCGGCTGGCTCAAGGGCAAGCGGGTCGAACCCGTCAAGTCGGCCTCCTCGCTCGTGCCGGGCAAACAGCGGAAAGGCGGCCAGTCGGCCCAACGGTTCGCCCGGCTCCGCCTGGAAGCGATCGACAACTTCTATCAGGAGGTCGCCGAGATGGCGAACGATCTGTTCGTTCCCGATCGTCACGACATGGACGGCATTCTCGTGGGCGGCCCCTCCCCGACCAAAGACGAGTTCCTCGACGGCGATTACCTGCATCACGAACTCCAGGACATGGTGCTGGGGAAGTTCGACGTCTCCTACACCGACGAGTCAGGACTGTATGATCTGGTCGATGCCGCTGACGAGGTGCTGGCCGAACACGAAATCCTCCAGGACAAGGAGGTCATGGAGCAGTTCTTCAAGGAGCTACACGACGGCGAAAAAGCGACCTACGGGTTCGACCAGACCCGACAGAACCTCAATATGGGGGCCGTCGAGCAGTTGCTCATCAGCGAGGACCTCCGAAAGGACGTGCTCACGTACGAGTGTCCCAACGGTCACACGGACTACGAACTGATCGATACCAGTGATACCACTGACTCACACGCCTGCTCGACCTGTGGTGAGACTATCTCCGCCGAGGCGGCCGAACGCGAGGACGCCATCGACCATCTGATGTCGCTGGCCGACCAGCGCGGCACCGAGACTGTCTTCATCTCGACGGACTTCGAGAAGGGCGAACAGCTGCTGACCGCGTTCGGCGGCGTCGCCGGCATCCTCCGCTACTCGACTGGCGTGTAATCCCGGAGGTGCGTGCCCGTTCCGGCACGCGTCCGCCACGAGCGCGTTCGATCAGGGATCTCCATCGTTGCCATGTCACCGATGGGGCGTCCGTGGCGGATCGATCGGGTGGGTCGAACACCCACTACACTGTTTTCGACTCGCGTGGAAAGTACTCCATCCCCAATATAATCGGTATCTGTCCGCCGGATCGGTCGTCCGCCGGCGCCGTCACAACAATTGTTCGAGCTGCCGACGCCGCCCGTTCAGGTCGACGTGACTGTCGACAGTCGGGTCGGACGCGAGCCGATCGACGACGAGCATCGGGTCGGTCCCCGCGCGCTCGACAGCTTCGAACAGCGTCCCGATCTCCGAACGGTAGAGTGCGAACCGATCGAGCAACCCGACTGCCAGCGCCATCGGGACGGCCGCATCGGAGTTCGACGGGAACGCGTCACTGATCCGCTGTAGATCGGGATCTGTCGTCGGATCGTCCACGGGATGGAGCGCCAGACAGTGGGTGCAGATGCCGACTCCGGATTCGTCGCCGGGCAACAGCTCCTGGAACTGCACGGGAACTTCGAACTCGACGACCGGTGAGCCGCATTCGGGACAGTCCATACGGGTTGCTGGCAGCGGGCGTATTTCAATCTCTGGACGACAGCATACTGGATAAAAGATTATCCAATAACGGCGTGTAGATCGACACATTGCTGGGAGGGACCCGGACGATTCCGGTGTGGCGGTGGTCGCCTTTGCTCCCAGCGGTGATTCCCATGAAACTAGACGACAAACGCATCGCCATGTTAGTCGGCCCCGGATACGAGGACCTGGAGTTCTGGGCCGTCTACATGCGCATGCAAGAGGAGGGCGCACAGGTCGACGTCGTCGGGATGGAGGCCGACGTCGAGTACACGAGCAAGAGCGGCGGACTTACCGCCGAGACCGAACTCGCGGCCGAAGACGTCGATCCGGACGAGGTAGATGCGGTCCTCGTTCCGGGCGGCTGGACGCCCGACAAGATACGGCGCGACGAGTCCGTGCTCGAGCTCGTCCGCGAGGTCTACGAGGACCACAAGGTCGTCGGGCTGATCTGTCACGCCGGGCTGGTCGGCATCTCGGCGGGCATCGTCGAGGGCTCGGACGCGACGGGCTCGCGCGGGATCAAAGACGACCTCGAAAACGCCGGCGCGAACTGGGTCGATGAACCGGCGTTCCGGGACGGCAACCTCGTCTGGGGGCGCGTCGTCGCCGACATCCCCGACTACTGTCGTGTCCTGGTGGACGCGCTCGAAAAGCAGTGAACAGATCAGTCCTCGGACTCGGCTGATTCGGCCTCGCGTTCGGCCCGTTCCTGGGCTTCCTTTTTGTCCTTGATCTTTTTCATCCGGAAGATCTCCTCGCGCTCCTGTTCTTCGAGCTTCTGCTCGATGTACTCCTTGTTCTCGTTGAGCTCGGGCAACAGCTTGAACTCCAGCGCGTTGACCCGGCGTTTCGTCGTCTCGATCTCGTCGAGCAGTTCCTTCATCGCAGTCTCGACCTCCGCTGCGAGGATGATCTGTTCGAGCAGTTCCTCGTAGGCCTCCGCGGCGGCGTCGATCCGGCCCGACGTGCCGAGCACGCCGTAGCCGCGCTGATCGAGGCTCTTGCGGACGCTCGTCGACTCGATCTGCGGGACGACAACGCCCATGATGTTCTTCGACTGGGTCGTGATCTCGGGGTGCTCTTTCAGCGCGGCGGCGGCCCCGCGAACCGCGACGTCGCCGTCCATCGCCCGCGCCATGTCCAGCCGCTGTTGGGCCGTATCGTAGGTGTCCTCCAGATCCGACCGGACGTCCTGTGCCTGATCCAGGATGTCCATGAACTCCATGATGAGGCCGTCGCGCTTCTTTTCGAGGGTGTCGTGGCCCCGCTCGGAGAGCTCGATCCGGTCCTCGATCGCCATGAGGTTCTTCCGGGTTGGTTTGACGTCGGTGGCCATTTGCGCGCTAGTTCCGGCTACGGTGACTTACACCTTTTCACTTCTCCGACCCGTTCGAACCGCGGTCGCTCCGTAGTCACAGGTGGCCGTTTCGTGACCGCCAAGCGGCCGTTCACCGCCGGCCGCGCACTCGCGTCTGTGTATGCTCGGGAAAACACTCGCTGACGGCCTCCTGGCCGTGCTCCTCGGCGATGACTGCCCGAATCTCCGTCTCGTAGTCGCCTTTCGGCACTTGCTCGCTCGGGCCGGCCTCCACGTCGAGATGCGTCTCGACCAGCCGGTCGACGGCCCCGCGACCGAACCCTGTCAGCGGCGAGAGGTAGTCGATCCCGTGGCGATCTTCGAGGCTCTGGGCGAACGACCGGGGGACCGTCGGGACGCGATCGTCCCGGCGCGTCCCGTCGGCGACGGCGTCGTACTCCAGCTGGGCGACTTCTTCGAGCGCGTGCTCGTGGATCGCCTGAATCCCGTTTCGCGGGAACCCGTCGGTGACGATCCGTTCGGCCGCCTCGCGCACGACGGACTCCTCGAGTTCGACCCGCTCGAAGGGGAAGTCGATGGTTTCGGCCGCCTCCCGTGCGTGGGCCGCGCTGTCGGCGACGCCGGCGGTCGCACAGACCAGCGTCACCTCGTAGAACGGTTCGAGGAGCAGCGCCGCAAGCGACGAGTCCTTGCCACCGCTAAAACAGACGGCTGCGTTCATCTACCGGTGGCGGATGTTGAAGCTCTTCGAGTCGGGGGTGAGTTCCTTCAGCAGATCCCGCATCTGGTCCTCGTCGATCTGCTCGCCGCCCAGTCGCCCGCTCTGTGCCAGCGCGACGACCTGCTGTTCGACTTGCTCGGCGATCTCCGGTTTGGACATCTTGACCGTGTTCAGTCGCTTTCGCGCCCCGTCGGTGAGATGCTGGCGGAGCAGGGCCTTGCGCTGGGCCTCGGCTTGCTCTTTGGCTGCCTGTCTGCCCTCACTCTGGCCGCCACTACCGCCTTCGGCCTGGTCGCGCATCTGTTCCATCTTCTTCTGGCGAAGCTCTTCGAGTTCGTCGTCGCTTGGCTCTCCGCTCATTGTATCTGTACGTACGACTTCAGCCCCCGAAAGGCTTTCTCCTGAAAGCCCTCGGCGGGTGCTGGCGCACCCGCCTCGCCCTTTTCATGTCCGCCAGGACCGCCGTGCGGTGCCGCGCCGATCGGCGCGGCATCCGCCTGGGTTACGCCGACGCTTTTCGCAGTCGCGGCCGCCGTGGCCGCGACGAACCGCACCGTGGCCGCACCGCTTCCGCGGCCGCGCCCCGTCCCTCCCCAGGCGCGCGGCTGAAACCGCGCGCTGGCATCCTGGCGGCGGTTGACCGGAACCGCGCGTCGGCATCCTGACCGCTCCGCAGGTGGTGATGGTTCGTTGACTGGGTCGGGAGTGAACAAGGTGCCTGGCCGCGTCAGGGATGAGCGAAGTACGTCACCAGTTCGTCGTCCGCTGTCGGGAGCGTATCGACCCTGATGAACCCGATCCGCACGAACTGCAGCATGTCGTCTGGCTCGTAGTCCGCAAGGCCGGGCTCGGCGTAGCCCGTCACGTCGCCGTCCATCGTCCGCATGCGCGTCGGAACCGCACCCTCGGCCGGCACCCAGTGGACGACCTCGACGTCACCGTCTCGGACGACCTCAATATCGTCGTCGGTGTACTCGAAGGTCCCTCCGGTGTGTCGCACGCAGCCGTAGCCTTTCAGCCAGATCCGATCGCCCTCGGCCGGCACGTCCTCGGCTTCGACCAGCACAGCGTCTTCGACGGGGATCTCTCGACGGCCCCGCTCCTCGTTGGGGTGGACCGGCGGCGTAGCGGCGTCAGGCCCGTCGACGATCGGCTTCTCGACGGCTGGCCCGACCGCGTCGTCGCCAGCGTGGGCATCCCGGACGAAGAAGGCCCGGTCGGCCCCGTCGTCGATCAACTCGCGGTTGTTCGCGTAGACCGCCGACATCGACAGATCGACGTTGCTGGTGGAGGTGCCGAGTTCGACCATCGCGTCGACGATCGCCTCGCCCCTGATCCCGCGACGTTTGAGACTTTTGAGAGTGGGTGCCCGGGGGTCGTCCCAGCCGTCGAGATCGCCGGAGTCGATCTGCTCTTTGATCGTCGAGGTACTCATCGAGACGTCGTAGGTCTTGACCTGGACGTGCCCCCAGTGGATCACCTCGGGATAGTCCCAGCCGAAGTACTCATAGACGAACTGCTGGCGCTTGGCCGAGTCCTGCAGGTCGATCCCGCGGATGATGTGCGTGACGCCCGTGAGGTGGTCGTCGATCCCGCTCTGGAAGTCCAGCATGGGCCAGCAGCGGTACTCGCTGGCTGCCTCGCGCGGGTGCGGGGTATCGATCATCCGGAAGGCGACCCAGTCGCGCAGCGCGGGGTTCTTGTGCTCGATGTCGGTTTTCACCCGCAGGACCATCTCGCCGGAGTCGTACTCGCCGTCGATCATCGCCTCGAACTCCTCGCGGGTCTGCTCGGGATCCTTCTCGCGGTGTGGACAGGCTTTACCGTTGTTCTTGCGCTCGGAGAACTCCTCCTGGGGACACGTGCAGGTGTAGGCACCGCCCTGATCGATCAGTTCTCGAGCGTGGTCGTAATAGGTCTCCAGCCGATCGCTGGCCCGCAGAACTTCGTCGGGCTCGAAACCCAGGTATTCGATGTCGTCGAGGATCGCGTCGTAGGCATCCAGATCCGGCCGCTTGGTCTCGGGGTCGGTGTCGTCGAACCGAACGATGAAGGATCCGTCGTAGCGCTCCTTGTAGGTGCCGATGACGGCGGGCATCCGGGCGTGGCCGAGGTGCCAGGGGCCGTTGGGGTTCGGGGCGGCGCGCATCCGGACCTCGTCGGCGTTCGGCAGATCGGGCAGCGCGTGCTCGTCGCCCTCGTCCTCGCGTTCGAGTTCCTCGAGGCGTTCGGGCGCGAGTTCCCCGAGCCGTTCGCGCTTCTGGGCTGGGTCCATGTCGTTGACTCGCTGGACCACGGGGGCGACGACGCCGGCAATCTCGTCGCCGTACTCGCGGAACGCGGGGTTTTCGCCCATCAGCGGTCCCATGATCGCCCCGACCTGTGCGTCGCTATCGTGCTTCAAGGCGTTGAACAGCGCGTCGACCTCGGCGGCTTCCTCGACGCGCTCGCGGATGTCCTCGTCCATGGTGTCGGATTGCGGGCCGCGGGTCAAAACGCTCCCGGGTTCGGATCGCGGGGTCCCGCCGGCCCGATCCACAACCAGTTTGCCGTCCGGGCCGACAGTGAAGGTATGACCGATCGTGATCTAGCGTGGAACCGTCTCGAATCCGAGACCGTCTACACCTGCCCGGGATTCGACGTGATCAACGAGACCGTCCAGCTGCCCGACGGTACCGAGACGGACTTCGATTACGTCGCCGAGGGCGACAGCGTCGTTATTCTCCCCGTCACGACCGACGACGAGGTCGTCGTCATCGAGGAGTGGCGCGAGCCCGTTCGGCGGATCAACTACGGACTGCCGGCCGGCGGCCTGGAACCGGACGATTCGGAGCCAGCGGCCGCTGTCGAACGCGAACTCGCCGAGGAGACCGGCTACGAGGCACAGCGAGTCGAGCATCTCACGACCGTCGAGCCGACGAACGGCTTCGCCGACACGGTCTTCCATTACTTCCTCGCCGACGGCTGTACGCCCACTGCCGAGCAGGACCTCGATCACGACGAGACCATCGCCGTCTCGACGACGACTTTCGAGAAACTCCTGAGCGCCGTCCGGGAGGGGGAACTGCGGGACGGACGTGCAGCCCTGGGCATCCTCTATTATCACGCGTTCGAGGCGTGATCGGGATGCGTTACTGTACGTCGGCGCTGGTCGCTCGCGTGATGGTGTAGACGGCGATCGCGCCGAAGACCAGATCGAGCGCGACCAGCACGCCGATCGCGGGGACGAGCGTGTTCCAGATCCCACCGAAGGCAGTGACGTTCCAGACCTCCATAACGTCAGCGTTGACCATGATCGCGCGTGCGGCGTCGACGCCGTAGGTGATCGGGTTGTACGTCGCGACGACCTGGATCCAGTCCGGCATCGAGTTCACCGGCAGAAAGGCGCTGGAGACGAACAGCAGCGGGAGTTGGATCATGTTCGCGGCGATGATGGTCGATTCCTGGTCCCGCGTGGCGAGCGCGACGACGTTCGAGAACGCCAGGAACCACAGCGAGAACAGGACCGCAACGCCGATTATCGCCAGCGCGCCGGTCAGTCCCGACTTGATCTCCGCACCCAGGAGCACGCCCAGCGCCAGCACGATGACGATCTGGACGACGATCCGAACCAGTTCTGACAGGGTCTTTCCCAGGAAGATCGCCGTCCGGCTCATCGGCGTGACCAGCGTCTTCTGGAAGACGCCGCTCTCGATGTCGTCGACCAGCCCGATCCCCGACGACGAGGCGACGATCAGCGCGATCTGGACGATGATCGCCGGCACGAGGTAGGTCTCGTAGCTTATCCGGCCGGAGAGCGCCTGACCGGCGACGTTGCCGAACACCTGCGTGAACAGAAACAGGAAGATGATCGGCTGCAGCAGCGAGGAGATCACCACGAACGGATTGCGCACGGCGTTGATGTTCCAGCGCATGAAGTTCGTCCAGACGTCGCTGGCGAACGTGTTCGAGGTCCGGGCGACTCCTTCCGTCTCCGAGCTCATCGTTCACCCCCGTCGGCCGCGGCAGCCGCGGGAGTTTCTCCCGTCGCCTGCTCCGCTCCCGGTTCGTCGGGCAGGTCGTCCTCGATGTGCTCGCCGGTGATCGCGAGGAACACGTCATCGAGGGTCGGCGAGCGGACGTTGAACCCGGTGACGGCGATCCCGGCGTCACGGAGCGCAACGAGCAGGTCGGGCCCGCGCTGGCGCGCGTCCCGCGAGGTGACCGAGATCCCGCCGTCGGTGACGTCGACGGCTGGGTCGTCCGAAAACAGGCCGTCTTCGCGGACGATGTCAGCGGCCCGATCGCGGGCGTCCGAACCGTCTTCGAGTTCGATGTCGAGGATCTCGCCGCCAACCTCCCGCTTGAGGTCCGCGGGTGAACCCTCCGCGACGATCTCGCCGTCGAGAATGACCGAGAGCCGATCACAGAGATAGTCGGCCTCTTCGAGGTACTGGGTCGTCAGAAAGATCGTCGTCCCGTCGTCGTTGATCGCCTCGAAGTACTCCCACAGGCGGTTCCTGGCCTTCGGATCCAGCCCCGTCGTCGGTTCGTCCAGGAAGACCAGCGGTGGCCGATGGACCAGCGCCATCGCGGCGTCGAGGCGTTTTTTCATCCCACCGGAGAACCCTTCGGCCTGTTTGTCCGCGACGTCGGCCAGATCGACCAGATCGAGCAACTCCTCGATACGGCCGCTCCGATCGGTTTTGGGCACGCCGTAGGCGTCACAGGCGAATCGCAAGTTCTCGCGGGCCGTCATCTCCGCGATGACGCTGGTCTCCTGGGCCATGTACCCGATCGACTCCCGGATCTTCCGTGGCTCGCTCTCGACGTCGAACCCGTTGACTCGAACCGATCCGGCCGTCGGCCGCAGCAGCGTCGCCAGGGTCTTGATCGTCGTCGTCTTTCCCGCGCCGTTGGGGCCCAGAAACCCGAAGAACTCCCCCCGAGGGATCGATAGCGACACGCCGCGTACCGCTTCGGTCCCGTCGCTGTAGGTCACCTCCACCCCGTCCGTCTCGATGGCGTGGTCCCCCTGTGTGGTCCCGTCTGTGTCTGTCATATACGACGACATGTCGCCGTCGAACATAAACGCGTTGATTGAATATTCATTCAGCACCGTTATACGGATGGAAACACATACCTCCCGTATGGACACAGTGCTCGTCACGGGGGCGACAGGGACGGTCGGCTCCCGGGTCGTGGACAGACTCACAGACCGAGACGTCACGGTCAGAGCGGCCACGCGCGGTCCCGCCGACGAGCAGTTCCAGGGCGATGTTGAGCCGGTCGCGTTCGACTTCGAAAAACCCGAAACGTGGGGGGCGGCCTTCGAAGGCGTCGATGCGGTGTTCCTCGTCAGACCGCCCGCTATCGCCCGGGTCGGCGATTCGATGCTCCCGGCGATCGACGCTGGCGCGCGGGTCGGCGTCGAACGGATCGTCCTGCTGTCGGTGCTGGGCGCGGAGCAGAACCCACTGTTGCCCCACCGGAAGATCGAAAAACACCTCCGGGACAGTGATGCAACCTGGACGTTCCTGCGGGCGTCGTTTTTCATGGAAAACCTGCTTGCGGTTCACCGACGGGAGATCACGGAGCACGGCGAGATCGTCGTCCCGGCAGGTGACGGCGAGACCAGTTTCGTCGCTGCAGACGACGTCGCCGCTATGGCGGTCGCGGCGCTGACCGAATCCGGCCACGAGTATCGCGCCTACGACGTGACGGGGCCGGAAGCAGTGACCTACTACGACGTGGCCCACACGCTGTCGGACGCCCTCGATCGATCCGTCACCTACGAGGCTCCATCGCTCGCCCGGTTCGTCCGGCACTCACGCCGACTCGGCCGCGACTGGTCGTTCCTGCTTGTGATGGCGGCGCTGTACACGACCGCCCGTCTCGGCCTCGCAGGGCGGGTCAGTGACGACGTCAAGCGGGTACTGGGTCGACCGACGATGTCGTTCCGCGAGTGGGCCAAACGGAACGTCACAGCGTTCGACCCGAGTGCGGACGAACCGGAAAATAACAGTCTTAACGGGAGTGAGTGAGAACGTACAGCCATGTCGGCCGGAAACCCGTTCGCCGAGGATGCCGAAGACACCCAGACTGCGATCATGCGGGCGACGTTCGACGCGCTCGTCGAGTACGGCTACGCCGGACTGACGATCGACCGAATCGACGAGTTCTTTCCCAAGAGCAAGTCGCTGCTCTATCACCACTACGACGGCAAGGACGAGCTCCTGTTGGATTTCCTCTCGCGGATGATCGACAACCGCGAGGCCACGATCGACCACGAACCGTCTGACGACGCCCGCGAGCGGCTCGATCGATGGCTCGACGCCGCTGCGGCGCCCGAACTCGCCGAGGAGGACCTCGGATTCATTCGCGGACTGGTCGAACTCCGCGCGCAGGCGGCCCACGACGAACGCTACCGCGAGCAATTCACGCGAAGCGACCGGCTCTTCCGGGGGTGGCTCGCCGATATCATCGCTGAGGGCATCGAGGATGGTGTTTTTCGCGATGTCGACCCCGAACAGGTCGCGACGACGATCCACATGCTCGCGGGTGGGATCATGGCCGAACGGGTCACGAACGACGATCCGCGCGTGGAAGACGTCCGTGCTGAACTCGACGCCTACGTCGAGGCGCGGCTGCTGGCGGATTGACGACGAGACAGGACTGATCGCGGTCCCGGCCCCGCACTGGCTCACTCGATCTCTAGCTGCCCGCTCTCACCACTCTCGCCGCCGTCTTCGTCCCATTCGAGTTCGAACTCGATGCTCAACTCGCCCGGGCGGTCCGTCCCTCGCGTTCGGCCTTGACCTCGAAGGTCGGCCGGGCTGGAGGGTCGAGCGTCACGGATTCGCCGCCGGACTTCAGGTTGATCTCGCTCCCGCTTTCGAGGTTCTCCGCCACGGTCCGGAGGTAGGACGCGATTTCCGCTCGGCTCTGGTCGCTCTCGGATTTGAACAGCACTTCCTCTGGCATGATAGACCGTCCGCTGTCCCGTAGGTAAAAACACGCCCCTCGACCCAGCCCTGTAGAACAGAGCTACGCTTCGATGTTTCCGAGACTCGACATCGGCGTCGCGCCGGCGACGATCGCGCCCGTCGCCAACAGCGCCGCTGACAGCACGACGAAGTCCCCGCTGGGCGAATAGCCGGCGATCCCCGCGCCGGCCTCGACGATGAACACCGTCACGAAGAAACTGAGCACGGCGAACAACAGCATGACGAGCGCCGCGATAACACTACTGACTAACACGCCGAACGAATCGAGAAAACCCATTAGTACTGTTACCTCACGTCCATCGACGCACGGCCGACGGTTACCGTTTGGGGCTGGCGGTCGTCGGTAGCCCTTTACTCGCGTCGCTCCCATCCGGATGTATGGATCCCGATCTCTCGCGACTGGACGAGACGCTCGCAACGCTGGACGTCGACGGCTACCTGATCGACGCCGACTCGACGGACGCCGATCAGTACTACCTCTCCGGGTTCGACGCGCCCGACCCCTTCCTCACGCTGTATGACGGTTCGGTTCGGCTGCTGTTCGTTCGGAGCCTGGAGTTCGGCCGCGCGAAACGCGAGAGCCGCGCCGAAACCGTCGAACGCTTCACCGACTACGGATACGACGACTACCTCGAGGATCACGACCGAACCGAAGCTGCTCATCGGAGCCGCGCGGCGTTTCTGGACGCCTATGGTATCGATTCGGTCGCCGTTCCGTCACGGTTCCCGCTGTCGACTGCCGACGGACTCCGCGATCAGGGAATCGAAGTCGTCGTCGACGACGGCGAAGCGGTCACTGATATCCGCGCGCGCAAGACCGACGAGGAGATCGAACACGTCCGGGCGGCCCAGCGGGCCAACGAGGCCGCGATGGCGGCCGCCGAGGACCTCCTCGATCGAGCGGAGATCGACGGCGACCGGCTGTTCGTCGACGGCGAGACCTTGACCAGCGAGCGAGTCAAGGAGGAGATCGAAGTCACACTTCTGCGCCACGGCTGCGCGCTCGACGAGACGATCGTCGCCTGCGGGGCCGACGCCGCCGATCCTCACGACCGCGGGAGCGGTCCCCTCGAGCCTGGTGAGCCGATCATCGTCGACATCTTTCCGCAGGACAAGGCCACAAAGTACCACGGCGATATGACCCGGACGTTCTGTGTCGGCGAGCCCGACGATCGAGTCCGGGAGTGGTACGATCTGACCGAGCGAGCCTACCGGGCCGCGCTGGCGGCGGTCGAGCCGGGCGTGACGGGTTCGGACGTCCACGACGCGGCCTGTGATGTCTACGAGGACGCCGGCGAGCCGACCCTGCGAAGCGAGCCCAGCACCGAGACGGGGTTCATCCACAGCACGGGTCACGGCGTCGGGCTTGACGTCCACGAACTCCCGAGCGTGGCCCCGGGTGGCTCGGAACTCGAACCGGGGCACGTCATCACGATCGAACCCGGTCTGTACGATCCCGAGATCGGCGGCGTTCGCATCGAGGACCTGGTCGTCGTCACCGAAGACGGCTACGAAAACCTCACCGACTATTCCGTGTCGCTCCGAATCGAGTAGGTGAAGTTAGTAAAAGACCATTATATTTATAACGTATCATCTCATTGTGGGTGATACGATGTTGGCGCTTCTCGTACGTGGTGCACGTTCTGTTTGATCGGCCAGTATCGCAGTCGAATCCGCGCGTCACACCACGTCACAATGAGTACGAATCCACAGCCACCCCAGCACCGAACCGAACCAACTCCGACCGAGCCGACACCGACGATGCGGCGTCCAGCGTCACGCACAGCACCGCGGACGTTCGAGCCGACACAGACTGGCGAACTCCCGCCGATGTTCGAGACGGAGGCCACCCTGCAGGAGCGGTAGCTAGTATTCCCGTTCAACAAGGAAGTCCGCGATGTCGTCCAGACGGTCGCGGGCCTCGTTGTCGGGCAACACTCGCAGATGCTCTTTGCCCTCGCGGATCAGATCGTGAGCTAACTCACGGGCGAACTCGATGCTGCCGGCCGCTTCGAGGCGCTCGACGGCCTCCTCGATAGTTTCCTCCTCGACGGCCTCGACGTCGTCTTCCGGGACGAGGCTATCGACGTCGACGCCCTGCTGGCGGGCGTGGAGCGTGATGATCGTCTGTTTGTTCTCGACGAGATCCGAGCCGCGCTGTTTCCCCAGTTGCTCGGAGGGAATCGTCAGATCCAGCAGATCGTCCTGGATCTGGAAGGCCCGGCCGACGTTGAGTCCGTACTGATAGAGCGGATCGACCGCCTCGTCTTCGCCGAGCAAGATCGCCGGAATCGACGCCGCGGCCGCGTACAACACGGCGGTCTTCAACTCGACCATCTCGAGGTACTCGTCGGTCGTCACGTCGGTCCGGCTCTCGAAGGCGATGTCACAGGACTGGCCCTCGCAGATCTTCGTGCACGTCGTCGCCAGCTCCGACAGCGCTCGCACCGACCGCTCGGAGTCGGCGCCCGTCTCGAGCATCTGCTCGAAGGCCTTCGCGTAGAGAGTGTCGCCGGCGAGAATCGCCGTCGAGAGGTCGAACTCCCGGTGAACTGACGGGACGCCACGACGCATGTCGTCGTCGTCCATGATGTCGTCGTGGATCAGCGTGAACGACTGTATCGTCTCGATGCTGACCGCTGCGGCCATCATGTCCACTGTCCGCTCCGGTGCGGGAAACTCCCGGTAGTCCTCGCTCAGCGGCGGTACGTCGGCGATCGCTTCCGCCGCGAGCAACAGCACTGTCGGCCGCAGCCGCTTCCCGCCGGCATCGAGCAGGTACCGCGAGGCCTCGTAGAGCCGTTCTGGCTCTTGAATCGGCAGCTCCTGGGGGATCGCCTCGTTGACGAGTTCGCGTCTGGCTGTGATCGCCTGCGTGACCGCCTGTGCAGTGTCGGTGCCCTCGGTCATTTCGGTCATCTCACTCGACCAGCTGGATCAGTTTCCCGTTGCGCGTGACGTGCAGCGTCTCGCCGACCTCGAGTCCGAACTGCTCGGCCAGATCGACGTACGGAGCGAACCCTTTCATGTCCTGGTGGGCCGGAATGACGTTCTCGGGCTGGAGCGCGTCCAGCATCTCGTAGTGACCCTCCTCACGGAGGTGTCCCGAGACGTGGATCTCGTCGTAGATGCGCGCGCCCTGCATCCGCAGCAGCTTCTCGGACTGGTAGCGCTGCCCCTCGTTGGTCGGCTCCGGGATCACACGAGCCGAGAAGATGACTTTGTCCCCCTCCTCTAGTTCGTAGGGCGTCTCGCCGCGGCCCATGCGGGTGAGCATCGCGCGCGGCTCGCCCTGGTGGCCGGTGACGATCGGCAGGAAGTTCTCCTTGCCCTCGTTCATGATCCGCTTGAAGGTCCGGTCGACCGACTTGCGGTGGCCGTACATCCCCAGATCGTCGGGGAAGTCCACGAAGTCCAGTCGCTCTGCAGTACCGGAGTACTTCTCCATCGAGCGTCCCAGAAGGACCGGCTGGCGGCCGATGTCGTCGGCGAACTCCACGAGCGACTTGACGCGCGCGATGTGGGAACTGAACGTCGTCGCGACGATCCCGCCGTCGTAGTCTTCCATGCTGTGCATGGCGTCCTTGAGGTGGCGTCGAGCGACCGATTCGGATGGCGTGCGCCCTTTCTTGCCGGCGTTGGTACAGTCCTCGATGTAACAGAGGACGCCCTCGCGGCCGATCTCGCGGAACCGCTCCATGTCGATCGGGTCGCCCAGTACTGGGTCGTGGTCCATGCGTTTGTCCAGCCCGTAGACGATCGCGCCTTCGGGCGTGTGCAGAACCGGGTTGATGGCGTCGATGATCGAGTGGGTGACGTTGACGAACTCGAGTTCGTTCTCGTCGCCGATGGCCATCGTCCCGCCGGCCTCCATCTTCACCAGATCGTTCTGGACGCCGAACTTCTCCTCGCTTTTGATCTGCTGTTTGACCAGTTCGATCGTGAACGGTGTCGCGACGATCGGCGCGTCGTATCGATGCGCTAGCTTCGAGATAGCACCGATGTGGTCGAGGTGACCGTGGGTCGGCACGATGGCCTTCACGTCGCCTTCGAGTTCGGACATCACCCGGTCGTCCGGGATCGCGCCCATGTCGATCAGGTCGAGACTGTGCATCCGCTCGGTTTCGACGTTGTCGTGGATGAGGACCTTCGAGAGGTTCAGCCCCATGTCGAATACGACGACGTCGTCTCCGGCGCGAACAGCGGTCATTTGGCGGCCGACTTCCTCGTAGCCGCCGATTGTTGCGATTTCGATTTCCATAGTTTACCCTCCGAGAACGGCCACGAGAGAGGCCTGAGGACCGACACGGCCACTGGAGCGTTGTCGTCTGCCTTCGCTCGCGTTGATGACCGGCGGGGTTCGGATGGGCGTGCCCGGGCGGGCCGTCGCCGCCGAACCGGATCGTCTCCGCACGACGCTTCGACGCGTCCCTCGGCCGCAACTCGTGCGGCCGTCTGCTCGGTTATCACTCTCTTGTGCGCCTGCCGTTAAAAACAGTGCGGGTCGCCGCCGACACCCGGACTACTCGCTCGTCGGTTCGTCGTCCAGTTCGGACTGGATCTCCCGTTTCCAGGCCGCTTCGTCGCTTCTTGATTCCGTCTTCGGCTCGTCCGGCACATCCGCACGTGACCCGTCCCCGCTCGCCAGTGGATCGTCAGATTTCTCTCTGTCCGTCTGTGGGCCGTCAGCTTCTGGCCCGCCCGCGAGTGGATCGCCGGTTCCGCCCCCGGCGAGTGGGTCACCCTCGCGTTCGCCGAACGGATCCTCCGGCGAGGGCTCGCGTTCGGCCTGTGGCCCGTGCGGCGACCCGTCGTCGGTATCCGTATCGGACTCGCCTGCCGGCTCGGCATGTGGCGATCCCTCGCTGTCGTCCGCGGCCCCCGTCTCTGTCCGTGTGTCGGTCGTCTCGGCGGTTTCGAGTCCGGCCGCGACCGCGTCCGAGATCAGTGCGAACACCGTCGCGAACACGCCCGCGAGGAGGACGAGACCGCCGATCACCGCGAGTGCGCCTCCGGCTGCGACCGGCGCGTAACTGCTCGGGGACTCGCTCCCGAAGACGACACCGGGCTCGAGTGTCACGATCGTCCCGATACCGCCGGCGATCAACGCCCCACCGAGGAGGATCGATACGAGGAGGTAGCCGAACAATCGAACGCCGTAACCGAACACGTCTCGCGCGGAACGGGCGACCATACGTCTCCCCTCGCAAGTGACCGAAAAGTGCCTTGTGGTCGCTATGCACTGACACACGTTCCCAGCCTTTCGATACGTTTAGGGGTGCGCTCGGCGACGTGCCCAACAACGACGAGCGATTCGGTCGCATCGACGCGACTACCGGACCATCGCATACTCGAAACTATGTCAGACCAAGAACTCGGTATCACGACGAGCAAAGAGCACGAAACTGGCGAGTGGTACGCGGAACTGGTCCAGAAGGCGGGCCTGGCCGATTACGCGCCGATGGGCGGGTTCATCGTCACCCGGCCACGGGGATACGCCATCTGGGAGCGCCTGCAGAACCACCTCGACTCGTGGTTCAAGGATACGGGCGTCCAGAACGCCTACTTCCCGATGTTCATCCCCGAGTCCTACCTCGAAAAGGAGAAAGACGTCGTCGAGGGGTTCGATCCCGAGGTCGCCTGGGTGACCCACGGCGGCTACGACGAACTCGAAGAGCGACTGGCCGTCCGCCCGACCAGCGAGAGCATCATCACGCCCTTCATCGCCCAGTGGGTGCGCAGCCACCGGGACCTGCCGATGCGGGTCAACCAGTGGTGTTCGGTCGTCCGGTGGGAGGCCACCGAGACCAAGCCGTTCTTCCGGACCAAGGAGTTCCTCTGGCAGGAGGGCCACACCGCCCACCACGACGAAGCGGACGCCTACGAGGAGACGATGACCCGGCTGGGGCAGTACGAGCGTCTCTACGAGGACGTGCTCGCGATGCCCGCACTCACCGGTCGCAAGCCCGACCACGACAAGTTCCCCGGGGCCGATACGACGACGACCGTCGAGACGCTGATGCCCGACGGCAAGTCCGTCCAGGCCGCCACCTCCCACTACCTCGGGACCTCCTTCGCGGAGGCCTACGACGTGACCTACGTCGACGAGGACGAGGACGAGCAGCTGGCGCATACGACCTCCTGGGGGCTGTCCTGGCGAGCGCTCGGGGCGCTGTTCATGACTCACAGCGACGACCAGGGGCTCGTGCTGCCGCCCACGCTCGCACCCACGCAGGTCGTGATCGTCCCCATCTGGGACGAGGACAGCAAGGACGAAGTGCTCGAGTACGCCGCCGACGTGGCCGTCGATCTGGAAGATGCCGGCGTTCGGGTCGAACTCGACGACCGGGACAACCGTAATCCCGGCTTCAAGTACAACGAACACGAACTCAACGGCGTCCCGCTGCGGATCGAGATCGGATCCTACGAGGTCGAAGACGAGGAACTGACGTTGGTCCACCGCCCCGACGGCGAGGAGGCGACCGTCGACCGCGAGGGGATCAGCGAGACCGTCGAGGAGCACCTCGATACGATCTACGCCAAGCTGTACGCCGAGGCCGAGCAGACCCTCGAAGGGGAGATCCGCGAGGCCGAGAGCCGCGAGGAGATACTCGGCACCATCGGCCAGCACGGCGGGTACGTCAAGTGTGGCTGGTGTGGTGACGAGGACTGCGAGGAGCCGATCAAAGAGGCCATCGCCGCCGAGATCGTGATGGTCCCCCTCGAGGAAGACGAAGAGCCTATTCACGACGAGTGCGCGATCTGCGGTGAAGCGGCCGAGGAGACGGCGTACTTCGCGAAGACGTACTAGCGTACTGCGCGACCGACGGGAGCGCAGTTTCACCGCGACGAGCCTTGCGAGTCGCGGGGCTTTTCATCGACGTTTTGCGACGAGTGGTTCCGCAGCGGGTGCCCCGCGAGGAACCCGAGGAGGAAACGGTCGGAGTGCGCGATTTGCGGTGAAGCGGCCGAGGAGACGGCGTACTTCGCGAAGACGTACTGATCAGGGCTCGTCCGACAAATACGTCATCGCCTCTTCGTCCGAAACCTGACCGAAGTCGTCGTAGAACTGCCCCACGCCTCTGAAGACGCTCGGCGTCGAGAGACAGACGACCTCGTCGGCTATCGCCGCGAGTTCGTCGATCGACTCCGGCGGCCCGACCGGCACTGCCAGAACGATATGGCCGGCGCCGGATTTATCGAGTGACTCCAGACACGCTCTGGCTGTCGACCCCGTGGCCACACCGTCGTCTACGACGACGACCGTCTTGGCTGTCACATCGGGCTCGGCTCTCCCAACACGGTAGCGCTCGGCCTTTTCCTGTGCCTCAACTGCCTTCTCCTCGCTCTTACGCTCGAAGTACTCCTCGTCGACCCCGCGTCTCCGGAACGCCTCCAGATTTCGCCAGGCGCTTCCGTCGGCCGCGACGGCACCGATAGCGTACTCGGGATTTCCCGGCGCACCGACTTTCTTGGCGACGACGATGTCAAGCGGTGCATCGAGCTCGTCGGCCACCGCTCGCCCGAGCGGCAGCCCACCCCGTGGAATGGCGAGAACGATGTCCGGATCTATCTCTCGCTCCTCGAGTTCCTCGGCGAGTTGTTCCCCCGCTGCCGTCCGGTTTGCGAATCGATTAGATCCCACCATTGCCCTCGTCTAGAACGTGTTCTTATAGCAACTTATATTGCAACCTCATCCATAGGCGATTTACGCCGACTCGAACGTCCAGTGGACCCGGACCGATCCCCTCCGTTCCCAGTTGGTTGAACTATCACGTTACTTTATGTCTTTGGACTGCGTCTTTTCAACCCCGGAGAGGCCGGGGTGATAGCATGTACCAGGATATTTTGTATCCGACAGACGGGAGTGGTGGTGCGACAGCGGCGCTCGAGCACGTTGGGGATCTGGCCGACAAATACGACGCGACGGTCCACGTCCTGTACGTCCTCGATACGTCCCAGCCAGGGCTTGGACTCGGTGAGGATCCGGATAAAGAACATGCGCCTGGAATGATCGGACACCCTGACGGCGAAGGGTCCGGCATGGTTGGCGAACGTGAGACACACGAAGAGCTCCACGCACGCCAGCAGGAGTATGGTGAAACGGTCGTGGAAACGGTTGCCGATCGGCTCGAGGGAGTCGACGTGGAAACCGCCGTACGGACTGGAACGCCCCACGAGACCATCCTGGACTACGCTGAGGAGAACGCCGACATGATCGTGATGGGGACCCACGGCCGGACTGGGCTGGACCGATATCTGCTCGGCAGTGTCACGGAGAACGTCGTCCGGATGGCCGACGTTCCCGTCGTGACGGTCCGGGCGGAGCAGTCGTCGTAGCGTGAGGGCACGTTGTAGCTGCCGGCTGCGAGATCGTGTCCTCGTTTTTGGCCTGCTGTCACTTCTCGCTACTCACAGCAGTTCGTCGCCGGGTACGGCAGTGCCGACCAACGCCGTGAACTGCTGGCGACGCTTGATCTGCCCCCAGCTGTCATCAACGAAATCCGACGCCGGTTCTGACGGATTTTGCTCTATACTGGGGGTTATCCCTCCAGCATATTGCTCCCATTGATCGTCGTCTTCTCTAATATCTTCGAGGAATCTGTGTCGAATTATCGACGCCTCAGCGTTTGTCTGCAACGACGTCTCGACGAGCATGGCCAGCAGGCTTACCGGCTGTATTTGTGCCGCGACTGGATTACGAACCCGCCTCGATCTCGAAATCACAGTCGGCGGCAACGGTGTACAGCGGTCGTTCATCGATTGTGACGGTGGCGAGTCGCTTCCCGATCGGGTGTTCGCCGAACGCAAGCTCAGCGTGACCTCGGGGCCAAATCCCGACAGTGCCGGATAGTCGTGTCTGCTCTCGGAGTAGTTGATCGTCTTTGACGGTGTAATTGTAGCCGGACAGCCGGGCCGGTATTGTCGGTGGTCGCCATCCGTCGAAGGCGAGGACGTGTTGTCCATCGGCGGTGACAGTCGCGTGCCGTGTGCGGCCCTTGTCCCGCAGGTCGATATCGGCGACGAGTTTCGGATACCCCCAGATGTCTACGCCGAATGCTCGCGCGGGTTCGGTCGAAACTGGGAGCGTATAGACATAGCCGCTGACACCGCGGCGAAGTCCGGACAGATACGGCCACGTCCGTGTGCCTGTCTCGACCGCTGGGAGGAGCACGCCGACCTCGTCGTATGGATCGATCGTGTCTTCGCCGATGCGGTCATAGCTGACGGCCAGCACTGTCAGTGCCGCCCGTGTTCGTGTCGCTCGAATCGGATCGAGTCCTGCGGGCAGCAGCGTCGCGACAGCATCACGATCTGCGGGGAAGACAGCGCCGACGATCGATGCCGACAGTTGCGCCGGCAGCTGAAACGTGTGTCCGGTCGAAATGGTTTCTTGTGACATCATTTGAGGTGGGTTCGGAGGCGGTGGAACGCAGCGAACGCTTTGATAGCTGTTCGGTGTCCGAGCGATTGCGCGGGCTGGGGAAGCCAGCGCGTCGCCAGCACCAGCCTGGCTGGCCAGCCGACAGGATGGCGTAGGGCAGGGTCTTCCGTCATCGCGACGGCGTGAATCTGTTTGGCGACCCGCTCTGGCGTCACTGCCAGCGGGCCGCGTCCGCCGATAAGTGTCCCTTCGGCCATCGCGTCGTACACATCGTTGAAGTACCTGCTCCGGTCCGCCTTGTGGAATCGCTGTTGAGCCGTGTCGGCGAACGCAGTGGTGACCCAGGCGGGTTCGATTATAGCGACATCGACGCCGATGTCGGCGATCTCCATCCGAAGTGTCTCTACCAGCGCTTCGAGTGCGTGTTTCGAGGCGGCGTACGCGCCCATCCCCGGTGTCGTAATGCGGCCGTGTGTGCTAGACACGATAACGGCTGTCCCCTCGCGCTCGACCAGCAGCGGCACCATTGCACGCACGGTCCGGTGGACGCCGTGGACGTTGACGTCGAACTGGGCTTCGAGGTGCTCGCTCGGCAGATCGGCGACAGGGCCGAGTTGGGCAAGCCCTGCGTTTGCGACCACGCAGTCCAGCCCACCGACGTCGTCGGCGATCTGTGCACGGAGTCGCTCGATGTCGTCTGTGTCGGTGACGTCTACTGTCTCCGTGACACACCCCTTGATTGTTTCGAGGCCGTCAGTGTCGATATCGGTGGCGTAGACCTGCCATCCATTGTTGACCAGTCTCTCGGCGGTGGCGCGTCCGATTCCCGAGGCAGCGCCAGTCACGAGCGCCGTCTTCATCGACTCGTACTCTGTAGAGGATCGAGGAAACTGTTCCGACACCTGGCATAGTGATGCTTCAACCGCGGAGTTGTGGATCCCGGTCTGATCCTCACCTGTCGAATAGCAGCCACATTTTTTGAGCCGTGCAAGATGTAGGGCGCGAATGCAGCACGCGTCCCGTCTGGTTCGCCGTGAGTCACTCAGTTGTTCGAAACACCGTTGCAGTGTGAAAATGCCACCAGTTCATACGGGTGGGCATCCTGTATGAGCATAGAGAGTCCAACATGAATTCAGTACAATCCGAAGCAGACGAACCGAGCACGTGGCCGGATCTCGCGGTGAGCCTCTACGATCGGCTTACCGGTCGAAACGCCGAGATTTCCTACAACTTCGACGATATGGAAGTCGCGGTTCCCAGCGGCCTCGGGGAGGACAGCGACCACGCTTCCTGGCGCCTCAACGGGACCGTCACAATCACGACCCGCGAGCGTGACTGAGACGCCCGCACCTCGAGCGCCGCTGGCAATCGAGACGGATCTCGAACTCACGATCGACGATACCAGGGCCGAGGTCAGCTCGACCGGGGATCGACTATTTGTAAATTTTCCATCACTGGGTGCCGCCAATACGGCCCTGCGTGGCCTTCCACCGGGAGGAATTGGAGAGTTCACCGAACTGCTGGTGGAGACGGACCTGACGGTCGAGGTACAATCACGCAGACGGACGGTAATGGCGATCGGAGCCGACGCCACCGCCGGCCCGCTCTCACAGCGGCTGGGTTTTGCCCCGGCACAAGTCCGGGTCGCCGGCATCGCCGGTGCTGTGGGCCAGGAGTTCGCCGCTGGAGTTCGCTGGGTTCGCCAACTCCTCAGGTAGCCTGGTTTCCGTGCTGCTCCGTCCCTATCGAGCCACACCGAGTTCGACCTGCCCGTTGCAGCAGGGTCCTCACTCACCGATCGGAACGTCTATGAGCACAGTAGCCACTTCGATCTGCTGATTGGAACCTCTGTATCGGTCAGATTGCTTCTGACACTAATCAGGTAGTTTGTCTTGTGAGTGCTGCGTACAGTGCGCGTATCGGTCACTGGACCACGAGTGTGAGATGCCCAGTCAGATTGTTCGATACAGGCACACTGCCAACCGATAGCTTACTCCTCAGGACAGGGTGCATCAACATTTGTTACTGTAGTCACATTGAACGAATTGGTATCCTCATCGGGGTCAATCTGAATTTGTCGCTCGTAACAAATCTGTTCTCTCTGAGTGAGCCTCGCTGTGATATTGCTCTGGGTCCAGTCACCCGTCCCTACCTTATATTCGAGTGCATAATCGCCAGGGGTCTTTTCCCAGCCGTGAGTAATCCTTACCGTCGAGGTCGCAGCGACGGTGCGTTCGTTGTTCGTGACTGTTTTCGGTTCCTCATCAAGAGCATCCGCTCGCTTCACCCGAAATTTGAACGTCTGCTGTTGATCAGTGGCATTCGCAAGCTCAACCGCGACCAAGATCGGAAGCGTTGTTTCGTTATTAGAAGAGGATAACTCAGAGCAGCCGGCAAACGCTGAAGCACCGATAAACCCCAAGATCTGGCGGCGTGAAACATTCGGGGACATACAACGAGTGGTAGAGTAGCCACTCAAATAAAGATTGACTAGATGACCATTTCAGTCAATACGACTCCGAAGTGATCACCAGTGTTCTCTGAATAACTCCGGAATGTGTTGACCATCCTCTGTATCGGTCAGGATGCTTCTGACAGAAGTTGGGTAGGTCAATAGCGCCCGTGCAAGATAGAACGCGCACTCCTTGCACAGAACCTATTCCTGAAACAATATCTCCTTTACTCAGTGTAGGGAAAGCCATCATTTGTTCATCCCGATAACCAAGCAGTATGGACGGGGCCGACGGGAGGTCGATTCGCGGGTCAGCGACGTGCTTGCCGTTGGATATGGATTAACTTTCCACGTCACGAGTAGTGATATCGCAGGTAGGGATCGTCGCAAAAGTGCTCCGGCAGGGATTTGAACCCGATGGCAAACGATCGCTCCGCTCACGTTTGCGTGGTTCAAATCCTACGAAAGCATGCGACTCACGAATTTGTTCGTCGGAAAAGTGCTCCGGCAGGGATTTGAACCCTGGTCATTGCCGTGAGAGGGCAATATGATTGGCCGGACTACACCACCAGAGCGTGCACTCGACGGTAGCGGGGAGATACGTAAAACCGTTCCGTTTCCGATCGCCGTATGCCGATGTCTCCCAGACTCACTCCTCGTCTTCGAAGGGTGAACCGGCAGCGTCCGGCTCGTGACCTGGCAGGCTGACGATGTTCTCACGTCCCACACGGAGCTTGGTGATCTCGTCGTCGTCCTCCATATCGGAGAGCAACATGCTCACCTTCGATTTCGACCAGTCGGTCGCCTCGACGATTTCGGACTGGCGCATCCGGCCACTGTGTTCGTCCAGCAGTGACTTCACCCGTTCGGAATCAGACAGCACTTCCTGGGGTTCGACCGCCGACGATCCGGCGCTCGCCTGCTCGGCGGCGCCCGCCTCCTGGGGGTCGGTCGTCGTGTCCGGGCGACGCTGGGCGAGACGCCAGATCGCACCTGCGCCACCCGCGACGACGATCACGACCGCCACGATCGGCAGCCACATCGGAAGGCCGGTCCCGTCGTCCGGGGCGACCGTCGTGTTCGTTGCCCTATCCGTGGACGGCGGTGCGAGTCTCACCAGCGGACGATACGGGTTAAACTCGCGTTCGCCGGACCAGGTAATCGTCCGGCTGGTTGTGATATTCGAGCCGGACATCGTCCCCGGTGCCGGTTCGACGACGGTAAACCGCAACGCGTCGGATCTGGTAATCACGAACCGCACGTCGGGGCCAAGCGCGAGGCCGTTCGTGAACACGTCCCCGATGCGCAGTCGCTGTCCCGATTGTTCGGTGAAGTTCGTCCACAGAAACGACATCTCGACGACGCCCTGGTGACCGAGCGTCACGCCGCCTTCGCCGGGTTCGGAGACGTACGCCCGACGGGAAAAGTCGGTCGCGTTCATCCGCCTGTCGGTGGCCTCCGTACCGCGCGCAGTCAGCTGGCTGGCCGTCTCACGAAACTGCGTGTAGATGTCCGTCCGCTCGGCGTTGAACCGATCGGAGTAGTTCCGGTAGGCTTCAATCTCACTCTCGTTGTTCAGCGGCTGCACGTGACGATCCGTCCAGCGCACGCTGCCGTTCCGGTAGACGGTCAACTCGTGAGTCGTCCTGACGAACTCCGACGGGGCGGCCATCAGCTCCGTTTCCGTGACCGCGCCCGTACTCGTCGTCTCCGCGAGCCGGGTCGGTTCCGCTCCCCAGTCGCTGTCGACACCTCGATACTCCTCGGCACTCGCCGGGAGACCGAGGGCCACACTCGCGGCGAGCGTTAGCACGAACACGAGCGCGAGACCGCCCGACCAGCGTACCATCTATGCGTATAGATCCATGGCCGATAGTTAAGTACTGTGTTACGATCGGAGTGTACCGACGCCGTCACGCGGTTTCTTCGATCGCGTCGGCGAGCCGTTCGATCGGATGCGGGGGTTCGGTCTCCTCGTGATCTTTGAGTTGTCCGCGACAGGACGCTCCGGGGGCGACCACGGAGTCGCCGTCGCTGCGGTCGATCTGATCGAACAGTATCGAACCGATCGCCTTGCTCATCGAGTAGTGTTCGGCCTCGTAGCCGAACGAGCCAGCCATCCCACAACAGGTCGAATCCAGCGCGTCGACCGCGTAGCCGGCCCGCCGGAGGACGTTCGCCGTGTGGTGATCCTTCTTGGTCGATTTCTGGTGGCAGTGGCCGTGATAGGTTAGCGTCTCCTCGGGCGCGTCGAAGTCGATACGCTCGTCGAGTCGGTAGGTGTCGAGATACTCCGCGACGCCGTAGGTGTTCGTCGCGACGCGCTCGACGTCGTGGCCGGCGAGCAGATCTAGATAGTCGAGCTGGAACATCACGGCTTCGGAGGGTTCGACGGCCACGATGTCCCAGCCGTCCTCGACTTTCGGCGCGAAGTACTCGACGTTGTGCTCGGCGTGCTCGCGGGCCTTATCGAGAAAGCCCTTCGAGTGGGCCGCACGGCCGCTGTCGACGACGTCCGTCGGCACGTCGACGTAGACGCCTGCGGCTTCGAGCACTTCGACGGCGGCCATCCCCGCCATCGGTCGATTGTAGTTCGTGTAGGTGTCGGGGAACAACAACACCTTCCGGTCGGCCTCGTCCTCGCTGACGGTCCGCTCGTGATCGGCGAACCGATCGACGAACGTGTTCCGGTAGAACGGCGGGAACTCCCGCTCGCGCGCGATCCCGAAGAGCTTCTCCTGGACGAGACCGGTCCCCGGAACTTTCTGTGCCCAGTTCGACAGCGGCGCGAGCGCGCTGGCAAGCGGGTAGAGCGTGTCGGCGTTGGCGAAGATTCGGTCGCGCAGCCCCGGCCCGTGCTCCTCGTGGTGTGCGTGTTTGACCTCGGCTTTCAGCTTGGCCATGTCGACCTCGCTCGGGCAGTCTTTGGCACAGCCCTTGCAGCCGACACAGAGATCGAGCACCTCGTCGACGAACTGTTCGTCACGCGGGTCGTCCGGCAGGTCCCCGCTCATCGCCTGCCGGAGCATGTTCGCCCGCCCGCGCGTCGCCTGGATCTCTTCGTTGGCCGCGCGGTAGGTCGGACACATCACCCCGCCTGTCGTCTCTTGGGGGCCCCGACAGCCGCCACAGCCGTGGCACAGTTCGACCATCCCCTGCATGCCGTTGTCGTTGTCCCAGTTGAGCGTCGGCTCGAAGGGAATATCCAGCTCGTACTCCGGGTCGAACCGGAGCTGTTCGGTCATCGAGGCGACTCGGGCCCGTTCGGGCGTATCTTCGGGCAGTTCCTCGTCGGGCGCGTACCCACAGACCTGGCTGGGATTGAGCAGCCAGTCGGGGTCGAACGCCGCCTTGAGTTCGCGCAGCAGTTCCCAGACGTGCTGGCCGTACAGTTTCCGGTTCCACTCGCTGCGAGCCCGACCGTCGCCGTGCTCGCCGGAGACGCTGCCGCCGTACGTGACTGCCAGATCCGTCGCGCCCTCGGCGATCGACCGCATCTGTGCCACGCCAGCGGGGGTCTTCGTGTTGACCAGCGGCCGGACGTGCAGACAACCCGGGCCCGCGTGGGCGTAGAAACTCGCGTAGGTGTCGTTCTCGGCGAGCAACTCCCGGAAGTCGGTGACGAACTCGGGGAGGTTCTCCGGCGGGACGGCCATGTCCTCGATAAAGGAGATGTGCTTCTCGTCGGTCGTCCGGCCCAGAAGCGTGGGCTGGCCGGATTTGCGGAGCTTCCAGAAGCGACTCCGACGCTTGTCGTCGTGGGCCTCGCTCGCGTCGAAGGCAATCGGGTCGGCGTCGGTGATCTCGGCGGCCCCCGCATCTGGCTCGGCCACCGTTTCGACGCCCGGGACCCGATCCGCAAGCAGGTTTGCGACCTTGCGCTCGCCCTCGCTGTCGCTGTCGGCGTAGAACTCAACCAGCAGCGTCGCTTTCGCGCCCGCCGGCAGGATCTCCTCGACGAGATCACCGAACTCCTCGGTGTCGGCCGCCAGATCCAGCAGGACGTCGTCGAGTACCTCCACCGCGGAGGGATCGTGTTCGAGGATGATCGAGACGTCCTCCATCGCCTCGACCAGATCCTCGTAGAACAGCAGCGCGACCGATTTGGTCTCCGGGACCGTCTCCAGGCCGAGCGTCGCCTCGGTGATCGTCGCCAGCGTCCCCTCGCTGCCGGCCAGCAGCCGCGCGAGGTTGACCGTCCCCTCCTCGCGGGCCTGCTCGACCATCCGATCGATGTCGTACCCGGAGACGTTGCGCTTCAGGTCCGGGAACGCATCCAGGATCTCGTCGCCCTCCTCCTCGATCAGGCGCTGGACGGTCGCACAGATCCGGGCCTCGATGTCGCCGTCAGGATCGGCCCGCTCGGCGAGTTCCTCAAGGGTCACCTCGCCCAGTTCGGTGACCGTTCCGTCCGCGAGGACGACCTCCGCGCTCTCGACGTAGGCGGCAGTCATTCCGTAGACCAGCGAGTGCGATCCCGAGGAGTTGTTGCCGATCGCCCCGCCGACGGCACTCTTGTCCCGCCAGGCCGGGTCTGGGCCGAACTTCAGTCCGTCCTCGGCGAGGTGTTCGTTCAGATCTTCGAGGTAGGTCCCCGCCGCCACTCGGGCGGTCTCGGCGTCGGTATCGACCGAGACGATGTCGGTCATATACCGCGAGAAATCGAGGACGACGGCCTCGTTGACGGTCTGTCCCGCGAGGCTCGTTCCGCCACCCCGGGGCAGAACGGGGATGTCCCGCTGGGCGCAGTACTCCGTGACAGCGGCGACGTCGTCGGTGTCGGTCGGGAAGACGACGCCGATCGGCGTCACCTCGTAGGCGCTGGCGTCGGTTGCATAGAGCTGGCGCGTGTACTCGTCGAAGCGGACGTCCCCCGAGACACGCGAGCGCAGGTCAGATACGAGCCCCGGCCGCTCCACCTCGCCGGCTGTGTAGTCGTAGTTCGCCCGGTCGTCCCTCGCAGGGTCCGGTCGTGGAACTCCTGGCTCAACCCGGTCGCTGGTTCCCATACGGATTGGCTACGACCCAACACCGATTAAACCCACGTTATCGCTCAGCGCTGCCCCTACCCCACTTTCGTCGTTGCTTCGGGTCCGCATACACCTGGGTGCGCGATCCACGAGTATCAGCAACCGACGGTGGGTTCCCGGACGTTCAAACTACCACGGCAGCAGAGTTGACCCATGAGCATCGATACCGAGACACCGACGACCGACACGGACGCCGACCGACTCGCGCGAGAACTCGGCGACGCGATCACTAGCCTGCCGGAATACCAGGCGTATCTCGACGCCAAATCGGAGGTCGAATCCGACCGAGAGGCACAGGAACGGATCGAGGAGTTCGAACAGGTACGCGAGGAGTATCTGGTCGCTCGGCAGACGAACCAGGCCGAGGACAGCGACAAGCAGGCGCTGACAGACGCCAAACGTCGCCTCCACGCGCTCCCCGTCATGAAGACGTATCTCCGGAAGCAGGCCGCACTCGAAAACCGACTCCAGGAACTCGACGACTTGATATCTCAGCCGCTCGCCGTGGACTTCGGCGAACAGGCCGGGAGCTGTTGTCAGGACTAGGAGACGTGTGCGGCGATGTCGGCGTCAGTGATGATCCCCCGCGTCTGGCCGTTCTCGACCACGAGGACGGCGTCTTTGTGGTCGAGATAGGTATCGATCTCGTCGATCGTGGCGTCGGGTTCGACCTGTGCGATCGACTCGTGCATGACCTCCGCGACCGGGAGGTCACCGACGTTCTCCTCGGGCCGCTGCCGAATGTCGGTGTTGCCGATCAGCCCGATCGGCGAGCCGTCCCGGATCACCGGCACCTGCGAGTAGCCCTTCTCGTCCATGACGTCCTTGGCGTGGTGGACTGAATCGTCCGGCGCGACGCTGACGACCGCCTCGTTCATCAGATCGGCCGCACGGAGGATGCTCCCCTCTGCCTCCTCCAGCGCGTTGACGATCCGCCGCAGCGTCGAGAGCCGTGGATCGACATCTCCGCCCTCGATCCGGGCGATCAGCGGCTGAGACACCTCGGCTCGCTCGGCGAGCTCGCTCTGGGTGAGATCGAGCTCCGTCCGCCGTTCGCGCAGGTCCTCCGGCGTTGGCAGTTTCATACCTCTGTATAACCAGAGGTAATACAAAAAGGTACCGGCAGTCGTCGGGCGACCGCTACGCTTCGGCTTCTTCCTCGTCGTCCTCGAACTCGACGGTTTCGATGACCTTCAGCGGGACGTCACGGAGTGCGCCGCCGACCTCGCTTTTGGCGATGCGCTGGGCGTGTTCCTGGCTTTCGGCGTTGAACACCTTCATCTCCAGCACGAGGCCGACCAGGGCCGTGTCGGCAGCGATGAACGCGGAGTCGAACGGTTCGCCACAGGCCGGACAGCCCGTCGCACCGACCTCGACTTCCACGTAATCCATCTCCTGGTCGTTCAACCGCTTCCCCGCTTCGCTGACCGCCACACCGATCGCGTCGTCGATGTCTTCGACGTCTCGTACCAACCAAGCTGCTTCCATTGCGACGAGGTAATTCATACCCGTCCCTTCCGGCCCGAGCCTCTTGGTGTTTTATAATTCGCCACGACGCCCGGTGCGCACGTCATCCCGATAATGGCTATAACTTATAGCTACGCCCGCCATCTCCAACCGCTCGATTACCCATCGCTCCGGAGAAAATCACATCTACTTGAGTGTAGCCCAACCCTACCTGAATCGCACGACTCCGGTGCTGTAGTCTGTCACTATCTGTTAAACTACCATATTTCAGTCAGAAATAGTTATATACCGTGAGCAGCCCACATCCGGTCGAGGACAAACCGATGGAATCACGGCTGTACCGCGCTACCCTGTTCGCACTGTACCAACTGACTGTACTGGTCGGTCTCGTCATGCTACCGATCGCACTCGTCGCACGTCAGATGGGCGTCGCCGTCCCGGTTCACCGGGCGATCGACCGAGTCGAAGCCGCCTACGAACGGACCACCGAACAGGCCTGATCAGTCGTCTTCCGCCGTACTGTCGCAAGCATTGCGCGAGGGGCATCCCACGTTGTTCATAGCGGTAACAGCGCGAATTCCTGTCTCAGACGTCGAAAACGACGTACGCCCGCCAGCCGTCGGCCACCGGCTCCAGTTGCATTTCGGAGTAGGTAACGGCTTTCACTTCGCGAGCGGTGATCGACGACAGCGGGACGCCCCGTGCGCTGGCTTCTACCGTCCAGCCCTCGTCGGTCTCTCGGATTGTAGCCTCGTTTTCGACCGGCAGAACACCTCTGACGTCTCGCTGGTGAACCGCCTCGGGGTCAAGCCCCGAGGCTTCCCGTGGGTTAGTCGGACACTCCCACGATACCATCGGTCTGATAACCTCGAACGGAATCGTGGGTCACGGTCGGGGCGTCCACGGCCCCCGATGCCTGCCGTCGCACCTTCCGCACGGTGGGAAGGCTGTTGAGAGCAGGCACATTCCAATCCTGATAATTCTTGATACCTTTCACGGCGATATTCACGCTTGCACCACGGTCGCTGTGGTCTTGATGCCCGCACGACCGACACTTGAACCGCTTCTTGTTGCGGTTCGCTCGTTCGGCGTGCCCGCACAGCGGACACCGCTGGCTCGTCTTGTACGGGTCAATCCATCCAGTCGGAATCCCCTCGAACGACGCCTTGTACGACGTATAGAACTGAAGGGCGCGAAACGGGAGGTGGTGCAAGCGTCGGTTCATCCGCGTGCCGTAGTCGATACTGTCGCGCATCTCTTTGAGGTCTTCAAAGACGATGCACGGCGTCTCGAACTGACGGCTCCATTCCACAATGTGACGACTCACCTTGTGGAGTCGGTCGCGGACAAACCGTTCCTCACGCCCTTCCAGCACGTCGTGGATACTGTCTTTCCCCGCGTTCTGAACGCGCTTCCGCATCGTGAAGTAGCGGTGGCGCTCGAACTTGATTTCGGGGAAGTCGATGACCAACGTGTCTTTGACGCCAGTCTCGGAGAGCGCGGTGAGGGCCACGTTGTCCTCGTTCACGTCCACGCCGACGACTGTTCGTGAGTCCTGCTTGTCCCGAACGGTCTGCTCGGTGTTGGTGACGTTGACGTGCAACTCGGGGGTGTCGTTGTGGAACAGTGCTTCTGCCGTCCCAATTTTCCACTCGTCGCTTTCGAGTGCTGTTTTGAGAATGTCGAGGTGGGCGTCGTCGCCTTCGAGAACGCCCGTGACGTGCTTGTACGGCTTCGCGCTGATGCGGAACGCTACATCACCGTTGTCGGTAAGCGACAGGTTGTACCCTTCCTCGTAGTTCGCCCGGAGCGGGTACGCGCCGTCCTTGGTGTGACTCGGCTGACCGAAGTCGTCGTACTCGTAGTAGTTCTCCATCGCGCCGAGTGCTTTGGCGACGACGCGCTGTGTCGTGTTTTTCACGAGGTCGGCGTCGTCGGCCACGCGGTCGGGAATGGTATCCCAGTTCACGCCTTGCTTGGCGAGACGGATGGTTTCGTTGTACACCGACCGCGCTTCGAGGGTGGCATCGTACAGCAGGCTCTCGTTGTCACTCTGGATGTTGAGTTGGAAGTCCAGCGTCTTGACGAGAGTCTGTGAGTCGGTCATTCTTCGTCTTGTTCGGCGGGTTCTGAGGTTCGGACGACTTTCACGTCGGCTCCACGCCAGCGTTTGGGGACGGTGACGTGGGCGCTGTTCCCGAACGGTTTGACTTCGCCGTCGAGAACTTCCTCGCCGTCGATTTCAAACCGGTTCCCCATACCTGTGTATATCCTTTGGATATACTTAACTGTGTCGGTGGAGTGGGTTCGATATGGGCGAAAAGCGGTCGAACCACACGGTGTACAACGTCAACTGCCACTTCGTGTGGTGTCCGAAGTACCGACACGCCATCCTCGAACCAATCGAGGACTCGTTGGAAGCAAGTTTCCGCGACGTGTGCGACGAGTACGGCTACGAGATTCTGTCGTCGTCCGAAAATCGGAGATTTTCGTGATCACGAGAGACGAAGTCTCTCGAACGACTCCACATCTCTCCTGACCACGTACACCTGTTCCTTTCCGCCCACCCGAAGCACGCGCCGAGCGAGATTGTGCGAACGGTCAAGAGCATCACGGCGCGGGAGATGTGGGAACAGCACGAGTCGTTCTTGGAGGAGTATCTGTGGGTTGGCGGATTTTGGGAGGAATCGTACTACGTTGGGACGGCAGGCGATGTTTCGACCGACACGATTGAGCAGTATATTGAGCGCACGGAACACGTTTAACGGGGCTTACGGCCTTCACCCTCGGGGTCAAGTGGTTCGAGAATCGGAGATTCTCGTCATCTGCTCACGGCGCTTGCGCCGTTCGCAGGTTCGTGGGACTTCGTCCCACGCCCATCACGGAAATCTCCGATTTCCGTACGACCCCGAGGCACTCGGCCTGCTCCGCCTGTAGATGAGTTCGTCGAGATAATCAAAGAGCAGCGCCTCCCGGGACTCGGCCGTTCGAGTCAGTTCGAATCGGTCTCCCTTCCCGGGCGGCTCGTCGTACATCGCGGCAGCGAGACCGTCAGCGACCGCCCCAAAGACCGCATCGATCGTCTCCCCAGTGGCTTCGACGGCGATGTCGGCCGTATGTTCGCGCAGTTCGTAGCCCATCGGTTCACTTGCTGTCGGTGTCGGAGAGCCGTTCCGAGACGTTTTCGACGATCGACTGGTCGCCGGTGCCCAGCACACCTTCGACCGCCACGTCCTCGGAACTGTTGACTGCGACGCCGCTAGTCACCACCGATCGTATACCTTCCTCGACCGTCATGTCGATGTCGTATACTTTCTCGTCGTCGACGTGGACGACGAATCCACCCATGACCGGGTTCGGGGCCATCGGCAGGTACAGTGTCGTCATCTCCCCGATCCCCGTCGCGTCGCGGATGTTCTGGGACGTGTCGGCGGTCACGAACGCCACGCAATACGATCCCTCAACAGGGTACTCGACGAGTTTGACTTCCTGAAAGCTCTGGACATCACTGTCCAGCAGGAGGTCGCTCATTTCGTTGAAACTACTGTAGATCGCTCCGACTCCGGGTATCTCGGAGACAACCTGGTTGAACGCCCGCTCGATCCGACGGGACGCGCGACTCCGTTCGGTGGCGAACCCGATGAGGAAGATAATTGCAAGCAGCGTTACCAGCGCAGCGAGCTTGGACGCGATGTCGCTGTCGATGCCCAGCACCTGCAACAGCGTGGCGAGGGGCCCGACCGAGTCGAGCAACAGATTCATCGCGAAGTTGAGCACGAACACCGTCACCAGTATCGGGACCGTGACGGCCAGGCCGCCGATCATGGCTGCCCGTATCTGCTCGCGAACGCCTCGCTGCTCGTCTGTTCGCTCGGAATCGGTCTGCATCCGTTTGCACCCTCAGGACGGGACCACAAAAATCGGTCGCCACGCGGTGGTCGTCCGGCCACCGGACACGGACGACACGACCGCCAAGCGTTTTTCCGCCGGCGACGGACAGTACACTGTATGGACGACCAGGATTCGGATGACGCCGCGGCCGGGCGTGTCTACGACCCCGACGCGGATCACGCGTTCCCGGACGAGCGGGTCAACGACGTGCTCGGACGGATCGAGGACGACCCGGAGATTCAGGCGCTGCTGTCGGCGCAGAACGTCAATCCCGTGGCGCGAAAGCGGTACAACGATCACGGGCCGAAACACATCACTATCGTGCGAAACCGTGCGCTATGTCTCTACGACCTGCTCAAGCGCGGTGCCGTCCCGTTCAACGGGGCGGCCGATCAGGGTCTCGCTGCGGCCGACGAGGGAGTCATCATCGCGCTCGCGGCGACGCTGCACGACATCGGCCATATCGTCCACCGGGACGAGCACCCGTACTACTCGATACCGCTGGCTGCGGACGTGCTCGACCGGCTTCTCCCGGAACTTCCCTATTACGACATCGAGCAGCGGGTCAGACTCAAAGGCGAGATCCTGCATGCGATTCTCTGTCACGATACCGAAGAGGAGCCGCTCACGACCGAAGCTGGGGTCGTCAGGGTCGCCGACGCGCTCGATATGGAGCGAGGGCGCTCGCGGATCCCCTACGAGCACGGCGGTCGGGGGATCAATACAGTTTCCAGTCAGGCGATCGAAACGGTCCGTCTTCAGGAAGGCGCCGACAGCGTCGTCCTCGTCGAGATCGAGATGAACAACGCCGCCGGTGTCTATCAGGTCGACAACCTGCTCAAGGCGAAACTGCGCGGCTCGGGGCTGGAAGACGACATTCGAATCGTCGCGGTCAACACCCACCAGGAAGGCGATCGGATCGTCGAGCGGATCGAGCTGTAAGCACGTCCGATTCCCACGGGGCGTCGGGGTGGCGTCAGAACGCTTTTGATCGTCGGGGCGGATCGTTTCGCTGTGACCGAGGCAACTGTACTGACGATCGGTGGTGCGAAAGGGGGGGCTGGCAAGACCGTTACGGCGATCAACGTCGCGTCAGCGCTGCGATCGGCCGGCTTCTCGGTCGCGCTCGTGGACGCCGATCTCGGTACGACAAACGTCGCCGACGTGCTCGGACTCGAGATCGAGACCTCGATTCACGAGGTGTTGGCCGGGGAGGCCGACACCGAGGAAGCGATCGTGACCACCGACACCGGAATGGATATCCTGTCCGGTGGCGACTCGATCGCGTACCTGACCGAGGCCGATCCGGCCGAACTGCGGACGGTGATCGACGCTCTCTCCCCCGAGTACGACACCGTAATCGTCGACACCGGGACCGGTCTGAGCCACGAGGTCCTGGTTCCGTTCGGACTCGCGGACGGTGTCGCCCTCGTCTCGACACCGGACGACACGTCGATCGTCGATACGCGCAAGACTGCCGAAGTCGTCGAGAAGGTCGATGGAACGTTGTTGGGCGTCGTCGTCAACCGTGTGACCGACGAGACTGACCTCGATCGCGTCCGCGAACAGATCGAACTGCCGCTGCTGGAGCTGCTGCCTAACGATCCGGGTGCCAGCAAGATCGAACCAGTCGTGATGGAGGCGTCCGACACCGACCTCGCCGAGGCCTACCGACAACTCGCGACGACGCTCCACCGACAGACCTCAAGCGACGAGTGAGTCCGATTTCTGGCCGCACTGGCGGGACACTCGACGGCGATGGCAATCTTTGAGTGAGCATCCGTCCGAATGCCTGCAATGACGTTCTTCGACAGACTGGCCGAGCGCATCGCGACCGTCGACAGCGTCGTCTCGGTGGGGCTGGATCCGGATCCGGATCGCCTCCCCGAACACGTCGCCGACGCCGACCTGCCGCGCTTCCAGTTCAACCGCCGGATCATCGACGCGACCCACGAGTATGCAGCCTGTTACAAGCCCAACGCGGCCTTTTATGAGGGCGCGGACGGCTGGGCTGCCCTCGAGGAGACGATCGCTTACGCTCACGGCAAGGACGTGCCAGTCCTGCTAGACGCAAAACGCGGCGATATCGGGAACACGGCCCGCCAGTACGCCGACACCCTCGACCCGGACGGTCTGGACGCCGACGCGATCACCGTCAACCCGTACATGGGTCGCGATTCCCTGGAGCCGTTCCTCCAGCGCGAAGACAAGGGTGTGTTCGTCCTCTGTCGGACCTCCAACCCCGGCGGCGCGGATCTGCAGGACCTGGAACTGGCCTCGGGCGAGCCGCTGTACGAGCGCGTCGCCGCGCTCGCGGACCTCTGGAACGCGAACGGCAACGTCGGCCTCGTCGTCGGCGCGACCAATCCCGACGAACTCGAATCGATCCGCGAGATCGTCCCCGACGTCCCGTTTCTCGTGCCCGGCGTCGGCGCACAGGGCGGGGACGCCGAAGCGGCCGTCGAGCATGGGCTGACAGCGCGGTGGTCCGACGCGGACGACGCTCCGGGTGTCGGGCTGGTCAACTCCTCGCGCGGTATCATCTTCGCCGGCGAGGCGGCCCGCGGCGGCGCGGACGCCTACTTCGGCGCGGCCGGACAGGCGGCCCGACAGCTCGCCGAGCGACTCAACGAATACCGGTAACGGTTATTCGCCTCGGTGTGCTTGCCGGGCATATGGAAGAGCTGTACACCGACTGCCCCGAACTCTACGACGCGATCCAGTCGGAGTGGGACTACGATCGCGACTGCGCCTTCGTCCGGGAGCTACACGACCGGGGTCCCGACGACCTGGCCCTGCTGGAGATCGGCTGTGGTACCGGCGAGCACACCCGACGGTTCGCCGAGGCCGGCTACGACGTGACCGCGATCGATCCGAACGAGGGGATGCTCGCCCGCGCCCGGGAGAAGGCCGACGTCGAGTATCACGCGGCCGGTGTCCCCGGTATTCCGGTCGATCGGGAGTTCGATCTCGTCGTCGCGATCCGCGGCGTGATCAACCATCTGCCCCCCGAGCAACTGGGGCCGGCAATCGAGGATATGGTCGCGCACCTCGCCGGGGACGGCGTCCTCGTGTTCGACAACTCGCCGCTGCCGCCGGAGGGCAACGAAGTCGCGATCGATATCGGCGAGACCGACACCGGAACGTACGCCCGCCTCGTCCAGATGAATCCCGATGGTGACGGTCGACTTGCCTGGGATCAGCTCGTGGTCACGCCCGACGGCGAGATCCGTGTCGACACGCGGCCGATGACTCCGTTCGAAGATATTGACATTGCAGCGGCACTGTCAGAACACGGTCTCGAAATCGAACCGATTGACGGGTACGGCTCGGGCGATGATCGGACGGTATTCGTCTGCTCGCCGCGTTGATCGGCGTTCGATCCGGCGACGGACTTCTCAGAATCGGTAGGTGTCTACGTCGTCACGTTCGGTCCCGCCGCCGATCTCGGACACGCATTCGACACAGACGCCCATCTCAGCGCTGTAATGTCGTTCACAGACGAGTCGCCCACACCGGTCACAGGCGTGTTCGACGTCCGGCTGCCCGCAAATCTCACAGAGTCCGGAGACGCTCATATGCACATAGTGGGTCTCCGGACGCTTTAGCGTGTCTCCCGTGTCAGATCGTCACACGGAACCGAATTCCCGACACGCTCTGCCGTTGCCCGGACGTTTAGGGGTCGCCGCGCCGAATCGCAGCCGTGGACGAATCACGCCTGCTGGTCGGCCTCGCCGCGGCGTTCGGCGGGATGGCGGTCCTGCTCGCGGTCCTCGGGGTCGTCTACAACCCACTCGTGCTCGCGGTCGCGGCAGTGTTCGGTGTCGTGGCCTACCTCCTCTGGATTCACGGCACGGGTCGGCTGGCTACCCGTCTCTACGCGCGCGTCCAGCGCCAGGCCGAACGGAACGCGGGTCGCGGTCGCCGTCGAACCGGTGGCCGCGGGGGATTCGGGGCCGGACCTCGCGAAGACTGGGAGCCACCGGGCGGTCGCGACCGGTGGCGCCAGGCCGGCAATTTCGGCCAGCGTCGCCGGGCTGACCCCAGCCAACGCGATCCCCGCGGTCGTCGGACCCGCGCTCCGTCTAGTCGCGACGGTCCGACGGCCGCCGAGGCCTACCGCACGCTCGGCGTCGAACCCGACGCCAATCGGGAGACGATCAAACGGGCCTACCGGGAGAAGGTCAAAGCCGTGCATCCGGATACCGAGGACGGCGACGAGGCCCAGTTCAAGCGCGTCAAGGCCGCATACGAACGACTCACTGACGAATAGCGGATGGCAGTGGCCGATACGCAAGGCCGATGGTGCTCCGCACCGACGAACCGATATGACCGACGTGCCGCCGCTCGCCGTCGATATCGACGGCACGCTGACTGACGGCCAGGGTGCGATCGACCACCGGACGCTGCCAGTGCTACGGGAGTGGCCAGCACCGGTCGTCGTCGCGACGGGCAAGTCACTGCCGTATCCGATCGGACTCTGTCACTTCGTCGGAATCGAGGGTCGAGTCATCGCGGAGAACGGCGGGGTCGTCGCCCTCGCCGAGACCGACACGCTCCGATTCGAGGGCGATCGCGAGGCTGCGGCGGCAGTCGCCGACGCGTACGTCGAGGCCGGGTACAGTCTGGGGTGGCGAGAAATAGATTTCGTCAATCGGTGGCGCGAGACCGAGATCGCCATCGCCCGTGACCAGCCGCTGGCACCGCTCGAATCGATCGCCGCCGAACACGGTCTGGAAGTCGTCGACACCGGCTACGCCTACCACGTGAAATCCCCTGACGTGAGCAAGGGCCGGGGGCTCGAAGTCGTCGCCGGCGAACTCGGCGTCGATCCGGAGGCGTTTCTGGCGGTCGGTGACTCCGAGAACGACGTCTCGACGTTCGAAGTTGCGGGTGAGGCTGTCGCGGTCGCGAACGCCGACGATGCGGCGCTCGCGGCGGCCGACCGGGTGACGGACGGCAGCTACGCCGACGGCTTCCTGGAAGCGGTCGGCGCCGACTCGCGCTGAACGTCGACGGATGACAGCCACGATGGTGAGACGAACGTCCTACGCCGCCACTGCGGATATATAGCGATACAGACCTCTACGGTCCAGTCTGCGGGGAAGGCTTATGTCAGGTCCCGCGTTACCCACGCGCATGAGCGCGGACCGGGCCGCCCTCGAGCGCGCACTCGAACGCGGGGAACAGGAAGGGGGTAACGTCGAGTTCAAGGAGCGACTCAGCGAGGACCTCCACGCGACGGAGGGACGCTTCGAGAGCCTCGCGGCGCAGTTGCGCCACCGCGTCCTGAGCGGCGACGGCGAGGCGACGTACGTCGTCGGCGTCACCGACGACGGCGGGCTCGCCGGGATCGAACCCGAGACGTTCTCCGAGTCGATGGACGTGCTCTCACTGTTGGCCGAGGAGGCCGGCGCGCACATCGCCGATGTCCAGACCTGGAGCGTCGACCGCGGCGGGATCGTCGGCGTCGCGACGATCAGAGAGGGGACGCGACTGGCCGACGACGAGCACATTGTCGTCGGGACGGCGGGCCACGTCGATCACGGCAAATCGACGCTCGTCGGATCGCTGGTGACCGGTCAGGCCGACGACGGGCAGGGCGGGACCCGCTCGTATCTGGACGTTCGCCCCCACGAGATCGAGCGGGGCCTCTCGGCGGATCTCTCCTACGGCGTCTACGGCTTCGACGAGGACGGGCCGGTCAGGATGGACAACCCCGATCGGAAGTCGGATCGCGCTCGCGTGGTCGAAGAGGCCGACCGACTGGTCAGCTTCGTCGACACCGTCGGCCACGAACCGTGGCTGCGGACGACCATCCGCGGGATCGTTGGCCAGAAACTCGACTACGGCTTGCTGACGGTCGCGGCCGACGACGGCCCGACGAAGACGACCCGAGAGCACCTCGGGATCCTGCTGGCGACCGAACTGCCGACGATCGTCGCGATTACCAAGGTCGATCTCGTCGACGACGACCGCGTCGCCGAGGTCGAACGCGAGGTCGAGCGACTGCTCCGTGACGCCGAGAAGACGCCGCTCCCGGTCGCCCGCCACGGGGTCGACGCGGCGGTCGAGGAGATCTCCGAGACGGTCGTGCCGGTCCTGCGAACCTCGGCAGTCGAGGGCACCGGACTGGGGGCGCTCGACGAACTGTTCGAGCGACTGCCGAAGACCGAGACTGCCGCAGACGGCGACTTCGAGATGTATATCGATCGGACCTACAAGGTCAGCGGCGTCGGTGCGGTCGCCTCGGGGACGATCCGCTCCGGGCGCGTCGAGGCCGGCGACGAACTCCTGCTCGGGCCGATGGCCGACGGCTCTTTCCGGGAAGTCGAGGCCCGCTCGATCGAGATGCACTACCACCGCGTCGACGAGGCCGAGGCCGGCCGGATCGTCGGGATCGCGCTCAAGGGCGTCCGCGAGGCCGATGTCGAGCGCGGGATGGTCCTCCTCCCCCGAGAAGCCGATCCGACGCCGGTTCGGGAGTTCGAGGCCGAGGTGATGGTCCTGAACCATCCGACGCGGATCGGCGACGGCTACGAGCCGGTCGTCCACCTCGAAACCGTCAGCGAGGCGGCCGCGTTCTACCCCGAGGGCGGACAGCTGTTGCCCGGCGACACCGGACGTGCACGTGTTCGATTCAAGTTCCGCCCGTACTGCATCGAGGAAGGACAGCGGTTCGTGTTCCGTGAGGGCCGCTCGAAGGGCGTCGGCACCGTCACCGAGGTCACTGGTCCGGAGTGACTGGACCGATCCGGCAGCCTCGTTCGCCGGCGGCGACCCGACGGAAGTTCTCGAAGACCAGCCGCGCCTGTGCGGCCGCGGCGTGGCTGTCCTCGGTGACGGTCTCGAGTACCGCTCGTCTGTCTTCCTCAGGGATATCTTTGCCCTCGATGACCCATCGGGCGGCTTCCATGTCGTATTCAGGGTGGAACTGCACCCCGTAGGTCCGCCCGAACTGGAACCCCTGGATCCCCGTGTCGTTGCGCGCGGTCACGCGGGCGTCTTCGGGAAGCTCGACGACGGCGTCTGTGTGCGTCTCGAAGGCGGTGAACGTCCGTGAGACGCCGTTGAACAGCTGCGACGCGCCGACACGCCGGATAGTCCGGTAGCCGAGTTCGAGCTCGCCCATGTCGGCGACCCGTCCGCCCAGCGCTTCCGCGAGCAACTGGTGGCCCCAGCAGATCCCGAGCATCGGGATCCCGGCGTCGTGGGCCACCCGTGCCCAATTTTCCGTGTCGGCTATCCACGGCTGGTCGTCGTAGGTCGAACACTGCGAACCGCTGATGATCGCGCCGTCGAGGGAGAATCTGTCGGGTTCTGAGGGCAGCTCACCTTCACTGACCTCGAAGACCGTCACGTCGCCCGGGAGCTCCCGCCGGAAGTTCCGTCGCACTGGCGTGTCTCCGACCGAGGCGTCGAGCAGCGCGAATTCGACCATTATATTGTACAGTATGGCCACAACAGCGAAATAGGTTACGCCCCATGGGTAGCGGTTGCGCTAGGGTGGTCCCGTCAGGTCCGCTTCGAGGACGAAAAACGGCTCGTCGGAGATCCGTCCGTCCGCTGCTGCGGCTTCCGAGACGTGCCGGCAGGTCTCCGGAATCAGGACGCGGGTGTGATCGACCCCGAGATCGGCGGCGTCGGCGGCGACGGCGTCGAACAGCGCCCGGGCGGCGTCGGGGCTGTCCCACGAACTGTGGCCGTAGACGGCCCACGTCTCGGTACCGCCTCCCTCGACCTCGCGCTCGCGTCGGCGGATTCGCGCGGTCGTCGCTCGTGTTCCCGTCCCGTCGCCTAGCACGATGACGCGCTCGACATCTGCGTGCAGGCGCTCGCGAGTGATCTCCGAAAGCGACCAGGGTTCGTCGGGATCGACGCCGAGTCCGGACAGCAGATCGCGGGCGTCGCTGCGCTGCCAGTGGCCCCAGGCCGCGTCGGGGTCGTCGAATAGCTCCAGGTCCGGGCTGGCGCTCGGGTCCGGGGCGGGTTGGGCCCACCGGCCTTCCGTCGCCGCTCCGAACCCGGCGGCCCGAGACAGACCGAGACCGCCGTCGTTCCAGGAGAAGACCATGTCGCGTGCGACCGACGCGCCCTGCTTGCGCGCCCACGCGAGCAGGGCTTCCATCATCGACAGCGCGACCCCCGCTCCGCGGTGGTCGGGGTCGACGCGCATCCCCTGCAACCAGGCCTCGTGCTCGGAGAGGACGACCCCCTGGCAGATTCCAACAGCGGTCCCGTCGATCTCCGCGACGACGGTGCGTTGCTCCGGTCCGTCGGCCTCGATCCAGTTTTCGAAGACGCGTGGGATGTAGTCATCGACATCCCGATCGGACCACGTCTCTCGGGTGAACGCGACGACGTCGTCGCGATCGTCCGCTCGGGCCTGGCGGATACGCGGCGCTGGCATACCAGAAGATGGCGGTTGCCCGTGCCTTCAATCTGTTTTGTCTCTCTCCGAGAAGCGACACCGGATCGGGGACGTTCCTCACGGGGGGACCGAGATAGATAGATAAAAAAGTCCTGACGGGTTACTCACGGATATGCACGTCCCGACAGAGCTCTCGTCATACATCCGCGTCCTCAAACTGGCGAGTACGCCGTCCTGGGAGGAGTTCTCGCAGGTGGCCAAGATCGCCGGGGCCGGGATTCTCCTGGTCGGATTGCTCGGATTCGTGATCTTCGCGTTCATGTCGTTCGTTCCGGGTGGTCCCTGATGGGGATCTACGCCGTCAAGACCACGGCCAGCCAGGAGCGGACCGTCGCGGACATGATCATCACCCGCGAGGAAGACGAGATCCATGCCGCGCTCGCGCCGGACTCACTGACGAGTTACGTGATGGTCGAGGCCGACGACGCCTCGGTCTTCGAGCGCATCCTTGATGAGATTCCCCACGCCAACGGCGTCGTCCAGGGCGAGTCCTCGATCACGGAGGTCGAGCACTTCCTCTCGCCGAAACCCGATGTCGAGGGAATCGCGGAGGGCGACATCGTCGAACTCATCGCCGGCCCGTTCAAGGGCGAGAAGGCTCAGGTCCAGCGCATCGACGAGGGCAAAGACCAGGTGACCGTCGAACTGTACGAGGCGACGGTCCCGATCCCAGTCACAGTACGGGGCGACCAGATCCGCGTGCTCGACTCTGAAGAGCGATAATTCTGCGACGAGCGGCGCGAGTCGCAGCTTTCTCCACTGGTTGTCACTCGATCACGCTTCGAACGACTGTCAGGAGCCGAGCGACGAGTCCCGGTTCGGACGGCTCGGAGACCGTCCAACCGGCTTTCTCGGCCGCCTCGGTGACGCGGACGTACTCCCAGTCGAACATAGTCGATACTCGCATATCGTCGTCGCTCGCACCGACGTAGACGTGCCGTGGCGTCGGCGTCGTCTCGTGTATCTCCTCCAGGGTGAGCCACCTGTCCCGACCCTCTAGGTCGAAATCCTGCCGGAGGTCGTGTTCCGCTACGACTCGCTCGATCCGGTCGGTATCGTCGTCGATCAGACCGATATATTGACTCCAGCCCTGCGCGTCCTCGAATACCGCGTTCGGATCCCCAAGCCACTCGATGGCCGACAGCGAGAACGCGAGTGTCAACTCACCCGTGTCAGTGTTGCTATCAGCGCTCATTCAACTTTCAGGCGCTCACCGCGCTCGTCGCTTTTCTCGACCGCTGCCAACACGCGCTGGACGGCCGCGCCGTCGGCGAAGTTCGGCCGGTACTCCTCTCCTTCTGCGACGGCAGTCAGGAATTCGTAGTTCTCGTGGACGAAGGTGTGTTCCCACCCGAGAACGTGTCCTGGTGGCCACCACCGGTCGCCGTAGGGATCGTCCTCGTCGGTCACGAGTACGCGCTGGTAGCCGCGGTCGTCCTCGAATTTCACTTCGAGTTCGTTCAGCCGCTCGAGGCCGAATCGCAGACTCCCCTTCGAACCGTGGATCTCGATCGTGTGGTCGTTCTTGTGGCCGGTCGCGAACCGCGAAGCTTCGAGCGTCCCGACGGCGCCGCTCTCGAAGGTCACCTGCGCGCTGTAGGCGTCGTCGACGGTCACCTCGCGCGTGCCGTCGCCGTCCGGGGCCGGCCGCTCGTCGACGAACGTCTGTAACTGCCCGCTGACCTCGGCGATGTCGCCGACGAGACATCGCGCGAGATCGATCGTATGCGCGCCGAGGTCGCCGAGCGCGCCGCTACCGGCGAGGTCGGCGTCGAGTCGCCAGCTCCAGGGCGCGTCGGGATCGACCAACCAGTCCTGGAGGTAGCGCCCGTAAAAGTGGTGAATCTCGCCGAGTTCGTCGGCATCGAGCAATCGCTTCGCGTACTGGATCGCCGGGACATACCGGTAGTTGAACGCCGTCGCTGTCGGGACGTCAGCACCGGCGGCTGCTCGTGCCATCCGTTCGGCGGCCGCGTCGTCGGCCGCGAGTGGCTTCTCACAGAGGACGGGTACACCGGCTTCGAGCGCCGCGATCGACGGCTCGGCGTGGAGGTGGTTCGGCCCGAGATTGTAGAAGGCGTCTACCTCGTCGATGGCGTCTCGCCAGTCGGTCGCGATCCGTGTGAACCCGAGTCTGTCGGCCGCCTCCGACAGGGCGGATTCGTCCCGTCCGATGAGTACGTCCCGTTCGACAGCCGGCGCGTCCGGAAAGAACATCGGCAATCGAGCGAGGGCGTTCGCGTGGGCCCGACCCATGAACCGATAGCCGAGCATCCCGATCGAGAGCGTCATGTTCGACACGTCGCCACGCACAGCAAAATAACTTGGCGACGGATCGCAGCAACGATCCCCCGGCGGTGGGCCGCAGCCCCTCTCACGCCCAGAACGCGTCGCCGGGTTGCTCCTCGAAGACGACGCGCTGGAGCAGCTCGACGCCCCTTTCGAGGCCCTCGCTGGCCGAGGTGAGCGCGTCCTCGTGCTCGATCGAGAGCGCGCCGTCGTAGCCGACTATCCGAAGCGTCGAGACGACGTCCCGCCAGTGGTCCTCGCCGTGTCCGTAGCCGACTGACCGGAACAGCCAGGACCGGTCGGCGACCTCGTCGTACGGCGTCGTGTCCAGCACGCCCTTCGTCCGGGCCTGTGCGTCGTAGATCCGGGTGTCCTTGGCGTGGACGTGGTGGATCGCGTCGCCGAGCAGTCTGATCGCGTCGGTGATATCGATGCCCTGCCAGTAGAGGTGCGACGGATCGAAATTCGCGCCGACGCGCTCGTTCGTCCGTTCACGCAGCTCCAGTAGTCCCGTCGGCTCGTAGATCAGCATGTTCGGGTGCATCTCGATCGCGAGGTCGACCCCGCGTTCGTCGGCGTAGTTCGCCAGCTCCTGCCAGTATTCGGTGGCGACCTCCCACTGGTACTCGTGGGCCTCTGCGTGTTCGCCCGGCCAGGGCGCGGTCACCCAGTTGGGCACTTCGTCGTTCGGGCCGCCGGCAGGCAGTCCCGAAAAACAGGTCACTGTCCCGATATCGAGGCGGTCCGCGAGTTCGATCGCCTCGCGCAGTTCCGCGTCGGCCTCGCTCGCCCGCTCCTCGTCGGGATGGAGTGGGTTGTTGTGCGTCGCGAGCGCGCTCACGCGCAGGTCGTGAGCGTCCAGATCCTCGCGAAGAGCGGTCCGCGCGTCGGGCTCGGCCAGTAGCGTTGCCCGGTCGAGGTGATCCTGTCCGGGATAGCCGCCACAGCCGAGTTCGACCGTATCGACGCCGAGATCGGCGAGATATTCGAAGGCCGATTCGCGTGGCTGGTCCCCGAGCGGGACGGTCAGGACGCCGACATCCATACTTGGATGAACGACTGGCTCCGTAGTAAAGGTACAGCCCGAGGACGCAGCGGTCTTTGACATCCTCTCCCCTGAAGGGGTGGGCTTCCGCTCGCTACGTGTCAGTCCCCACTACCGGTCTCGTAGCGGTCGAATAGCGTCGTCAGCTGCTGGGCGCGCATCGTGAGCATCTTCGCGTTGACGTACATCTCCCCGAGCGCGAGGGTCTGCTCTTCGGCGATCGCGGCGACGTGTTCGGCCTCCTCGACGTGTTCACGGCTCGTCTCGGCGGCCTGATCGGCGATGGAAGCGACCTCTTCGCTGGATGCGGCCTGGTCGTCGGTCGCGTTGGAGATCTCCTTGACGCCGCTCGCCGTCTGTTCGACGTGCTCGAGAATCGATTCGAGCGCGTCGAGCCCCTCCTGGGCGTCCTCACGCCCCGCTTCGACGGTCGCTTGCATCTCGTTGATCTCCGTGACGGTCTCGTCGGTCTGATCCTGGATCTCGCCGATGAGTCCCTCGATCTCGTCGGTCGCGTCTTTCGTCTCCTCGGCGAGGTTCTTGACCTCGTCGGCGACGACCCCAAACCCGGTCTCCTCGCCCGAGGACGCGTGGGCGGCCTCGATCGAGGCGTTGAGCGCGAGGATGTTCGTCTGCTCGGCGATATCGTCGATCATCTCGACGATCTGCCCGATCTCCTGCATCTGTCCGTCGAGTGTTTCGACGGCTTCGACGACGGTTTCGGTCTGGTCGCTCGTCTCGTCCATCGCGTCGACGACGCCGCGCGCGGCGTCGATCCCTTCGACGGTGTGGCGCTCGGTCCGGTCGGCTTTCTCGGCGACTTCGTCGCTGGAGGCGGCGATCTCCTCGATCGTCGCGGACATCTCGCCCATCTCCCGGGAGATGCGGCTGATCTGCTGGTGTTGGTCCTGAAATACGGCGGCGATCTCGTCGATCGAGGACGCGACGTTCTCGCTGGCCTCTCTGACCGCCTCGGTCGCCGTCGTCACCTGCTGGCTCGAGTCGGCGACGTCCCCGCTGAACTCGCTCGCCGTGTCGATCGTCTGCTCGAAGGACGCGATCATCTCGTTGAACGTCCCGGTGGCTTCCGTCGCTGACCCGTCGGTCGCGTCCGTATCGAGCCGCTGGCGGAGATCGCCCTCACTGATCCGCTCGATCGCCGTCGCGTGTGCCTGCAGGGGATCCGTGCCGTCCGCGGCCGGTACGCCGCCGTCGGTCGTCGCCTGGACTGGCGATCCGCCGGGCTGCCGTCGATCAGCACCGGTCGATCGTGCGTCCTCCAGCTGGCGTTCGAGTGTCGTGACTTCCTCCTGCAGTTCGTCCCGCTCGGTAGCGAGCGATTGCCGTTCGCCGGTGAGCGAATCGATCGTCGCCTGCAGCCGCTCGAACCGGGTCTCGATTCGCCGGACGGCGTATACCAGCGCGGCCGCGGCGACGAGGAATCCCGCGGCCGCAAACAGCGCGTACACCGGTCCGGAAGCGACACGAACTAGAAGAGCCTGATAGAGTGCGTGTCCGAACTGCGCCGCAAGCGCAGCGGCCGTCACGCGGTCGAGGGAGAGTCGCATATCCCTGTCTTTCGTGATCGAACGTATATATCCTTCTGCTAATTATCAGAATCTGTTTCGGCTGCGTATCGTGTCGGGTAACACCACTACCAGTCCTGAAAACCGCGCCGATAAGTTCAATATCGGTCGGACGAAACCCGAGAACATGTCAGATTTCGGCACTCGGTCCGCCGCTGCCCGCTCGGGGGCTGAGCTCTTACACCGGATGGTCGGTGGAGACGGCGAGGCCGCGATCAACGCACTCCTGGACGGGTTCGAGAGCCGTCATCCGGGCGTCTCACTCGAGGACGTGACCGACGAAAACCTCAGCTTGACCGTCAAAAGTCGCATCCTCAAGGAGAGCCCGCCGGACGTCTGGATCGAATGGCCGGGCAAGAATCTCATGCCGTACGTCGAGGCCGACGTCCTCGCGGATATTTCGGAGACCTGGACCGACTCGGACATGGAACGGGCGTACCTGGACGGCCCCCGCAACGCGGCGGCGTTCGACGGCGCCTATCACGCCGTCCCGCTGAACATCCACCGGATCAACAACCTCTTTTATAACGTCGATCTGGCCGCCCAGGCGGGCGTGGATCCCTCCCGGGTCTCCTCGCCCCGGGGATTCGTCGAGATGCTCCAGCAGGTCGAGGCCGAAACCGGGCGAGTCGGGATGTTGCTCCCGATGAAAAACCCCTGGACGGTCCTCCAGTTGTGGGAGACGGTCCTGCTCGGCGAGCACGGACACGAGGTCTATCAGTCCGTCGCCGACGGCGCGGCGGCGAGCCACCGAGGGGCAATCGCGGACGCGCTGGATATCGTGTCAGAGTACGCCGATCTGGCCACCGACGACGCGTTGTACGTCTCGCTGACGGACGCAAACGAGCGGTTCATCGACGGCGAATCGGTGTTCTTCCATCAGGGTGACTGGGCCGCGGGCGCCTACACGGAGACTGACGGATTCGAGTATGGCTCCGACTGGGAGCACGTCCCGTTCCCGGGTACGGAAGGCATGTACGCGATGAATATGGATGCGGTGATCGCGTCGGAGACGACCGACGCCGATGCCGTCGAGACGTTCCTGCGGTACGTCGGTTCGCCGGACGGCCAGCGGCGGTTCAACCGCAAGAAGGGGTCGATCCCCCCGCGGACGGACGTGTCGATGGGGGAGTTCACCGACTTCCTCCAGGACCAACACGCGAACTTCGGGTCCTCGCGCGCCCAGCCGCTGTCGATCACCCACGGACTCGGTGTCCGGCCGGAGCAACTGATCGAGCTCAAGACGGCGCTGTCGTCGTTCGTCGCCGACCGCGACGTCGACGCGGCCGCCTCGGGACTGGTCACGGCATTCGATCGACAGTAGACATCGCTGTTTTTGGGACAGTCGCGACCGTTTTATTTGTCGGACTCGAACCGTCAGCTATGAGTCTCGAAACGATGGAGTCGGACCCCGTTTTCAACGAGGACGCACACACCGACACGATCGACACGCTGGCCGAACACGACGAGCTGACCTACATCGTCTGGGGCGGCGACTGGTGTGGGGACTGTCGCGCCCAGCTGCCGACGTTCGGCGCGGCCCTGGAGGCGGCCGGCGTCGACGACGATCGGATCGAGGAGATCCCCGTCGAGAAGCTGGAGGACGGCTCGAAAGCGGGCCCGAAAGTCGAGGCGTACGGCATCGAGTACATTCCGACTGTTGTTGTTCAGCACGAAGACCAGGAGATCGCTCGCTTCGTCGAAGAGGAACCGGTCTCGATACCGGTCTATCTGGCCGAACGGATTCGCGAGCACTTCGGGGAGTGATTCGAGAGCCTCTCAAGGAGCCGCCTGCGTCTATCCTGACAGCCACTCGATCGCGTCGTCGACGTCGTTTTTCGGCGGCGAGCACGCGAAGTCCCGGCAGGCGTAGATTGTAGGCTCGCCAGACTGAGCGCTCCGGCCGGCCCAGATCGGCGGGGCCTCGGTCATCCCGAGTCGATCGAGCCACGCGTCCAGCCCGTCCCCGGTCGGCGGCCGGCGAGTGAGGATCCGCGCCGGCAGATACGTCGTGGCCAGCGCCTCGCGCCAGGCGTCCGGTAGGGCCTCCGCGGCGACAGTGAGTTCCGTCGAGCCGTTCCGATAGCGGTCGGCGGCGAGCGTGAGCGACGCGTGACGGAGCGGGTCGCGCTCGATGGCTTCGGCGTTGGTTTCGAGCACGCTCGAAGCGACCTCGGCAAACCGCTCGTCGTTCCGGAAGTGATCGAGCGCCAGCAGGGTCTCGACGGCCACGCCGACGCTCGAAGGGGTCGACTGGTCGGACAGCTCCTGTGGACGCGCGATCAGGCGCTCGCCGTCGGCGGGCGTGAAGTACAGCGTCCCCGCGCCGGCGTCCCAGAATTGCTCGACCAGCGCGTCGCCGAGACCGAGCGCGAACGAAAGGTGCTCGGGATTTCCGGTTGTCTGGTAGGTGTCGAACGCCCCTCGCGCGAGGAAGGCGTAATCCTCTAGGTAGCCGTCGATCCGGACGTCGCCGTCCTTGTACCGGCGGTGCAGGCCGCCGTCGTTGCCGTCCCAGAGGTGCTCGCGACAGAACGACAGCCCATTGCTGGCCGTCTCCGCGTACGTCCGATCGAGGACGAGTCCGCCCGCCGCGAGCGCCGAGATCACCAGGCCGTTCCAGCCTGCGAGGACCTTCTCGTCGCGGCTGGGCCGGGGCCGCCGCTCACGGGTGTCGAAGACCTGCTCACGGGCGGTTTCGAGTCGCCGTTCGACCTCGTCACGATCCAGTCCGTGGTTCTCCGCCAGATCCGAGATCGACGCGCTGTGGGTCAACACTGTCTCGCCCTCGAAGTTGCCCGCCGCCGTGACGCCGTAGCGGTCGCGGAACAGTTCGGCGTCGGTCGAGTCCGCGACGGCCTCACGCACGTCGGCGGGCGTCCAGGTGTAGAACGCGCCCTCCTCGTCGCCGGATTCGGGGTCGTCCGCCGGCGGACTGCGGGCGTCGAGCGTGCTGTAGAAGCCGCCCTCGGGGTGGCGGAGTTCCCGGCGCAGGAACTCGAAGGTCTCGCGAGCGACCGTCGCGTACCGCTGCTCGCCGGTGAGCTGATAGCCCGAAAGCAGCGCCCGCGGGATCTCGGCGTTGTCGTAGAGCATCTTCTCGAAGTGGGGGACGACCCACTCGCGGTCAGTCGCGTATCGGTGGAAGCCGCCGCCGACGTGGTCGTAGATTCCGCCCGCGACCATCGCGTCCAGCGCCTCGACGGCCACCTCGCGAAACTCCGCCCGCCCGGTCCGCTCGTGGGCGCGCAACAGGAGGCGTATCCGACCGGTCTGTGGGAACTTCGGGCCGCTCGACCCGAATCCGCCGTGTTCGCGGTCGGCCCGGGTGACCGCCGTCTCGGCCGCCGCCGTCAGCATCCCATCGTCCAGTTCGCGCGAGCCCGACGGCGTCGCCATTTCGTCTTCAATTGCTGCGGTCCACTCGTCGGCGCGCGCTTCGATCTCCTCGCGCTCGTCGGTATACGAGGCCCGGACCTTCCCGAGCAGTTCAAGAAAACCGGGCATTCCGCGCCGTGGTTCCCGCGGGAAGTAGGTGCCGACGTGAAACGGCCGCTGGTCGGGCGTGAGCCACACCGACAGCGGCCAGCCGCCGCGGCCGCTGACGACCTGTGCGAGCGTCTGGTAGACCCTGTCGACGTCGGGACGCTCCTCGCGGTCGACCTTGATCGGCACGAACTGCTCGTTGAGCACCTCGGCGACGGCCTCGTCTTCGAAGCTTTCCTCGGCCATCACGTGACACCAGTGACACGAGGAGTAGCCGATCGACAGGAAGATCGGTCGGTCCCGTCGCCGGGCGGCCTCGAGAGCGGTCTCGTCCCAGGGTTGCCAGTTGACGGGGTTGTCCGCGTGCTGCTGGAGGTACGGGCTTTCCTCGTCGGCGAGGCGATTTCGAACGAGCGGGTCGTCGGTCATTACGCGCGGTTCGTGGCGGTCGGGGTAAACGCCGGCGCAACCGGCAATGGCCGTCGCAAGTAGTCTGGTCGTAATTTCCCGGTCGCCCGATAGCTACGAACAGCAACCTTTTACCGGTCGTGCCGCGGGCTATCGCGTATGACAGAGACCGTGCTGCTGGTCGGCGGTGGGGGTCGCGAACACGCGGTCGCTCGCGCGCTCGCCGACGCCGACTGCGAACTGTACGCCTGCGCCGGGAACCGGAACCCGGGCATCGCGCGGATCGCTGAGGACTTCGAGACCCTCGATACCACCCATCCGAAGGCCGTGACGACCTACGCCCGGTCGGTCGAGGCTGATCTGGCCGTCATCGGACCTGAAGCGCCCCTGCAGGCGGGTGTCGCCGACGCGCTCGACGACGCCGGGGTCTACGCGTTCGGCCCGCGGGAAGACGAGGCGCGCATCGAGACGGACAAGGCCTTCCAGCGGCGCTTTATGCGAGAACACGACATCCCGGGCTGCCCGGACTTCGAGACTTTCGAGGACATGGAGGCCGCCTGTGCGTTCATCGACTCCTACGACGGTGACCTGGCGATCAAGCCCGCCGGGCTAACCGGCGGCAAAGGCGTTCGTGTCATCGGCGATCAGGTCACCGCCGAGGAGGGCAAGGCGTACCTCCGTGACTCCGAGTACGACCGCGTCGTCCTCGAAGAGCGGCTGGTCGGCGAGGAGTTCACCGTCCAGGCGCTGGTCGCCAACGGCGAGGTCCGTGTCACGCCCGCCGTTCAGGACCACAAGCGCGCCTACGAGGGCGACGAGGGGCCGAACACCGGCGGGATGGGAAGCTACAGCGACGCCACGCTGGAGTTGCCGTTCATGGACCGCGACGACTACATGGACGCGGTCGACATCATCGAAGCCACGGTCGACGCGCTGGACGGGTACAAAGGTGTTCTCTACGGCCAGTTCATGCTGACCGCCGACGGGCCGAAGGTCGTCGAGTTCAACGCCCGCTTTGGCGATCCCGAGGCGATGAACACCCTGCCGGTGCTCAACACGGACTTCCTGGAGGTGCTGACTGGCGCACGGGACGGCGAGACGCTGCCACAGCTATCCTTCGCCCCGAGCGCGACCGTCTGCAAGTACGCCGTTCCGGCGGGCTATCCGACCGAGCCGGAAGCCGGCGCGAAAGTCACCGTCGACGAGGAGAGCGCTCGCGAGATCGCCGGCGAGTACGACGGCGAGGCGCTGCTGTACTACGCCAGCGTCGACGACCGTGAGGACGGTATCTACACCACCACGTCCCGCGCGTTCGCGGTGGTCGGGCTCGCGGAGACGATCACCGACGCCGAGGAGATCGCCGAGGCCGTGCTGAACGAGGCCGGCGAGGAGGGGCTGCGCGTCCGCCATGACATCGGCAAGCCGGATCTGGTCCAGAAGCGGATCGACCACATGGCGGAGTTGCGCGAGTAGTCGGCGGCTTCTTGTCGGTGGGAGTCCAACCGACGAGCGTGTCCGAGGACGACCCGTCACGTCATGATCGCCTTTCCAGTCGGGCGACGCCCGGTCCGCGAAACTCCCTGCTGCACTGGCCGGAGACGCGCCACCCGCTACGGATCGTGTTCAACTTCCTGGTCGTCTGGATCGTTCGCTACTCCCCGAGCCTCCGGCTCAAAAACTGGCTGCTCCGGCGGCTCGGTGCGGATATCGGCCGCGGGGTCGCCTGGGCGCTGACGGCCACACCGGACGTGTTCTGGCCGGAGTTGCTCACAGTGGACGAGGACGCGATCATCGGCTACGACGCGACCGTGCTCTGTCACGAGTACTTACAAGACGAGGTCCGCACCGGCGAAGTCGTCGTTGGCGAGCGTGCGATGATCGGGGCCGGCGCAGTCGTCCTGCCGGGCGTGCATATCGGCGAGGACGCCCAGATCGCGGCCAACTCCCTGGTCGATTCCGACGTGCCGGCCGGCGCGACCGTGGCCGGCGTCCCGGCCGAGGTCGTCTCCGAGGGCGAACAGGTTAATGGAAATCCAGCCCGTAACAGGGGTAATGTCTGATCGCCTCTCCGTGGACGACTATCCTCGACCGGAGGCGCTCGCGAACACCTTCTACGTCTACGAGGTCGACCGCAACGACGGGGCAGTCCGGTATTACGGCGAGCCGTTGACGCCGAGAGACCAGGTCGTCGATCGGGTCGCGCCCCTGTTTCGGGAGCAGGGGTATCGCGTCTCGTTGCAGTACGAAACTGGGGAACACGTCCTTGTCGCCGAGCAGCGCACGATGGGTATCGACGGGATCCCGTGGCTCAACGTCGGCCTCTTCGTTGCGACGCTGGCGACGACGCTGCTCGCGGGCGCGCGCTGGTACGACCTGCCGATCGCCGAAAACCCGCTCTCGATACTCGGGGCGTGGCCGTTCGCCGTGGCCGTGCTGGGCGTGCTGGGCGTCCACGAGTTCGGTCACTACGCGCTGAGTCGCCATCACGAAGTGCAGGCGACGCTGCCGTATTTCATCCCGCTGCCGAACGTCCTCGGCACGCTCGGGGCCGTCATCCGGATGAAAGACCACCTCCCGAGTCGGAAGGCGCTGTTCGACATCGGCGTCGCGGGCCCGCTCGCCGGACTGGTTGCGACGGTGGTCGTCACTGCCGTCGGCGTCACGCTGCCGCCGATCGAGGTGAGCTCGGACGCGTTGATCCGACAGATCGAGCTCGGGTATCCGCCCTTGATCCAGGTGATTGCGGCCGCACTGGGGGAGCCGCTGGGCTACGAGGATCCGTCGCTGATGGTCAACCCGGTCGTCCTGGGTGGCTGGGTCGGCGCGTTCGTGACGTTCCTGAACCTCCTGCCGGTCGGGCAACTCGACGGGGCCCACGCCGTCCGGGCACTGATCGGTGATCGCCTCGATCAGGTGCACCTCGCGGTGCCCGTCGCCCTGTTCGGCGTGGCCGGCTGGCAACTGCTGTTCGGGGACGTTCGCGCGGTGGGGCTGTGGGCGCTGTGGGGCGTGCTCGCGCTGGTGTTGAGCCGGGTCGGCGGCGCACGACCGATCGACGAATCAGGCGTCGGCCCGACCCGCAAGGCGATCGCGCTTTTGACGCTCCTGCTGGGTGTGCTCTGTTTCACGCCGGCGCCGATCGTCTTCACCGGCTGAGGTCACTACCGCTTTTCCAACGCTTAAGTAACCGCCGGCCGACCTTCGATCGATGTCCTCGCTGACGCGATGGTTCCGATCGAAGCCGTTCGGCCAGCAGATACTGATTCTGGCGCTCGTGTTGGACCCGCTGGGGTTCGCTGCGGGATATCTCCTCGCCCCGTCAGTCGGCCTCGATCCGCTGATGGGCGGTGTGTACGGGCTCGTCGCCGCCAGTGTCCCGATGTCGATGCACGTGATGCGCGAGGCGTCCTAGGTCGGGTCGCCGGCTGCTCACTCCGAGTCGTGTTCGTACTCGCGTAACGTCTCGATGTCGACCGTATCCAGAACGGCCTCGTTGGTTGCTTCCAGGACGATCGGCGGCGCGACGCCGGCCTCGCGGGCCTCCTCCCATCGCGGGAGACAGAGACACCAGTGGTCTCCGGGATCCAGGCCGGGAAAATCGAGCTCCGGACGCGGCGTGATGAGATCGTTGCCCTGGCGCTTGCTGTACTGCAGGAACTCCTCGGTGACGACCGCACAGACCTCGTGGCGGCCGGGATCGCGTTGGGTCGCCGTACATCTTCCATCGCGCAGGTAACCGGTCGTAGGGTCGGTGCTGCAGGGTTCCAGTGCCGTGCCGAGCACGTTCTGTTGCACGGCCGCTGTAAGAACCGGATCGTCAAGGTCCTTCGGACGTGTCGAACCGGCGGCCGATCTCCCGCTTGGCCTCGGCGATGACCACCTGCTCGGCCTCCCCCATCGCCCGGATAGCCTCGTCAGTGTACTCGACGGTCAGCGTCGGGAGCCCGCTACCGAGCAACCCGCCGAGACCGCCCAGCACGTCGCCGGGATCGATCGTCGTGGACATCTCGATCGCGTCGGTGTGCTCGCGGACCGGCCCGGTGATGACGAACCGCTCCTCGACGAGTCGCTCTGCGGTCTCCCGGTCGAGCGTCGACCGGACCGCGTCCCAGAAGTCGTCCTCGGGTGCGTCGATCAGCGGGGCGGCGGCCTCGCCCAGCCTGCGGTGGCGTTCGAGCAGTCCCTCGACGATCGCCTCCCGGCGCTCCGCTGGGACGTCCGAACGGATTCCCCTCGCGAACGGGTCGCGCTCGAGGATCGATTCCCGGTGGGCGTCGATGCCGGCGTCGCTCTCCGCGAAATCGAGGATCGCGTCGAACTGCGCGACCACGCGTCGCCGATAGGTGGCGAGTTCCGGCTCGACAACGCGCTTGCGGACGGCGTCCGAATCGTTCAACAGCCGATCGACGACTGATCCTCCGGGCCCGTCGATGCCCCGTCTGAGGGCTCGCGCCACGTCGAAGTGCTCGGCGGTGGCCTCGACGGCGTCGTTGACGAACCGATCGAACCCCGCGCGGACGGCTGCTCGGGTCACAGTCGTTCTCAGGACGAGCGCCAGTTGAATGTGTCGCCCCTCCCGGTCGCGAGGCTGTCCAAACGCCTATTCGCTCGTCGCTGGACGATGTGAGCGGTCCTACCGATCTTCGACCAGTCGCGATCCGACGACGAACGCGCTCGTGCACACGAGCAACAACTGCTCACCGGAGGCGACGAGCGGGAACGTCCGCTCGGTCGTCCCGGCATCCACGCCTGATTCCGACGGCTGCGGGTCGACCCCAGTATAGTACCGGTCACCGACGCTGTCCGTCGACCCGACCGCGACCCGGCCACTGTCACCTCCGGTTTCGGCCGGGGTGAGATCCACGAACGTCTGAACGAATCCGTCGCTCGTCGACAGCTGTATCTCGCCGGTGAACTGATAGAACTGGTCGTGTACCGGATAGAAAAAGTTGACGCCGTTCGTGAACAGGTCCGGGCCGATGCCGGCAAAGAGCACGGCGACAGTCGCGACCCGGGCGACTCGGGGGCCACCGTCTCCGAACTGCGCTCTGAGCAGCGACCGCTCGCGGTAGCGGGTGTCGGCTGCGATCGCGACCGCGAGCAGCGCGGGCACCAGTACCGTGTGGAACGCGGCCCGGTGGGCGCCCTCGATATACAGCCCGAGGAACGTGTCGAAGTCGATGAGAATCACTGCCCCGAGAACGACCCCGAGCGACCGCAATCCGAACCGATCACCGAGCAGCGCGGCCGCAACGAGGCCGGCGAGGGCCACGTGGACGAGCGTGGAGACCATACGCCAGCTAGCGTCGCTCCGGCCTAAATCTGTTCTGTCCGGCTACCCCCCTCACGCGCTTTCGTTGGTATCGTCGGTCGCGTTCTGTGTCGTGGTATCGTCGGTCGCGTTCTGTGTCGTGGTATCGTCGGTCACGTTCTGTGTCGTGGTATCGTCGGTCGTTTCCGCGCTCTCGTAGGTGACGCTGGTCCCCTTCGCGACGGGCTGGAGCAGGTATCGGTTCGTCCGGCCGCGCTTGACGGGCGTGAAGTCGGCGGTGAAGACCGTTCGCTGGTCCTCGCGCACGTCGAACGCGTGTTTGAACTGCAGGGGCGCGTTTCCGGGCGTGTCGATCTCCGCGTCGCCCCCGTCGACCAGCGTGGCCGTGACCTCCGAGACGTCGAGCTGGAGGAACTGATAGGTGCCGACGGACACCTCCCGCTCGTCGATCAGATCTGAGTTGCCGTCCTGGAGCTGGACGAGGTCGGCCTCCTGTGGCTGCTCGAACTCGTGATACTCCCGGCCGCCGCTCTCGTCGACGTCTTCCTCGGTCTGTTCGGTGACCGTCTCGTCGGCGTCGGTCGTGTTCCCATCGGTGGTCTCCGTGTCGGTTTCCTGGTCGGCCGACTCGCCGTCCTCACCGGGTTTGAGCCAGATCCCCTCGACGGTGACGACACAGGACTCGAAGTCCTCGATGTCTCCGGGCGCGTCCTTGACAGCCGTCGCGAGCGTCCCAGTCGCGGCACTCGCGCTCTCCGAACAGCCTGCCAGTCCGATCGCACCGGCCAGTCCGACTGCGCCTGTCGCCTTGAGATACTCACGTCGATACGTCGATGTCTCGTCTGTCGTGTCTCGCATGACGACTGTCCGTATCCCCCGTGGACGCATAAACCGGCAACTCGCTGTCTCCCATTTTGGCCCAATTTGGACGGATTAAACGTTCTACGTGCGTTTTCCCTTCACGCAACCGTCTGGGATCGGTGCGAAATTACACTCTTCACCGACCCGGAAACAGCCGGCGGTGTCAGAGCTTCTCGGCCTGGCGAGCCTGTTCGGATCGCTGGCTCGTCTGCTCGAGTCGCCTGTCGACCGCGCGGGTCACCGCCGGTGGCAGGTCGTCTCTGGCTTCGGACAGGCGCGTGCGGACGAGCTCCAGGCGGGTCGTGACGGTGTCGAGGCGGGACTTCGCGGCGGAGCGGTCGCCCGCAGCGGCGTGTTCGGCCGCCCTGTCGGCGGCCTCGGCGACGGCACCCAGCGCCGTCGCCAGCCCCGTGACGGCGTTCTCGGAGCCGCCCCCTGGTTCGCCCCCGCCGTCGTCCAGGGCACTCACCTGGGATCGCGTCTCTTCGGCCACGTCGGCGACGTACCGGGCCAGCGGTCTCGTTCCGGTGTCGGGCCTGTCGATCCGGATGCGTGCCTCCCGGTCGGGATTGACGCGGAACGCTCCGACCTCGTCGTCGGCGTCGCGGACTTCCGTCGTGAAGGCACCGCCGCGGTGCACGTAGACGGCGTCGGGACCGGACAGCGGCGCGTCGTAGATCCGTCCGGCGAAGTCGTCCTCGACGGCGAGCGCCGTGAGATCGGCGTCGGTCCCGTCGGCATCAACCTCGAGTTTCGTCGCGTTCTCCCGTGCGACCAGCGGGATCTCGCCGTCCGCGCCGGCTATCGTCGTTTCGCCGCCGCCCGGGACCGTGACGGACTCGCTGTGCGGCGCGACGCCGGCGCCGTTGATCGTCAGGGTGTGCTCGCCGCTCGGGACGTCCTGGAGTGCGACGATCCCCCGGAAGGTCGGGACGGCCTCGGGGTCACTCTCGAAGAGCGCGAACGCTTCCAGCGACGGGTCGATCGTCGCGAGCCCCTCTCCGTCGGGCGCCTCCTCGGCGGTGACGGCGTTTGTCACTCTCGCGATCACCTGATCGACCTCCGACGGGGCTCCGATAGCGTCGTACCGGTCGGAGAGTGCCTGCCGATGGCTCGATTCACTGATATCGCTCGCGGGATCGTCGTACCGTTGCCCGTTCCAGGGGACACCGGTCGTCGTGATGTGGTCCGCGATCGCGTCCTCGGCGAAGTCCGGGATCGCGAACTCGAAGCTCAACTGCGGGCCGGTGAACGCTTCGATGTGTTCGAGGTCCGCGCTCGGACGGAGGTCGTACGCCACGTCGGCGTCATCGGATTCTCGACCCTGGTGCTCGAAACGCAATCCGGTCTCGCGGTGTGGCAGGTCACCCGGCGGGGACTGCAGATCGTCGAACGACCGGACTGTCAGCGCGCCGCTCACGAGGTCCGACGCCTCGACGCTGGGGAGCCGATCGTGTTCGTAGACGGGTGCGCCGTCGAGTTCCGGCACCACGTACGGCAGCGCGAGCCCCTCGTCCCGTGGGAGTCCATACGCGAACGGGACCGTCGCGACGTCTTCGAGCCCCTCGATGACGCTGTTGGTGACGTCCGCGATGTCTGCCCCCAGCGGGAACCGCTGGAAGTGCTGTTCGTCCTCGTTGATCGAGAGCCCGCTCGAATGGGACCCCAGCTCCGAGAGGATCCGCGGCCGCCGCTCCGGGTCGAGGAACTCGTTGTTCGGGACCGACCGCGAGTGGGAACTGGCGACGTACAGCTGGGGGTCGCCGGTGTCGGTATCGACGAACACCTGTAAGAGCTCCCAGTCGTGCCAGTGGAAGTTCGTGGTGAACTGATCGAACGCCGAATACAGCCAGTACTGGACGACCGCCAATGGGGAGTCCTCGTACTCGATTGCGTGGTAGAACACCGCCGGGTCCGGCGGCTCGCTGTCGGTGTGTACGTACCCCTCGAGGGCGTCGAACCCGCTGACGACTGTCGCCCCGTCTCGATCGTTCTCGTAGGACCGCGGATCCGTCGGGAACCACTCCTCGTTTCGGTCGAAGTAGATCGTCGGTGCGAACTCCTCGGCGAGCGAGCGCGCCCGCTCGTCGCCGACCTCCCTCGACGGTCCGTCATCACCCGACTCCAGCAGCGAACAGCCGGCGATCGAAGCGACTCCAGTGCTGGCAATACCACCCAGTACTGTCCGGCGATCGAGCGTCGGGATCGCGTCTCTGTCCACGGTTCATCCCCCACGCGCTTCCGGGTGCATCTTCGTCTCGGCGGGAGCGACTCCCGAGTACCTCGACTGTCGCATTGTCCAATATTACACGGTTTTGCCGGGTATATCCCTTGTGGCCGGTTCGCGTAGTCCCGTGTTTCGACGAGCGACGAATCTCGGTTCGACAACGCTTATCCAGCGGTAGATCGAACTCCTGATATGGACGTGGACGCGGACGCGCGCCGTCGGTTGGCCGAGCGGATCGCCGGCGAGATCACGCTCAGCGAGGACACGGGGGCGACCGTTCGGAAGTGGCGGACCGACTTCGAGGTCAGCCAGACGGAACTGGCCGCCGAGCTTGACATCTCCTCGTCGGTGATCTCCGATTACGAAAGTGGGCGCCGCACGAATCCTGGGAGCGGCATCATCCGCCGGCTCGTGGAAGGGCTGCTCGCAGTCGACGAGCGCCGCGGCGGGAGCCGGATCCGCCAGCACGCTCGCGTGCTCAGCGCCGGGTTCGACCGCGAGGTCGTTCACGAACTCAAGGAGTATCCGGCGACGATCGATATCGACCGCTACTACGACGCGATCGGCGCGACGGAACTGGTCCGCGGCCGCGAGGACACGATCGCGGGCCACACGATCATCGACAGCATCGCGGCGATCACGCGACTCTCCAGCGAGGAGTTTTACCGGCTGTACGGACAGAGCGCCAACCGGGCGCTGGTGTTCTCCGGTGTCACTCGCGGGGAGTCCCCGCTGGTTGCGATGCGCGTCGTCAACCCGACGCCGAACGTGGTCGTCCTGCAGGGTCTCGATCGCGAGGACGTCTGGGAACACGCGGCCGACCTGGCGCGGGTCGACGGGTTCTCGCTGGCAGTACTGGACGCTGACCTGGAGACGACGCTGCAGCGACACCGGGAACTGCCCTGATTCCGGCAAAAGCGCCCGGTCAGAGTGGCTGAAAAAGACGGATAGTGATCGCGATCAGTCGGCCGGCTGGGGCGTCGCTTGCCCCTCGCTACGGAGTTCCCGGACCGAACTGACCACGACGGCTCCACTGACGAGCGTCGCGGCTCCGACGATGATGATCAGACTCACTGTGTCCAGGATCGGCATCTCGACCACGCCGCCGATCTCCCGGACGGCGACCGCGATGGCCCCGAGCAGCAACATGACGCCGAAGTAGACCTTGATCTCCTCTTCTTCGACGATGCTGGTCGCGGCCGCGCCCAGGCGTGCGCCGAACGCGCTCCCGGCGAGCAGCGGGGCGACGATGGTCAGATCGACCGCACCGTCCATCGCGTAGAGGAAGCTGCCGATCCCGCCCGAGAAGACGATCTCGAACAGGTCGGTTCCGACCGCGACGGGCACGGGCACGCCGACCAGGTAGAACAGTGCGGGCATACGGATGAACCCGCCGCCGACGCCAAGCAGTCCCGAAAGCAGGCCCGTGGCGAACGCGACCAGCAGGATCATCCACAGCGAGACAGTCACGCCCCCGCGTAGCGACATCATCGGCGGGATCTCGTAGGACTGGATCGTCTGTGCAATCTCGGGTAGTTCTTCCTCTGACGGCTCCTCGGCTTCGGCGTCGTGGCTCAGCCCGCCGTCGCCGTCCGTGAGTGCGTTTCGGGTGATGAACGCACCGATCCCGCCCAGCAGCGCGACGTAGGTGACGCTGACGAACGTGTTCGCGACGCCCAGATCCTGCATGAAGTGCAAACCGATCCGGCCGACCTCGATGCCGGCCGTCGTTCCCGCGATCATGAGCACGCCGAGCTTGTAGTCGACCTGACCCAGATCACGGTGTTTCAGCGTCGCGATCACCGACGTGCCGAAGACGAACGCCAGTCCCGACGCGACCGCCACGTCGGTCGGATAGCCCATCACCAGCAACGCGGGCGTGACGAGGAAGGACCCGCCCATACCGAAAAAGCCGAACAGCAGCCCGATCAGTACGCCGAAGCCGACGAACATCCCGAGCAGACTCACGGCGATGCCGAACAGCTCCATACTCATTCACCCCGGAGCAAGCGCGCGATGCGTGGCCCAAAGAGCTGTTCGAGCGCCCCGTAGCCGACGTATAGCACGATCGCTTCGAGCAGGACGATCCCGATGAGCGCGGCCGCGCCCGCGGGACCGTCGAGCGTTTCAATACCGAACATCGCTTCTCACCTCTGGCCGTCGTGTGTAGCACATGGCTCGTTGTTCGCGTAGCCATATCCGTCGACCACTCTTAATGGTTTTGGGATGATCATACAATACTATATCCGGTTACCCTACGCATGGGTTCGCATAAGTTATCGCTATCATAGCGGCGCAGAGACGAGACAAAAGAGCCACTGCCCCAATTTATTGGGCTATTTTTATGTTGGCGGGATTGGCTGGTAAACTCCATCGGTCGGAAGCGCATTTTGACCGTCAATTAGAATTGTGTCTTCTATACAAAACTCTTTTATTCATCCCGCCGATACTCGACGACGAGTACAATGGACCCGGACGATTTCCCGACACCGGAGGAACCGGTCGACGCGATTGCGCCCGACGAACTCCGCCGTCGCATCGAAGACGGCGAGGCAGTCACGATCCTCGACACCCGCGCGAGCGGGGACTTCGAGGAGTGGCACATCGAGGGCGAGTCCGTCGAGATCGAGAACGTGCCGTACTTCGAGTTCCTCGACGGCGTCGACGAGGCACTGCTCGAGGACGTGCCGGTCGGCGATCCGCTGGTCGTACTGTGTGCGAAAGGCGGTGCCAGCGAGTACGTCGCCGGGACGCTCGCCGAGGAAGGCCGGGACGTCGCCCACCTCGAAGACGGGATGAACGGCTGGGCGAGCATCTACGAGTCGGTCGAGGTCGAAGGCTACGACGGGCCTGGAACGCTGGTGCAGTACCAGCGCCCCTCCAGCGGCTGTCTCGGCTACATGGTCTACGACGACGGCGAAGCCGCCGTCATCGACCCGCTCCAGGCGTTTACCGACCGCTATCTCGACGACGCCGCCGAGCGCGGTGTCGAGTTGACGTACGCGCTCGACACGCACATCCACGCCGATCACGTCAGCGGCGTGCGAGCGCTCGACGAGGAAGGTGTCACCGGCGTCCTCCCCGAGGAAGCGGTCGACCGCGGCGTCACCTACGCCGACGAACTCCAGATGGCCGCTGACGGCGACACCTTCGCAGTCGGCGAGGTGACCGTCGAGACGCTGTACACGCCCGGTCACACCACCGGGATGACATCGTATCTCGTCGGCGAGAGCTTCCTGGCGACCGGCGATGGCCTGTTCGTCGAGAGCGTCGCCCGACCTGATCTCGAAGAGGGCGACGACGGCGCACCCGAGGCGGCCCGTCAGCTCTACGAGACGCTTCAGGATCGGATTCTCGAGTTGCCCGACGACGTGATCGTCGGCGGCGGACACACGAGCGACGCGGCCGAACCCGCCGCGGACGGTACCTACACCGCGCCGCTGGGCGACCTCCGCGAGGAGATGGACGCACTCACCTACGACGAGCAAGCGTTCGTCGAGACTGTCCTCGAGGACATGCCGCCCCGCCCCGCCAACTACGAGGACATCATCGCCACGAATCTCGGTCAGCGCGAGACTGACGAGGACGAGGCGTTCACGCTGGAACTCGGCCCGAACAACTGCGCCGCGAGCCAGGACTCGATGACGGGCGACTGAGCGGCCTTCCCCTTCCTATCTCTTCAATGGATTTCGCTACACTTGGACTCTTTGTACTCGCTGGCGGCGCGAGCCTGTTCATGGCGTGGGTCATCGGCGCGGGTTCCAGCGGTGCGACCCCCTTCGCCCCCGCGGTCGGTGCCAACGCTATCTCGACGATGCAGGCCGCGTTCGTCGTCGGGATCCTCGGATTCCTGGGGGCGGTCCTGCAAGGCGGGAACGTCACCGAGGCGGTCGGCTCCGGACTGATCCGCGGGGTGGTGCTCACCCCGGAGGCAGTCATCCTCGCGCTCGTCACGGCTGCGGGACTGATGGCCGTCGGGATCGCGACGGGCTATCCCATCGCGACGGCCTTTACGGTCACGGGTGCGATCGTCGGCGCCGGGCTCGCGCTGGGCGGGCTCCCAGCGTGGTCGAAGTACGCCGAGATCGGCCTGATGTGGACGGTCGCGCCGCTGGTCAACGCCGGGCTCGCGTACGGACTGGCGAGTCTGCTCCCCCGGGAGGACGTGCCCGAACGGTGGTCCGTCCCGGTCCTCGCCGGGCTGACCGGCGCGGCGGTGTCCCTGCTCGGATTCGCGGTGCTGGGGCCGGGCGGGACGAGCCGATCGATCGCTGCGACGGTTGCAGCCCTCGGTTCGGTCGATAGTTCGATCGGTGTCGTCGCAGTCGAAGTGGCCGTCGTCGGGGTGTTCGCGCTCGCGTCGGCACTGGTCGTTCGCGCCTGGATCGGGGCCGACCAGCAGCGCGGCCTCCGGCGATACCTGCTCGTGCTGGGGTCGCTCGTGGCCTTCTCGGCCGGCGGCAGCCAGGTCGGGCTGGCGGTCGGCCCGCTCGTTCCGCTGCTCGAAACTGTCGACCTCTCGCTGTTCGCGGTGCTCGTCGGCGGTGCCGTCGGCATGCTCGTCGGCTCCTGGACCGGCGCGCCGCGGATGATCAAGTCCCTCGCACAGGACTACGCCTCGCTGGGCCCGCGACGGTCGATTTCGGCACTCCTGCCGACGTTCCTGTTCGCACAGACCGCCGTCGCGCTGGGCGTCCCGATCTCGTTCAATCAGGCCATCGTGACGGCGATCATCGGCAGCGGCGCGGCCGTCGCCGGCGGTGACGGCGTCAGCCGATCGAAGATGGGGCGCACGCTCGGTGCCTGGGCCGGCTCCTTTCTTTTCGCGCTGGCGATCGGCTTCGGGACGCTCTCGGTGCTCTAGCGGTCTCGGATCGTCCCGCCGCTGAGCCCGTCCCATTCGACGCGGTAGCCGAGCTGCGAGAGGACCGCACTGGTGTCGTCGATCCCGTGCGTCTCGAGGACGGACTCCGCGTCGCCGAGGTCCATCCCCGCCTCGATCTCGCCGGCGAGCGAATCGAGTACGCCGGGCCGTATCAGCGTCCGGCCGACCCGCTCGTGCTCGGGGAAAGATTTGGCCTCGATCGCGTCCTCGCTGACCCCGTGTGTCTCGGCGACGGCGGCGAGTGTCGTTACGTCCGCCTCGGGGGCGAGTCTCGCGGGGAGATCGGCCACGCTTTCGGCAACCAACCCCTCCTCGTAGCGTCGCAGTGCGTTCCGTACGTCTTTCACCCGGACTGTCCCCGTATAGGGGATCGCGCGGTGGTCGCGCGCCTCGACCTCCGCGCTCGCGTCACCGGTTTCGGTCAACTGGTCGATGTCCTCAATCTCGCCGACCCCGAGTGAGTTCTCAACGGCCACCAGCAGTTCGATATCCTCCAGCTCCGCCAGGCGATCGAGCTTCTTCGTGACGTATTCCGGCGTCCAGAAGCCCATAATCTCGAAGTACACCCGGAAGTCGGCGTACCGGTAATCGAAGGCGAAATCCGGGATGACGACGTGCGCGCCCGCGGCGAGCGGCTCGGGTTCGCGCACGAGATCCCAGTCGAGATCCAGCGCCTCGAATCTGGCCGCGAAGTCGGCTTCGACGCCGCTGTCGAAGGTGACCTCGGTGACGGGCTCGTGGTCCGGGACCGTCACGTCACCGTCGGTGAGGACGAGCCGACGGTCGGTGCCGTCGTCGTCGATCGTCGCGACCAGGCGCCACTGGGCGGTTTTCGCGACGCTGCGAAGCAGGCGAGCGAAGCGAGTGCCGTAGCGACGCGTCCGCCGGAAGAGCGCGGTCGGGCCGGTCACGACGACCTCTCGGCCGTCGCCGGTCCGCTCGATCTCGTACATGAGCCGAAGGCGCTTGACTGCCGAGACCACGGTCTTCGGATCGTCGCTTTCGATCCTGACCTCGGTCGCGTCGAACAGCGCTGTCTGGGCCAGCGAGAGATCGTACTGGCGACACAGTGAGTCGGGATCGTAACGTGTCGTGACCTCGGTCAGTATCTGCCGGTCGTCGAGATCCGCATACAGCGACGCTTCGATGTCGTCCGGATCGACCGCGAGGCGATCGGCTGCCCGCGAGAGCGCGCGTTCGCGATCGCGCTCGGTGACGACGCCGACGCGCTCGGCTGCCTCGAACGCGGCCCGACGAGCACGGTCCGGCGGCAGCGGTGCCCGCGTCTCGAACGTCGCCTCGCGATTCAGGAGTTTGGCGAACCCACGGACGAGCTTGAAGTCGGGTGCGTCGCGTTCGAGGTCGGTCAGCGCCCCGTCGAGTTGCTCGCGCGACTCGCCGAGGTGGCCCTGGTACGTGCCGATGACGCGGGCCGCGAGGTCGCGGTGATCCCCGCCGACGAACTGGGGGTGGTAGCCACCACCGGCCCGGGAGACGCGGAGCAGCTCCTTCGTGAGCACAGTCGAGGTTCGGACAGCCACGCCCATAAGCGATGCCAAGGCACTTGGCGGTCGCCGGTAACTGATCGATCATGGGGAGGACCAGACGTGCGGTACTGACCGCGTTCGCCGGAGCCGTTACCGGTGGCTGTCTGTCCCGCGAACCGGACCCGCCGCCGCGCACGACCGTTACTGAGCAGACGCCACCGGCGGCAGACGGTATCGACACGTCGACGCGCACGCCCGAGGTCGTCGACCAGCAGGTCAGTCGCGGGTCGGACGGCAACGTCAGCATCGACGCGACGATCCGAAACGACGCTCCGTCAGGGTTCGAGGGGTACCTGCTGGCCGAACTCGATTCTCAGGGTCGGACTGTGAGCGCCCAGATCCGCTTCGAGATCGAGCCGCTCAGCGAACGGACGGTCTCGCTGACCGCACCGCTCGACTACGAGACATTTGACGCGGATCCGGGTCTCAGACTGTCCGTCGGGACCGAGCCGATTTCGACGACAACCGCGTGACAGTCGTCCAGCTGTACGATACCTGCGGCCCCGCATGCGGCCGGATCGCGACCCACAGTGATATGTATTTGGAGGGTAAATAATCCGCAGAGAGCTGATGTCAGATCCCGACGCACCCGTCGTGCTCATCGTCGAAGACGAACCGGACGTCGCCGAGACGTATAATCTCTGGTTACAGGACGGATACGAGGTCCGCGTGGCCCAGAACGGCGACGAAGCTCTCGACATGCTCGATGAGGACGTCGACGTGGTCCTGCTGGATCGTATGATGCCCGGGCTGTCCGGGGACGAGGTCCTCTCGCGGATCCGCGAGAGCGGCTACGAATGCCGGGTTGCCATGGTAACGGCGGTCGAACCGGACTTCGACATCCTCGAGATGGGGTTCGACTCGTATCTCACGAAGCCGATCCGCAGCGAGCAACTGCACGAGACAGTCGAGAACCTGCTCGAACGGTCGGCCTACGACGGACTCCTCCAAGAATATTACTCGCTGGTCGAAAAGCAGGCGACGCTGGAGGCGACAAAGAGCAGCGCCGAACTCGCCGAGAGCGACGACTACGAGGAACTGACCGAGCGAATCGACGAGTTGCAGGACGACCTTTCCCAGACTCTGGGGGGCATCGAAGACGACGAGGACTTCATCGCGACTCTGAGGGGGCTCGGCAATGGCGACGAACACTGATCAAACCGGGACAATGTACGATCTCACCAACGTACTCGATATCGACGCACTGGCCTCGGTCAGGCTCGGTTCCACGATTCTCATCTCGGGACCGGCCATGACTGGGAAGGAGGCACTCGCATACGACATGCTGGCGGACGGCGTCGAACAGAACGAGGGCGCGGTGATCGTTTCGACGGGCGATCGGGCCGACAGCGTCGTCGCGGACTTCAGCGAGCGGACCGGACAGCAGTCGTTTCCGCTGGGTGTGATCGACTGTGTCTCCGATGCGTCCGGTGGCGAGACGACCGACAGCGGCGTCTACACGCATCACGTCTCCTCGCCCGGTGATCTGACGGGTATCGGGATCGGGATCACCAAAGCCCTGGAGGGGCTCCACGAGAGCGGCGTCGAGAACGGCCGCCTCGCCCTCTCGTCGCTGTCGACGATGCTGACCTACACCGACCGCAAGACCGTCTTCAAGTTCTGTCACGTTCTCTCCTCGCGGCTGGACGCGGCGGGCTATCTCGGGCTGTTCACGATCGATTCGGGTGCACACGACGATCAAACGCTGCAAGTCATCAAGCAGGCGTTCGACGGGATGATCGAGATCCGCGAACGGGACGGCACGCGCGAAGCGCGGGTCGTCGGGCTGACCTCTTCGCCCTCCGATTGGGAACCCCTACAGTAGCTGGTCGATAAAATTGACCCAGCGGCGATTGCTCTCGACGTATTCCTCGTGTGCGTGCTGTTTGAGATCGGGTTCACGGAGACTCTTTAGTGCGGAGATCGCCCGATCGAGCCCGACGATCGTATCGGCCAGTTCCTCGGCTTCGTCGGGTGAGAGCTCTTCCGTTCGGAGCCGGTTCTTGAGTCGATCGCGCTCTTGGTTGAGCGTCGCGCGGACTTTCCGGACGCTCTCGCGTTTTTCCGGCGGGACGACTCCCTGCTTTTTCGTCTCCCAGACGAACGACCGCAGCGCGATCGTCTGACCGTCGATCGCCACCTCCTCGGGGATCTGCTCGCCGATCGTCGCGCCGCGTTTCGAGATCCGATCGAGGAGTTCCGATCGACGCTCCTCGGAGACGACCTCGCCGTCTGTCTCGCTGGTCATACCTGTAGTGGACGGCCTGGCAAAGCCAGTCTTTCGGTTCTCCCCGTTTCGAGATGCGACCTCGTCGCAGGCCGGATAGCAGGTATTATCTCCCCGCCGGTATCGAACGTGGGTATGGACGTTCGTTTGCTCGATGCGACCGACGATCCCGAGGAACTGATCTGCCAGGCGGCGCGCAACGACTACGCCTCGGAGTTCATCGCCGACCAGTCCTTCGAGGAGGTCATGTCGACGATCGACGGCGACTCCCTCGAGGACAAACAGGAGACGCTGCTCACGCACCTGCTGGAGCACGGTCACTTCGGGCCCTTCGAGCATCCCCACGCCACCTTCGCCATCGAAGGGGTCAGCCGCTCGTGTATGGCCCAGATCACCCGCCACCGCCACGTCACCTTCGACATTCAGTCGATGCGCTACGTCTCCTTCGACGATGTGGATCCCGAGGCAGTCCGCGAGGGGGAACTCGTCGTCTATCCCCCATCCGCCACGGATCCTGACTGGGTCGGACGCAACCAGGACACCGGCCCTGTCGACGAAGAGACCGTCGAAAAGCGCGAGGAGATCTTCGCCGACACCGTCGCCAATGCCGTCGAGTCCTATCAGGACCTGCTCGAACTCGGCATGCCGCCCGAGGACGCCCGCTTTGTCCTCCCGATCGGCACGAAGGTCAACATCGTGATGACAATGAACCCCCGTATGTTGATGCATATCGGCGATATGCGGGCCGCTGCGGACAGTCAATGGGAAATCCGTCGAATGACTGAACAGATTCTCGACCTGGCCGAAGAGTGGGCGCCGATCACATTCGAGTACTACAACGAGCATATGAAAAATCGCAAGAACCGGCTCGCACCTTGACGATCAGCCTTCGGCCGTCGTCACCGGCCTGCAGTCGCCGCTACCAGCCCGTTTTCGTCGTGTAGACCTCGTATTCGCCGGTCTCGTCGATCCCCATGATCGCCCAGTCGTAGTTCGGCTGTCGGCGTCGCAGTTGTCGTTCGAGCTCCCTGCAGTTGCCCTCGCGCGTCACGAAACACCGATACCGTCCGGAGGACGGTACCTCGGCCGGTTCGGCCATCGGCGTCACGTGGACGCGACGCCACTTGCGCTCGGCCGTGATCTCGTCGCCGTCGCTCGACACCGTGTACCCCAGGTCGTCGAAAATCGACCGCGCCTGCGAGTCGAGACGTGTGCTAACAGTCCCCATTCGGGACTGACTACTCCGGCCAGTATATTAAGTGTTGACACGTGACAGCTCCTGGATAGAACTGACAGTCAATCAGAACGTTCCATCGGTTCTCAATTGATCGACGACCTCACGCACGCGCTGTGCGTCGTCTTTGTCGACGACGAGCGTCCGGTCGTCGAAACTCGCGATGACCAGGTCCTCGACGCCGACGGCACTGACGTGGCCGTCGGTAGCGATGACGTTGTTCGAGGCATCGAGGGTGAGCGACTCGCCCAGTGTCACGTTGCCGTCGTCGTCGGGTTCGAGCACGCGTGCGAGCGCGTCCCAGCTTCCCAGGTCGTCCCACCCGTACTCGGCGGGCACGACGGCCACGTTCGGGGCGGACTCCAGCACGGCGTAGTCGACGCTGATCGACGGGACGGCCTCGAACCCTCGCTGTGGGTCACCGCCGTCGAGGGCATCCACCAGCGGTTCGAGTTCGGTGTCGCCGGCGGCGTCGAGAAACGCGTCCGGCGTCCACGCGAAGGTCCCGCTGTTCCAGTAGTAGCCGCGCTTGCGGTATCGCTCGGCGGTCTCTCGATCGGGTTTCTCGGTGAACGACGTGACTTCGTAGAACTCATCGCGGTCGGGTCCCGGTTCGATATAGCCGTAGCCGGTCGCCGGCCGGTCCGGCTCGACACCGATCGTGACCAGCCGTTCGGTGTCGGTCGCGACGCGACAGGCCCGGCGCGCCGTTGGCTCGAATTCGCCGGTGATGCGGTGGTCGCTCGGCAGCGCGAGCATGGCGCACGGTCCCAGTTCCTCGCGAACGCGGTGGGCAGCGTAGGCCAGCGCCGGGCCGGTGTCCTTCGGCGCTGGCTCGGTCAGCACCGTTGCGGACGGAACGAGTTCTTCGACGTCGGCGGCGAACGACGGCCGGGTGAGGACGTACACCCTGTCGGCGAAGCCGGCGCGCTCGACGGTCGCTTCGAGCATCGACTGCTCGTCACCGAACGAGAGAAACTGCTTGGGTCGGTCTCCGCGGGTCGCCGGGTACAGACGCGTTCCGGTGCCGCCGGCCAGCACGACGGCCGCAATCGGTCGGTCCATGCCCGCCTGTCCTCGCCCGACGGGTAAAGAACGCACGGCGACAGACGGCAGGTCGATATATGTGGCTGGGCGAGAAACGTTCGAACGAGCCGGTCGATCCGGCGTGATCCCAATGACCTACACACTCGAAATCAGCGACGATCTCAAAGAGCGCCTCGACGCCCACACGGACGAGGGCCAATCCTACGAGGAGTTCATTGAGGAACTGGTCTCGGTTTACGAGACCGAAGGTGCGTTCCTCCAGGAAGGATACTCGGAATAGAGCGGACCAGTTACCACGTCTCGATGCGACCCTCGCGGATGTCCTCGCGGCAGCCCTCGCAGTCGGGATGGCCGCTCTCGAAACACGACGGCGTTCCGTCGCTGTCGACTGGGACGGCCCGGCGCTCGGCGTAGCGACGGCAGACGAGACGCGCGTTTCCCTCTTCATCGACCGGGAGATCGACGGCCGCAGCGTTTCGCGCTCGCTGGTAGGCCGCGCGGGCCTGTGCGAACTGCTGACCCGCTGACCGGGCCCTCGTCCGCAGGAACCGTGCGAGCCGATCGTCGTCCATACCGCCCGTTCAGGGCGGCCGCTGGAAGTCTGTTCCGGAATCGTCAACCGTGCCGGCGACTGTCGTATCCCGGTGAGCGACTGCTGGGTCGATTCACTTTCACCGTGGTCGCCGAGGGTTTATGAGCGATGACGACCAACTGCCAGATGTCTCCCATCGAAAACACAGCGGAGACAGTGAGAACATGACTGATTTGCGTACCCAAGCGGAAGAGATACACGAGCAGTTTTCCGACCAGCTCGACATTACGGTCGAGGATGTCGAGGAGCGCCTCGATACGCTGGTCAACGAATACAAGGTCCCCGTCGAAGAGGCACGCCGGAGCGTTACTAACGGCTACCTCGACGAGGCCGACATGGAGCGCGACGACCTCGGCGGCGGTGGAGGCGGCAACGAGCGCGTCGAGATCGCCGACATCGACACGGCCGAGCAGTGGGTCGACCTCACCGCGAAGGTGACCGACCTCTGGGAACCCCGGAGCGACTCGATCGCACAGGTCGGGCTCCTGGGCGACGAGTCCGGGACGATCAAGTTCACCAAGTGGGCCAAATCCGACCTGCCGACCCTCGAAGCGGGGCAGGTCTACGACCTGGGCAACGTCGTCACCGACGAGTACCAGGGCGACTACTCGGTGAAACTCAACCGGACGACGACGATCGAGGAACTCGAAGAAGACATCGAGGTCGGCGACGATACCGTCACTGTCGAAGGCGCACTGGTCGACATCCAGAGCGGCAGCGGCCTGATCAAACGCTGTCCGGAAGAGGGGTGCACGCGCGTCCTCCAGAACGGCCGCTGCAGCGAGCACGGCGAAGTCGAGGGCGAGTTCGACCTGCGGATCAAGGGCGTACTCGACGACGGCAACGAGGTCCAGGAGATCATCTTCGATCAAGAGGCCACCGAAGAGCTGACCGGGATCGAACTCCAGGAGGCCAAGGACATGGCGATGGACGCCCTGGACACGACGGTCGTCGCCGACGAGATGGAGACCGACACGCTGGGTCGGTACTACCGGGTCACCGGTCCGACCCTGGGGCGGTACGTCCTGGTGAACGATCTGGAAGTCCTGGACGATCCGGTCGATGCGGAAAGCGCGCTGATCAAAGCGAGGTCGATCTGAGATGAGTTCGGCACCCACCCGCGAAGTCGCGCGACGCGTCTTCGCACGCGAGTTCAACGACGCGACGTATTCGTTCAAGGAGAGCGACGACGACCGGGCGCCGCTGTACGTCCTACTGCCGACGGGCGAGCGGGCCAACCGGATCTTCGTCGTCGGCACCCTGACCGAGACCGAGGACGTCGGCGAGGACAGCGAGTACTGGCAGGGACGGATCGTCGACCCGAACGGGGACACGTTCTTCGTCTACGCCGGCCAGTATCAGCCCGACGCGGCCGCGATGCTGCGCGAGCTGGAGCCGCCGGCCTACGTTTCGGTCGTCGGCAAGCCCCGCACCTACGAGACCGACGAGGGCGACGTCAACGTCTCCGTCCGGCCCGAATCCATCACGAGCGTCGACGAGACGACCCGCGACCGCTGGGTCGTCGAGACGGCCGAGCGCACGCTCGATCGCATCAAGCGCTTCGAGTCCGACAGTGCCTACGAGTACGCCGAGATGGCTCGCGAGGAGTACGAACTGCCGGTCGAGAACTACCGCCGGTCCGCCCTCGAAGCGCTGGAAAGCCTCGAAGACGAGGAGACGGCGACCGAGGCCAGCCCCTAGGTCTCCAGCAGTTCGACGAGATTCCCGTCCGGATCACGGACGAACAGTATCTTCGTCCCGCTTTCGGTCGTCTGTGGCTCGCTGAGCGTCGGCACGTCGTCCGAAAGCCCCTCGTAGACGCCGTTCAGATCGTCGACGGCGAGACCGAGATGCGTCGCGCCCGGCTCGTTGAGCGAACCGTTCGTCTGTGACTCGCCGGTCGGCTCGTAGCTGACCAGTTCGATCCGGGCGTCGCCGGCGTCTAGGTGGACGAACTCGGCGCTGGCTCCGGGCACGTCGACGCCAGTCGCGAATGCCTCGCCACCGACGGCAAACTCCGCGAGCACCTCAAGATCAAGTACGTCGCGATAGAAGGCGACGCTCGCTTCGAGATCCGAGACCGTGATGCCGTAGTGGTGTGCTGTCGGGTCCATATCCGAGACGGGGGCGGCGACCGGCTAAACGGCGTCGACATCGGTCCGACTCGGTTCGGTTGTGACTGCTCAGGTCACTTCGAGCGGGCGATTTATGCTCCCGACCGGCCAACGCCGAATCGATGGCGCCGCGGCTCACCTACGAGGACGGGACGATCAGGATCGACGGCATCGTCCCGGACCTCCCCTTTGTCGAGCGCGATCCGCGGACGGAAACGGCTAGAGCGCCGGCGTTTCGGTATCCGGAACTGCGGGCGTGGCTCGACGGGCGAGGGATCGAGTACGCGGACGAGGTCTTCGACACGCAGGCGGTCGCGTTCGAGACGGCCTACGAACTTCGGGACTACCAGCGCGACGCTCTGGAAGCCTGGCGCGACGCCGACGACCGCGGCGTCCTGGAGCTGCCGACCGGGAGCGGCAAGACGGTGATCGCAATCGCGGCTCTCGCGGCGCTTGCGGTCCCCACGCTGATCGTCGTCCCGACGATCGATCTCCTGGAGCAGTGGCGCGAGGTGCTGTCCCGGGAGTACGACGGACCGGTCGGGCAACTAGGTGGCGGGACACAACGTATCGAACCGATCACGGTGTCGACGTACGATTCGGCGTACCTCCGTGGCGAGGAGCTGGGCGACCGTTTTGAGTTCGTCGTCTTCGACGAGGTGCATCATCTCGGCGGAGAGGGATACCAGGAAATCGCTCGGCTGCTCGCGGCCCCTGCCCGAATGGGACTGACGGCGACGTTCGAACGGCCGGACGGCGCACACGAGTCGGTTGCAGACCTCGTCGGCCCTCGCGTCGTCGGGATCGATCCCGAGGAACTGGCCGGTGATCATCTGGCGGCGTACGATATCAAACGGATCGAGGTCGCACTGACGCCCGAAGAGCGCGAGGTGTACGAGCGCCACCAGGGGACGTTCACGGACTACCTCCAACAGTCGAACATCCAGCTACACAGTGGCGAGGACTACCGTAAACTCGTGATGCGGTCGGGAACGGATCCGGCCGCCCGCGAGGCACTGCTGGCCAAACAGCGGGCGCGGGAGGTAATGATGAACGCCGACCGGAAACTCGAGGTCCTGGCGGACCTGCTGGACCGGCACGCTGAGGACCGGGTTATCGTCTTCACGGCGTTCACGGATCTGGTCTATCGACTCTCCGAGCGGTTCCTGTTGCCGGCGATCACCCACGAGACGGGTGCCGACGAGCGCCGGGAGATCCTGCGGGCGTTTCGCAATGGGACGTACTCGCGGATCGTCACTGCGAATGTACTCGACGAGGGGGTGGACGTGCCGGACGCGAACGTGGCCGTCCTCCTCTCGGGCAGCGGGAGCGAGCGTGAGTTCACGCAACGACTGGGACGCATTCTGCGGCCGACAGCGGACGGTTCGCGGGCGTTACTGTACGAGGTCGTCACCGAGGAGACGGCCGAACAGCGAGTCGCGAGTCGGCGCCGATAACGCCGCCATCGATACGCACAAGCGGCTCCTGGGTGTACGGTCACGTATGATACCGAACCTCGCGGCCGGCGAACAGGTCTTCACGAGTAACGTCTTTCTCGTCACCGGCGAGCGGACCGTCCTGGTCGACGTCGGGAACGACTTCGACGTCTGTGGGGCCGTGCGCGAACACGTCGAAGACATCGACGCGGTCGTCCTCACACATACCCATCCCGACCACGTCGGGAACCTCGACAGCGTCGTCGAGACGTTCGACGTCGACGTCTGGGGCTACGATCCCGACCAGCCTGGCGTCGACCACGCAATCGCGGACGGCGAGACCGTCCAACTCGGCGACGACGCCTACACCGCGCTCCACACGCCGGGGCACAAAGACGACCACCTCTGCTTTTTCGCTCCGGGATCGGGAATCCTGTTCGCGGGCGATCTGATCTTCGCCAACGGCGGCTTTGGCCGCACGGATCTCGCGGAGGGTGATCGAGAGTTGTTGATCGAGAGCATCGAACGGGTCCGGGAGACGGTCGACGAGACGCTCGCGGCGTTGCACTGCGGGCACGGCCCGAGCGTCGAGGACAGCCCGTACGAACACGTCGAACTCGCGGCGCAGGCTGCCAGGTTCGGATAGCGCTACGAACCTGCAGCCGAAAGCAGCGCGTCGTAGGCCGACTCGTAGGCGTCGGCGATCGCGGCCGGCTCGTGGCGGACCGGTTCGGGCAACGGGGGCAACTCGACGGTCTCGACCGGATCGATTAGATCGGTCACGTCCGTCACGCGCTCTTCGAGCGTGCCACGGTCCGGACCGGGCGAACCGCCGGCGATCGAACACCCTTTGTCGTAGCGGTGGCCGTCGTAGATTCGCACCCGTCGCGGCTCGACGACGGCGACGGCGTCGTGTTCGAGTTCCGGCAGCGGCCGGGCGATCGCTCCGTAGGACTCGACGACTGAGAGTGGCCGGGCCTCGATCTCCGCCCGCAGATCGGCCTGGGCCGGCTGGTGGTGTCGTTCCATCGCGTCGTTGAACGCCGCGAGCGACTCGACGGCGATCGCGGATTCGACCGGGAACGACTCGCGGACGACGTCGGGGATCGTAGTCGTCCCGTTGACGACGTAGGTGTCCCCGGCCCGGTCGAGGAGGAACTCGCGGCCGTCCTGTTCGAGCACGCCGCCGACGTCGCCCGGCGTGGGCCGCCAGAGACGGTGGACGGCGTTGATATCGGGCGGCGACACGCCATCGGAGGCCGCAGCCGCGAGCTTTCGCGCGTCTTTGCCGTAGAGCGCGTCGTCCTCGGCGGCCGCCAGCACGTCGTCGTGGCTGTACCAGAAGTCGTTGCCGGCCCGGGGCTTGTAGCCGGTGGCGCCGGTCCGTTCGACCAGTCCGACTGAGAAGGTCGTCTTCCCGGCGTCGAGTTGCTCGGAGCCGGCGACGAGCAGGTTCATGCTTCGGCGAGGCCGTAGTGGCCGGGTTCGGCGTCGTCGGCCGGTTCGGCGAAGACGAACTCCGAGCTGTACTTCAGCATCCACGGGATCGCCCAGTCGAGCAGGACGTTTTCGGTCTCGACGTCCAGTTCGGCGTCCGGATCGACGCCCTGGAGCAGGCGCGCGACCTCGTAGATCGTGTACATCTTCTCGGGATCGAGGACCTCGCTCGGCTCTCGGAACTCGAGCGGTCGCAGATCGTCGAATTCGGATCGGTCTCTGGGCATACACCCGCTTCGGTCGAGCGACGCCTAAACCTCTCGAAACGGAACGACCGAGACAACCTACTGTCGGAGCAGGCCGAGGCGGTTCACTAGTCGCTGCGGGACCGCGCCGCAGGGAGACACGGGCGACTGTGGACGTAAAACCTATTGTGGCAGGCGCCGCTGGATGGTATATGGGACTGATGAGCAAAATCCTGGGGGAGTCCGGATCGTCCAGGCGAACCGACGACTACGTCGAACTCAGCGCCGATGACTTCGAAACTGACACGGCCGACGCTGACACCACAGTGCGGATCGCACGCATCAGCGATCAGCAGGACGTGATCGATATCAAAGACGCCGTCTACGACGGTGACATCGTCATCGCGGACATCACGCGACACACGACCCAGGACCAGACGATGGAACACATCACGGACGAACTCAAGCAGGTCGCCGGCGAGGTCGGCGGCGACATCGTCCAGAAAGACGACGACCAGTTGATCATCACGCCCTCGGGCGTGGCGATCAGCCGCGAGCGACTCGGGCGGTAGTCCGTCTGCTGATCGTTGTTCGGATAGTGATTCCCAATTCGGGATAGCGGGCGAATATGGCGCCACTCGCATATTCGTCACTTTCTCCCGACTGTTCATCCCGCAGTTTCGGTGACCCACCAGACCGGAGACAACATAGCGAGAGGCTGGGTTTCTCGCGATCCCGATATTCAGATCGGGGAGTTCAGCGTACCGAAATACACCTGCCACGCGAGGGCGGATTTCGCCACGAGACTCAGCAGAATGTACATCTTTTCGCCGAAGAGGTAGTCTCTCCACCGCGAAATTTCCAGATACTGCAGCGCCATATTCAGCGCAAAGAGGTTGAAGAAGACGAAGATCGAGACGTAGATGTAGATGACGAACTCGGGGAACTCACCGCCGCTGGCCGTCACTGTCCCGATAAAGGTGATCGCGATGACGATCCAGGGCACGATCCCGGCGATGACGCCGACCCAGTACGGCATCCAGTCAGTTTCGGTGGTCGACTCGTTGCGCTGTTCCATCAGGAGTCCGGCGAGGTTCATCACAGCGACGAGTCCGAACAGCGCGACGAGCGTTCCGAGGTCCCAGACACCGGCCAGCATACCGATGACGACGATCATCAGCGAGGCGCTCACAGCGTACTCATACCAGCGGTAGGGATTCATCCCCCGGTCGAGATACTCGACGTACCGGTCGTACAACACGGTCGCGATGGCGGTATGCGCGAACGCGGAAATGAACAGAAAGCCCGCCACAAGCAGCGGGAGGTTCGCGTCGATAAACGAGACTGTGGTCGGAAAGATGGTCTCGGTTTCGGCGTTGAAACCGTATCTCGTCCGTGTGATCGGCCACAGCACCTTGTCGGCCAGGATCACCATCGCCAACCCTTGCAGAAAGTGAAGGATAGCCATGACACCGTTCCATAGACGGAGCCGGGTGTCTCGTGCAGACGTCTGATTGTCTCCGAGCGCGGTCGTACCTGGCGCAGACATAAATCAACTAAAACAGCGCGTGGCAATATCTCTGTTGGTGGTTGTGGCTGTCGTTGATTGCTATCTTGATTCAGCGAGAGAATCCCGCCGTCGACGGCGCTTCGCGCCGTCTGCTCGTGGCGTCTTCGACGCCACGCTGTCGTCGGCCTGTGGCCGACTGCCTAAGGAATCTTCGATTCCTCTCTGTTCACGGCGGGCGTGAATCGCGTCCACTTCAGGACTCATTTACCACGCTTTCTTCACCCTGAGATTTATATTTCTTGCATACATAGTATAACATACACCGAGGCGGTCTGACCGCCCAAGTAAACGGATAATATCGGATTCAGGGAATCTACATTCGAAGGAATCCCCCTTCGGGTCGCTGGATTCCCAAAGTGCGGTAACTCCGAATCCTTTTAGGATAGGAGTAACGGCGGTCTGGCCCCGCCAGGAGACCGGTCATACCGACCAGTCTGCAAACCAGTAAATCTCCCAACGCTTGCGGTGCGGTTCGGGAAGCCTCGCCGTCGTCGGGCGTAGCCCGACTGCCTGAGGGATCTTCTATCCCTCTCCGTTCACGGCGAGGAGGAGGTCCCAACGTCTCAGTACGTTTCGACGACGACTCCGAGCGCTGTGAAGTCCCCGACGTTGTCGGTGAGGACAGGTTCGTCGTAGATGTCAGAGACTGCCGCGACCATTGGGTCGACTTTGTCGATGCCGCTTTCACCGTCAGCTTGCTGGTCGGCCCGCGCGAGTAGCTGTCCGGCGCGATGGGCTATCGTCTCGTTCTGTTCGACGACCGGATACATCCGGAGCGCGTTCCTGACGTTCCGCCGTTCGTCTTCGTCGCCGAACTCGACACCGTACGAGAGTTCCATAACGACCGGTGAAGGAACCCGCTGAACGGTCTTCGTCTCGGAGAGTTCAATGCCTTTCTCGAACGCCCCCTCGCGACCGTCGAAGAGATCGATCAGGAACGACGTATCGAGGATCACTCGAACCGCTCCCGGAGTTTGTGTTTCTCTTCGGCATCCGTCTCGTGCTTGTTTTCGAGACGATCTCGCATAGTCATTGCCGTTTCTGACGAGAGTATCCCGGCGACGTCTTCGGGCTGAGGCCCCCCAATGAGCCGGCGGAGCGTCTCTTCCATTGTCTCGTTTTCGCGCTTGTGAGCCTTCACGAACTCGTGGAATTCCTCGGAGATACGAACTGATTTACTCATATACAGTATACTCGGATATACGCATTCATCAATCTTCGGCTGCTGTTCGGACTGTCGTTCGAGAGAGCAACCTCTTCCCTGATGACGAGACGCGAAGCGTCTCGAACCACTTGACCCCGAGTACTTCACCGTGGCCACAGATAGATGCCCTTAGCGACGCTGTCCACAGTGAAAATGGTGGCCTCGGCACTCATAGGGATCGTCATCGCCGGGTGTCGAGGCCGGCTCGGAGTCGCGGCGGCTCGCCGCGAACGGAGCGGCCGGATGCCCCGCGGTTCGACCTCACGAGACCGCGTGGTCGAGACGGGACGGTGCCGACCGTGAGTCGTCATCGGCCACTCCGACGTTATCGTGGCAGCGTGATGAGCCCACCGTTCCACGGTGCGGCAATTGTGCAGTCGGTCTTGCTCGCCACTAGAGCGCGTGAAACGGGATCGGATGCCGGACAGTTCCCTCGACTCCCGAGAGCGAGCCGGGCTTGCACGGCCACACCTGAAACGTCCCGTCGGCTGGATCGAGGTCGCTGTCGAGCCCGAACGCGGCCGCCGATTCGAACCCGAACCGTTCGTAAAACGACGGGTCGCCTTCGAGGACGACCGCGTCACAGCCGGTCTGCACGCAGCATCGCATCGCAGTCCGCATCAGATCCGTGCCGATCCCCTCGCCCTGCCGATCCGGAACGACCCCAATCGGACCGAGGACGGCGATATCCACCCCGGGAGCCACCGGCAGCTCGGCGTTCGAGACGGCGACGTACCCGACTACCGTGCCGTCACGAGCGACCAGCGAGCAATCGGGGCGCAACGCCCCTTCCTCGCGTAACACTTCGACGAGTTCGGCTTCCGTGTCGTCGTCGAACGCCGCAGTCAATACTGACCGGATCGCGTCGGACGCTGCAGTTGCCGCCGGTTCGATGTCGACCACACTGGCGGGTTTCCGCGACAGGTGTATTTGCGTGTCGATTCAGTCCGGAGGCCGAGAGCAAAACGGGTCGGGAGCGAAACGCGCGTAGCTGCCACCACGCGTTGACATCCTCCCACCCCTGAAGGGGTGGGCTTCCGCTCGCTACGTGTCATTCCACGACGACGGCCCCTTTCATTCCGTAGCGTTCGTGCGGCGAACAGTAGTAGGTGTACGTGCCCGTCTCCTGGAAGGTGTGCTCGAAGGTCAGGCCCGTGCCGATATCGGACCTGAATGTGTCGTCGGTATCGACGACGTTGTGGCTACCGCGGATCCACTCCCAGACGACAGTCGTACCCGTCTCGACCTGGATCGCTACCGGGCTGTAGGCGTTGTTGCCGTTGTTGCCTTCAGTACCGACGGCCACTTCGACCTCGTCGCGGCCGGTGAGATCGAGCATCGACCCGTCGAAGTTCGACGTGTCCGAGAGGTAGGAACTGACTGTCTCAGGGGATGTCACCGTCGGCACGTCGTAGGAGGGAACGTCAGCACTGCCGGTCGAACAGCCGGCGATCACCGCCGTACTGCCGACGACCGTGAGATACGTACGTCGTGAGAGTGCCATACTCAACGGACGTTCCGATCGAAGGTGAGACTGTCGCCCCCGGCGAATGTTACTGCTCGTTCATCGCTTCGCTAGCCATGTTTCGGCCCTCCGCGTTCAGCGTGACCTCCGTTCGAGTACGGACTTCGTCGACGGCTCCGATCTCCAGCAGGTGCTGGTAGATTTCCTCGACTTCCTCGACGCTGATCCCGACGAAATCCGCCATCTCGAACGGCGAGACGCCCGAGTACAGTGCCATGAGGACCTGGCTTTCGGTGTCGGACAGCTCGTGGTCGTCCCCGCGGCGCTCGACGACGTGTTCGAACAGCGTCGCGAGCACGGTCGTATGTCGGGTGTTGCCCGAGAAGTGGGTCTCGACGCTGCGGCCGTCCTGGTCAGTGTGCTCGACGGCGACGATATCGCGCTGGGAGCCCATCACGGTGCCCGTCCGCTCCTCGACCGTCCCGACGTCCTCGACCTCGGCTGTCAGCTGGTCGCCGTCGGGGAACCGCAACCTGAATACGTCCTCCTCGAGCGCGAACTGCGCTTTCTCCCAGGCGGCCTCGTCCTGGACGACGCCGCCGACGACTGCCGGGTGCTTCGCGAGCACGACGGTCCCACCGAGATTCGCTCGGCAATAGGTCTCGACGAAGTCGTCCTCACCGGTCGCCGTGACGAGCAGCACTGACGACTCGATGCGGAGTGTGACCGCACCGGCCGCATCGATCTCGTCCGGCACGACCGAATCGTCCCGAGGGATCGTCACCTTGCCGTGCGGGATCGTCCGTTTCGAGCCGTTTTCCGCGACGACGAGCCGCTTGTTCGTCAACAGCAGCCGCGAGGACGACCAGGACGGCTGGTCGACGGGCTGGCCGTCCCGCACCACGTAGCAAATGTCGCCAGCCGCGTCGAGGAGTTTCCGTTCGTCGCCGCTCATAGGTGTCCAGCTCGGAAGCCCACTCCTTCAGGGGTGGGCGGAAGCGCGTCGGCTGCGCTGCCGACCAGTGCGCTCTGGTCGGCGACGGTTTCTCTATCGACACATTTAATTCCATCCTGTCTGTATCTGATCCTACACTCCGGGGCGGCCAAAACGGACGCCCCGGAGGGGCCGCCGTAGGCCGGCCCCGAACAGCGGGATGCTGACGACGCCGCTCCGACCGCCGTTTTGGCGGCGCGAAGCGTTCGAGTCCACGCTGAGTTAAAGCGGTGTGTTGTCGCCAGCCGCCCCCGCCGGATAACGCCCGGCGGGAGTATGCCCGATTGAACAGCACAGTTCAGCCGGGCAGAACCACGGCGTCGTGAGACCCGCCTGTGACACTCGTTGGAGCGAGGGCAGAAACCGCCACGGGGAAAGCCCTTGACTTCAGTCATGGGTAGCTTACTGGCCCGCCGTTGCACGAACGTAGGCCTTCCAGCGTTTATAAATTCCCATCGTCCCAGCCAGGTCACCGCGAGTAGACGCAACGAGTCACGACAGCGACGGCGAGAGCACGGACAGCGCGACCCGTCCGACCACCGCGTCAACCAGCGGCTGAACGGTCTCGCGGCCGAGCAGCGTCACGGTCACACGGGTTCCGTCTCTCGATATCGTGGCGTCGTCGAGCGCGTCGCTGATAGCGTCGTCGTCGAGGCGCTGATCGAGAAGCGCAGGGATCGCTTCGACGTACTCTTTGAGTTGTCTGGCGCCGGTCCCGTCGTTGCCGGTCACTTGGACCGTGATGCGGGGACGACCGTCGACAGTCGATAGCGACCCGGTGATGAATCGGATACTGTCGACCACGTCGCGCGCGAACCGTGGCAGCTCCCGCGTGGCCGTCGTGATCGTCTCTTCGCCGGCGTTGCCGGCGTCGATAGCGAACCCGACCGGCCCGGACGGAACCCGTCCGTACGCGCGCCGAACGCCGGCCGCGATACCGGCCTTCGAGCCCGCATCGGTCGCGATGATCGCACCGGTGGCGCCGCCGACGCCGGCGACCGTTCGGCCGTCCGGGAGCGAGCTGACCGTCAGATCTCCCGTCTCGAAAGTGTACGCGGGGACGCCTTCGACGGTCGTTTCGGTCGGTGTCCGGCCCTGCGATTCGATCGCCGAGACGACGTCGTCGGTGTCCCACGCCGCGTCGATCACGCCGCCGCTCATCTCTGCGCTGGGTGTGAGAAACGCGGAGGCGGTCTCGACCTCGCGCAGGTCGAGCCCGGTCCGTCCGTCGACGGTCTCTGACAGCCCGTCGACATCGGTCAGGGGGACTGCATCGTCGAGCAGACCACGCAACGGGTCGGATTCGAGGAGTGTCGCCACGTCCACGGTGGCGAACGCCACTGTCCCAGCGGGCACGGGGCCGACGGACGGAGCGGGATCGGAACCGAGCACGGGGACCCGATCGAGACATCCGGCCGCGGCCACGCCAGCCACTCCTGCCACGCCAGCAAGTACGTCACGACGCGACCGTCGGTGCCCGTCCATACACCTGAATGCGTCTGCCGGGTACAAGTATCACGCGCCGCGTGCCGAACACAGCGTGTGTTGACCGCCGTGGGCGGTGTTATTCGACGTAGTCGATATCGTCGCCGAGTTGCTGGGCGGCTTTCTCCTGTTCGGCCTCGCTTTTGCCGTAGATCTGCGGGCTGTCGACGCCGGTCACGACGATCATCGTTTCCATCTTGCCGTCGTGATCCTGGTCGACCGATGCCCCCCAGATGATCCGCGCGTCGGGGTCGATCCGGTCGTAGATCTCCTCGACGACGCCTTCGGCCTCCTCGATGGACATGTCCGGACCGCCGACGACGTTGACCAGCGCGGAGTTCGCGCCGTCGAACTCCACGTCCAGGAGTGGCGAGCGCAGGGCAGAACGGATCGAATCTTGGGCCTTGTTCTCGCTGTCGGATTCGCCGAGCCCGATCATGGCGACGCCGCCGTTTTCCATGATCGTGCGCACGTCGGCGAAGTCGACGTTGACCAGCCCGGGCTTGGTAATCAGTTCGGTCATGCCCTTGACCGAGCGCATCAACACGCGGTCACAGATCTTGAAGGCGTCCTGCAGCGGCATCGAGGGCGCGTAATCGAGCAGCCGGTCGTTGGGCACGACGATGACCGTGTCCGAGACCGCCCGCAGTCGTTCGAGGCCCGCGTCGGCGTTCGCGCGTCGGCGTTCACCTTCCGCGGTGAAGGGGATGGTGACGATAGAGATAGTGAGTGCACCCTGCTCCTGGGCGGCCTGGGCGATCACCGGTGCGGATCCCGTCCCGGTTCCGCCGCCGAGCCCGGCCGTGACGAAGACCATGTCGGAGCCGTCGATCGACTGCTGGATGTCCTCGATGTTCTCCTGGGCGGCCTCCTCGCCGATCTTCGGGACCGAACCGGCTCCGCGGCCGCCGGTCCGCTTGCGGCCCATGAGGATCTTCGTGTCGGCTTTGACCTCGTCGGCGAGGTGCTGGGCGTCGGTGTTGGCCGCGACGAGTTTCGCGCCGTGGATGCCCTCCTCCATCATGCGCGTGACGGTGTTCCCGCCGGCACCGCCCGTCCCGACGACGGTGATCTTCGTCTCCAGATCCTCGACGACATCGGCCAGCTCCGCGTCGCTCATCTGCCCGGACGTCGAGACCTCCTGTGACGACGACTCCGTGCTACCTTCGGAAGCCGGCTCCTGATGCTCTTCGTCGGCTTCCTCCATGGCTTCGTCGATGATCGAGTCCATATTTAAAGGGGGATTGCAGAGCCACCTATTTTATTCTTTGCACCTTCGTCTGACGAGCGTCTGACGCATTTTTCGATTGGAGTCGTACGGGAATTTCGGCCAGGAAGGCTATTAGGGGGTTTCGGCGCATGACGGATGACGTTCCGGAATCTGGAAACGAAACGTGGGTGTCTACAGCTGAAACCGGGACTCGCGCTCGACGTGGACCACGTCGGGTTCGATCGTCTTGCCGTCGACCTCGACTGGCTGTCCGGCAGAGAGTTTCCCGAAGGCCGGCCCCTCGGAGATGCCGAGCGTCCGGGCTTTCTCGGGATCGAACTCCCGTTTGTGAGCGATCACGGCCTCGGCGGTCAGCTTGACGGACTCGTATTTCGATTCGAGGATCTCGGCGAACTCCTCGACAATTGCCGTGCGATCGCTCTCGCCGACGAGCGCGACCCGATCGCCGAGTCGCGTCCCGCCCTCGACGGTCTCGAAGGCGACTGCGATCGACTCGACTGTCTCCCGGGCAGCGTCGGGGTCGATGCCCTGAACTTCGTCCCGGAGCTCCACGGGGAGATCGGAAACGACGAGCTCGCCGTCGAACTCATCCGCCCGCGTGCCGAGCCGCGTCCCCTCGCCGATCGGCCCGAGCGCGTCTTCGATCCGTTCGACCAGCGCCAGCGGAACGCCGGTCGTCTCCCGGACGAACGTCTCGCCGACGACCCGGTAGCCCAGCGATTCGACGGTGGCTTCCAGATCGGGGCAATCATCGGCCAGGACGGCGTGGTCGGCGGCGCTGGCCTCGAAGGCCGCTTCGAGTACGTCCCGATGCTCCTCGGGGTCACCCATCGCGTCGATCCCCCAGTCGGCCCCGATGTGACCGACGGCCCAGTCGGTCTCGCGGACGATCCGCTCGAACCGGGGGACGTAGTGGCCGCCGCCGAACCCGACGACGTGGCGACGGGTTCCGTCCTCCCGAGGTGCGAGCGGACCGACGCCTCGCAGGTCGAGGATGGCCTTCGCGACCGCCCGGGCCGCGTCGGGATCGTCCCACTGGGGTTCGTCGCTGCCGACTTCGACGAACATCGACGGGACGCCCACCTCGGTCGGACCGTGGTGAGTACACTCCATGCCGACCTCGTAGCCCTCGGGCGCGTGGTGGCTCAGCGCTTCAACGACGCGACTGTGCGCGTTCGGGCAGGCTGCCGCGAACGCGCCCGCCTCGCCGCCGTACTCGGCGGGTCCGAAGTTCCCCGTGTGGTGGGCGGTCAGCAACTGTCCGGTCTCCCCGGAGTGGCGGGAGGCGAAGACCAGCAGGTCGATGTCGCCGAAGGCCTCGGCGACGCGATCCAGTTCGAGATGGAAGGGGTCGAACTCGCGGAGCTCGACGCCGTCGAGTCGGTACACTGTTCCGCCGCCCTCGCCGTCGGGGCGGGACTCGTCAGTCTCTCGCTCCCAGTCGGCGACCGCCCGCAGGTGCTCGCCGATGTGGACCGAGGCGCTGTCGGCCCGCGAGACGACGATCCCCAGCATCAGTCCCCTCCCTCGATGGCGACCGGTTCCTTCCCGACGGCGGTCCGGGCGGCGTTACCGGCTCGCGCGTACACCTCTCCCAGGGCGTGCCGGCGGCGGTAAAACAGCGCGACTCCAAGCAGCAGGTAGACCGCGGTGTAGACGTGCAACATCGTGAGACTCGCCGCCTCGGGATGGGGAAGCGAGAGTACGCGCAGGATGAGGAACTCGATGGCGACCTGCGAGATGAACAGCGCGAACAGTGCGACGGCCTCGCGCATCGACATCTCGAAGTTGATCAGGATCGACAGCGCGAAGAACGACTGGGCGGCGGTGATCCAGATCTCCGCGGTCTGTTTGGTGTCGAAGGGAAGCGTTCCGAGCGATCCCAGCCCCAGCGAGTAGATGACTGCGATCGTCCCGATCAGCAGCGTCCACTGGTTGAGTTTCGAGGAGATCAGGGCGTTGAACCCGGCGGTCGAACGGGCCTTGTTGACGAGCACGGCGACGACGATCAGTTCCGGTGCCTCGCTGGCCAGCGGCGCGATCCACTGGATCATGAAGAACTCGGGAACGCCAATAGAGACGCCGATCGCTTCCAGTCCGTGGGCGAACGGCTCGACGGCGATGAAGATCATCAGCCCCGAATAGACAAACAGCGAGAGGACGATCGGGATCCGCATCGCCCGGCGCTTGGCCTGGAAGTAAGCGGGGACGCCGACCTGTTCTTCGCCGTCCTCGACGTCACCGCGGACGACGATCCCGATATAGAGGACGTAGAGACTGACCAGCAAGAGCGTATCGAACATGCCGATGCCGCCCGCGAGCGGGACGGCGAAGGCGATGACCGTCGCGGCCAGCAGAAAGGCGATCTCCGTCGAAAGCCCGCGGTCGATGTGGATGACGTCCGTGAGGAACCCGTCGCGTTTCTCGACGGCGGGATCGCGTGTCTTGTAGGCCTGCCAGACCGTGTAGAAGGCGATCCCGGCCCAGCCGATGCCGATGAGGATCCGGTTGGCGCCGGTCATGTTCGCGACCGCGAGGTTGGCGTCGTGACAGGCCTCCCCGAGTTGGGTTCCCATCGACGGCGCCGGGTTACACGCGGCTGTCGTCGCGCCGCCGGCCCCGGCGTTCCAGGCGTACAGCGCGTCGACGGCGTACTCGGGTGCGACAGCCAGGATCGCGAGCACGGCGATGGCAAAGGCCCGCGGGACGTCCTTTTCGGCCGTCTCGGCCGCCCACGCGAGCAGGAACGACGCCCCGAGGACGGCCAGTCCCGTAGTAAGGACTTCCAGTCCGGTTTCGAGGTGAATCGGGCTCCCGCCGAAAAGGACCGGTGCAAGGAAGTTGTACGCGACCGTTCCCGTCCACGGGAGTGTCAGCAAGACGGCCAGACCGACCTGTACGAGGGGATGACGAAGACGGCTCACGACCGTGAGTGACAGGGCCGTTCACGGAAAGTCTTGCGAAACGGCCGGTGGACCGATACGCAGATCTGGCGACTGCGATCTCGAAGTCGATCCGGGGCAGTCTCGCGGTTCGCTCCTTGAGGAAGGGGGCTTGGCGCCTGAAAACAGTTAAGGCCGCGCCACTCTGACCCACGGCTATGCAGACACGCTTCGATCCAGCGGGGGGAACGGACCCATGAGCGTCGGCATGTCTCTGGCGTCGGACCACCAGCTCGCGCGCCTGCTGCAGATCGGGATCGTCCTCGAAGAAGTCGTCGAAGCGCGCGCATCGAAACACGCTGAAGCCATCGCCGACGAGACGTCCGTCGCGACGTATATGGCCGAGGCGGCCGAGGAGTCGGCGACCCATCGCGATCAGCTCGAAGGGCTCATCGCGGATCTGGACGCGGAGACGGTCCCGTTCGAGGAGATCGAGACGCTGGTCGAGGCGACCTACGAGGCCGACAGCGATTTCGACGACGTGCTCTACGATCAGTTGTGCAACGAGGAGACGACATACAAGTTCTACGACGACTTGATCGAGGCGATCGAGGCGAGTTCGACCGAGTTCAGTGTCGGCCGTGAGCGATTGCTCTCGACGCTGGAGTCGATCCGCGAGCAGGAGGCAAAGGGCGTCGAAGAAGTCACGGAACTCATGGGGGAACAATGAACACGGCGGATCAGTATCTCAAGGCGATCTACCTGATCCAGCAGGTCGAGGACGGGCCGGCATCGACCGGCTCGATCGCCGATCGGCTGGACGTCAGTCCCGCAAGCGCCAACGAGATGGTCGGGAAGCTCGAAAACCAGGAACTGGTCGAACACGAGAAATACAAAGGCGTCGATCTGACCGACGAGGGGATCCGGCAGGCACGGGACGCGCTGGAGACGTACTGTATCATCGAGCGATTCCTCCTGCAGGTGCTGGAAGTCGAGGACTTCCGGGCCGAGGCCCGCACCCTCGAAAGCGTGATCGACGAGACCGTCGCCGAGCGACTCGATACGATCGTCGACCGAAACGGCGACTGCCCGGACTGTTTCGATCCCGAAAACGACGTCTGTGAGTGTCTCGAACCCGAGATCGAAGCGTCCGATTGAGGGTGATCGGTTCCAGACCAGAAAAGAAAGTATAACTCCCCGAAGGACATACGACCGGATGGACGTTGTAGTCCCGTGGTGTAGCGGCCAATCATAGAGGCCTTTGGAGCCTCTGACGGCGGTTCGAATCCGCCCGGGACTACTACTGCTGGCCTCTAGAATCCCTGATTAGCCCTTAATAAAGGGTTGTATCTGAGTACTAATAGAACTTTTCCCGACACGTCAGGATGCGCGCGCGTCAGACAGTCGTGTTGTGTTCCTCATAGATGTGGCCGTCAGAAGTGTTCTCACGAGTTTTGTCCACAGAGAACGTGAGTAATGGACGGTCGGCGGCCTGTGTTTTCTGTTAGAACTCCCGAAACACTCTCTTTGTATCGCTCACGATGTACTGACAGTATGCCTGGGTTGGAACATGGGTACGAACGTGGTGTCTCGATGGTTGTCGGGGCGCTAATTGTTGCAGTTCTTGTTGGTGAGATCGTCCCAATGCTGGTCGAGCAGGGCTATCTTCCGCCTGGATTGTTCTCGGGACTCATCGTTCTCTCTATCGTCGGTATCGTGATGACGGTAGATGCGTCGAGGTACTGGTCGTTTGGGTATCTTGCAGGCTTCGTGATCGGTGTGTTTCTGGCGCTTCCGATGTTGTCTCGAACGGAGTTTATTGGGCCGTTGGATTGGCTTCTGTATGGTGGGGCGGCGGTCGGGGCGGTCGCTCTAAGGGTCAAGATTCACAGTTCTTCGTTCTGAACTGCTTCTAAGATAGATATCGAGGTTCGTCAGTCCAGTAGTTACATAAAACCAGACTGATTGTCTTCACTTGATGGATAGAGACGATATTGAACTCTTTGTTGCTATTCTCGGTACGTTTGGCACTTTCATACTCGTCTACCTCAACCTCGACAGTTCGGACACGTCTAATCTCACTTCTTGGATTCCCTCTATCTTCAGCGGATGGGTTGGGACCGCCCTTATCATCGTCTTCGTACTCTACGTTCTCTGGTACATCCTCAAGTTCATCGGAGGTTCTGGACTCCTCAAAGACGCAGAGATGGATATGCACCTGCGAGAGCTAGACGCTATTGAGGGTTGCATCCAGAAAGGCGGCGTAGCTTGGAAAGGTACGGCCTATCTGAATAGAGGCGAGGTTGAGAATATCGAAATACCATATAAGCCAATCTGTCCGAAGTGCCAGACAGGATTAGTCAATAGGACACAAGAACCGTCTATGCAAGAGCAACGACGGAATCCAAGCTATAGTCCTGAGGCACAGCCGACGGAGGTTTTCTCGTGTTCTAACGATAACTGTGATCATACGGTTGCGAGAGATACTGACCAATATGATGAAGTCAAGCATCTTTTCGAGAGGCACGCCAGGCGAATTACAGAGACCACAGATGAGGACTACTCACTCAGAACCCTAATTGAGAATATCGATAACCGAGTGACGCCGCAGAGTATTTGGGAGGAGTACGCTGGAATTGTAGATGACGAACAAGTCAGTACAAACTGCTTCCACTAACGATGACTATCCTGTTACCGACGGTTTCAGCACAGACAGTGGATTGAACCACAATTTATCCAGATTGATTACCTCATGGTAATACTTTCACCGTGGTATAATAGTCTATTTACATGTCCGAGCCGAATCTTTCCCACACTGATGCCAATCGGACCATCTCTAATTATATCGAAACTATTGGGAGAAGTTTGGCGTCCACTTCGTAGGTGCTTTTGGAATACTCTCGGGAAGAAAACTCATGGACAGAAAGTTGAAGAGGAATTTGAGTATGTGAAAACAGAGCTTGAGGAGATCCGTGACGAAAATGAAAGGCTCAAAGAAGAGAGAGGGAAGGTTCGAGACAAGGAACAGAAGATTAGTAAAATCGAGTCGGAAATAGCTGAGAAGGATAATCGTATTTCCCGTTTCGAGCGAATTATGCGGTCACTTGAGCGAGAAGGCATCTCTAGGAGGGAAATTCTAAAAAAGTATGAAAGGCCACTTCCTGTGGTGCTACTCGGTTATACGAACCAGCAATCACCCCTTGGAAATGGTGAACCATTCGTAAGAGACGTACTAACCGAGAAGTACGATATGGTCTGGTTTGGAGGACACGATGGGGCTATTCCACCAAGACAAGTGAAGCAAGCAGGTATTGATGATATAGATTCGTTCGGAGAGGTAATGGAGGAAGAAGTTTTTGCAGGCGACGAGGAAAGGTATGCTGTCATCAAATACGCCACTGTTGTGGATTTGGCTGGCGAGGTCTACTGGAAGAACAACCTGCCTTACGATACGAATTCTGAGACAGTAGTAGAGGCTCTTGATATGGAAGAAGTCGTAGAAAATGATGAGTTTCTAGATTTGATCAGTGCAAAAGATAAGGACGCTTTAGAAAGGGTCATCCGTGAAGGTGATATTGGATTTTTCGCCTCTAGGTGGGTAGAAGAGTCAGATTTGGACCGGATACATAATAATCAAACTGAAATAGAAGAGAGAATTGGTAATCAATTACCGGAGCTGAACCTGAGTAATCTTGCAACTGACAAAGCCCCGGGTGTCCTTACCTCAGTGCTATCTGAGTATGTGAAATTACCAAAGAGTGAAATTGAACAGGTTGCCCACGGTGTTCGAGACGAAGCGGAGATCTGGAAAAACGAATTAGACTCTTGAATACACCTTTATCAATTGAATTCGAACAATTATAACTTCACAAGCATACCAACTGTTATAGAAGCGGATTACATGGTTCTAACAAATGAATATTAAGGAATTGATCGAGTCTGAAGCCAGGGAAGGTCCGGATCTCGAATATAAGAGTGTAGATGCACATCCAGGTAGCATTCTCAAAGAATTAGTCGCGTTTGCGAATAATGAGGGAGGAAGGGTAATAATCGGGGTTAGAGAAAGTGAAGGTGAAATAGAGGGAGTAGAAGACGTTGCTGAAAGAGGAAATCCGAGTGGTCTTGAGGAGACTCTGCATGGGTCTATCCACGACAAAGTAGAACCAGCAATCCATCTTGATTTTGAGGAGTTTCAGTATAATTCCAAGACGCTGGTTAAGATTTCTGTCGGTGATCAACATGAGCTACATTCTGTTAGTATAAATGGAAAGCCAACGTTCCCAATCCGATACGGATCAACGATAGCTTATCTAAATGCCACGGACATATCCAGAGCGTATGGAATACCAGATGATGTCGATTCAGTTGTAGGCCTAAAATCTGAGAAGGAAACGCAGGAAGGCGTCTATGACCACTCAAAAGTTCCCAGGTGGGATGATGGAATATTTCGATCTGCGTCCGTAGAATCGATTTCGCCCGCAGATGCGCCGATATACTCTTCTCCGGAAAACAGACTGATTGTGGAAGCTGGAGAACATCAAATTACTGTATTTGGGCAAACGGGCATTGATCCGGTACATGCGACCCACTCAACGGTGCGACTTCAAGATTATGTGAGTATTTCGAATATGACAGAGTTGCGCAAAGGCCTTCAGACAATACAATCAATATCAGGAACTTCGTCGTATCGGACGCATTCCTATAGTATCAAATACCGGTCTCGTCAACTACTCGGCAGGGGGATCAAGAACTTCTTCGAAGACGCTCGTCGAATTAGCGAGCTGTGCGACCGATTAACCCCTGGGAATGAAACAGCAGGAAACAAACCACGGCCAATTGGAGTTCTTTCCTTCCCCCTGAAAACTGGGATCGGGTTACTGTCGTTACAGTGGGAGGGAGATTCAATTAGACCGAGTAAAAGCTCCATGCAAATTCTTTTGAATAATATTCCCTTGGATCCGTCTCCTTTTCAAGAACTATTCGAAGATTTGGGTGGAGAACCTCAGAGCTTTAGAGAAAAAACTCGTCTACAACTACTTCGTATCAAGGGACAGTCCATTCTTCAAGACACTCATAAAATCACATTCCAACCTGGTCAAGAATTCAATCATCAAGAGATCGTAGCGACTAACCCATTTTTCCAGGAATCTGATCAAATTAGAGCTGAATTTGATATCGAACTTCCTGGGAACCTAGCAAATGGGTTAGCTGGTGTTAATCGCCTCCCGTTTGCTGTCGCTGGAGGCCTACATCCTGATGACAAATCCTTCCGTATGGATCAAATTGAGTGGCTCCAATTAGATGGCTTAATTAATACCTTCATTATAGACCCATTTAGTAGAGTTCACGAAACTCAAGCAGATATTCCACAACTATCTATTCCAGAAGGGATAGACGGTGATGAGAGCTAATCAAATGAGCCAAATCAATAGGTGAAGTCGATTTTATGTCCAAGCCCGTTAACCATCACTTCGTTCCTCGCCACTTTCTACGGCCTTGGGCGGAGGACGAGACAACTCAAGTTCACGTATTTGAGGCTGAGAAGAGCTTTCAAAATTCTCTGTCAAATATCTGTTCTAGGGACTATTTCCACGGCAACCCCGAAGTGGAAAAGGAATTAGCTAAGATTGAGAGTGAGTATGAGCGTGTTTTGGAGAAGCTACGGTGTGAACCAAATATAGGAGGACTCGATAACTCAGACATTTCGCTACTATTGTCGTTCTTCGCATTCCAACGCAATCGAACCAAAGCGATTAAAGACGAGATATGGGAAACTGGTGAGGAAATACTCGGGGACGGGATACGGGAGGACTTTGAGGAGGCGTCGTTAGTCCTCGACGATGAGGAATCGTATATTGACAATCTCACAGATGCATACGTCCAATCTGTCCATTACTACTTGATGATCCACGGCATCTTAGGGCATATTATACTGGGAGACTTGGACGTGGCACTGCTTTGCAATCAAACCGACATTCCATTTGTGACCTGTGATGTACCCATAGCGCACGACAATCCCCGCTTCAAACCACCTAACCAACCGATCGGGCCGGGAGTGGCAAACCCAGGTATTCAGCTCTTCTGTCCAATCAACCCATCACTCACTGTCTTTCTGTTTGATCCCGAGTGTTACCAGGTGAAAACCAACCAAAGGGGCCAGCTCATTTTGAATCGGCCCAAAGTTATTCGAGAACTTAACGATCTCCAGGTCTATGACGCACGCAATATTATTATCCACAGTGGGGCTCCAGAAGCCGAAATAGAAAGATTACATCAAAATTGGGAAAAATCAGATCGGCTTGAAGAGGTTTCACAAACGCACAATTCAGAAGGATATGGGGACTTAGAGTTGGAATTTGAGCCAACTCATCAAATCCCGACTTTTTCGCCAGATATTCCCCATGTTAGTCCGCTACCTGCTCCGGGTAATAGAGGGAAGCAGTTACGAGATCCAATAAGATACAAAAAGCAAAAAGGTATTATACATAAAGTAATGACGGATGCTAACGCTTCTGATGTTGCGGTGATTTATGCGGTTCGTCTACAATTAGAGCGTATAAGTAACTCAAATTAGGTTCAAGTTCCCTCATCGTGGCGGTGTTCAGATAAGGATGAATAGTGAGGCGGTGTGTTTTCTGAGTGTCCATGCCCGAAAACACACGCCTCAGCGGTAGTATCGACCAGATCGACTTAGAGTTTGTTGAACGAGAAGCGACACCGCGACTGCTGATGAAGCTCGGTATTCAGCTACATCTGTCTGGACTATCGCTTTCGAATACCGTTTCGATTCTTGAGGTATTCGGTGTCGAGCGAGCACGATCGACCGTCCATAATTGGGTTCACAAAGCCGATCTACAGCCAGAGTCTGGTCGATCTCCGGATCACGTTGCGGTTGATGAGGCCGTGATCCGACTCAACGATGAGAACTACTGGCTGTACGCTGCTGTCGATCCCGAAACAAACGAATTACTCCACACAAAGCTTGAGCCGACAACAAACAAGGTGATCGCTCACGCTTTCTTCACCGACCTCCGCGAGAAACACGACGTCGAAAACGCCGTGTTTCTCATCGATGGATCGATCTCGCTGAAAGACGCCTGCTCACGACACGGCCTCGATTTCAGATACGAACGTCATGGAAATCGGAATAGTGTCGAACGTGTCTTTCGTGAGGTAAAAAGACGAACCTCCTCGTTTTCAAACTGTTTCAGCAACGCCGAAGCAGAAACAGCCGACGACTGGCTTCGATCGTTCGCCTTCGCATGGAATCAGCTAATCTGAACACTACCGTGATCGCCCCAACAGGATTCGAAGCAGAGAGCGGAGCGAGCGTCAGCGAGTGGGGTGACCGCGGTTCGAATCCGCCCAGGACGATCCTCTCGCGAACCGAACGACCGGCCACGGCGACCGCGACTCCTATTCTCAAATCTCAATAGCGCTCCGCAGGACGCGACGCGTGGCATCCCAGCCCGGTTTCTGGTCCGCGAGCCAGAGCACGGCGGCGGCACCGACGAGCAGCAGCTCGAACCCGCTGGTGAGCGTCAACTCGAAACCGATGAGATGGGCGACGATTCCGGCAGATTCGTCGGCGTATGCGATCGGCGGGACGATCGGCCAGCCGAGAAACCCGACGTAGTACCAGTCGCCGGCGACTGCGGGGTACAGTGCGTCAGTGCCGAGATGGATGAGGTAGCCGACAGCCAGTGCGAACGCGGCCTGGCGCCGGCGCTGATCGACGACCAACGCGATCCCGACGAGCACTGGGACGGCGACGACCAGCGAATGGCCCAGCGACCGCCCATTCGGGAGGAGCGTGACTGTCCACGCCAGCGGCTTGTCGATCAGATCCGGAAGCTGTGTGCCGATTGCCAGCGCGAATATCGGTCCGGCATCCAGGGGCCGATCACGAGCGATAGCCCGATAGAGCAGATAGCCGACGGCGAGATGTCCCCACGGCCACATGGATCGTGTTTGGAGCCGTCCACTCTTGACCTCTGCGCTTGACTCCGGGTCAGCGCCACTGACCCATTGTCGCCTGATATGATAGCGGGCGTGGCGGAACTCGAAATCAAGCATACGGCGGCCGCAGGCCGCCGTTTCACTCCGCGCGAACAGTGTGAGCGCGGAGGGGTTTTTCCCCATGTTTTTGCGACCGAGCGGTTCCCGCAGGGCCGAAGGCCCGAGGAAACCCGAGGGAGTAAAAAGTGGACGGGCGTGGCGGGATTCGAACCCGGTGCGAGACTCGCTTCGCTCGTCTCGCGTGATTCGAATCTCCGGGCCCGCTTGCCCCTCACGTCCGTTCGTCGCCGAGCGGGCGTGGCGGGATTCGAACCCGCGATCGAGAGGTTAGGAACCTCTCGCCCTGTCCGCTAGGCCACACGCCCTATAGCAGGGTCGGCTGTGCTGTAAAAAAATGCTTGCGCTCTCCCCCGAGCCTTTATCCACATCACGTCCTGAACACGGAACATGCCCGACGAGGTCACACGACGGGGGTTCCTGGGTGCGGTCGCGACAGGCTCGGCGTTCGCGTTTGCGGGGTGCGCAACGGCACCGGCGAACGATAGCGGACAAACGACGGACGACACGTCCGTGCCGCCGGGGGACGTCGAGACGTTACAGCCGCTGGCAACGCCTGACGATCTGGGCGATCCGTCCCGTTTTACCGACGTATATCGGAGGGTTCGGGACTCCGTCGCGGAGGTCCGCGTTCGGACACCGACGGGCGTCGGCCGCGGCACCGGCTGGGTCTACGACGCCGATGGCCACGTCGTGACCAACGAACACGTCGTCAGAGACGCGACGGCAGTGTTCATCCGGCTCCGAACCGGCGAGTGGCGATCGGCCAGCGTCCACGCGACGGACGTCTACAGCGATCTCGCCGTACTGGTCCCCGAAGGCCTGCCCGACTCGGCCGCTGCCCTCCCGCTGCGAGAACAGGACCCGCCGATCGGCGAGGAGGTGCTGGCAATCGGCAACCCCTTCGGATTCTCCGGGTCCGTCTCCTCGGGCATCGTCAGCGGCCTCAACCGATCGCTTCCCGCTGCGGGCGGCAGCCGGTTTTCGATCCCGGACGCGATACAGACCGACGCACCGGTCAACCCCGGCAACAGCGGCGGCCCGCTGGTCGACCTGCGGGGAAACGTCGTCGGCGTCATCAACTCCGGCGGTGGCGACAACATCGGCTTCGCTATCTCCGGTGCGCTCGTATCCCGTGTCGTCCCCGAGTTGATCGAACACCGCGACTACGACCACTCGTATATGGGGATCACACTCAGACCAGTCACACCGGACATCGCCAGCGATCTCGGCCTCCGGGAGGCGAGTGGCATCTACGTCGGCGAAGCGACCAGCGGCGGCCCCGCAGACGGCGTCCTGCAGGGAGGGGATGTCATCAAGCGGATGGGCGGGCAGCCGATCCCGACACAGCAGGCGCTGTCGACGTTCCTGGCCCTGCAGACGAGCCCCGGCGATGCGATCGAGATAGAGATTGTCCGTGATGGAGACCGGAAAACAGTTACGCTGACACTGGGGACACGACCGGAGCCGGAGCTACCAGCCTAATCTAGCTGCTGTGCCGCGTCCTGGTTGAGCAGCGGCTTCGCGTTGGCTTCCGGCAGCGTGACCACGTCGTCCGCCGAGAGGTCGTACTCGCGCTGATCGACGCCCAGGATCTCGCCGACCTCCTCCGTGATTCGGACCGTTCGACGGTCGACCCCGTCCGCTCGATCCGAACTACTGGACGCATCCGTCGGAGGTGGCGACCCTGACCCCGCCTCTGGATCGGCAGGGGCTCCTGCCGCCGCCGGGTCAGCCGCCTGCGTACTGCCGCCATCGTTCATCACGTCCGCCGCTGGCACCGCTTGCTCACTGTCCGTCGAGTCGTCGTCCGCGTTGATCCCGCCGGGCGGCGCATCCGGCGGCTCTGCCTCGGGACGGCTCGATGGGTCGGCGGTCGATTGATCCCTCGGTCCGGGCCCGTCAGGGGTGTTTGCAGTACGTTCGTCGGGCGCTGGTCCCTCGCTGGTTGACGGATCCGGTCCAGTGTGTTCGGCCGCGCCCGCCGCGGGACTCGATTCGGCGCTCGCCCCTTCGACTGACGCTGTCTGGGGAGTCTCGGGCGAACTGTCGGCCGGGAGCTCCCCGGCGATCTTATCGAGGACGTGCTCACGGTTTGCTTCGATGTCGGCCACGAGTTGGTCGAACATCCCCTGCTCTTCGGTCGTCAACCCGCTGTCGTCGACTGCCGAGCCGTGGGCGGCCAGCGACGCGTTCTTGACGATCTTGGCCACCCGGCGCTTGTGAATCGCCTCGACGGTCTGTTCCGCGGTCTCGATCTCGTCGGACAGACGGCCGACCTCGGGATCGTTCCAGGGGTCGTCCGCGAGTTCGGCCGCCTGATCGCGCGCGTCACGCAATTCCTGAAGGTACTCGCTCGCCTCAGTATAGAAGGAGTCGCGCAGCTGCTGGAGGCTGTCAGTCTGGCGCTCGCGACTCTTGACCGTCTGTAGTTCGTCGAGATCCATACTATTCCTGTCCCTTCTCCGCGCGTCCCCGGGTCATGAGGAACACGCCGAGGTACTCCGGGACGGAACGAACTCCCTCCGAGACCGTAAAGCTATCGCCGTAGAGTTCGACCTGTACGTCCTCGGTGAGTTCGACGGTGATATCGTGGCCGACGAACGTCTCCGGGACGGCATCGACGAGCGGATCGAACGCCGCCAGCTCGTCCCGATCGAGCCGCTGGACTGCTAGCCCGCTCCCGCCGTGGAGGCTGCCCGGCAGCCGGATCAGACGGTTCGTATCCGTCGTGACCGGCTCGTCGATGGGTGCGTTGTCCTGCTCGACGACGTCCTCGACGAGCGCGTTCGCGACCGAGACAAAGGCCGGATGGATGTCGATGTTCCCCGCCCGAAGCTGATCGGTGTTCTCCCGCATGGCCCGAAGTGCGGCCTCGGCTTTGCCGTCGCCGATCCCATCGTATGCGGTGAGTCGGTCGGTCGCCGACGATTCGTCGAGCGCTAGCAGCTCGTCGACGGTGTCCATGATGTACTGGTGGGCGCGACCGCTCCAGCCCCCTTCTGTCGCGAGCGTCCGCTTGTGTGCGGGACTGCTCCGGCCGGCCGTTCCGCCGACGGCCTCCTCGTCGACCAGTGCGTCGAACTCCAGGCCGATCCCGCGCACGTAATCGACGATCTCCCGCCGCGACTCGCGATCGAGGGTCTGGATCCCCTGATCGCGGACGTGGACGTGATACCCCCGACCGCCGGAGAAGACGACGGTCAACTGCTCGAACCCGAAGTCGTCTTCGAGAAAGTCGAGCAGGCGGAGTAACGCGTCCTTGCACGCCGCAAGCATCTCTGCGTAAGTATCCTCACCGGGCGTGACCGACGGCAGGTGATCGGCGTCGAGATCGAAGACCAGATCCGACGAGCGCCACCCTTTCTGGCTCATCGACGAGGCGCTCGGGTCGTCGTATCGCCCGGCGGAGAAGTAGACGTGCCGGGGGCGCTCGCGGGCGAGAAAGTCCTCGATAGCGCCGAGATCGAGCAGCGATCGGTGGCGCACCATCGTCGTGCCTGGTCCGTCGGTCCAGGGGATGTAACCCCATTCGCGCTCGCTGGCGTCGGGCGGCGGCGTCAGCTCGGCCCGTCGGTAGTGATCGCCGAACCGACCCCGGAGGTACGCGCGCGTCCGTTCTTCCATCGACTCACTGTTTGCGAACTCGGGGCTAAAGCGTTTTCGTCACCGCGATCACCGACCGAGTAACTTCGAGAGACGATCGGTGATCGAGCCGTCATCGCCCAGTTTGAGGTAGTACGCGTCGCCGCCGTCCTCGTAGTAGCTGTCGATCCGGCGCTGAATCTCGAAGCCGAGGTGCTGGTAAAACGAGATGGCCCCGTTGTTGGTCGTCCGGGCGTGACAGGTCACGGTATCGTAGTCCTCGGCGACCCGCGCGATGAGTCGCTTCCCGAAGCCTTCGTCGCGGTACTGTTCGTCGACGGCCAGAAAGAGAACGTACCCGTCGCGTCGCACCGCTGCGAATCCGATCAGTTTCGTCGGCCGCGCCCGGTTGAGATAGACGTACACCTTCGATCGTCGATACGCGTTCTCGAAAAAGCGCCGACGCTGGCGCAGGACGCCGTCGGAACGCCGGATACGCTCTTTGAGCTTCCAGGCGTCCTCGACGTATTCGTCACTGCCGCGGTCGATAACCCGTGTATCGACGTTGATACTCACTAACGGGTGGTAGCAGCGACGCAAATATAATTTTTCCGCCCTGCCGGCCCGTTACGCGAGCGTTTCGACGGCCGCGAGCACGTCGTCGTACTCCGGTTCGACGCCCGGATCGTCGCTGATCCACGCGTACTGGACGGTGCCATCGCTGTCGACGACGAAGACCGACCGTTTTGCGACGTCGTGGACGCCCAGCTCCGCGAAGTCCATCTGGATATCGTAGGCTTCGGTGATCTCCTTGTCGGCGTCGCTGATCAGGTCGAACTCCAGTCCGAGCTTCTCGCGGAACTCGTTGAGCGCGAACGGCGAATCGACGCTGACGCCGTACACGGCGGCCCCGGCGGATTCGAAGGCCTCGAGGTCGTCCTGGAAGGCGTTCATCTCGTGTGTGCAGACGCTCGTGAACGCTCCCGGGAAGAACGCCAGCACGAGCGGCGCTTCGTCGAGGCGATCGGAGAGCGTGAACGAGTCGATATCGCCGTTCGCGAGCGGTGCGGTGAAGTCGGGTGCGGAGTCGCCAGTCGTTACCATCGACCGGGTGTACGGGGACGGCCCATAAGACGATCCCGTATCCGGAGAATTTCGACGCGATGACGGGACTTCCTCACCTCTGTGTTTGAACGCCGGCGTCTGTGTCGATCTCCGCAGTGGTCGGTTTTCCCGCATTGACCCCGATCAGCGTCGGTTCTCGGGGAGCTGGGAGGTCCAAAAAGACTATAATAGACAGGGAGTAACAACCGGATAGTGATGGTAGATACAATCCTGCAATTCGGAATGCTCGGCGGCCCGGAAATGCTGGGGCTGCTGCTGCTCGCCGTGCTGCTGTTCGGCGCGAACAAGCTGCCCAAACTCGCTCGCTCCTCCGGGCAGGCGATCGGCGAGTTCCAGAAGGGGCGCGAACAGGTCGAACAGGAACTCGAGGAGATGAAGGGTGGCGAATCCTCCGAGGCGAGTCAGTCCGAGCCTGCGCCGAGTCAGTCCGAGCCCGCGACGGAGTCGAAGACCGAACCTCAGGTCGAGCCGGAAACCGAATCGTCGTTCGACGACGACGCCGAGTTCTCGAACCAGTAAGCCGTTCTCGGATTCGCTGTCGTTTCTGTTTCCGTCCAGCACCTACACGGTGAGCCTCGGGAATATCCAAACTGTTTTGACCGCGCACCGTGCTACCCCCGAGTACCATGACAACGACCGTCGGCATCCTCGGCGCAACAGGGGCAGTCGGACAGCGACTCATCCAGCTGCTCGACCCCCACCCACAGTTCGAGATCGCTGCTGTCACCGCAAGCGAGGACAGCGCGGGCAAATCCTATCGTGAGGCGGCCAAGTGGCGCATCGGCACGCCGATTCCCGAGTCGGTCGCGGATCTGGAGGTTCGCCAGACCGACCCGACCTACGTCCCGAACGATATCGACCTCCTCTTTTCGTCGCTCCCCTCCAGCGTCGGCGAGGCCGTCGAACCGAAGTTCGCCGAGGCGGGCTACGTCCTCTCCTCGAACTCCTCGAACTTCCGGACCGATCCGGACGTGCCGCTGACGATCCCGGAGGTCAACCCGGAACACCTCGATCTGATCGAGGTCCAGCGCGACGAGCGCGGCTGGGACGGCGCGATCATCAAGAACCCCAACTGCTCGACGATCACGATGGTGCCGCCGCTGGCGGCCCTGGACGACGCGTTCGGGCTCGAACGCGTCGACGTCTCGACGCTGCAGGCCGTCTCCGGCGCGGGCTACAACGGGGTCTCCTCGATGGAGATCATCGACAACGCGATCCCGCACATCGGCGGCGAGGAAAAGAAGATGGAGACCGAATCCCGCAAGCTGCTGGGCGAGTTCGACGGCGCGGCGGTCCGGTGGAACAGCTTCGACGTCGCCGCCTCGTGTAACCGCATCCCCACCCTGGACGGCCACCTGGAGAACGTCTGGGCCGACACCAGCGCGGATGTCACGCCCGAGGAGGTTGTCGAGGCGATGGAATCGTACCCGTCGGCCGACGAGTTGTACTCCTCGCCCGAGCAGCTGATCCGGGTCTTCGAGGAGCCCGACCGCCCACAGCCCCGGCTGGATCGCAACCGCGACAACGGTATGGGCATCGCGGTCGGCGGTGTCCAGGAAACGACCGGCGGCGTCCAGTTCAACTGTCTCGCGCACAACACCCTGCGTGGCGCGGCCGGCGCGTCGATCCTCAACGGCGAACTCCTGCTCGAGGAAGGCTACATCTAGGGCACGACCTGGTTGTCGAGGCCGACCCACGATCCGGATTCGACCGCGTGCTCGACGTTTTCGACGACGATGTCGGCCAGCCGATCGTAGTATTCGGGCGTGTAACCACCGTTGTGTGGGGTGATCAGGACGTTCTCGAAGTCCCACAGCGGGTGCTCGGTCGGCAGCGGTTCGGGATCGGTCACGTCGAGCCCTGCTCCCCGAATATGGTTCCAGCGGAGTGCATCCACGAGTGCGTCGGTCTCGATCACGCCACCTCGAGCGACGTTAACGACCACAGCGTCCGGATCGAGGAGATCGAACTCGTCCCGGCCGAGCAGCCCCTCGGTCGTCTCGGTCAACGGACACGCGAGCACGACGCCCTCGGCACCGGCGAGCGCGGCTTCGATCTCGTCGTAGCCGAACACCCTATCGACGGGACTCCCTTTCTCGGGCGTGTGGCGGACGCCTCGGAGATCGACGTCGAACGGCTGGAGTCGCCGGGCGATCGCCGATCCGATCGCACCCAGTCCGACAATAGTGACGGTCCGCCCCGCGAGTTCACCCATCTGGAAGTTGCGCCACTCGTGGTCGCGTTGCTGGCGGCGCGCCCGGAAGAACCCCCTGGTCAGTGAAAGCAGCGAGCCGACGGCGTGCTCGGCGACGTTGGAGGCGTGGACGCCCCCGGCGTTGGTGACCGTCACGCCCGCCTCGGCCAGTTCCGACAGCGGGAGGTGATCGGTACCGGCATACGAGCAGGCGAACAGTTCAAGCGAGTCGGCCCGCTCGAGCATGTCGGTCGAGATGTAGTTCCCGACGGCGACTTCAGCGTCCGGGAACGCTTTGTCGATCGCGTCGTTCGTCCGGGCCAGCGACACCGTCCCATCGTAGCGCTCGCGTAGCGACGCGACGAGGGATTCGACCGGTATGCCGTGTGGCTTCTGTGGGAGGACGAGAATCTCGGGTCGATCGGACATAGCTGTTCGAACGGACGGCCGTCGCGCTTGTTATACTGGTGGCTATACGTTGGCCACTCGAGAACGCGAGCGAGGTCACGACTTTTAACTACCGACGGGTCGGGGTACGCATATGGAACGAGTTGACGTTGCGATCGTCGGCGGCGGGCCGGCGGGAATGTCGGCCGCGCGGGCCGCCGCCGAGCGGGATGCGGATGCACTTGTCATCGAGAAGGGGGTGCCGCGTGCGGACCGCGAGCGGACAGGTCCGGACTCGACCGACGCGGCCGGGATGCTCGATTACTGGATCGACCTCATGGACTACGACCCGGAGGAGATCCCGGAGGATATCATTCTGCGGGAACTCGACGGCGCGACGTTCGCGGGCCCGTCGGAATCCGTAACGCTCAGAGACACCGGGATCGACGCGAGCTACGACGGGTTCGGATTCACTTTCCATCGCGCTCGATTCGACGACTGGCTCCGCGAGGAAGCCGAGGCGGCTGGCGTCTCCTACGAAGTCGGAACGAGCGTCACTGACGTCGATTCGACCTTCGACGCCGGATCGTTCACGCACACGCTGACGCTTGCCGACGGCGAGCAACTCGAAGCCGACGCGCTCGTACTTGCTGACGGTCCGCAGCGGACAGTCACGATCGACGCGCTGGATCAATTCATGCCTGCGGATCGATCGACCGCCTCGCTGCTCGGGCCAGACAAAGCCAACCACATCGCCTACCAGGAGCACCGCCGGATCCCCGAGGAGTTGTTCGACCCCGAACTGCTCAAGTTCTGGTGGGGTGTCATCCCCGGCCACACGGCGTATCCGTGGATCTTCCCCAACGACGGCAACGTCGCCCGCGTCGGGCTGACGATGCCCATCGATATGGACATCGGCACCGTCCAGAACCGGGCGGAATACGCGTTGCTGGAGCCCGACGACGAGCAGATTCCGCCCGGTCGGGTCTATCTCGAACGCCTGCTAGAACAGCAGTATCCCGGGTACGATCTCGAAGACTTCCCGATCGTCGAGGACCGCGGCAAACGCGGCGGGACCGAGGCGTATCCGATCTCCTCGACGCGGCCGATCGAGTCGCCGACGCAGGCTGACATCGCGGTCGTCGGCGGCGCGATGGGTGCCACCTCCGCGTTCCACGAGGGCGGCGACCACGTCGCCGTCCGAACGGGGAAAATCGCCGGCCGGCTCGCCGCGACGGACGATCTCGGCCGGTACAATCGCGAGTGGGAGCGCGCTCTCGGCGACGAGGTCTTGCGCAACGTTACGCTCGCCGAGATGGCACGCGACATGGGGCCGTCCGACTGGGACGAGACGTTCGATATCGTCGACCGGATGCTCTCCGTCAAGGGATCGCGCTACAGACAGGCGCTCGGGGCCGGATTCGGTGGGCTGTCGCTGCTCGCCCGCTACAAGTGGATCCGGCGCGGCTTCAGTGACGGTGCGTACGTCCAGCTACACGAGTCGGAATACGTCCTCTGATGAGTCTCCTCCAGCGGAGTCTGCCGCTCGTCGGGACGCTGTACCTCATTTATCTCGCTCTACAGCCGCCGCCACTGCGCTGGATCGGTCTCATTTGCCTGGCCGTCGTGACACCGGTCGCCGTCGGCTGGCTGCTGGGCAACCTTTTCGGGATCGGTCCCTGGGCTCCTGATTCGTAGCCGCTCGCGAAGGGCTTATGCGCCGTCGCTGGCAACGTTTTAACGCGTACCACAAGTCCCCGCCCGAGCGTTCCCGTATGGGTGCGATGACGGCACGGAGAACCCAGGTACGGTACATCCCGCTGTGACGGCAACCGCCGTCTCAGCATATGGGGCTCACAGAGCGCCCCGGCTCGGCGGCTTGCGCCGCCTCGCCATCCGGTGACGCGTAGCGTCACCCGCCCGCCACGAGGGTTTCCCGGCTGACCCGGCACGCCGCCAGGGATGATGTCGGTCGTTAGTGTCGCGGGCGTACATTTCGACCTTTTGCAGCACTCGCTCCGCTCGCTTGCAAAAGCTCGACCAAAAGCACTCCTCGCTCCAGCGCGCCTTCGGCGCTTAGTCGCTCGTCGGCCTCGCGCTCACATCCATTCGCGCGAGTGAATCGGCGACCTACCGGGTCCTTCGGACCACTCGGTCGCCGAACGGTTGCCAATTCTACTTCCACCGTACCTGCTAGTAGAAATTCGCCCGGTAGTGTTGCGGGCGTACATTTTAGTATGCTGTTGGTAATATTTTTAAATAATATAGATGGCTTCAGATACCCTCGATCGTTGAGGCAGGTTCTTCCGTATTGACGCCTCTTTCTCGCCGAATTTCGGAAATTGTCGATGATGACGAGTCAGGAATGAGGTCTGGCGGGAGGACTCACATCTGTCTGGTTCGGATGTTTGTGCTGCATACAACGAGAACATCAGTTACTGGCCACCTCTCGTTGTGGGAGGAATGGAGTGGACAATACAGGGCGCATATTCTTCAAATCGGTGGTGCGATTTGATATGACGCCCTCAATGGAGGAGTTAGACCAGATTACGAACGACGACTTTTGAACCACCGAGTCACGCGTGACGTAATTCCCAGATCCCGTTTCGCCATAATGACAGTACTTTGTGCCCGTTTACCGACTTCTTCAGGGATAGCCCCGAACACGACTTGCTGGAGGAGCCCTTCCCGGGATGCTCCGATGACGGTAAGGTCATGGTCCGTCGATTCTTGGGCGATAGCATCAGCGATACCCGTGCCGTCGATGATTTCCGTCGTCGTCTCAAGGTCTTCAAGTTTAGCGACGGTCGAATCGAGGATCGATTGCGCATCGTTGTCACGATCTGAGTCGTTAGATCGGACGTATATAACCTTGATATGGGCATCATTGCGCCTGGCAATGGCACGGGCAATCTCCGTCGCAAATTCGGCGTGCGGACCGCCAGCAGTCGGCACGAGGATTGAGTCCACGCTCCCGATTGATTCGCTGTCGGCGGCAGGACCGACACGCTCAACCAATAAGTCACAGCGGGCCTTGGTCACCACTTCGTCAACGTTACTCCCTAGGATAAAGTCACGACGGCGGGGACGACTCCGCCAGCCCATCAGCACGAGGTCTATGTCGTCCTGCTCAATCGTATTGAGGATTGCCTGGGACACATCGTGTCCGATGCGGATTTTACCACTCACCGGGATGTTCGGGCGCTCTTCGCCCGCAAAGTCGATTGCCTGGTCGATGACAGCCCGTCCCTCATCGACGAACTCGCGCCCCTCCGAAAGCGGCGTCTGTTGCGGAACTGTGGCCACGCTTACCACTTCTATCTCGGCGTCTCGCTCTTCGGCAAGGTCGAGGGCCGTACGCATCAACTGCTCGACGGTCGCCGGATTCGCCACCGGGACGAGAATCCGTTGCTCCCGTTTCCCCCGTGCTTCGGCGGGCGCTTGCTCGGTTGTGACAGTCGGCGTCTCCGCTTCGAGTTTTGCTTCTTCCCGTGGTTGGGAGTAGAAGTAGTAGAGGAGGAACCCCAGGCCCATCCAGATAGTGGTCGTTACGAGAGCGATGAACCCATGGGAGCCCGGTCCCAGTCCGATTTCCATGCCCAGCGCCGAGAGGAGGAACGGCGTGAGCATGAACTGGAGGACGATGCCGATGAGCGGGGGCCACGGCATATAGGGGACCTCGTAGGTGCGAGGGAGGTCCGGGTGGGTCTTTCGCATCTTGATGAGCGTCCAGTTGACCTGGACGAACAACAGGATGAACATGATGTCCGCCGAGGCCGCGACTGACTCGATCGGGAGTGCGACTGCCATCAGCGCGATGAGCAGGGCCGAAAGGAAGATTGCCCAGTGTGGCGTTCGTTTCTCGGGGTGGACCTTACTGAAGAACTCGGGGAGCGCTCTGTCACGCCCCATTGCAAACGAGACGCGTGACGAGGAGTAGACGGTCGCGTTCAGCGCGCTCATCGTCGCGGTGAGTCCGGCAACGAGGAGCAAGGGAATGCCATATGGCACGAACTGGCCTGCCGCCTCGATAATGCCGAGTTCGCCGAGGTTTCCGAGCAACTGCCACGTGGGCGCACCAGCGGGGACACCCGCCCGTTCGGCTAATTCGGGAATCGTCTCGATGCCCCCGAGAGAAGCGAACGCGACGAGCACATATATCGGCACGACGATGGCTAACGAATAGAAGACCGCTTTTGGGATGTTTTTCCCCGGATCGACGACCTCTTCGCCCGACTGGACGATGATTTCGTAGCCCTCGAAGGCGATGTACGTAAAGCCCATCGCACCAACGATTCCAATGATACCGTTGGGCGCAAACCGGGGATTATTGAGGAATTTCGAGGGCCAGTTGGGGGTCTGAACCGTTGCCAGAATTCCGAAGGCGACGAAGATCCCGAGAATGACGACCTTGATGAACGTCACGATAACTCCCGCCTTGCCCGTCTCCTCAGCTCCGCGGTAGTTAATGTATGCAAACAGAGAAACCATGAGGACTGCGAGGATCTTATCTAAGAGAGTACGGCCGATGAACCCCAAGAGCTGGAATCCTTCGGCGAGAACACCACCGTAGACCAGAAACTCGGTGAGGAACACGCCGAACGTCACTGCGTACAGGGAACAGGCGACGGCGTGGGCGAACCAGGACATCCATCCTGCGTAGAAGCCGTTCGGATCGACGAGCGCTTCTTTCACCCAGAGATAGCCCCCGCCTGCCTCCGGGAATGCCGCTCCGAGTTCGGCATAGGAGACGGCCGTGAACAGCGCGACGAATCCATTGAGAGCGAACGCGAGAATCAACGCGGGCCCGGCGAGTCCCGCAGCGAAGCCCGTGAGCGCGAAGACACCGGCCCCGATCATCGCCCCGACGCCAATAAACGTGATATCGAAGAGGCTCATGTCCCGCGAGAGTTCCGTCTCAACGTCACCGGATCCCTCCTGAGTAGCATCACCCTCCGTCTCTTGGGTCACACGATCCGGAGACTCATCGTCCATATCGAATCCTACCAGACGTGGTATTATAAAATCGGGCGGCCTTGAGGTTATTCACTCCGACTCCTCAACTGCGACTGGCCCAAGGTACTCCCAGTGAATGTCGTCTGTTCCATCAGGTCTGGGTTCATGTTGAATCCGATAGATACCTCCCCGTGAACCACTAGCCCTCGTTGTTTCGGTTACCTTGACGAGAACGCGTTCTGGAGATTACGCGGATATTTTGTAGTCCACGACACCGTCACGTGCTTTCAACTCTTCGTTCACGACTCTCTTCAAATCGAAGTCCTTCCCGTTACCGCCGGCCGAGGGGAGGCCGGACTGACCAGTTTCTCCCGAATGATATTGAATTCCGGTTCGTCAACCGCACTGTTGTAATTCTTCATACATATAGTTAAAATTAATAATATATTCATTCTAGAGTGGATAGAGTCAACATTAGAGCCAAAGATACTCTATCTCGCACTTCGCCGAGAAAATATCTCAAGCTCGAACAACCTGTCCTCTCTCAGTTTATTTCCCCGTGGTTCTCTGTTAGAAGGTACGAAACCTGCGATTTCAGTTCCAGCGATACTACTAGTGGATTCTCGCCCGGTAGTGTTGCGGGCGTACATTTCGACCTTTTGCAGCACTCGCACCGCTCGCTTGCAAAAGCTCTCCTGGCGAGCGAAGCGAGCCAGTGCTCGGAAGACGCGCGACGTCTTCCGGTAGGTCAAAAACTCTCCTTGCCCCTATCGGTCACTCGTCGGCACTGCGGACACTATTATGGTAATCCATACCGAACAGCCGAATATGGATCTGCAACTCGATGGGAACGCGGCACTCTGTACGGCAGCGACCAGTGGGCTCGGACTCGCCAGCGCCGAGGCACTGGCTCGCGAGGGGTGTGATGTCGCTGTCTGTGGCACGACTGAAGAACACGTCGAAGCGGCACGCGAGCACTTGCAGTCTGTCGGTGACGGCGATGTGTTGGCCGTCCGAACCGACATCACCGATCCCGATGCGGTCGAGGCGTTCGTCGAAGCGACCGTCGAGGAGTTCGGCCGGCTGGATCACGTCGTCACGAGCGCGGGCGGCCCACCGAGCGGTTCGTTCGCCGAGATGGACGAACGAGACTGGTACCAGGCCTACGATCTGCTGGTAATGAGCTACGTCTGGACCACCCGTGCGGCACTGCCACACCTCCGCGAGGACGGCGGCGGGTCGATCGTCGCGATCACCTCGCGGTCGGTCCGGGAGGTGATCGACGACCTCGTGCTGTCGAACTCGGTTCGGCGCGCTGTGATCGGCCTCGTCAAGACCCAGTCCCGGGAGTTCGCCCCGGATGTCCGGGTCAACGCCGTCCTGCCGGGTGCACACGAAACCAGCCGGATCGAAGAACTCGTCGAAGCCGCGGTCGAGCGTGGCGATTACGAGGACTACGAAGCCGGCCTGGACGACTGGGCCGAAGGCGTCCCCCTCGAACGCATCGGCGATCCATCGGAACTTGGAGATGTCGTCGCCTTTCTCGCCAGCGACCGCGCGAGCTACGTCACTGGCTCCGAGATTCCGATCGACGGGGGCGCACTACGAAGCTGACTGTCGGACGACGAATCAGCCGTCCTCCCTGGCTGGTCAACCGGCTACGCTCGCTTCAACTTCTCGATGCGCGTCGCGAGCGCCAGGAACGTCGCCAGGATCGTCAGCAGTACCGCCCACGCGGCCGCGAAGTCGTGCGCCGGGACCGAGTGGTCCGGGACTGTTCCCGCGGCCGTCGTGACGAACGGTTCGGCCCGCAGCCAGGTGTGATGTGGTCCCTCGAGTATCGGCCAGAAGTAATCGACCACGTCGTTGAACGCGTACCACGCGACCGCGACCGCGACTGACGGAACGGCAAAGCGAGCGTACCGGTGGATGAGAAACGCCTCCAGGGCCATCGCGAGATGACTCACGATCAGGAAGAGATACAGCCACAGTGCGATCTCTCCCGGTCCGTTCAGTGCGAGCTGTACGTATGGCGTCCAGAGCCCGAGCTTGATACAGCCGAAAAATGCCAGCGCGTGCAACCAGTCGGCCTCGAAATCGAGCCGCCAGGCCGCAAGCGAGAGGCCGATGAACATCGTCGCCACCGGACTGTCGGGGATCAGCGGCCAGGCCGCGACCGTCGCTTCGCCGAGTTGCCCGCCGACGGCGAGTTCGGTCGGCCGGCCGGCGTAGTACCAGAAGCCAAAGAGCGTCCCGACGAGGTTGACCAGCACGATCGGCCAGGCCAGCCGCAGGCCCACGTCTTCGAGCCACTCCGGCAACGGCGCGACGTATCGCGGGACTCCCTCCGTGTCCGGGATCGTCCCGTCGAAGTAGCGCGCGACCAATTTCTCGATGCGACGACCGACGCCGGCGGTTGCCATGTCGTCGCCTCGGGACGGCACCGACTAAACGGTAGTGGATCGCCGAGTCGTGTTCGCCATCTTTCACAGTAGAAGAATGTAACTATCTTCACCGCCAACCCATCGTATGGACGACGTGGGAACACAACCAGGGGTCCGGCAATGAACACGATCGACCGTATCGAGCGAGCGGTTCGGGAGACGTCACACTACTTGAAACGTAATCTCGGGACACACGCGGGCAAGCGGGGCCAGACGAACCCGAGCGACGAGGTCCAGACGGGGGCTGACGTCTGGTCGGACGACCTGTTTTTCGACGCCCTCGCTCCACTCGACGGTGTAGGAAGTTATACCAGCGAGGAGCGTGAGGCGACCGTCGACTGCGGTGACGGCTACGCCATCGCGATCGATCCGCTGGACGGATCGGGCAACCTCGCGTCGAACAACTCCGTCGGGACGATCGTCGGCGTCTACGAGAGCGAACTGCCCGCGAACGGTCGCGATCTCGTGGCGGCGATGATGGTGTTACACGGCCCGTACACGACGATGACCGTCGCCCGGGCCGACAGCGACGTCGTCCAGGAGTACCTGCTTCGGGACGGCCACAGCGAGCGACGGGGCGTCTTCGAACTGCCCGAGGATTACACTGTCGTCGGCCTGGCGGGCAAGCCGATCGATCGCTCGGAGGCTGTCAACGAACTCGCAAAGGAACTGGAGCGTGATCTCAAACTCCGGTACGGTGGCGCGACAGTCGCTGATCTCGCACAGGTGCTGGAGTACGGCGGTCTGTTCGGCTACCCTGAGTCGAATGTCTATCCCGAAGGCAAACTTCGGGTCCACTTCGAGGCCGCGCCGCTGGCGTATCTCGTCGAAGCGGCGGGCGGTGCCTCCAGCGATGGAGGGAAGTCGCTGCTGGACGTCGAACCGGACGGCCTCCACGCGCGGACGCCGACGTTCCTCGGCAACCGGGAACTGATCGACCGGGTTGAGGCGGTCCTCGGCAGCGACTAGGCGACGACAGCTCGCTTTCTCCGGCAAGTCGATCCGCGGTTGCTATACGTACCGGTAGTGTAGCCGATTGTATGGTCGGGAAACTCGACCCCGAAGTGCTCGATGCACACGTCCTCTCGCGGACCGGCGCACCCGACGAGCGCGTGACTCTCGGTCCGTCCCCGGGCGAGGACGCCGCCGCGATCGATCTCGGCCCGGATTCGCTTGTCGTTAGCTCCGATCCGATCTCGCTGGCTGCCGAAGCCATTGGCACGCTCGGCGTCCCGATCGCGACCAACGACGTCGCCGCGACCGGCGCAGATCCAGCCTGGCTCACGAGTACGATCTTCCTGCCAAGCGACGACGCGACGCAACTGGAAACTGTGACGACGCAACTCGATCGGGCCGCCCGCGAACTCGACGTGGCCATTATCGGCGGACACGCCGAAGTACTGGAGGACCTCTCGCGACCGCTACTCTCGCTGACGGCGATGGGCCGCACCGACGATCCCATCCCGACCGGCGGGGCACAGCCGGGCGAGGAACTCCTGTTGACTGCCGGGGCCGGGATCGAGGGGACGGCCATCCTCGCGACCGACTTCCGGGACGAACTCGATTCAGTTTCCGAAGCGACGCTCGATCGCGCGGCCGGATTCTTCGAGGAGATCAGCGTCCTCGACGCGGCGCGGTCGCTGTGGCCGACCGCAACGGGATTGCACGATCCGACTGAAGGCGGGGTCCTGGCGGGCGTCTACGAGATCGCCCAGGCCGCTGGCGCGACCGTCGAACTCGACCGGGAAGCGGTTCCGATCCGTCCGGAGACGCGGACGATCTGTGCGGCGATGGGTGTCGACCCGCTGCGGATCTTCGGATCGGGCGCGTTACTGGCGACCGTCAACCCGGACGACCGCGAGCAGGCCCTCGGTGCGCTCGCTAACGCGGGGATCGAGGCGGCGGTAGTGGGCCGACTCGTGGACGGCGAGCCGGCCGTCGAAACGGGTAACGAGCGACTGCTCGGCCCGCCCAGAGACGACTGCTACGCCCTCTGGGAATGACACGCGGGCAAGTGCCGACGGAGTGACAACCGTCAGTATAAGTGGGCCCAATACAAAATAGTGAGCATGCCAGAAGATCTCGAAGATCTCAAGCGCGGGACCGAACTGGTCAAGCGCGGCTTCGCGAAGATGCAGAAGGGCGGCGTCATCATGGACGTCGTCGACCGAGAACAGGCTCGCATCGCCGAGGACGTCGGCGCGGTCGCGGTTATGTCTCTGGAGGCCGTCCCGGCGGACATCCGCAAGCGCGGCGGCGTCGCCCGGATGGCCGACCCCGCGGACGTCGAGGAGATCATCGACGAGGTATCGATCCCGGTGATGGGCAAGTCCCGGATCGGCCACACCAAGGAGGCCGAGATCCTCGAAGCTACCGGCGTCGACATGATTGACGAGTCGGAGGTCCTGACGCCCGCAGACGACCGCTATCACATCGACAAGCGCGACTTTACCTCGCCGTTCGTCTGTGGCGCGCGCAACCTCGGCGAGGCACTGCGCCGCATCGACGAGGGCGCGGCGATGATCCGGACGAAAGGCGAGGCCGGCACCGGCGACGTCAACCAGGCGGTCCACCACCAGCGCAACATCAAGGGATCGATCCGCAAGCTCGAGGGGATGACCCACGAGGAACGCGAGAAGTGGGCCCGCGAACACGAGGCGCCCGCCGATCTGGTCCACGAGACCGCCGAGATGGGGCGGCTCCCGGTCGTCAACTTCGCCGCCGGCGGGATCGCCACGCCCGCCGACGCCGCGCTGATGATGCACCACGGCTGTGACGGCATCTTCGTCGGCAGCGGTATCTTCGGGGCCGAGGACCCCGAAGCGATGGGGACGGCCATCGTCGAGGCCGTCAACAACTGGGACGACCCCGAGAAACTCGCCGAAATCTCCTCGAACATCGGCTCGGGCATGAAAGGTGACGCCAACGCGGACCTGCCCGAGGAAGAGCAGCTGCAGGGTCGAGGCGTCTAGAGCTCTCGATCCATCGGATCCTCGAGTTCACCCAGCACTTCTTCGAACGCGTCGGTCGCGGTGACGAGTCCGACGACCTCGCCGCCGTCGAGCACTAGCGCGAGTTCCTGATTCTCGGCCTGGAACTGGTCGATGAGATCGCTGACGGCCGTATCGGCAGCGACCGTCATCGGTGGCGTCGCCAGCTCTCGGAGCGTCGTGTCGCCGGCCCGCAGTTCGTCGATGTTGTGCAACACCGTCGGCGCGTAGATCACGCCGACGAAGTCTTCGAGTTCGCTCTCGACCAGCGGGAATCGCACGTGGGGCGTCCCGTCCATCCGATCGAGGTTCTCGTCGAGGTCCACCTCGGTCGAGAGCGCGACGATCGCCGCGCGATCGACCATGATGTCCGCGACGGTGCTGTCCCCGATATCGAGGGCGCTCAGCACCTCAGAGCGACGCTCGTCGCTCAGTTCGCCCTCCTCCAGTACCGACCCCAGACGGTTCCGCAGTTCCGCCCGCGTCTCGATGGAGTCGGCCTCGGTTTCGAGCCACGCGCCGGTCATCTCGATCCCGAAGAGTTTGAGCGTCCACTTGGCGACGCTGTCGCCGACGATGATCATCGGTGAGATCAGGAAATGGAACCAGTACAGCGGCTCAGCGCCGTACCTGGCGACCATGCGCGTCCGCTCGACGCCCAGATACGTCGGCGTCTGCTCGCCGTGGGTGAGGTGGACGAGGTTGATGATCAGGAACGCGATGATTCCGCCCGCGCCCGCCGACGCCAGCGCCGTGTTGGCGAAGATCGGCTCGAGCAGGAACGCCAGCGCCGGTTCGGCGACGATCCCGACCGCGATACTGGTCGCGGTGATCCCCACCTGACAGCTGGTGAGATAGATCTCCAGGTCGTTGGTCATCTCCCAGGCGCGACGGAGTCCCCGCGACCCACCCTCGAGGAACTCGTCCTTGCTGTACTGTCGAGTCCGGGTCAGCGCGAACTCGATGGCGACGAAAAAGGCGTTTCCGAGGATCAGCGCGATCCCCGCAACGAGACGGATGACGATCTCGACAGTGGGCATCGCCATAGTGTCGGGAGTTCGACGCGGCGCGTTATCAATCGCTATGGTTCGTGAATCGTCGCACCCTCACCGATCCGGGTCTGGTAAGCGCGGGCCTCGACACCGGCGTCGTCGAAGGCGTCGAGCATCGCCGAGGCGACCCGCGACTGGTCGTCCTCGCGACAGGCCGCGAGTACCCCCGGACCGGCACCGCTGATCGTCACGCCCGTGCTGCCGGCTTCCAGAGCGGCCCGTCGGACCTCGCTGTAGCCGTCGATGAGTTTCGCGCGGGCCGGCGTGACGACCGAGTCTTCCATCCCCCGGCCGATCAACTCGGGGTCGTCCCGATGCATCCCCGTCGTCAGCGTCGCGGCGTTACCGACCGTCTCGACCAGCTGGTCGACGCTGGTTCGCTCGGGGACGACTTTCCGGGCGTCACGCGTCGAGACGACGATCTCAGGCAGACAGGCCACCAGCGCCACGTCGGCGTCGACCTGGGTGACGCCCTCGGGGGTCGCGATCGTGAACCCGCCGAGAATCGCGGGCGCGACGTTGTCGTCGTGAGCGTCACCGGAGACGACGGCCTCGCCCTTGGCGGCGATCGGCACCAGTTCTTTGCGGGTCTTGCCCCGATCGTACAGTTCGTTGAGCCCGACAGCAGCCGCGGCGGCGCTTGCTGCCGAGGATCCCAGTCCCGAGGCCGGGCGGATTCCCTTGTCGATCTTGATATGTGCGGGCGCATCGAGCGCCTCCGCGACCGCACCGACCGTGTTCTTGTCGGGGTCCTCGGGAATGAACTCGCTTCCCGCCCCCGTCACGTCGATCGTCGTCCGGTCGGCACGCTCGACGCGGACTACGTCCGCCGGGTGGGAGAGCGCCACGCCGAAGACGTCGAAGCCACTCCCCAGGTTGGCACTCGTCGCGGGTGCCCGCACCGTCAGCATACCCTGCCGTAGCCAGAGTACCCGCAAAAAGGTAGCGGACTACCGTGCTGTCACTTTCCGGTCACGCCTGGGGACGTGCTGCCCGCTCCTCATCAGTCTCGAATCGTGCGAGCAGGTCCTGTAACTGCTCTGCGCGGTCGGTCAGCGACCCGACGCTGTCCGAAACCTCGGACACAGTGGCCGTCTGCTGCTGTGCGGCCGCCGAGGCGTCCTGTGCTTTCCCGGCGGTCGCATCGCTGATGTCGGACACCTCCTCGACCATCGAGACCGTCTCCTCGGCGGTCGCCGCCTGCTCGTCCGTCGCGTCGCTGATCTCCTGAATACCACTGTCGGTCCGTTCGGCGTTCTCGGCGACCCGTTCGAACCGCTCGACGACAGCCTCGACGGACGCAACGCCGTCGTCCATCTGGTCGCTGGCTTCCCGAGCCTCTTCGACCGCTGTCTCGGTCTGCGTCTGGGTCTCTTCGATCAGTGACTGGATCTCGGCGGCCGATGTCCGCGTTTCCTCTGCGAGTTGCTTCACTTCGTTGGCGACGACTGCGAAGCCGTCGCCGCCGGCTGTTCCTCCGGACTCGGCACGAGCGGCTTCGATGTTGGCGTTGAGCGCCAGCATGTTCGTCTGCTCCGCGATGTCGCCGATCAGCTCGACGATCTCGCCGATCTCGTCCATTCGATCGTCCAGCGTCTCGACGCCGTCGACGGTCGAGGCGAGCGATGCCTGTACCGTTCGGATGTCTTCGATAGCGTTCTGTGCCTCCGCTTCGCCTGCCTCGGCGATCTCCGCTGTCTCCTGTGAGGTCGTCGCGACCGATGCCGCGGACGAGGCGACCTCCTCGACCGTCGCCGAGAGATCGCTCATCTCGCCCGAGACGTTCCCGAGCATCTCTCGCTGTTCGTCGGCCCCGCGGGCGATCTCTTGGACGGACGCACTCACCTCTCCGCTCGCACGCTCTATTTCCGCTGCCCCGTCGGCCGCGTCCGCACTCGCCTTGCTGACTGTGCCGGCGAACGTCTGGATCTCCTCGACTGTCCCTTCCATCTCGGAGATCATCTCGTTGAACGCCGTCGCGATCTGTGCCATTGCGTCGCTGTCGGTTTCCGTATCGAGTCTGACGCGCAGGTCCCCGTCGGCAGCCCGTGCCATCGCATCGCTGTAGGTGTCGGCCGCCCCCTCCAGCCGCTCGTTCATCTCAGCGAGCTCTGCCTGCTGCCGTTCGGCCTCGGCTCTGGCTTCCTCGGCTTCCTCGCGGGCAGCCTCGATAGCTTCGTTTTTCTCCGCCAGGGACTCTATTTCGGCGGTCTTTTCCTCCGCCTCTCGGAGCCGCTGTTCGGCCTGTTCGCGCGAGCGCATGATCGAGTACCAGTTGATCATCAGCGCCAGCGACAGACACAGCACGAAGACGGCGTGGATAAGCGCCCACGACAGCGGGTTCGCTATCGCCGCAGGGTGGTTGTACACCGCGGCTCCGCCGACGATTCCGAAGACGGCGTGCTGTGCGGCGACGTAGCCGACGCCGATCCCGAAGGGGAGCCAGTCTTCGTAGACTGCTACGATCCCCAGGACGACGAAGAAATGGAAGTGTGCCTCGATGAACCCGCCGGAGAAGTGGACTAGGATCGCCGAAGCTGACACCAGCCCGGTTGCCGCGAGCCCCGTCCGCGCCCGCTGGGGCAGCCGCGACCACGCGGAAAGCAGCGTCAGTCCGAGTAGAACGCTCAACTCCACTACAATATACGTTAGCGGGATTTCGGGGATCGTTGCCCCCGAGAACAGCGATTCGGTCCCCTCGAACAGCCCGAGCGCGAGTAGCAGCGGGACGTGTACAAACAGGAGATACACGATGCTGCGGTGCCGACTGCGCCAGCTCCCGTCCGGGATTGTCTGCCCGTTCGGGACGTACTCGACGAACTCGCGGAGGCGCTCCGCGAGGCCCTGTGCGGCAAATGTATCCGATATATCCGCGGTCGATTCGCTCATATCTCCTGAAACAGACACGACCGCAAAAGAGTTCGCTGCCCGCTATCAAACGCTGTAATCGGTGGATTGAGTCCCCTCCTTGATCGACCGCGGTTGTCGCACCGTCCCTGTATGAAAAAGCCTATTCGCGCCACCGCAGAACTCGGGATATGATCGGTGTCGTCGGCGGTGGGATCGCCGGCCTCGCGGCCGCCTATCGCCTCCAGCAGCGCGGCCACGAGGTCCGGGTCTTCGAGGCGAGCGAGCAGCTGGGCGGGCTCGCGGCCACCTACGAGACCGCGGGCGATCCCATCGAGAAGTACTATCATCATCTCTCGAAATCCGAGGGGACGATCCTCGAACTCGCCGCGGAGCTCGGCGTCGAGATCGAGTGGCGCTACAAGTCCGACGCCTTCTACGTCGAGGGGCAGGTCCACCCGATGGACAAACCCTGGGAGATCCTCGCCTACCCGCATCTGAGCTTTTACGACAAGTTCCGGCTGGGGATGCTCGTCAGCGAGATCGACGTCCGCGGCTGGAAACCGCGGACGGATACCTACGAGAACCTCGAAGACTTCGAGGACGTCCCCATCAAGGAGTTCCTGCTCGAACACACCACCCGCGGAGTCTACGAGTACTTCTGGGAACCGCTGCTCGACGCCAAATTCGGCTCCCGGAAGGAGGACGTTTCGGCGGCCTGGCTGCTGGGGCGGGTCAAGTTCCGCGGGGAGCGTGACCTCCTGCGTGGCGAGCAACTGGGCTACGTCGAGGGGAGTTTTGGCCGCCTGCTTGACGCACTGGTCGAGGCCGTCGGCCGCGAGAACATCACGACCGGCGCACGCGTCACTGATCTGGCGACCAGCGCCGGCGTCGACTCGCTGATCGTCGAGACCGAAGACGGTACGACCACTCACGGGGTTGACGCGGCCGTCGTCGCCGCGATGCCGAACGTCCTCGAAGACTTGACGGGCTATCCCTGCGAGATCGACTTCCAGGGCACCGTCTGTGGGGTCCTCTCGCTCGAGGAGTCGCTGACCGACACCTACTGGCTGAATCTCATCGACGACGCTCCCTTCGGCGTCCTCATCGAGCACACGAACTTCATTCCCGAGGAGCGCTACGGCGGCGAGCACCTCTACTACCTGGCGAGTTACGTCCAGGACTACGACGAGCAGCTGTGGCAGGCAAGCGACGACGAGGTCGAACAGCTGTGGCTCGACGGCGTCGCCGGCCTGTTCCCGCAGTTTGACCGGGAGTCGGTCAACTGGCTGGAGATCGCTCGCAACCCCCGGACGGCCCCCGTCTACGAGCGCGGCTATCTCGACATGGTCGTGCCCTACGATCTGGGCGAGGAAATCGCCGAGGGCGTCTACTACGCCGGGATGGCCTCGCGGGCGCAGTACCCCGAGCGCTCGCTCGACGGCGCGATCGAGGCCGGCTACGCGTGTGCGGACCTGATTGAGGAGTAACTCATCCTTCGATCTTTTCCTCGTCTACACCCGGCGCGGCCTCGACGTCGACCTCGTCGGGTTCCTCGCCGCCCCCGACCACGAGTTCGCCGTCGCCGGTCTCGACGTAGACGTCGTCGGCGAACCCGCCCTCGGCGTAGGGGTGCTCGGGTTCCTCGAGTCGCTCGGGCGTCGACGGGGCGCTCGGGAGCCCGTCCTCGGGTGTGAATTCCCCGAGCGGATCCTCGATCGCGATGTCGTGAGATTCGAAGAACTCGGCGTAGCGATCGTAATGCACGTCGAGTTCGTCGCTGGGGAACTCCATCATCTCGGTCCAGCCGTGGTTGTAGAAGGCGAAGTTGGCCTGGATGTGGGTGATCTCGCGGGCCTCGGCTTCGGGATAGCTGTCCTCTAGGGCGGCGACGTAGGTGTCCATCGTCGCCTCGAAGAAGGCGTCGAGGTACTCGCGGCGGTCGTCCCTGTGGTCTTCGGCGGCCCGATCCAGGAAGACAGACGTGTGGATGTCGACGAGTTTGTCGATGGCGTACTCGCCGACGACGGGCATGGTCAGCGCCTGTTTGGCGGCCCAGTGGCGGACGTTCTGCTGGATCTTCATCGACGCCGGATACGGACTGTATCCCCTTGAACGCGGCGTCTCCGGCAGGTCAGGCGCGCTGATTCGGTCCGGCCCCGACGCCCGGCGAGAAGCCGATCGCCGCGAGCAGTGTCCCGACGACGACGTACAGCAGCAGCGACAATCCGGTTACGAGCTCGCCACTGAACACCAGCCAGCCGGCGAGGGCGAGACTGCCGACGACGAGTGTCATGCCGAGCGCGATCAGCCGTCGGCTGAATCGGTCCAACCCGCTCATCTGTTTGATCGTGTCGCGCATGCCTTCCGATACGAGCGCGAGACTGAAGAACGTTTGTACACGCAGTATCTTCCTGTATTTATCATGCTATAGCTCTCTTTCGGTCGACACCGGATCTGACCACAGCGACGGTGACGAAGGGTTCTCCGGCCTGCCAGGTATGGGATCTGGGAGATAACAACCCACATTAATGCTCGACCCGAACGAGAGTGCATGACCACGTCGCACGTGATCCTCGGCGACGGCATCGCGGGGAGTTCGGCGGCCGAGACGATCCGAGAGACGGATCCGGACGCCGACGTCACCGTCATCACCGAAGAGGGTGAGGCGCTGTACAACCGGATCCTGATCAAGGAGTTCGCCAAGGGCAAGTTGCCCGAAGCACCGGTGTCGATCCACGAGCCCGGCTGGTACGACGACCGGGATATCGACCTCGAACTGAACACGCACGTCACCGGCGTCGATACCGCGGACAAGGTCGTCCATACCTACGACAGCGGCACGTATGGCTACGACAAGCTGCTGATCGCCACGGGGGGGACGCCGATTCAGCTGCCCGTCGAGAACGCTGACGCCGAGGGGATCCATCACTTCTGGACGTTCCAGGACGCACGCGAGATCCGGGAACACGCTGCCGAGGCCGAGACGGGTATCGTCATCGGGGCGGGGCTGCTCGGGATCGATCTGGCGGCAATCTGTGGGGCACAGGGCGTCGACGCCAAGTACCTCATGCGTGGCAACCGCTGGTGGCGGTATGCGCTGAGTTCCGACGGTGCGGAGATCATCCACGACGCCCTCGAGAATATCGGTGTCGAGCCGGTCTTCGAGAGCGGTCTCGATTACTTCGAAGTCGACGACAGCGGCCACGTCAGCGGCGTCGTCGACACGAACGGCGTCACCCACGAAACGGACTTCGTCGGAATCGCTGTCGGGCTCGACTACAACACCGAGTTCCTCGAGGGGACGCCGATCGACGTCGAGGACGGCGTCCTGGTCGATCAACACATGCAGACGAACGTCGAGGACATCTATGCCGCCGGCGACATCACGGAATACTACGACGTGATCCTCGAAGACCGCACGCAGAACGGTGCGTGGGGCTCGGCGAAAGAGCAGGGCGTCGTCGCCGGGACGAATATGGCCACCGACGACACGACCAAGGAGTTCCGGTACGTCCCCTCCTACTCGATCACGCACTTCGACTTCCCGTTTCTCTCGTTCGGTCATCCGACGATCGGCGACTCGGACGCCGAACGCAAGTACTCCGAAAGCGAGTGGCGCCGGCTCACGTTCAAGAACGGCAAGCTCGTCGGCGGCGTGCTGATCGGGGACCTTTCCCAGCAGAGCACGTTTAAGAAGATCATCCGCCAGGAGCGACCCGTCGCCGATCAGAAAGAGAAACTACTTGAGAAAGACGTCGACCTGGACGCGCTGGCGCCATCGGCGATCGAGTAGCCCATTTGACGCTGCTGGCGGTGGGCCGTTTGATCACCGACTGACGTCCGGACGTTTTTATCCGATACCGTCCCAACTGCTAGGCGATGGGACCGGTTCCGGAACTCGACGCGCGTGCGCAGGCCTGTGCCGATCGATTACTGACGGCCGAGGAGGTCCTGCTGGCCTCGCATATCGACGCGGACGGATTGACGAGCGCAGCGATCGCTTCGACGGCGCTCGAACGTGCCGGACTGGCACACGAGGTGGTCTTCAAGAAACAGCTCGACGCCGAGGAGATTGCCTCAATCGCGGCGATGGAGTACGAGACGGTCCTGTTCACCGACTTCGGGAGCGGCCAGTTGGACGTGATCAGCCAGCACGTCGACGACGGTGACTTCGAGGCCGTGATCGCCGATCACCACCAGCCGTCGGACGCGGGCGACTGCGCCCCCGGATTCGAGGACACCGACGGGTACGGGGACTTCGCGTGGCACCTCAACCCGCTGCTCGAAGGTATCGACGGCGCCTCGGAGCTGTCGGGCGCGGGCGCCAGCTACGTCCTCGCACGTGCGCTGGGTGGCGACCGGAACCGCGATCTCGCTGCCCTGGCCGTCGTCGGCGCCGTCGGAGATATGCAAGCGACGGGCGGGGAGCTACGCGGCGCCAACGAGCGGGTCGTCGCCGACGGCGTCGATGCCGGTGTCGTCACCGAGGCTCGCGATCTGTCGCTATACGGCAAACAGACGCGGCCGCTACCGAAACTGCTTGAATATGCCAGCGACGTACACATCCCCGGCATATCCAACGACGAGTCCGGAGCGATCGCATTTCTGGAGGATCTCGGACTCGATCTTCGTTCTGACGGCGACTGGCGACGGTGGGTCGATCTCTCCGACGGGGAACGCCAGACCCTTGCAAGTGCGCTCGTCCAGCGAGCGGTCTCCCGTGGCGTCCCTGCCGAGAAGATCGACCGGCTGGTCGCGACGACCTACACATTCCCGAACGAGCCGGAGGGGACTGAACTCAGGGACGCAAGCGAGTTCTCGACGCTGTTGAACGCGACGGCGCGCTACGAGCGGGCCGATGTCGGCCTCGCGGTCTGTCTGGGCGAGCGTGGCGAGCCGCTCGAACGCGCCCGACGACTCCTTGCGAACCACCGACGCAATCTCTCGGAGGGGATCGACTGGGTGACCCAGCAGGGTGTCGAGCAGCGCGAACACGTCCAATATTTCAACGCGGACGATCGGATCCGGGAGACGATCGTCGGCATCGTCGCGGGTATGGCGCTCGGCAACGAGGGCGTCTCGCGGTCGAAGCCGATCGTCGCGTTCGCCCGGAAAAGTGACGGCGAGTTGAAGGTGTCCGCCCGCGGCACGGGCGTGCTCGTCGGGCAGGGACTGGATCTATCGGTCGTCATGCGCGAAGCGTCCCGGGCCGTCGACGGCGACGGCGGCGGGCATGACGTCGCTGCCGGCGCGACGATCCCGGACGGACGCGAGGAAGCGTTTCTCGATGCTGCCGACCGGATCGTCGGTGACCAACTCGACTAACGCAGCGACAAGAAAAAGATCGGGCGGCGAAGCGCCGCTTATTCCTCGTCTTCGACGTCCTCGACAGCGACGTCTTCAGGCTGTGCGGGGTCGTCGTCACCGAGCAGCGATTTGGCGGCGTAGGCGACACCACCGGCGGTGCCCAGCGCACCGCTGACGACGCCAAAGCCGGGGCCGAATCCGTCGCCGGACTCGGTCGTCGTACCACTGCCGCCGTCAGCGGGCGAGACAGTGACGTTGACGGTGTCGGTCGCCGTCTTGCCCTGGCCGTCGTCGACGGTGAGTTCAAAGGTCAGCGTCGTCTCACTGTCGACGTCCGGCGCGTTGAAGGCTGCGCCGGGACTGTCTGCACCGACCAGGTCGACCTCGGGACCGCTCGTCTGTTCCCAGTGGTAGGAGAGCGTCCCACCGTTGGGGTCCTCGGAGTCGACCGACTGCAGCGAGACGGTGTTACCCGGTTTCGCGTTCTTGTCATCGCCGGCGTCGGCGATCGGCGCGTCGTTTTCCGACTGCGGGAGAACTGTCGCCGTCGTCGTCGCCGTCGCTTCATTGTCGTCCGGATCGGACACTGTGACCGTGAACTCCAGCGTCGTCTGTTCGTCGACGTCTGGTGCCACGAACGTCGGCTGTGCCGTGTCCGTACTGTTGAATTCCTGGACGTCGGGGCCGGCCGTCTGCTCCCACTGGAAGGTCAACTCCTGGCCGTCCGGATCCTTGGACTTCGAGGCGTCGAGCGAGGCTTCGACGGTACTGAAGACTTCCGGACCGGGCGCGGCGATGGCTTGCAGGCCACCGCCCTGAGTCTGGCCGGAGACCAGCGCCTGGATGGTGTACAGCGGGATGAGCGGCGGTGATCCCTCGCTGTAGGAGAGTGAATTCTCCTGATCGACGACGTTGTCGGGCCCGACCAGATCGATCACGCGGGGCGCGCTCTGGACGGCGCCCTCTTTGGCGCCACCGAAGTTCCAGTCGCCGGCCTCGCCGGGGTTGAAGCCCTGGCGGATGCCGTTCTCGCCGAAGCCGTCCTGGCTGAACACCACCATCGCGGTTTTCAGCTGTGTGATGTCCTCGGTGTTGATCGGCGATTTCGGAATGCCGAACGTGATCGTGTTGTTCTCGGTATCTCCCGAGGCCGGGATTTCCTCGACGATAGCGTTCCCGTTGGCGTCTTCGAGGCGAGAACTGCCGGCCTGGATGTGAGCGACGTAGTGGTACGGCTCCTGGAACTGCGAGACTGTCCCAGCAGTTCCTTCCGTGCTCGTCGGGGCGTCATCCGGCGCGTTCGGATCCTGGATGTACACCTGGATGACCTGGGAACTGAAGCCGGCGTCGTTGCCGAACTGGTTCTTCTGGACGCCCATCGTGGCGGTGAACGTCCACTCCTGTGCCTTGCTCTCGATGTCGACGTTCGTGACGTCGAACTGTCCCTCCTCGAGGTTGGCCGGGTAGGTGTAGGTACCCGGACCGAAGTCGTCGCCTTCCGGATCGGAGATCGAACCGATCCCCTGCTGGATCTTGTAGACCCCGTCCCAGCTTGCGAGCGGGATCTGGGCCTTCGCATCCGCGGTGTAGGCCAGCGCCTGCGCCTGGATCGTACCGGCGGGCGTGACCATGTCCATGACGTGCGGCGCGGTCTCGGTCGGCTCGCCGCTGGTACCGATCGTGTACTCGCCGGGCTGGCTGGCGAAGCTCTGGCGGACGCCGCCGGTCCCGAAGCCGTCATACGGTGCGACCAGCGCGGCGATATCCATCCCTCGCGGGGAGCCGCCGATGGCGTCCATCGGGAAGTCAAAGCGGATGTCCGTCCCGTCGACTGCGAGGTTCACGTCGGAGCTGACGACCTCGCCGTTGGCGTTCTCGACCTGTGCGGTCCCCTCACCGTGGACGACCACGCGGTAGTGATACGGTTCGGCGAAGTTGACGTTCATCCCGTTGCGCCCTTCCGTGGACGTGGGCTGGTCGTCGCCGGCCTCGGGATCGCGGAGGTACACCTGTGGGAACTGCTGGGAGATCCCGTTGAGGCTCCAGACGTTCTGCATCTCCGTTGCCATGGTGTACTCGAAGCGTGCGCGGGACCGGCTCTCGTAGACCTTCACACTGTCGATGTCCCACATACCCTCGTAGAAATCACCTTCCGGCGCGTTGGGGTACTGGAAGTTGCCGGGACCGTTGTCATCACCGGTCGGATCAGTTGCGCGCCCGGCAATTTCAAACTCCGACGCCAGCGACGTGTACGGCAGCGTTGCCTTCGCGTCGGACGAATATGCCAGCGCGTCGGACTGTGTACTGGTCTCGGGCACGACCATATCGATGACTCGCGGGGCCTGCCCCGGCGTCTCGGCGCCGCCGAAGGCGCTCGAGCCTGCTTCGGCCTGCACGGGCATGACGTTGCCCTCGCCGTCGGGGTGGTACCCGAGCATCAGCGGCGCGACGTAGTACGAGCGGATCCCGCCCTCAATGGCGGTCTTGGGTATCTCGACGACGATCTCGTCGGCGACCCCGTTGGCCATGACCGACCCTTCGGCCACGACGTTGCCCTCGTGATCCTCGACGCGGGCACCGTTCTCGCCGTCGGCGACCAGCCGGTACTGATAGGGTGCCTCGAAGGTAACGTTCGTTCCGGCCCGACCCTCGGTCGCTCCGTTCTCGGCTTCGGGGTTCTGCAGGTAGATCTGCAGGTGCTGTGCCGTGATGCCGCCGGCGTACCCTTCGGGGTTCGTCAGATCGCCGGCGATCGGCGCCCGGAACTGGACGCTGTCGGCCGTCGTGTGGATCGTGAACCCGGACATGTCGAACGCGCCCTCGCCGTAGGCGTCGCCTGTCGGGTACGTGTACGATCCGGGTCCGTTGTCGTCGCCGGTGCCCTCGTCGAACTGGGCGATTCGGTCGCCAACGCTGAACAGCGTGTCCGTCTCGACGACGGCCAGCGTGTCGAACTCGACGGTGACGCCCTCGGTGTCGTTGTCGACGCCGATGTTCTCGCCGGCCGGATCGCCGGCGAAGCGGTTCGTCGTCGAGGTGCCCGGCAGCAGATCGACCTGCGCCGTGCCCGGGTCGAAGTGGACCATCACGACGACGTTCTCAGTGCCCTCGTCGGTCTCCATCGACCGACCGAACACGAGCACACTGTCGTCGGACTGGAACCACGTCTTCTGCATGTCGGCGTCGGGCTTGAGGATGTCCTCGTCTTTGTACAGCTGGGTGACGTCCTTGTAGAACTGGAGGTGCTCTTCGGGCACGTCGTCGCCGTTCTCCTCCCAGTTCATGAACGCACGTTTGTAGTTCTCTTCCCCGACGTCACCGGATCGCGGATCGTTCCCTTCGCCGTTGTAGTCGTAGCGCTGGTGGCCGTACTCGGTGATCAGTCGCTCCTGGCCGTAGTAGATGAACGGAATACCGGGCAGAGCGACCCCGGCCGCCCAGACCGCACGCTGGGCCTTGGCGGGGTCGTCGCGGGCCCCGTCACGAGCGATCTTGTAGAGCCGCTGCTCGTCGTGGTTCTCCGTCGAGTTGGCCAACAGTGTGTGGTCGGGCCACCCCTCGTTTTTGCGTTCTGCGACGGTGTTGTACAGCTCCATCGGGTCGCCGCCGTTGACGACACCCTGGCCGCCGCCCTTCATGAAGCCCGCCGTGTCGAAGTGCATGTCGAACTCGTTCTCGGCGAAGCTGGGGTCGTTCGGGATGGTCTCGTCGAGCATCATGAACTCGCTGTTGTGCTCGCGCACCGCTTCCCGAATTTCCTTCCAGAAGCTGTGTGGCACGCCGTAGGCGATGTCACACCGGAAGGCGTCGACGCCCATCTCCGCCCAGTGCTCGGCCGCCGCGAGGATGTGCTCGCGCAGCGCGACGTTGCCGTAGTTCCACTGGGGCATCACGCGCAGCCCCGAGAAGCCGGTCATCGCCGGCGCGGGATCGACGACATCCCCGTCGGCGGTCGTGTTCGGGGCGTCCTTGCGGGCGAACCAGTCGAAGTACTTCGAGCTTGAATTCTGTTCGGCGATGCCCCTGTAGGTCCATCCGGACGGACGAGTATCGCTCAGGCTGGCGATCGTGTCCTGGAAGAACGGATGGTGGCGACCGCCGTGGTTGATGACGAAGTCGATACAGACGTTGATGTCCTTCTGATGGGCGGCCTCCAGGAACTCCTGGAACTCGGCCATTGCGCTCTCGCGAGCGGCCTGGCGGGCGTTGTTCTCGGGGTCGTAGCCGTCTTCCCAGGGCCACGGTTCGTCGACGTAGTCGCTGAAGGAGTATTCAGAGGTGAGGTCCTCGGCCTTCTGGAAGTACGACAGCGCGTCGTAGCCGTGCGGACCGCCGCCGACGTACTTGAATCGGTTGCCCTCTCCGGACCACTCGTCGAAGTTCTGGCGCTTCCAGTTACCACTCTCGGAGGGCACCGTCGGCGTGAACCAGATCACGTCGACGTTCAGTTCTTCGAGGTAATCCAGCTTCTCCTGGAAGCTGCTGAAGTTCGCGTTGGAGTTGTGGGTCGGCCACTCGCCGTCCTCCGGCGGGCCCATGAACGATCGCGGGAAGATCTCGTACATGATCCCGTCGTGGATCCACTCCGGCGGCCGGTTGGGATACTCGACCGCTTCGTTTTGCGGGTCGAGGACGACGGTGTCGGTGTAGCCGTGGGCGTTCGTATCCCAGGGTGCCGCGTGGACGCGAGCGGTCTCGCCGCCGAGCGCGCTCTTGGGAATCCGAGCCGTCCAGGAATCCGTCCCGTCGCCGACTGCGATGTCTTCCGTCGAGAGGGCGTCACGGCCGTCAGCGAGCCATTCGACGACCAGGTCGGCGGTCGACATCGTGCTGTTGGGCGCGAGTTCCGGGTTCGATTCGAGGACGAACTCGCTGTTGTCGCTGTCGTAGTGGCCCTCGACCGCGACCCGCGGCGGGCCGCCCTGATCGCCGTTCTCCGGGAAGATGTGCAGCAGCTGCTCGTAGGTGTTGCCGTCCGGACCCGTGAGTTCGAGGACGTACCGGCCGGGCACGTCCGGCGCGAACTCGACGACGTTCTGATCGCCCGTATCGTACTGCTCGAACGTCTCCCCGTCGGATTCGTCCGACGGAGCGTATTCGAGCGCCGCGGAGCTGTCCTCCGGACTCTCCGTCAGTGACCACGAGAAGTTCTCGGCGTCGTAATTCTCCGGATCCTGCTGCGGTTCGCCGACGATCCGTGGCGCGAAGTTGTCACGGTCCTTCCCGCCGGCGTGGAAGTTCGTGAACGTCGTGAACATCGCGTCGTAGAACTTCTGTCCGACCTGTCCGAACCGCGGTGGCCCCGGGTGATACGTGTCGTCCCCGACCGCGCTGGCGAGGCTCAGCCGACGAACGTCCGACTGGGCGTTTGTCTGTCCAACCGCCGAAAGTGCTCCGACCCCTGCAAGTCCTGTGAGATATTCTCTTCGTTTCATGATTGAGTAACCACGATGGACGATCCCAGCGCGACCCGGCCGTTGCGGAACTCGCCTGCGTGTTCGGTCCCCGACTGCTTCTCCGCACTGCCCTGCCGGCCCGGAACTGAGATATCCATACGTACGCACACAACGTCTGGCGTCACATCTAAAAAGATTATGTTCTTCTTCATCACGGATGCAGGCGCAACGAGAAAAGTCACCCTAAAGCAGGGACTTGTCTCGATTCCGACGCAGTCGCGGGGTCCAGTTCCGTGTCAGCACTTGGCAACCGTCGATAGTGAACGTTTTGCTATGCGGCCACACGTTCATATCACTGCACGGTCACTATTCTCGCCTGCACCCGCCGTAAACGAGTCCGCGGGCGGCGGGAAGTCGTGCACGCCCTCAATCGTCAGACGCAGCCGTGATATCCTCCGATCGGCTTCCAGTCTCCGTGGTCGCCGGCGCGGGCAGGTCGGTCCGGACGTCGTCGTCCGGCCGCGACTCGATGGCTTTGGCGTATGCCTCGGGGAGGACACGCACGAACGCGTCCAGCGCTGACTCCCAGTCTTCGAGCAACTCCTTCGCGCGCGCCGAGTCCGTGTACTCGGCGTGGTTCTCGACGAGCCGCCGGAGCAGCCGCCGGTCGGCGCGCGTGAGCTGTCCGGAGAGCGAGGTCATCTCAGTGTTCGCCCGCTCCGGGAACTCGTCGTCCGGGTCGTAGACGTATGCGATCCCGCCGGACATACCCGCGGCGAAGTTCTTGCCGGTCTCACCGAGCACGGCGATCGCGCCGCCGGTCATGTACTCACAGCCGTGGTCACCGACGCCTTCGACGACGCCTGTTACGCCGGAGTTGCGAACCGCGAATCGCTCGCCGGCCATCCCGTTGACGTAGGCCTCGCCACCAGTCGCGCCGTACAACCCGACGTTGCCGACGACGACGTTTTCGGCCGGATCGTAGGACGCACTATCCGGCGTCTCGACGATCAGTTTTCCGCCAGACAGGCCCTTGCCGACGTAGTCGTTCCCGGTCCCGGTCAGCGACATCGTGACTCCACTCGCGAGGAAGGCGCCGAAGCTCTGCCCGGCAGTCCCGCCGAAATCGAGCTGAATCGTATCGTCGGGCAACCCCTCGGGGCCGTGCGCTCGCGAGACGCGGTTCGAGATCGTCGCCCCGACCGCCCGATCGACGTTGTCGACCGTGCCGTCGAGCGCGACCGGCTCACCCGTCTCGATCGCGCCGCCGATCGCCTCGAGGACATCCCAGTCGAGCTGGTCGTCGACGTCGTGGGTCTGCTCGCGGGTCTTGATCCGGTCGTCCGTCCCGGCGGGCGGGTCGGTGATCGCCGAGAGGTCCAGGTGCTGTGCCTTGGGGTGATCGACGTCGTCACGCTGGGCGAGCAGCTCGGCGCGGCCGATCATCTCGTCCAGTTCGGCGAACCCGAGTTCGGCCATGATCTCCCGCAGCTCCCGGGCGATGAACGTCATGTAGTTGATGACGTGATCGGGCTGGCCGGGGAACCGCTCGCGCAGTTCCTCCTTCTGGGTCGCCACGCCGACCGGACAGGTGTTCTCGTGACACTGGCGGGCCATCACACAGCCCTCAGTGACGAGCGGCGCGGTGCCGAAGACGTATCCTTCCGCGCCGAGCAGCGCGGCGACGGCCACGTCCCGGCCGGTTTTCAGCCCCCCGTCGGTCGTGACCGTGATCCGCGAGCGCAGTCCCGTTGCCCGGAGCATCCGGTTGGCCTCCGCGAGCCCCAGTTCCCAGGGGAGGCCCGCGTTCTTGATCGACGTCTTGGGCGAGGCGCCGGTCCCGCCCGAGCGACCCGAGATGTGGACGACGTCCGCGTTGGCCTTCGCGACGCCGGCCGCGATCGTCCCGATGCCGTCTTCGGCGACGAGTTTGACGTTGACGTCCGCCTCGGGGTTGCCCGCCTTGAGGTCGTGGATCAACTGCTTGAGGTCCTCGATGGAGTAGATGTCGTGCTGGGGCGGCGGCGAGATGAGCCCGACGCCGGGCGTCGCATGGCGGACGTCGGCGATCATCTCGTTGACCTTCTTGCCGGGGAGGTGGCCGCCCTCGCCGGGTTTCGAGCCCTGTGCCATCTTGATCTGCAGTTCCTCGGCCGCCGAGAGGTACGCCGAGGTGACGCCGAACCGCCCCGACGCGACCTGCTTGGTCTTCGAGCCCGTCTCGGTGTCGAATCGCTCGGGCGGCTCGCCGCCCTCGCCCGTATTCGAGTGTGCACCGATACGGTTCATCGCCTTCGCGAGGTTCTCGTGGGCTTCCGGGGAGATCGAGCCCAGCGACATGGCCGCCGTCTCGAAGCGCTCGACGATGTCCTCGACGGGCTCGACGTCCTCGATCGGGATCGACGCGCGGGCGTCGGTGTCGAACGCCAGGAGTCCGCGCAGCGTCTGGAGCGTCTCGTCTTGCTCGTTGATCGTCGCGGCGAACTCCTCGTAGGTCTCGTAATCGCCCGTCCGGACGGCCTGCTGGAGCGTGCCCGTCGTCTCGGGGTTCCACTGGTGGTGGATCCCGCCCGAGCGGAACTCGAACTCGCCCTGGCGTTCCATGTCGGCCCCGTCTTCGAACGCGACCGCGAACCGTTCGCGCAGATCGGCCTCCAGTTCGTCGACCCCGATCCCCTCCGTGCGGGTCGCCGTCCCCTCGAAGTACTCCGCGACGAAGTCCGAGGCGAGCCCGACGGCCTCGAAGATCTGGGCCCCCTGGTAGCTCTCGAGCGTCGAGATGCCCATCTTGGCCATCGTCTTCAACAGGCCGTCCTCCAGGGCCGTGACGTACGCCTCGATCGCATCCCGCCGGTCGGCGCCCTCGGGCCCCGCGACCAGGTCCTCGATCGTCCGGTAGGCCAGGTACGGGTTGATCGCGTCCGCACCGTAGCCCACGAGCGCCGCGTGGTGGTGGACTGTCCTGGGGTCGGCCGACTCGACGACCAGTCCGACCCGGTTGCGAAGCCCGTTGCGCACGAGGTGGTGGTGGACGCCGCCGACCGCGAGCAGGCTCGGGATGGGGAGTCGGTCGGCTCCGGCGGCCGTATCCGAGAGCACGAGCACGTCCGTTCCGTCCCGCGCCGCCTCGGTCGCGGCGTCCCGGAGGTCCTCGACGGCCGTTTCGAGGTCGCCCTCGGAACCGAAGGTGGCATCGAGCACGCGCGCCGACAGCCCGTTCGCGTCGAGCGATTTGATCGCGGCCGTCTCGGTGTCGGTCAGGATCGGCGAGTCGGCGACCAGCTGGCGGGCGTGGGCGGGCGTCTCCGCGAGCAGGTTGCGCTGGTTGCCGATACGGGTCTCCAGGGACGTGACGACTTCCTCGCGGATGTTGTCGAGCGGCGGGTTCGTCACCTGTGCGAACAGCTGCTTGAAGTAGCTGCTGAGCGGTCGATTGTGCTGGGCGAGCACCGACAGCGGCGTGTCGTCGCCCATCGAGCCGACGGGGTCCGTGCCGGTCTCGGCCATCGGCTCGATCAGGTGGTCGACCTCGTCGTAGGTGTAGCCGAACAGCGCCTGCTGGTTTCGCAACCGGTCGATCTCGTGGCGCGTCTCGTACTCGCGGGTGGCGACCGCCGAGAGCTGGACCTGTTCGTCGTCGACCCACTCGCCGTATCTGTCCTCGACCAGTCCCTCGAAGACCTCCTCGTCGGGGATGACGCGTCCCTCTTCCGGATCGGCCAGGAAACACTGTCCGGGCTGGAGCCGACCCCGCTCGCGGATCGCCTCCGGTTCGTACTCGAGCGCGCCGGCTTCGCTGGCCATCACCAGCGTGCCGTCCTCGAGGATGTCGTACCGCGCGGGTCGAAGCCCGTTGCGGTCCAGCACGGCCCCGACGCGCTTGCCGTCGGTCGCGGCCACAAGCGCCGGGCCGTCCCAGGGTTCGACCAGCGAGGCGTGGTAGTCGTAGAACTCCCGGCGCGTTCCGGTGAGATCGTTGTCCTCGTGGCGCCAGGCCTCGGGGATCAACATTCGGAGAGCGTGAGGCAGGTCCCGCCCCGCCTGAAGCAGCAACTCCAAGGCGTTGTCGACGCTCGCGGTGTCGGACTGTTCGGGGTCGTCGATAATCGGCGTGATCTTCTCGATGGCCGACCCTTCTCCGGGCGTCACGTCCACAAACGCGTCGGTCGCGAGATCGGTCTCGCGGGCCCGCATCCAGTTGATGTTGCCCTGAATGGTGTTGAACTCGCCGTTGTGGACGATCCGCCGGTAGGGATGTGCGAGATGCCAGGCCCCGAGCGTGTTCGTCGAGAACCGGGCGTGAACCATCGCGAACGTCGACCCCACGCGTTCGTCGGTGAGATCCGGATAGTACTCGGGCAACTGCCCGGCCTTCAGCAGGCCCTTGTAGTCGACGGTCTCGTGATCGAGTGAGACGACGTAAAAGCGGTCGCTACCCGGGAGATCAGATTCCTCGACGTGACTTTCCAGCACGCGACGGGCGACGTACAGCTGTCGGCCGAACGCGTCGTCAGCCCGTTCCGTCGCGGATTCGACGAAGACCTGCCAGACGTCCGGCTCGCTTTCCAGCGCCGTCGCGCCGAGCCCGTCGTTGTTCGTCGGGACCGACCGCCAGGCGAGCACGTCGAGTCCCTCGCCGGCGAGTTGCTCCTCGACGACAGCCTTGAGTCGCTCTCGTTGCTCGTCGGCCTCGGGAAAGAAGATCGTCCCGACGGCGTAGGCCCCCGGATCCGGCAGTACCGCGTCCACCTCCTCGCTGAAGAACGCGTGTGGAATCTGTATCTTGATTCCCGCTCCGTCGCCGGTGTTCTCCTCCGCGCCGGTCGTCCCTCGGTGCTCGAGGTTCGCGAGCAACTCCAGTGCGTCCCCTACGACCCACGGGCCCCCGCCGTCGTCGAGGTCCATGACAACCCCGACGCCGCAGTTCGAGCGCGCATCAGTGACCGGCGCACGGCTGTGATCTCCGTCCACGCCGGGTGTGCTATTTCGGCTCATGTGCTATACTGTGTCGACCGAACGAATAAGAGGCTGACCTACAAGGGGGAAGGGACTATTAAATCCAAATAAGGCACCTAATACAATTCGACCGGTAGAACGAGCGTTACGCCAGCGCCACAGTTTTCAGATGTTGAAAACGGGGCGATACACCTATTGGCTGACTTTGGGTTGCTGTGGATATGAAGGCGGCATTCGTCGAGCGGTATACGGCTGTACTCTGGTGGATGATGGACCAGATCGGCGTCACCGAGTCTGTCGAACGGAAGGTCCTCGCTGCCGTCGTGATCCAGTTTTCGATTTCGGTATCACTGGTCGTCGTCTCGCTGTTCACCAGCGGGCTCGTGCAGATCGGGCTGGTGCTCGTCCTGTTGGGTGTTGCCGTCGTGGCGTTCGTCAATACGATCATCATCACGCGCTGGGACATGATCGAGCCGATCGAGCGCCTCGAAACGCATGCGAGTGCGATCGCCGAGGGTGACTTCTCGACGGACGTCCAGCGACTCGACCAGGACGACGAACTCGGCGATCTCACCGACGAGTTCGTGGAGATGCAGGCGTACCTGGACGTCGTTGCCAGACAGGCCGACGCGCTCGCTCGTCAGGAGTTCGACGCCGAGGTACTCGATCGGGACGTGCCCGGTGATTTCGGCGCGTCGCTCCGGGAGATGAACGACAGTCTCACCGAGTACACGACGGAGCTCCAGGAGATGACCGAGCGACTGGAGCGTCGCTCAGATGGACTCGACGAGCTCGTTTCGGCGTTCGGCGACGCTGCCGAGCGTGCCCGCGACGGCGATCTGACCGCGACGATCGACGAAGCCCACCTCCAGCTCGACGACGACGCCTACCGGGACGTCATCGACAACTACAACGCGCTGGTCACGACGCTCGCGGAGACGCTCGGTGACGTCGTCGCGTTCGCGGAGCGCGTCGATACTGCCAGCGACGAGGTCGACGAAAGCGTCGCGGAGATCAGCGACGCCAGCGACGAGGTGGCCCGCTCCGTCCAGGAGATCAGCGACGGGGCCGCTGATCAAACCGACCAGCTGCGTACCGTCTCGGAGGCCATGAACGACCTCTCGGCGACCGTCGAGGAGATCGCCGCCTCCGCCGACGAGGTCGCCGGAACCGCGAGTACGGCCGCCGAGCGCGGTCAGTCCGGTCAGGACGCCGCCAGCGAGGCCATCGAGGAGTTGCGCGTCCTCGAGACGCGGATCGACGAGACGGCCAGCGCCGTCGAGCAGTTGGCCGAGGAGATCCGCGAGATCGACGAGATCGTCGCCTTCATCGACGAGATCGCCGCCGAGACGAATATGCTCGCGCTCAACGCCTCGATTGAGGCCGCACGCGCTGGCGAGGCCGGGGAGGGATTCGGCGTCGTCGCCGAGGAGATCAAAGGTCTCGCCGGGGAGACGGCCGACGCGGCGGGCGATATCTCCGATCGGATCGAGACAGTCCAGGCGACCTCCGAATCGACGGTCGACGACGTCGAAGACATGACCGAGCAGGTCGACACGACGGCTCGCTCTGTCGAGGACGCTGTCGGGGACTTCGAGGACATCGTCTCGCTCGTCGAGGAGATCGACGGCGGTCTCCAGGAGATCAGCGCGGCGACGGACGATCAGGCCGAGACGGCGACCGAAGTCGTCGATCTGGTCGACGAGGTCGCTTCTATCAGCGAGCAGACAGCCGCCGAAGCCGAGGACGGCGCGGCGGCGGCCCAACAGCAGACGGCGACCATTCAGACGGTCACCGGCGCCGTCGAGGACCTGTCGACCGACGCCGCGACGCTCGCCGAGCGCCTCGAATCGTTCACCGTCGATTCGGACCCTGGTCGCCGCGGGGCACCGACGCGGTCTGTGGCGAGTACTGACGACTGATTCGTTCGCGATCACGCTGCGGAGATCAACACACGGGGCCGACACGCCCGGACGACTCCTCGAACAGCAGCAGATCCGTCCTGTCGATTGTACAGCGAGCCCGCTCACCCGGAACCAGTTGCACGCGCTGGGTTTCGACCGTCAGCTCACCGCCGGCATCCAGCGTGAGGACGACCTCGTAACGCGTGCCGAGGTCGGTGACGCGATCGACGACGCCGGCCAGTGTGCATTCGGTTTCCGTCCGCTCGCTGTCGAGGAGCGTGAGATCGCTCGGACGGGCGAGACAGATGAGACCCGTGTCGGCTGGCGTGCCGCCGTCGCCGGCCAGCGCTCGGCTCTCGAGGGTGAGCCCCGGGTCGCCGGGCGGCGTGACCGGAAGCCGCGTCGACCGGCCGAGAAACGAGGCCACAAACGGCGTCGGCGGTGACTCGTACAGCTCCCGTGGTTCGCCGATGCCGGCGACCTGTCCGTCGCTCATCACGACGAGTCGGTCGGATAGCGCCATCGCCGTTTCCTGATCGTGGGTGACGTACAGCGTCGTGACGCCAGTCTCGCGCTGGATCCGTGCGATCTCCTCGCGCAACCGGTCGCGAAGCCCGCGATCGAGCGCGGACAGTGGCTCGTCGAGCAACAGGACGTCCGGCTGGGGGGCCAGCGCCCGCGCGAGTTCCGCTCGCCGGCGCTGGCCCCCGGACAGCGCTGCCGGCATCGCCTCGCGCTGTTCGGACAGCGAGACGAGTTCGAGGTAGCGATCGACGGTCGCCGCCCGCTCGTCTGGGCCGACCCCGGCCGGCAGAAGCCCGTAGGCGACGTTTTCGGCGACGGTCATATGGGGAAACAGCGTCGGCTCCTGGAAGACGACGCCGACGTCTCTTCGCTCGGGCGGGTCGGCCGTGATGTCCTCTCCCCGGAGGTGTATCCCCCCGGCAGTCGAGTTCACGTGGCCGGCGATGGTCTGGACGGTCGTCGTCTTGCCACAGCCACTTGGGCCGAGCAGCCCGACAATCTCGCCGGCATCGACCTCGAAAGAGACGTCTTCGAGGGCGAGTTCGTCCCCGTATCGGTGCGTGAGACCGGTCACTTCGAGCGTCATCGATCGATCACCGTCGGAACCCGTCCGACTCGCTGAACGACGGCCAAGACCGCCAGCGTCACGGCCAGCAGTGCCAGCCCGACCGGGACGACGGCGTCGATCCCGCCGTTGATGAAGTCGACCCAGATGCGCGTCGGCATCGTCCGGGGGTTCGACGCGACCATGTACGTCGCGCCGAACTCGCCCATCGCACGGGCGAACGTGAGCGTGATCCCCGCGAGGATCGCCCCGCGGGCCAGCGGGAGCGCGACGTGTCTGAACGTGCCGAGCGCCGTGTACCCCAGCGAGCGCGAGGCGCGTTCGAGCCGCTCGTCGATCGCGCCGAACCCGGCCCTGGCGGTGACGACGACGAAGGGGGCGGCGACGAACGTCTGTGCCAGGACGATACCGATGAAGCTGCCAGTCAGTTCGATCCCGACCGCGTAGGCTGTCGCGCCAATCGGTGTGAACCGGCCAAACGCCGTCAGGATCATCGCGCCGGCGACCACCGGGGGCAACACCAGCGGCAGGATGATCAGTCCCTCGAGCAGTCGTTTCCCGGGGAACGATCTGCGGGCGAGGACGTACGCCAGCGGGACGCCCAGTACCGTTGCCACTATCGTCGAGGTCGTCGCCGTCAGGAGTGAGTTTCGGACCGCTACTTGTGCCTGTGGCTCGCCCAATCTGGCGAGGACGTCCGCCGTTCCGGTCCGAGCGAGAAACGCCACGAACGGCACAGCCACGTAGACCAGCAACAACCCGCCCAGAAGCGCCGGCACGAGTAGTGTCGAGCGCGCTGTCCACGTTGTTCGCGTGTGCGTGCTCATAGTTCTTGGCCGTCGGGCATTGTTATCCGTCGGATCGGTCTCATATTGTCAGTCCATCCGGGAGAGTTCCGTGAGCGCGGGGGAGGCTATCTGCCGTCGCGAGTCCCGCCTCCCCGAGCACGTCGTCGGGATTGTTTGCGAGAAATTCGACCAGCCTGCGGCCGTTCTCGGGCGCGTCCGCCCGGTCGAGTACTGTCGCGTTGTACAGTATCGGCCGCCCCTCGACAGTCGTGCCGTCTTCGAACGTGTACTCGGCGGTCGCGTAGTGATCAGCGAGCGACGGGTCGGCGAAGTTGTACGCCGCCGGGAACGGCTCGAAGGGAATGTCGTGATCGCGGGCCATATTCCCGTAGACGACTGCACCTGCTCTGGAGCCCCCCTCGACACCGCCGAGCACCTGTGGTTCTTCGGCCACCTGTTCGACGAGGTCCCACACCTCCGCTCGAAACCCCTCGATGCCGTGCTCGCGTTCGGCGAGGCCGAACGCCTGCCAGGCACGATATCCCAGCGGGTCCTGTTCGGGGTTGCTGATGGCAATGTCTCCCTGTTCGGTTTCACGAATGAGATCGTACCAATCTTCTTCGCCTGCGGCCATTCGCGACCCGAACGCCGTGTCGGCGTTGTAGCCGATACCGAGGACGTTCGTCGCGAACTCGACGTCCCAGTCGGTCTGCGTCCCGACGAGGCGATCCCGCAGCAGCGTCGCGTCCGCGCTGACGACCACGTCGGGGTGTTTCGTCCCGTCTTCGACCATCCGCATGACGGCGTTCGAGCCGAAATACTCGCCCTGAACGGTGATCTCGGTCTCGGACTTGAAGGCCGGCCCCACGTGATCCTCGAACGTCGCCGCGAGACTACCCGCGGAGAGAACACTGACTGACGATTCGGACCCCAGACAGCCCGCGAGGCCGACCGCTGCACCCCCCGTTATCGATTTGAGCACAGCCCGCCGCGACCGTTGTTTCGGCATAGACATATCGAGATTTCGCTGACCCGGACATAACCGTTATGGGGCCGCCGGCGAATCCCTAGCCATGAGTCGTTACGGCGACGGGCCCCCGAGCGCCGATTTCGAGGCGCGACTCCACGCCGAGGGAGTGGGATTCGACGGCGACGACGCGGCGTTGCTCCGGGCGGTCGCCGAGCACGGATCGCTGAACGCCGCCGCCGACGCGCTGGGCCGCTCGTACTCGCGGGCGCACAAGCGTCTCACCACGTTAGAGGCGGCGTTCGGCCCGTTAGTCGATCGACAGCGGGGCGGCCGCGACGGCGGCGGCAGTCAGTTGACCGAGCTGGCGGAGACGCTTTTGGCACGCTTCGATCGATTGCGGGCGGAGTACTCCGGCGTCGCCGAAGTCGCGGATACCGTGCTCGAGGGTCGCGTGATCGAACGCACGGGGGAACTCGGCGTCGTCGAGACGACAGCGGGCGAGCTCCGTGCGCTGGTCGATGCTGATTCCGAGAGCGTCCAGGTGTCGATCAGGGCCGATGCGGTGACCTTGCAGGCCCCGGACGCGGCACCGATGGCCGCCGAGACCAGTGCACGCAACCGACTCGAAGGGACCGTGACGGCTATCGATTCGGGCGACGCCATCGCGACCGTCAGCGTCGATGTCGGCGCCGAACAGCCCCTGCTCGCGCTCGTCACCGAGCGAAGCGTCGAGTTGCTCGATCTGGCGGTCGGCGATCCGGTCGTCGCATCGCTCAAGACGGTCACTATCCGGGCGATTCCGTAGGCGGTGCTGTCGTCGTCTGCGGACAGTCAGTGCGTCGCTCCGCACTCACGTCGCGTGTCGGATCGACACGAAAAAACCCGCCGAGTACGGGAACTCACTCATGCGCCAGTTCGTCATCGTCGGCCACGACGCGCCCGCCAGTTCGGAGTTCCCGCTGGACGCCCTCGCCAGCGAGGCGGGTCGGATGGATCTGCTCGCCCGCTCGGTCAACGCCGCGCTGCTCGCCAGTCATGGCATCCGTGAACGCGCCCGCGTACATCTCGTGCTCGATGGCTTTACCGTCAGTATCGACGGAGCGACCGTACGCAACCTCCATCCGGACGAGCGGTCGATCGCCGCCCTGATCCGCTCGGCACTGGCGGATCGAGCGGACGCGATCGGTCACCAGCCTGCCGAGCCCGCTCCCGGGGTGGCCGTCTACCGGATGGGACTGGCCACGACACTCGATCGACTCGACGGGACAGTCGTCCAGCTACACGAGGACGGCGACCCCGCTATCGAGGCCTCGATTCCGTCCGATCCGGTGTTTGTGCTCTCCGATCACAACGATTTCACGGACGAAGAAGTCGACGTGCTTGCCGAGCGGGCCGACAGTCGAGTTCGGCTCGGCCCGACTGCGCTGCACGCTGATCACGCTATCTCGGTGGCGCACAACTGGCTCGACACAGATGGCTACACCCGATATTAGGGTTCCTCAAGGCCATCTACCGTTCGTCGGAGCGTGTTCGCGCTCAGCCCGACGTACTCGTAGCTCGGCGTAAAGACCTCCACCGAGAGCGTCGCGTCATCCAGGGGCTCGAGGATCCGTCCGAAGTCCAGCACCCCGGAACCGACCGGAACGTGTTCGTCGGCCTGTTTTCTGGTGTCGTTGACGTGGACGTGCGTGACGCGGTCGCTGTGTTCCTCGAGGAATTCGCGCTGATCGGCCGCGTCATAGCCCTCGATGTAGGCGTGGCCGGTGTCGAACGTCATCGACGCGTCGGTTTCGTCGAAGACGCGGTCGAAGTCATCGAGGCCGAACCACTCGTCTGGGACGTTCTCGACGCAGAGTTCGACGTCGACCTCCTCTGCGACGACCTGGAGTTCCCCCAGGGAGTCGAGGATGGCGTCCGCGATGGTCTCGCGATCCCAGGCCGGCCGCCAGGCGTCGCTGCTGGCGTGGACGACCGCCTTTTCCGCGTCGAATGCAGCTGCCGTTTCGAGTGCATCGGACAGTTCGCGGATCGCACCTTCGCGGACGTGCTCGTAGGGGGCGCCGATGTCGAGCGCGAAGGGTAGATGGACAGCGAGATCGATTCCCGCCTCCCCGGCGGCCGATCGGACGGCATCGGTGTCGAGTCGGTCGCGTTCGTGGTGGCCATCCATAAGGAGTTCGACGTAGTCCAGTTCCATCGCGGCCGCGGCCGGGAACGCGTCGGTGTAGTGCATCGGCGTCTGTGTCACGAAGCCCAGATCCAGGCCCATAGGCTGTCAAATCACCCCAGGGAGGACTTTCTTTCGGAAGCGTTAAGGGTCCGAGTCGGAAACTGTGATTCGCGGGCCGGTGGGGTAGCTTGGTATCCTTCGGCCTTCGGGTGGCCGTAACCGCAGTTCGAATCTGCGCCGGCCCATTAAATCTTACGGCCTTTCAGGAGTCGAGGAAAATCGCCAGATAGCGACGGGTTCAGGAATACTTTTCGCCGCATTGCGCTCCGAGGTTCACACGCACTTACGGCCACAGGCTACGCTGTCCTGCGATTATCTAGAGTCGCGGCCACTGCGCGTCCGAACAGCTACCACACTTCGCGCGCCCCAGCAATCGCGCGCGTCCCGACTCTCGTTCGCTCGCCCGTCTCAGAGCTGCGCCCCAGTCACGCGCGGGCTCCGCACGACTACCTGCGCGCTGTAGATCCGCGCACCCGAGAGGCGAGATTCCCAATTACCCGGGACGCGCAGATTATGTCGGCTGCCGACCTAGTGGAACTCTTATTCCGACTATGGATTTCGAAGCCGCGGTCGCTCTCACGCTTGCCTACATTGATGCGTCGCCGGTCATCTACCCCGCGAGCAAGGAGATTACTCATGACATTCTAACGTCATTTTAGTTTCTTAGCGATTCGGTGTTGAGCATCACTTTGTCAAATTCGAACTTAGCGTGAAGGTGCCGAATGGTTCTCCAGCGCTTCTCGTAATCCAATATACAATGTGTCCCTGGGTGGTGAAATGGTGCGTTGATACCATTCCCCTTTTTTCGGGTAGCCAACCATCGAACTCCAGCTAAGTATTCGGCTTTTTCAGGGTCATCTTTGTTCTTGGTCAACTCATCGGCGTCGTAATCAACCTCTTCAATTAACGTACCATCGTCCACTTCAAATTCAGTTACTGGAACAGCTTCATCCGTTACTTGTGCAATTCCTAAATAACCGTCCCGACTTCGCCGAACATACACTAAATCCCCAACAGATAACTTCTTGACATAGTTACGATATTTCGTTCCCTGTCCTGCCTGAACTATTCCGTACTCTCGCCAATCAGACCAAGAACGTTCACTCCCTTTGATGGTAAAGTAGTGAAGGGAGCGGTCCCACTCACGATAACGTACAGGGTGATCTTTTGGATCGGGAGACCAAGACTTGACTGCGTACTCCGAATCATTCGCTTCAAAATGGCCGAACCGAAAAGCGAATATTGGGACATCAAATTCTTGCCTTAGATATTGGAGTGTTTGTTCCGACCGACCGAGTGTCGCGCCGCCAAGAACACACAGATGAGATTCTGACGTATGTTCCGGCAGTGGAACTCCGAATGAGTCCTCAAATGCTTCATTCAGACTTCGCTCGTTATGTTCAATGTATATGTCACGAAGCTCATCGACTGTTTGTCTGCTTGCCCAGGATGCGTACTCGAAGATTTGCCCAATCGATTTGCGATCAATTCGTCCTTTTTTAAGCTCTATTACAACTACACTCCCATCGAAATCCAGTCCAAGCACGTCGATATCGCCACTATCAGCGTCTATCTCATCACCCACAAGCAAAAACTGCGAATCAAGCGCAGCAGGCGTTTCCATGATGAAATCCTGTAGATCTTCTTCCTCATTCCAACTGCTCGGTACATACTTCTGTGCTTTCGTTATTTCCCAGATTTCTTGCTCTGGCATACCCCACATGACTTATACAAGGATTAAATTTCCTTTGGCGGTCTCAGTAGTTGTCCTATGATGCCGTACCCCGAATAGGGATGTGATAAGGGGTAGTTCGGTGTCCGGCAGTCCTAAGTAATCATATTGAGACGAAGAAAACGAGAGTAGAACTGTGAGTGTAGAGAAATCGTCTACCCGGTGTGGATACACCTGGCCACCAGATCACGAAATAGAGGACGATCCGGATAGACAGAGTTGCTGTTATCGAGAAACAACAGCGGATACGACTCGATGTATATGGCATGCTGACCCGGAGACTACTGGCAAGAAGCCGGTCGAAGAACTACAAAAAGCTCGCACTTCCTCCGAAATTCGAGAATTGAACGGGTCGGTCGCTGAGTTACTTGACGGTGTTCAGATGTCAAATCAGGACCTCGGCAATAGATTTGACTTCAGCCAGACCAAACTACGGGGGGTAGATTTCTCTGACGCTGATCTCCGAGGCGCAAACTTGTCTGGAGCCGATCTTGAAGGAACTCATTATTATGACAGAACGGACTTTTCTGGTGCAAATCTTGAGGACGCCGACTTCTCGAATAGTATACTATCAAATACAGACTTCTCAAGTGCGACCCTGCGAAATGCAGATCTCTCCAAAACACACCCCTCCCGCGGCTACCATATTGATCAATTGTCTTCAGAAGCCCGAAGTCTCCCCTCAACGGGGGATTTCAGTGGCACTGACCTGACTGGCGTGGATGCTCCGAACGCTGTCTTATTGAGAGCTGACTTCTCGGAAACAGAATTGGCGAATGCAAATCTCTCTGGAGCCACTTTCCTTCAGGCGAATTTCGAGGAGGCTACGATACTAGGAACGTCGCTTGAAGGAGCTGACTTAAGGTGTTCAGAATTCACTGACGCATCGTTGAAAGACTCTGACTTCTCCCGAGCAAGGTTAGGTGGATGCAGTCTTTCAACTGCTAACTTTGAAGGTGACACTTTTTCTGAAACGACGTTTTTCGGTGCCGAGTTATCCGATGAACTGGAGGAGATGAGCGCGCCTACAGCCTATCTTGAAATATCAGATATTCTTGAAGATACTCGTCACTCTCGGCGGGTAAAACGAAACCTATCTAAGACCTATTTGCCCGGAGCAGATTTCTCCAAATACAGCCTAACAGGAGCCAATCTATCTGAAGCATTCCTTGAAAGTTCCAATATAGGCTTAGCAAAGGGTGCAGACTTTTCTGGAGCCTCGCTTCGGGATGCTGACTTACGGGATAATGTAGAGTCACAATTTCAGCATATAACGAAGAGTGAATGTGACTTTTCAGGTGCGTATCTACGCAATGCTGATCTCTCCAATTCCAACCTATCTGAGTGTATTTTCGAATTTGCCGTGCTCACAGACGCTAATTTCTCGGGGGCAAATCTTCGTGAAGCAGACCTCTCTGATACGTACTTGATGAATACTGATTTCTCATCAGCCCGTTTGGTAAATTCTGTTTTCACAGATAGCAACTACCATCTTCACCCCGATCGAGAATCGTCACCGACCTTCTCGGGTGCTCGAATTGGTGGCACGGACTTCTCAGATACAGATCTCCCTGAAGCTGACTTTTCGGAGGTTACTTACTACCGTAATCGAGTCGAGGAAGGACCAAATTTCTCCGAGGGGTCTTTTCAGGGCGCAGATTTTTCTGACGCAAACCTCATTGAATCTGACTTTTCTGGTGCAGAGGTTACAGAAGCAACGTTCCAAGAGGCGCACCTTGGTGAGGCGACCCTTTCAGGTGCTGATTTCAGTTGGGTGAATCTTGAGGAGGTACCACTTGTCGGCGCTAATCTTTCAAAAACGAATCTTACGGGTGCCGATTTGTCGGGCGTATGGGCTGGGAAGTCACCAGATACAGTACCTGCCAATTTTTCAGGAGCGACTCTGGAGGACGCTGATCTTACAAAAGCTCATCTTACGGCCGTTTCATTCACCGGTTCAAGTTGTAGCGACGCTGAATTCACACGGGCAAATCTGGAAGAGGCGGATTTTGAAGAGGCAGTTCTCCAAGAGGCATCACTTACCGGAGCCGACTGCGAAGGAGCGAGTTTTCGAGACACGGTACTTGTCCGTGCCTCCCTCGAAGGAAGCGATCTTGTCGGCGCAGATCTGACGGGTACATATCTTTTCGGCGCAGTTCTCGACGGTGCACGTATTAGCAGTACAACTCGGTTCGTCGAAGAGGGAGACATTGGTTCGATACGGGCGGACAATCGCATTCGGTATGACACCGATGCACCACCTGATCGACCTGAATTGTCCATGACAGCTGAGTTAGAAAACCTGAAAGACAGAGATGAAGACCTGCAAGTTATCCAGTTGCGTAGGGCGCTGAGTACGTACCGGAGGCTGGAAGACCTCGCACGGCAGAATGGGTTTCCGGAGCTTCAGTCGTCGATGTTCAAGCGACGGCAAGAAATGCGTCGGAAACTGCTCAAGGAGAATAGGGATTGGAAAAGATGGCTTTTTGCAGAGGTGCAACGGTGGACGTTTGTCTATGGTGAAAGCTTCAGTCGGATCCTGGGAATATCGAGTATTGTCATCGGCATATTCTGGGTGCTCTATCTGACTACAGGAACGATTCAACAGACAGATGGGAGTTCGATTACTGCTAATACCGTTATTGGCGACCCGTCCGTTTTGCTCCCCACTCTGTTCAATAGCCTATCTGTCTTCTTCACTGGCACCTCGACATTAGAGGCTACAGGAGAATTGGGCGAGTTCTTAATGGTAAGTGAAGCGATGTTCGGGCCAATTCTGTTAGCTTTGCTAGTATTCGTACTCGGTCGGAGGGCCGCAAGATAATTAGCGTGATCTTCGGACCACATTCGCAACTTGTCAAAGACTGTTTTCACGACAATCTCGCTGTCGTCCAATGAAAATCGCACTTCCAAGACTCACCAAGAGACCGATGGAAACCAACCACGCTGGGGTCGAGAATGACGGGTAGAGAATTCGTTAGTTATCGGAAGGCCACCAGCAAGGACACCGATTGCGCCGAGACTACCGAGTTTCCCTGTATTCGCGTACATTTGTAGCATCTCCTTGAAGCCGGAGGCATATGCAAGGACGGTCACTATAGCAGGCATATTGAGTACACATTTGAATTCTAATTTGCGTATATACTACCTGGCTGTGTATCCCAAAATCAACTGTTCTGGGTCAGTCACCCAAAACATCCCTTCTTTTTCAGTTATCCCTGTGTATCCAGAACTACCCCATGACGACCGCCTATTACACCCGGATTTCAACCGATATCCAGGATCCAGACCGGCAGGTGGAGGAGATCCGTGACCACCTCGGTGAAGCCGCGTTTCGAGACGCACGAGCGTATGCCGACGTTGCCAGCGGAACGAAAGACGATCGGGAAGAGTTCCAACAGCTGTGGCAAGATATTGAAGCAAATGAGATCGACCGCGTGGTCACCTGGGAAATGAGTCGGTTGTCTCGTCGTCTCAGTACTGCGGCGGATTTCATGGAGACCTGTGCGAAAACCGGAACCGGACTCGAGACGCTGAACGATATGTTCCCGGACCTCCACGGAGGCGGCGAAGACGATATCTGGGACGAGCTGATGGCGAAATTCTCGGCTTGGATGATGGAGTTCGAGAGGGAGATGACGCGGGAGCGCGTTCGGAGCGGCGTTCGTAAAGCCATAGACGAGGGGAAATGGGTAGGGCGGCCACCGTACGGCTTCGAAACTGATGATGCCGGATACCTTCGGGTACAAGCAGACGAGTATATCCGGATGCAGTTAGCGATTGAAGAGGTACTGTTCAACGACGAGTCGGTGAACTCGGTAGCGAATCAGTATCGCGTGCCCCAGAGTACACTCAACCGAGTCGTTGACGACGAGGACCGACGGAACCTGTACCTGTATGGCGAGGGTGATGACGACCGTCTCATCAGTGCTGTAGAGGAAGGAGATCTTGAAGATGAAGGTGAGTTATCAGATCTTCAGGAACGAATTGAAGCTCTTGAGGATCGGGTGAGTGAGTGACTGAGACGACGGAGTCTGTCAGCGCGAATTAACGACGACCCAAGGAAATTTCCAGTGTTGCTTATCAGTATGAAAATCTGATAGATACATTGGTTGATAATTCAATACATCTTGGTTTTCATTTTGTCCGGATATCTCAGGTTCGGTGCTTTCCGTGACTGATCGCAGCTGTCAGACGAAAATATAGTTTCATGATTATTGGAATGACGGATCAGACTGCGTTTGGTTACACAAATCACTACTGGTCATTGAAAACTGTAATCGTAACTCGGTTTGAAACTTTTACATCGCTCATGCTAAATGAGTATACTTTGAACAATTTATCATTTCTGTCTTGGACTATCGTCGTCGTTGATCGGTCTTCGAGCCTGAATATTGCATAGTGGGTGTAGCCCTCATCAACCAATTTTCTGAGATCTTTATGCTTTGAATCAGAGATCTCTCCGACTTCTATCACTTTCCCTTTGGTAAGATTGCTTCCTTCGCTTCGACGCTGCTCAATCTCATATTTTACATTACCTGACTTACCTTCCCGTACTTTCTCCTCGGGATCACGTCTGTCATCAATATCCAGTAAAGAGAGTTCTTCCGACTCTTGATTATTATCCATGGGATCCATTATACTTGCAGGCCCATATTTATCTGCCTTTACGCTGGAGACTTTCGGACTTCCGGTGGGATTATTCACAAGGGGAAATCTTGTACAAGCCCGATCGTGGAGAGTTATTCAAGGTGGAATCGGTGCTCATTATAACAGTGAGAGTATACCCTTGGATATGGCGGATTATACAGCGGCCGAAGATGTTGAGTGTGAACATGTTGATCCTGACTTCACCTCGTTTGAGAACGACTTCGGGGAAGTCGAGATCAATCTCGAATTCCCAGAGTTTTCCCATGTTTGCCCTGTAACAGGGCGTCCGGATAATGGCGTTCTTGAGGTGACTTATATCCCTGGCGACAAAGTGTTGGAGGAGAAAAGTTTTCGAGATTATCTCTATGCTTATCGTGAAAAAGGCATTTGGCATGAAGCGGCAGCTACAGATATTAAAAATCATATCGTTGATGCGGTTGACCCGGTCTTTGTTGAAGTAGAGATTGAGTTCAAAGCCCGAGGTGGTATTTATACTACTGTTCAGGCGAAGTATGATGATCGGTGACTTTCAGTTGAACGCTGTGTTCGAGGTTTGATTGTAATATCTAATTAGAGACCCCAGTATAGAGTATCTTGGATTATATTTCATTGAGGTCGAATTTTATGAATGGAATGAACATTTCATCGAAGGTGAAACCCCCATGGGTTGCCGTTAATTCCTCACTATGGGAATAGTATCGACGTCGATATCGAAGAGTCCGCCCATCACATTTCTCTTCGGTGAGTGCCCGTAGTTGTCGCATTTGCTTCTCTGATAGAACCTCAAAATACTGGTTAGTTGTCCGAGTTCCAAAGCTTTGACCGTCCGATTTTGATTGAAGTCCAACTACTCTTTGGCCCAAATCAGTATAATGCTCTCCCATCTGACTCAATGCATTACTCGCTTCCCCATGAGTCAGACTTCTCAGTGAATCGCGGGTTCGAAGCATCCCGTGATCCGCGGTTAAGACGGGAAGGACACCATCATCATCATCTAATCGGTGAGATATTTGTCTTATGAAGGTCACTATATCGTCCGCAACTCTTGGAATGAGCGAATCTGCAACATGATCCATGCCTTCATGTAATTGATCAATCTGATTATGTTGAAGTAAACTCACAGACTTATCGTGCCTAGCCACTGCCGAGGCTATATGACTGATTGTTTCTTTCTTTAAAGCTGCGTCCTCTGCCCTTAGACCTTCCAAATGATGGAACTCATCCGCGGCCTTCTCCAAAACACCGCTAAAGCCCGGTTGAGGTGGGAGGTACGAGAGCGCTTGCGTGAACGCTCCTGATTCTTTCGCTCTGGAGAATAGGTTCCCATCCTCTAGTTGCAGCGACGATTGAATATCGTCCCTTCCATGGCCCATCGGGAACTGTCCGGTGAACAACGAATAATGACCTGCCCCCGTCTCCGAGGGGAAAATAGTCGTCATAAGTGTATTCGATACAACACCCTCTTCCTTCCAGGCTTGAATCTGATCGTTATTGTGGGTCGCTTCCAACCATTGCCGTAGACCGAATCCATCAGAAACGATCAACAAAATATGGTCGTGCTCATCCAATAGATCTGCGATTCGTGACGGAATCTCCGGAACCATGGCGACCGGTCGATCTTTCGGATCCGAATTCGCCCACTCCCGATAATTATCGCGGATATACTCTTCACACACTGCTAAAATCTCGTCTGCAAGTTCCGGTTCCGACTCGGCAAACTCTGTGGAAAGGGACGCTTCACGAGCTAACTGCTCATCGTACAGCGTGACACAATCCTCCGGTGTAGAAGGGGTTGGAGGATTCAGAGACCTGAGCATATCCCGAGCCGTATTAATATCTTCACGTAGCGTTTCAGTACGACTCCCGACCAATGGATTGAGAGCAGCCGCTATGTCCTCAAGAATATCAATTGTCTTCTCAATTTGAGGCGCATCTTCAGCTATAGCATGATCCAGTGACGCGACGACCTTCTCAGAGTCAAGTGCCGAAAGTACAGACTCCGCAAACGGTGGGGGCGACTCATACAGAGCCAGTGGGATTTGCTCAAGCTGCATCAACACCGATTCCTCTAACTCGTCGGGCTTGCTCTCCTCTATGTATCGGAGTATATCCGCTTCGTCAATCGACAAATCGTCACTAATGTCCAAAAGACGTTGATCATCGGCAGCCTCTTGAGCCACAGCATAGGCATCGGAGGATGCTGTTGTCGCTAAGACATTCTGTAGCGTATCGTCCAAATCCTCAATTTCGTCAGTCACCTGCAATGACAGAATTGCTTTTTCGAGTTTTGTTTCGAGCCGGAAGCTAGTGTTTTCTTTCGCTGCCTCCAACAACGCGCAAGCGCTCCATCTTATTTTATCCTCATCCCTGGCTTCAGCATATTCAAGAGCTTGGGCGCCCCCATCGTTGAGGACGTCATCGTCAATCCAGTCGAGCTCAGTTAACCACTCTCGATACCGATCATCTGCCTGGTTTGGCGACTCCAGTGCAGATCTAAACTCTGAGTCCTCAAGAAGACGATGAATAACCTGCTGGCGTATATTTTGCGACTCTTCGATTTTCAGGCAATCTGCGACTAAACTCGGGTATTCAGCTACCAGTTCGTGAGATGGGATGTAATCCTCACCAGTCCGTGTCGATACAATCAGATTAACAGCTTCGATGAGGTACTTCCTCGGGACCCTGGTCAGTTCCTCAATATATTCTGCGAGCCGTCGCATATCTTGGAACCAGAGATCGGCATTAGCCCGCAGAATGACGCCAGCGATATCCTGATATTCATCAATCACCCTCGGTGCATCAGTGACTTCCGACCGCGCAGTGAGGGCCGGCCATTTAGATTGAGTTTGATCTAAGTCCCTCGTGACATATGTCCGTTCAATTTGGCCCTTATCCAGTTCATCCCGAACTTGGCGTAGTTCTGAATCGTCAACCAATCCGAAGACTTGAGCTGTTTCTTCATTTGGAGACTTGGCTACCGCAGTCTCTACCGAAGGACGCTCAAACCATCGATCAGGATCATAGATTATTCTCATAACTTTATTTCATAATGACGTTGCCGTCATAACCCAACTCAAGCTCGCCATCACTAATGAGTGCATTAAGTGCCTCAACAATCTCGTCCGGTGCTTCTTGAAAAGCCTCCTCTGGAACTTCCTTCGCAAGTTCATTAGGAGTGACAGATGATCGAGCCCGTACTAATTTCTGAATCCGCTCCTCCTTCGACGGGATATCTATCTCAAGAGCTTCATTAATAGCTTCAATACGATCCAGCGATACATGGATTTTGTCAGCAGGCTCTGATCCCGGTTCATTTTCACGCAGGTCTTTCACCTCCTCGAGTTTACCTGGTGGAAGATCGTCCATCTCACTCTCGAAGTAGTTGCTCTCTATCTTAAGAACACGATCTGCAAGAGGCTCAAATTCAGAAGCAGTCGTCGTGAATCTCTCATAACTCTCGATCATCTCGCTCAGTTCCTCAACTGTCGATGGGCGAACCTCGAGAACCTTGTCCCCAGCCTGTTCAATATCTTCAACGAACTCCTCGAACTCACTACGCCAAGTCTGAGCTTCCGTCCTTATTTCAGGAGCTTTGATTTTAGAGAGAATTGCCCAGCTTGGGTCTGAGTCGATTTTACGAGCCGCAGAACGTATGTCACCTACGGCTGAGGTGATTTCGCTCGCCTGTTGAGTGATCTCCTGATCGACCTCTTGTTTCGTCTCACGGGCCTCGGAGTAGATCGAGTCAGCCTTCTGTTTCTCTGTTTCTAAATCATCAACTTCTTCTTCATCTAAACCACTGAAATGGACGTTGTTGATTTGGGCCGCGAGCCTCGAATACTTCTCGCCCGCCTCCTCGTACTTATCTACCGTTTTCTGAGCTAGCTCCGCTAACTCTAAATTACTTTCAATATCGTACTTTTCGTATTCTGTCTCTTCAATATCTATTAGTCTATCACGCACAGCCACAGCGATACGACAAACTCGCTTTGCATACCTCGTTTTATCTTTGAAGGTCTCAACTGTCGTCACCGCGGAGCGGACCTTCTCTGGAGTTGGTTTCGTCGCCTTAAATTCAGAGATAACTTCTTCAATTTCGTCTTCATCACTATACTCGTTGTACGGCCCGATCTTAGCGAATTCCTCGACGAATTCATGCCGAAGGGTCTGAAGTTGTCCAAATACACTGTCGCCTGCGTCACTGGTTAGATTGCTTTCAACATAACCACGAGCGCCATTAGAAAGGTTTGCAGCGACCGAGTTTAGACCAGAAACTTCATTGAAGAATTCATCCGATCGTTGATCACCATCCGGGGCTTCCTCCTGTATTTCAGTGATCAGTCTCTCGGTATCCGCCAGCTCCTGTGCGTACGTTGTGTTCTCAAAGCTGTTAATCGTGTCAATCGCCAGTCCTTGGAGGTCGGTGATATCTTCGATCAGTGTTTCAACTGGGTTGGAAACACTGGAGCCATTATCGAGATCTTTCAGTCGCTCCAACTCCCGGTTACACTGGCCTAACTGTTTGATCAAGTCGTCTCGAGATTGGATGTGATTTTCTCGGAATTCTTCGGGAAATGAATCATCAGTTAACCACTCAACGACAGTCTCGACTGCCTTCAAGTACTCTCGTGCTTCGAAGAGATCATTACTCGTTTGATGGATTGTTCCGTTCTCTGTGCGTACTTTCCCACGCTCGCATAAAAGGTCAACAAACCGGTCAATATCATCTTTCGGATACCCTTGTTGCTCTAATTTTGAATAGAGATTACTTTTGGCAATTCCGTCTTCCCGACCCCTGACAGCATCAAGAATCAGATTTTCAGAATTGCTGATTTTGATCTCTACAGTGTATGTATTCGAGCCAGTAGATTCGACCAAGTCGTATTCTTTCCATTCATCAATATAGTCCTGGATAGCCTGCTTCCCCTCTGCATATCCGAGATCTCTGATCTCATCATAACTGAATTGACGTCCGGTTAACCCCTCATCAAGTGCCTCCCGATACGCTTTCAATGCGTTCCCGTTCATCATCTCCAACGGGCCAGGATACTCCGGATAGATCGTCTCTAATTGTTGGCCTAGGCTTGTTCCGAATTGGAACGCATCGATATTGAGAAGTTTGCCCACAACATAGGATTTGATCGAAGAGAGCAGCGTATTCCCACCCTGTTCTAGTCGATCTGAAAGCTGGCGATAGGCGCAAATCCACTGCTTTGCGGAATATTCTAGCCCTTCAACCTCATATTCCCAATCTTGGGTGAACGGGTTGGGATCGATACTATAGATCCGGTTACTGTCAAATGCCCGCCCTGAGAGATTTACAGTGACAGCTAATTCGGTCTCTTCTTCCTGGCGCAGCGATTCGAGCTTCTCTTCAGAGTGGTCGCCTGTAGTGACCAGAATTCTCCGGTCATGGAAGTGCCCATACGTGCTATTAAGTAAGAAATAGTGATCTTCTTCATTGTATGACCCAGCGACTAAGTCGGAGTTGAAAGGCGGCTGTTCTCGCAGAATTCTGGCGAGATTGCGGTAGAGGAATTCGTCATCCTCGGACGTATTTGCCATAACCGTTGCAACGGTCTTTGTCAGTTCCCCGCTGTCCTGCTGTTCCTCCTCATCTAAAAGCTGATTAATCTGATTTTGATGGAGCTGGAAAATCGTCTCGCCGTTAATTTGTTGCTGTGTTATCCACCCACCACTGGAAAGACTATTCAGTCGCTCGTCTAGAGTTGCGTCGTCTATTAGAAACATCTCTGATAACTCGTCCTTCGAAATTCCCTCCTGAAGGACGGCAGCGATACTAGCGAGAATACCTCGTTCATCATGGTCAACCAATTTATCCAGTTGCTCACGAACAAAGATTCCGCCTTCCCCAGTATTCCGCGCTGAGGTCTCTGTTAAAATATCGCCGGGAGTAACCCAACGAAGGTCATCACGCTGCAAAAAGGCTTCAAAAGCCTCTTTCATCAGTTTGATTGCTGTTCGGTTAGAGTTACCCCGACGGGCGATCTGATGGATTGCTCGTAACGTCGTTATGTGGAGTGGGAAATACTCATTGTCCGCAATCTTTGGTAGGGAGACATCGTCACGTACAAGATACTTATTTCTCCGTTCTGTCCAGGTTTCTGAAAGCTCTTCCTCGTTCAGTGGGCGAAGACGGGTATGTTGACGGGGTTCCGGCCCAAACGCCCGGTCCATCATAGCCTGATGGACACTCTCAAACCGATTCCATTGGTCTCTCGGCGCTGTCATCACCATCAGGACCGGGGTGTCTGCATCAATCTGATCAAAGAATTCGCGATACTTGTCCAGGTCCTGATAGTCAATATCTTCTCCTCGGGCGATGCCTTCAATCTCGTCCATTAATAGGACGATTGCGTCGTATTTCTCCTTCTGGATCGTCTCCTTGCACCCCGTCGAGAAAGCATGACCAGCCGCTTCACCCCGAATCCCAGAAACTTCTCTCCCTGAGAAAATCTCCTCTGCCTTCTCTCGAGAATGCCCCTGTTGAATGAGATCCTCGATTACGTCTTGAGTCTCGTCGGTTTTGACCTCTGGTATCCGATTTGATGCATCCGGACCGAGTTCCACTTTCACGCGTTCACGGAGGGCATCCACGATATCTGCTGGATTCCTTGTGAATTGGAACGGGTCCAAGACCAACAGGCGCATATCCTCCGGACAAACCAAGTCCGAGTTACTACTGAGGAGATCATGAATAGCAGTCAAGAAGTGGGTCTTCCCATCTCCATACTGCCCGACAACGCCGTACCCTTTCGTTTCAGGATATCTTTCGCTCGTACCTTTGTATTTCGAGAGTAGCTCTTGTATCTCTTGAAGTCCTTCCTGATGAACGTCTCCCAGAGAGGTTACGCGAGCATACTCTTCGATATTGCTTCGAATCTCTTCTTGCTCATACTCGCCTGGGCGTGTATTCCCCAGACGGACCACGATCTGGAAAGCGCTACGATTGTCTTTGAAGTACCGGCTCGGGGAGTTAGTTTGTGTCTCGTCCATAATTACTCTAAACGTTCTTCGAATGATTGAATAATCGTGTGATAACCATAGTCGGGAATTACAGTACCTGGATCCAATCTGATTCCTTCCGTATCATATAACTCATTCAAATTTTTCACAACGTGATCTATTGTTAATCGGTTGATCTGCGAACGGGCGAGATGAATCCGATCCATACCCGCAATCACGGTTTCGAACCAGTCGTTCTGATACCATGGTGGTAGAACCAACCAAACCGACCTATCAAACGCTGCGAGTTCAAGTTCGACCGTTTCATGGATTGCTTCTAAATAAGAGCGCTGCTGAGGAATGACATCGAAGTTATCGACCACAACGACGTCGATGTCCCCATTTACTTCATCACTAAAGTCGCTGCCTTCCCGATATAATTCTGCTGCCGTAAAGTATACAAATTCGATATCATTGCTTCGGAGAAAGTGTCTGACTGCAAATGTTTTTCCCGCACCGATATCGCCGACAATCCTGGTGTCCTCGTCAGGGGAAAGACGAGAAGCAAGACTCTGCTGATGTTCAGTTAGGGAATAGTGCTCCGGGCGACTCCAGAGTTCGGATCGCATTATGGTGCCCATCTAAAACTCTAAAGCCAACTATAATAAATTATTCCGTAGCGCAGTGGACAGTCCATCACCAACTTGAACCTCGAAAACCCCCCCGAATGGAGTTGTCCGGGATGTATCTCCTGTCGTTCGGTAAGTGAATAAGCTGTATCGCTTCCGCGCTTTTTTCATCAGATTTTCGCAACTTTTTGATTCACAATGAACCAAACGGGGAAGTCTTTCTCTGAGGACGGACGCATCAACTGTCGGCCTATCCAGACCTAAAAGGCAAATGCCATATGGTATCGATTCCAGTGTTGTTTGGGTTCGTCGGATACATTCGTAGCCATCATCCAACTTGTTTACGACCCCAAATTCCTCCAAGAGATTCAGGGCATTTCGGACAGAATTAGCTTGTGAGCTTGACTCTGTAGTTGCAATTTTGACCATTTCGTCATGAATCTCCTCAGGGGTTAAGATCTCATTGAAGTCCAACAGGATATCAAGAGCATACGCAATTGTTGGCATCGCTCGAAAATGCTGAATGAACATATCTCTGAGGAGATCCATCCGACTTTGTGCGGCCACCTCTCCCGCGAATTTTCCAGTTATAGTTGGTTTATTATCTCTGTCTAAGAATCCTAACTTCTTAATGAATGCATTCGTTTCTTTTGCTGATTCCCGTGTCTCACCAGCATATGACTGGAATTGGTCCAACATCGCATCTCGATTATAATTCACGCTTTCACCGGTATGATGGACTACTTCGATATACTGGCGAAGATTTTCTCGACTCCGCGCACGAACGTGTTGTGACTTAGCAGATTCGGTAACACCTGCAAAATGTAGGTCAGTCATCTAGCTTATGCCCCATCAGTACCATTTTACGCCCATTCTCTGTTGATCTGCGGGAGAGCTCGTTATATCCGATTGCCTCCCAGAATTCCTTTGCTTGACTGTCAGCGTCCGCTTCTGCGATCATTGTTTCTTTCTTGTGATGATCAGCAAAACGTTCAGACTCACGGACTAGGTCCCGACCAAGATCCTGACCTCTATCGTCTGGATGGACAGCGATTAGCCTAATTTGAGCTCGATGGTCCTCCAAAACTCTCGATTCGCACCAAACCATCGATGCAGCCACGATCCCATCTGAATCTGCTATATAAAAGATGTCCCGATCATCACGACGCACTGCTCGTTCCAGGGCATCCCTATACGTGAACCAATGAAGTTCCTCTTTTATTCGCTTCTGATTAAACAGAGCTTGAATTGCATCGATTTGGGAAGAATCGGCTACCTCAATAGATGGCTTCTGTAACGACATCTAGCTTTCCCCACCACCATGACGACTTCGTCGAGGCCGCATCTGCACGATCGATACGCTCTCATCCTCGTCATCTACGTAGACTGCTTCGCCAACACGATCTAGCTTCTGTATATATGTCTTGAGTTCGCTCCCCATGTAATCCTGTGAAAGCCGATTCATCTCTTTAATATCCTCTCTCGTAGTGATTTTATGACAGAGGATCACATCACACTGGGACAGTATTTCGTGATCAATCGCCGATGGTTGTTGGGTTGCCACCGTAATTGACACTCCTGGCTGGCGTCCCTCTTTTACCCACCGAATCAGAATATCCTTCGACAGTGAATTCTGCCCGCTGGGGACGAAGTTATGCGCTTCGTCAATGAATAACCACACTTTCGGGATATCAGCGCCAATGTTGAGCTCTTCCCGTTTCCGTGCTTCAATCCGCCGGTTAAACAGATCTCGAGTGAGAACAGATACCACCAGATTTCGTAGTCCGTATTTTCCAGGCTCAATAATGCTGAGATCCAAAACGTTCACGCTGTTCTCATCTAATCGGTCCCAAATCGGCTCATAGGAAGTACTGAATAGGTCCCAGTCTCGCGCCATCTCTAGTCGGTTCAATAGTGCTTCCTGTGTCCGTTCATTTGCGTTTGCATCACCTTCTACCGATGAGATGATATCATCAAGATAGAATTCGTCTCCATGCTTCCGAGATAAATCCCTAATGGCCCGGTACAAAGTGATACCCATTGGTTTATTTATATTTAGGTCAAATAGATCGCACCAACCGTCAGGAGAAATGTCGGATGGATTGATCCGAACTGAACTCACCTCGAGTCCCCGTCGCTTCATCTCACGCAGAATATCATCCCCATAACGAGTACTAGGATCGCCTGGGACAAGCAGATTCACATCGTAAGATTGTGTCTGAAGCCCATAATTCCACAGTAAATCTTGCTGCTCTTCGTTCCCCTCAACCATTGTCCAGTAGATCCCCATCGGATCCACTACCAGTGGGACAACGTTGCTTGTGTGATCCGTGACCTCCTCCATCACGTCACCCATCGAATAGCTTTTGCCACTGCCTCTCTTCCCACAGATGAAAACGGCCCGTGAGTGCGAACCGTCTATGTATGTTTCTGAGTCGTCCTTTGCGTCCTTCCCGATGAATAAATCTACACTATTATCCATTTTTGTCACCGTGAACCTCGGAAGTGGAGGGGGACCAGGGACTCATAATATGATAAACCCCCATGGGTCCCTGCTTCATCTGCGTTAAATGACGATGCTGCATACGGGTAGTCGAACACAGTATATGTATCACCATGTGCGTCAATAAGCTTCGCCTTGCCGTCGAAACCAATCTTCTGGCGGGCGTACCGCATACTGCTTTTTCCATTCGTAGAGACTATTTGCATATCGTCTTCAAAGTCTTTCCGCCACAAGATACCGTGGTCACCCGTTACAACAATAAGATGCGAATCAACCTGCTCATTTAGGATCTCGTCGAGTTGTTCAATATCGGAATTCAGTTTTGATATTTCGTGTTCACGATCAGAGGTTCGAACCTCCTTTCCATCGTGTGCCTGCTGGTCTAATACTTGCCGACTGATCTGGATGTATGTTCTGTCATTATGGAGGGGATTCATCTGTAGATCCTTCAGGATTTCCTCCGATGTGCGGATCCTATTTACCTCTGGGAAATTCTCGAAGACCTTTGAATTCAAATCGTTGTATGTCGATTCGTCCCAGTAGCTATACCCACGAATCCGCACGAATCCTCGCTTTGTCAATTCATTTACTAAGGGAGTATCGTCGCGGCCATAGATGACGTTTTGATACCCAACTGGTGTTACAGTCGGCCCATTCACCAGACAAGGTTCACCCTCCAACGGCGTACCCAGAACATCATCATAGCCGAGTCCATCAGCTATGAGAAGCACCACCACTGTTTCATCAGTCACCCGCTGGAGTATATGTGATTTAATATCACGCTGTGTGATTAGATGATCTGAAAGCCGTTCATATTTCTCAGTGATTATCTCGTTGAGAAGGGGAGAGATAGGAGAATGATCCAGCTTTACCTGTGGATATTTGTTTTCTACTTCTAAGACGGACTGGGTTTTTAATACTACGTTGCCATCGAATTTATATGTGGGGTCGTTCAGATGTGACTCCAGAACGTCCCTATCTCTAAATACATTCACATAATCCTCCAAGAAGAGATAACTCAACGTGTGCGGTACAGTCACCTCCACAGGGTGCGATTTCGCCTCTTCGACCACCTCTTCAATTGTAGCCATTATTCGTCTGGGAGATCCCGGAATCGTTTTTGAACCTTAATATCGAGGAGATTGCGTTGGAACAGTCCTGCAAGTTCTTGTGCAATATTTTCCGGATCCTGGTCGTCAGATTCCAGAATCTCATCCAGTTGGATTTCACGCCCGTACTCCAACTCATTATAGAGATCAATCTGGGCGTCGGAATCAGGTCGCACCGGGCGATTCAATTCCTCTACATCATCCTCAAGATCGGATATCTCTTTACGGAGATTAGCAATATCCTCTGCCGTGGCTATAATCTCTTCATCACCGTCGTCAATCGACCAGGTTTCAATCTCATCCATTAAGGAGTCCAGCTCCTCCTTGGTGGCACCTAATTCGTCTCGAATTGAATCTAAGTTAATACTATCTGGAATGGTTTGGAATCGATTGGCCCGGTTCACAGTCCGCATCAGGTTTTCAACGGATTCGTTCAAATCAGCAAGAATATCATCACGGATTGCGTTCCGGAACCCATCTTCCAAATTCTCGTAGGACTGCTGTGGGTTCGCCTCTGAAAATTGGGCTCGAAGGCCAGGATGGCTTCCTTTTGCAGTACTAAGGATGTCCTCAAGGGTGGTCTTTTTTGACTGGAAGGCTTGCCGTTGCTGCCCAACTCGGTCATCGAAATCGTTCGTGATTTCTGCAAGCTCATCTTCATATGTGTCAGCACGCAGGAGAAATTCTTTTCCGTGCTCTGAGAACCGCTCACTAATCTCTGACAACAGGTTATTCACCCGAGTTTCAAACTCCTCCTCACCCGACCGATCAGTAAAGCGCATAACTCGTTCGTCGAGATCATGAGATTTACCAGCTAAGGATCGCCAACTCGAGTACCCATCACTGTATTTCTCTTCTTCTTCAAGCTCTTCTTCTAAGTCGTTTAGTCGAGCTTGCTCCTCAGAATACTCCTTAGACAACTCTTCGAAGTTGTCCGACGAGACACGATCGAATCGCTCAAGATCTCGATTAATACGCTCCTCGATCTTCTTTGCCTGAGAGCTGATATGCTCGTAACGGTTGTTGATTTTCGTCCGTTGTTTATTGAGATGGCGAGAGAACGTCGCCGGGATCTCAACTTTATTGAGCTTATTACTCTGGCTCTGGTGCTGAATCGATGATGCGCGATCTGCCAGATCGTCCATCCCTCGCTTGAGATCTCGGAATTGCTTCTCTAATTCTTCTTCAACAGCCCGTCGGAGATCCGTTACTTCTTCTCGAATCTCCTCCAGCCGTTCTTCTTGTTCAGCAGGTGTATCGTCTAAGTCGGAACTCACTGCTTCTACTTGCGTTTCCAGATCCTCCTGAGTTGAACTGTCTGCGGTTAATGTTTCAAGCGTTTCACGAACCTCTGCCAACTCCTGCTCAATATCTTCTTTATCAACGTTACTCTCGATGCGGACCAGCTGTTCTCCCTCTTCATCAAGATACTGTCGGGCTTGCAGTAACCGTAAGACTTGTTCGAATTCCTCGTCTCGGTAACCCTTGCTGGTCGCTATCGACTTTGCGCTTGATTTGCTCAGTTCGACTCCTGCTTCATCCGAAGGGAATGCATCCAGAACTTCCTGCTCAAGGGGATGCAAGTCGAATGTGATTCGAACTACATCTGAGTTGTCTCCGTAATCCCACTCTAGATCGACGAGCTGCGCATACTTGTCGGTGAGCTTGTTCCTGAGCGAGGAATGGTTCTTCACATTAAACGCCTCCCCGAGATCATCCTTCGAAATGACCACGGGCCGGCGCCCTTGCTTTTGAGTGAGGGCCAAGTTGAGCGAACCGCTCTCCAGTGCAGAGATATACTCTCCAACGAGCTTCGTGATACTCCGACCTTTGTATAATGTTTCGTAGTCTGGGTAACGGTCCTGCATAACCGACCGGAACAGATCCTCAACCATCCGGTCGCGGAGACGCCTTATTTCGAGTGAGCCCGGAGTGTTCTCACGGAGCTCGTCATCAAACAGAATTTCGATCGTTTCAGTGATGAGATTCTCACGGAGATTCTCGAGTGACTGCTTCTCAGCGAGCGTCATATTGTCTTCCGATTCAGCAATTTCTCGGTCGATCCGGGAAGTAAGCGCTAACATTAGGAGTGGTGTGACCGATCGCGGATTCATGTAGTCCTTTAGCTTTCGAATCCGTTGAGGGAGGTCACCTTTCATCAAACTCTCTTTCAAATTCAGAGTGAACTGATAGATCGTGTTCTCCTCAATTTCGCTAACAGTTTCCTCTGCGACAAACTGATGATCAAGGAAGAAGCCAAGGCTGAGATCTCCATCACGATCAAGGTTGTTCTCAGATTCTACGCGGCCGAGATCCTTGTTACGTCCGCTCACCCGGATGTAACAGCCCCGCTGTGGATAAGATGGGTCAAAAGTCCCTTCGCGATAACTTTCAATAGTATGTTTATGAAGTTGATTTGACTCACGAACGGTCCATCCAGTACGTGATTGACCCCGCCCCCTCCCGGGAAATAGTTTAGGGACAACATGCTTGTCGAATGCCTCGATTGCATCTGCGACGTCTTCGTCATTCTCCTGGAATTCACGCCAGAAGTTCTTCAGAATCTCTCCACCGACACTCACATCCGGATCGCCTTTGACAATCTGGACGAGCGTATACCCATCCGCGTAAAATGTTAGGAGTGTTCCGTGGAGCTCCGAGCTAAGTTCGCTCATTGCTCCTTGTAATCCGTAGGTATTGACGACGTCTTCTGGCACCCCTTCTGGAAATGCAGCCATGAGTTTAATCGCCCGCTTGTGATCGGGTGTCTGGACGACGTCAGCAGCTTCTGCCTCAGAGACTGCACCACGGACTTTTTGCTGTGGTTCGGTAAACCGAAGACGGTTATCGATATACGCTTCGATGAAGCCAATCGGCGTGAACGTCGCGCCGTTTTCAATATATTCGGTAACCGCTAGACCAAACGCGTCAATGACTGTCCGTGGTCCGCGGCTTAGGTCGTCTCGCGTAGCGTACTGCCCAATAGAGGTCAGCGTTTCTTCGGGGATAATCTCGTCTTTGATATCCTCGAAGTCGTATTTCGCGGCGTAATGGTTCCAGAGTTCTCTGGGGAAATCGTGATCATATGTTGAGGTTAGATTGAGCAGCAGGTTGTTTTCCCGGACGCGGTCGAGGATGTCCGCGCCCCGCTCATTTATTACTGCAAGTTGTTCGTCCGGGATTGAGAACATCATCCCAAAGGAGACTGATCTTGGATTGAACCCCCAAATCAGTGACCGAAGCTCTTCTTCTGCGTCTGAGTAAGAGAGCTTCTTAAAGAACTGCTGAACTTCATCAGGAAACACTACTAGACCATCGTAACCGGCATCTTTGACAAGTTCAGTGGCGTCAAGATAGTATTCGACGAGCACTTCAGCTGGTATATCCTCATTCATCCGGCCGCTTTCGCTAAGGTCTGCAATAAGCTCGCTTGCTTTGTCAGGATCGATGTCGTGCTCCTCGCCGGTTTCGTTCGCAAGCTCTCGAACGCCCTTCTGCTGGTACTTCTCGTGAAGTTGTTGGATGCGATTCGAGAAACGCTCTCCCAGCTTGTGTTTTAACCATCCTGTGGTCGCATCCATTAGATCAGTTAGTGATGATAGAATAAACGGTGGAACAGCGACATACCCCGCATCCTCGCAACTCGCCCAGAAGCTGATCGATGTACTTGTTTTCCCGTAGGCGTATTTGCCCGCGATTATTCCTATTGTTCCTTCTTCCTCTTCGAGATTGGAAAGAAGCTGTTCTTCGGTGCCAGAACTGTCTCCGAGCGATAGGTGTGTCCGGAGGTGGTCTCGGTAAGTCTGTTCCACTTCCCGCGGTTGATCTCGCAGATGGCGCGCTTGAACCGTGTCTACAACTTCTTCTTTTTTTGCGATCTCTTCCAGTCGGGTTAGTTGATTTGAAGAACTCATTATTAATATCGGTTTAACTCTTTCCTTGCTGATAATAAAGACGTGGAGGTTAGTTCTATGGGATGGTCACTGGCTTTTTCCCAGCTGTGAATAATCAATCTTTCTTCGTCGTTTGAAAGACGCAGAGTCACGGTTGGAATAGTTTTCGCCTCACGCATCCGGTGATCCGTTATATAAACACAGTTATTAACGTCATTCAACCGGCATTGGGCCCGGACAGCCCTAGCATCAACCCGCTCTGATGAGGCATTATCAACAATTGCGTTCGACCCAGACAGTGACTCGACAGGCCAGGTGTTGTACGTGTAGTTTAAGTCATTACAAAGCACCCACGCGATGAACGTTTTCCCCACACCCTCTGAACCGATTAATGCTACGAGAGGTTCATCCTGCAGCTGGGCCCGGACCTGGTCCAGTGCTTTCGACTGAGACTCAACTAAATCAGACTCTGTCGCAGTCGATTTCAGCGTATTATATAGGCTGAGCAGTGGGGCTAACTTAGATGAGGTCATTTAGTCCCACCTGTTCGACGAGGCGAACCTGTTTAGAGACGCCTTCGACATCCAGTTGATCATACTCGGCAGCCCATTCAAGTACTTCATCAAACCCGGACTCGTCCAGAACAAGCATCCTGCAGAGCGCTTCAATAGTCTCGTTATTCAGGAGCAGCGGTGTTCCATAATCCGTGTCAGTTTCTCTATATCGGGTGTCAATCGCTAACAGGAGCATCTCCCCAGGGGCGAAACTCCTGACTTTGAAATCAGCGACCTGTTCATTGTTTGTGTGCTTAGACTCTTGGATAACAGGAGGGGTCAAATCTCGAAGGAATTGTAGAGCACCAGACACACTTCTAGGGCCAATGGAAACTTCATCTCGAATCGACGGGAGCTCATCTTGAGCTTGGTCATAGACGGCATTTGCAACCTCTTGTCTGGACTTTTTAAGCGAAATCGCGTTATATGGGCTATTATCGATTAGATAGTCAATGATGGCTGCATAGCTCCAAGCAGTCATCTCACGCTCCTGTAGTGGAACGTCTTGTGCGGCTGCGATTCGGTCTCGAGTGTAGAATAAGTGATGGAGGATATTTTTGAAGAGGTTCATATCATAATACATCACATCCATCAGTTCTTCGCCACGATTAGTCAACGAGGTCGAAGAGGAGAGGACGCCCATCTTTTTAAGAATTGTTGGAACTTCCCGTTCGCTCTGGTACCCAACTTCATAGCCATAGTCCTTGGCTTTCTCATAGGCCTCTTTCCCGCTTGATATCTCTGGATATTGGTCTAATATATCCAGGTATTGGTATATCCACTCGGGATTAGCTCCATCCCGGATGTGAAAAGAGATCTGGGCCATACTAGCAGAGTAAAGATTCCATCAAGGTATAAATCCAATCGTTGAACTCGAGACTACCCTTAGGACACTTACCCGCCCCTGGTGCCAGTTAGGCGAGTGACCGCAACAAGGAAGTGTAACGAGACTGGTCATTCATTTGCATAACTACTTCTTCCATAGTATAATCGCCAACTTTCCGACTCATCTCCTTCAGGACAATCAGGTTATGAAGGATGCGAGAGATGCGGGATTCTCTGAGTTCTGTATAAGAACTACAGAATGGACAATCATGTCCGGACTCGGCTTTCAACCGATCAAGGTCTTCTCGGAACACCTTCGGACCATTCCGATCGGTATCGTGGGAGACGTGCATAGGGGATTTGAAGGGAAAGTATATGTCTCCATAGCCACCCGCACGTATCCAACTAGAGCAGTCAAATGAATCAACTCCAAGATGATCAAGGACAGGAATCACTGTTGGACCGCCGACACCGAAGGCATGAAGTTCAAATTCATATTCGTGAGCTAGATTCACGGCGTACCGCAGTTTGTCAGCCACCTCCGCAGAAATGATATTCACACCGTTGTTCTTCCCGAAGGTTTCGAAACTCCCGAACCCGACAGTCTGTACTTGATCAAGCTCAGCATATGTCTCTAAACACTCCGTCACGTGTTCATAGGAGCTCCCCTGGATAACTGGGACTGCTTTTGATTTGAGTTCATCCGGCAAAAAATAGTACGAGAGTCTGGCGTTGGCACGTGTTTCCTTTACTTTCTGATCTACAGTTGCCTCGTCGTCATCGCTAAGCGGAACATTGTCCGGTAGGACATATCGGTGACCCCACCTATTTTTCTCATAGAATGGCATAATGTACTGATATAATTCTTCGAAATCCCCGTTGTTCGTCTGGACGTGGTATCCGCCAGAGTCAAACATTATCTCGAATCCTTCCTCACTGAGTTCTCTAAATGTATTAGTGAGTTTCTCGCCTGTGGCGATAGGTGTGTATATCAGGGGTTTTAGTGGATCAAGAGATCCATATCGATCACGTAATTCTTCATACAACTCATCAACAAGCGACGGACTGACTGTCATTGAAGCGTAAAATTCCATAGTTAGGTATTAAACTTCGAGTTCAATTTCAGAAACCTCTTCCAATACTTCTGTCCTCATACTCATTTCTAACTTCACAAAGCCCAGAAAGGCGGTCATATTGAACATCTTTCCCGACCCCGTATGAGGCCGTCGTTGCTGATTGATTACCTCGCGCCATTATAAGGTTATTGTACCGGTCCCACATTGATTGTCTAAAACGTTAGGGTAATCGTGCTTCGGAAGGGTATATTCTTGGAAACTAGTATGACTGTAGAAGCATTTTTCACTTAGACCGAAGTCCGGCTTTTTATACTAGTCGAGTACCTGTCTCCACATGAGAAGCTCGGTCCTGTCGGACGCATGGAAAGCGTCCGGGTGCTGGTGACACCCGGACTGGGCTTCTCTGATGGATCAGATCCACCCATGAGCAAACACACTTCGCGTCCGTTTGAATCCAACGGACCCCAGTCGCAGACGCATTGGAATCCAGCGACATCGGATCGAACATCCGACATCGGAGTTGTCCTGGAAGCCGCAATCAAACAGGAGCGCTTCAAGGACGGAGATTGTACTGTTCTCTGTCCGGGCTGCGGCGAGTCCGTCGAGCGGTACCACGAAGGACTCCCAGAGCCGTTCGTGCGGTTCGAGCCGAACTGCGACGACTGTCACGTAACGCTCCGTCGCTGGTCAGTCGTCGTCGTTCCGGGAATCGGGAAAACGGCGGCGCCGACCGACGAGCTCCGAGATGTCGTCCAATCGTATTGGGAGCAACAGCTCCGCATCGGCATCGTTGACGATACGTTGCCGCACACTTGGGAGTTCACTGATGAAACCCAGAATCTCGCCAATGCATGGGACTGGGACTGGGGGGTCACATGCCCGCTGTGTGACCGCCCGGTGTCGCAACTGGACGAAGACTACCTCGGCTACCATCACTGGGAGTACGAAACCGATGTCGGAACGAGCGTCTGCCGGGACTGTCATGATTTCCTTCATGGCGACGACGACAGGGGCCAGGCCAACAAACAGGACTGGCGAGCGAAGGAACTCGGCCTCGCGGATTTCCGTGATCTCGCGGTCATCCGGCTCGCGCTCCGGGACCGCGCTGTCCACGACCCTGACTTCGAAGAGGACGACCCGGCGTACGCTGAGCGCCTTCGACGCCGATACAATGTCCCAATGAGTAGCGCGCGGATCACGAAACTCGTCGCGGAAGTCCGGCATCAAGACGACGTCGCCGACACCCTGCAAGCGCACGGTCCATCGCCCGAAGTCAAGGTTCGCGGCATCTACCCCGTCTAAATCATGACGACAACGACATCCACAGCGACCGACAGCAGCGTTAGCAACTCGGATGACATCTTGCCGGGATCCGATATTGAGCTGTCGTTCCCGTGGCGGTCCGCTCCAGAGCGTACACTGGACAACATCGGCGGGATGGAGAACCTCAAACAGGAGCTGCGCCGCTCGGTTATCCGGCCGCTCGGCCCCAAGCGCGACGAATACGAGCGCTTCGGCATCAACGCGCCGAACCTGCTGTTCGGCGGCCCGCCGGGCACGGGGAAGACGTACTCCGCGACGGCGCTCGCAGGTGAACTCGGCTATCCGTTCGTCTTGCTGACCGCTGGCCGTCTCCAAAGCCGCTGGGTCAACGAGAGTACGGATCACGTCCAGCGCCTCTTTCGAGAGGCTGCTCAGATCGGCGAAGAACATGGTCACGCCGTGATCATCGCGGACGAACTGGACACGCTGCTCCCGCGTCGCGGCGGCGACGAAAAGCACCAAGAAGACAACAAGGTCGTCACAGAGTTCCTGACCTACCTCGAACGCACAGCCGAGAATGACACACTCTTCGTCGGCGCGACGAACCGCCCCGACGAACTTGACGAGGCAGTTGTACGGAATGGACGCATCGACCGCCGGTTCAAATTCACGGCCCCGAATAAGCCAACGCGAGCCGCGATTCTGGAACAACAGCTCGCAGACCGGCCTGCTCGCGTCTCCTCCGAGGAGTTGTCACGAATTGCAGCGGAAACGGAGGGGGCGACAGCCGCCACGCTCACGACGATCGTGGACGAGGCTGCTCGGTACGCGGTCGAACGAGAAGCAGCCGCGATCGCCCCGACACATCTCGACGAAGCGGTCGCGGAACACTTCGTCGACGGAGACTAAATCGCCTCGATTGAATGGGGAAGCGATAATTCGAACCAGAATTTGCTGATGTCCAGCGCACTACCTTCGAAATTGCGAGGCCCGATTCACTATGACGATGAAACGACTCCCTGAGAACTCAGAGGAAGATAGTACTTCTCCGTCGCTGGCAGCTGTCGAAGCCTTCCATATCGCATTAGTGACCGGCACTCTCGTCGCGTTGGTTTTCACCTACGGCTCCATCAGATGGGGCGGCTTCCACAGCCCCGTCGCTCTTGTCACCATCCTCGCGGCAGACGCAGTCTTCGTGTTTCTCATCGTTCCCCACGTGACTGCCTATTGGCTCGACTGCGACATCGACGCGCTTCTCACCAGCAACGCGCCATACCGAATATAAGCGGCCCGGTGATGGAAAAGACCACCGCGTTGTCGGTCATTGAGGACTCTATTTACTCGGGCCAGTCTGGTAGATAGTCAGCCAGGTAACGCTGGCCAACGAAAAGGATGAGAGTTGCTACAATCCCGCCGACCATCCCTGATATTCCGAATGCGATGGAATAGAGGCCAGCGACGAGGATGTCTTGCCTTGCAATAAGAGGTGGTTGCATCCCGTGGGCCTCGAGGCCGAGAAAGAGCATCACGGCGAATGCGCCAATCAGTCCGAGCCCCGCACCGAGAACGGTAATGAGGATTTCAAACCGGTTTCGGACGTGTCGAAGTAGTGGATAGCGAACGGTGATTGGTTCTTCGACCTCGGCAACCAACCACCAAATCCGGTCCCGAGATGGTTTCCGAGTCTCTAGAATATCCTCATCAACGAGGTCGTACAGTCGTCGCCGCGTCTGCTTCAGTCCGATGTGCTCGAGTTCGTCGGCGATTTCCTTGGTCGTCAGGACCGGCTGGTCAGCCTCCGAGAACACTTCGATAATCGCCGGATCCTGCTCTTTCTGGTACGGACTCGGCGAATGTCGTCGTGACGACGCGTCGGATTTTGAGTCAGACATACCTGATGTCGGCGTAGCGACGTCCGAATCTCCCTTGTCGTCATAACGACAGTCGCGCACCCCTATAATTCACTCCCCGCGCTTCATCCACATGGATGTCCGACTCAACTACAGTGTCCCATATGGACAGTACAGTACCCGTTCGATTACTCCGGCTCCCACAGATTGCCGCCTCTCGGAGTCCATCCTTCGGCAGAGACATACTCCTCCTATTCATCGCCCCTGCGCTCATCCTAACCACGATCTTTGTCACGACGGATCCCGCGACGTTCGAGTACGATATCGCCAATCCTGGCCTGTGGGGGATTTACATGTCGAATCTCGCGCACCGATCCTGGCTGCATCTCGGGAGTAATCTCGTCGGCTTCTTCCTCATCGGCGGTCTCGAATACCTGCTCCTCACTGCCGCCGGTTATCGAGCCCACTATATCGGTGTGTTCCTCCTCTGTCTCCTGGTCGTGCCGTTGTTCAGTCACCTGTTCCTCCAATTCGTCCTCATCCATCAACCCGTCTTCCACAGCTACGAGGCCGTCGGCTTCAGTGAGCCGATCGCTGCGATGGCGGCCTATCTCCCGATTGCACTCACGACGTACTGTACCCGCGTGAGCGAATTCCGATGGCCGTTCATCACCGCGCTCCTGCTCTACGCAGGCGGTATCGCTTGGGCTATTAACCAGCTCTTCGGAACTGACCTCAGCACGATTCTCATCGGGATGTTGGGCCTTATCGGCGTTGCTCTCATCGGGATTCACCTGTATCGCACGCGCGCAGTTGACTCGCTGGAGCGACGCAAGTACGTTGTTACCAGTCTATTCGCGCTCCTGATGTTCGGAGCGGCTCTCTTCAGTCTATTCCCTGGAACGAATGTTGGCACAATGGTCGGCCATCTCGCGGGCTTCTTCCCTGGATTCTTCCTCGCGTTGTTCATTATCTGGGGGGTCACAATCGCTAAGCCCAGTCATGAATACGCGATTTCCCGAGGAGACAACCGTAGCTGAGGCCACTCGAATTGAAAGTTCTGAGCAACACAATGATTAAAGTATCTCACCCTTCGATTTGTTGGCAGATCGAGCCGTGTACGTGAAACTGCGGGGGTACCGATGGTAGGCGACCCTCTTGTAGCACACCCGGAGGAGCATGACTATGACCTTCTCCATATGCCGGATCATCGACAGCCGCAGGACGCCCCCGAATGTATTTATTATGCACTCTGGATGACCATCCAGTACGTGGCTAACGAGTATCCAGATGCGGACGTGCGTGAGCAAACATCTGCGCTGAAACTCGATACGGTTGCTCACTATATCGAGATTGGTCAGAACGGCTGGGAGAACGTGGGCCAAGAACCGCTCACTCAAATCTCAGCTGAGGTCGGAAGTGTAGATCTTAATCTCGAATACCGATACGATGGTCTCCCCCAGAGTATCGACGAGTTCGCAGGCGAGGGATTGGATAAACTCCTCCCGTCTATTGTTTGGGTCGATCGATTGCTGTTACAGCAAGGCGAACGAGGAGAAGGCCCGCTGCACGCAGCAGTTGTTTGCGGTATCGGTGAGGACCACATATCGGTTAAGGATCCTCTCGTGGAAGGAACTACAACGCTGGAAATAGACAACTTAGATGAAGCTTGGGACCCGGAGTTTAATACAGCCATAGAAGTGAGATTACGGGACGGACTGGAACCCACCCGGAGGGACGAACTATGAGCACCCAGGAAGACACGAGCGTGGACGTGAACGAGGCTCGCCGTTTGGCGATGGAAGCCGTCCGCTTCGAGCTGGGTACGTACCTCCGGTTGGACGATGGCGAGTTTGATGAGGCCGACCTCGAATACACGTTCCCGATTATCCTGCGGTCGCCGAAGCTGATTCTTGACGAGGACAAAGAGAATGCGGTCGATCTGCGGTTCTTGGATCCGATTGAGGTTGGAGAAGTCACAGTTGACGCACAAAGCAAGGACGTTGACTACCCGACACCGCGTCAAGTGAAGAAGGAACTCGAGAAATACGAAGAGGAGCTGAATGCCGCGATCCAAAAGGCGCTCGTCCGTGCATCAGGGAGTAACCTTTCTCATCTTCCCTTCCCCGAAAATCAGTATGCGCCGCTTCAGGATATCCTCTCTGAGGTTATCTTGAACGGCGAAATTGCGGCTGATGACCTGGAGATGATGGATAGCTATGAGGACGGGGAGAAGTATATGAAGTACATCGACAGTCTCGTCGAACTTGATCTCCTCAAACGAGGCGACGACGTCTTCCGGAGTGGCGACGTCCTCAATACGATCCAAGAGAAAGACAAGTTCGAAGGCCACGAACTGGAGACTCACCAAGACGAGCTGAATGCTGCTCTTGGTCGCTACTTCGAGCACAACGTTGGCGAATTTGAAATGATTAAGCGGACGCTCGGACCATACCTGGCCATCGCGGGCTTCTACTATCGGAGAGCGCTTGAACTGGACGAACTCCCTGTCATCAAAGAACAAGAACTTCGGGATGGAATTAAGCTCGAGTACAGCGGTCGGGAACGCCGAAAGAAGCTGTTCAAAATGTCCCGATATCTGGTTCAGCTCGAAGACGTTGGTGTCCTTGAGTCGGTTTATCAGGGAGGCGAGCGATACTGGGTTGGTGACGACAACACCTTCCAGCGTCTGAGGGATACTGCGGATCAGTTAGGACCGGTGACGGAGTTGTTCAGTCCGTCCATCTTCGAGCAGCAGACACTAGGTGGGATGTCAGACTGACGGATTAATGCTGAGTCTTATCGCTTGGATCGGAGTGGGTATCTTCGGGCTTACACTCTCGTTTGACGTCTGGATCGAGTGGCTCGGTCCTCGCCTGTTGTCTCGATCGTGGTTCCCGGGCGAACCTGATCTCCCTGCTGTTGCTGGTGACGTCGATGAACCGACGGAAGCGAATTACCGACACGTAGTCTTGGCGGGCTATTTCACTGGTGGCGCAGTTCTGATTATCGGATTGTTGGATGCATCGCCAATCCAACCGACGTGCTTACCGTACGCAGATCTCGTCAAAACGTACGGCATCGGTGTCCTATCGTTGACGACCGGATTCATGTGGTTCTCGGAGGGACAAAACGTCGTTATTCCGTATCACAAGGGTGTCCGGTATACGATCGGGGTAGTAACGGTACTCATTCCGCTGTATATGGCCGCTTGCGGTCGAGGCGTTCTGTGACTCATCTGCGATCATCCCGGATTAACTCTTGTCGTCGCGCTCCCGAGATGTGTCGGCGTCACCAGTTCAGGGATGGCTCCCTACCCTTCCTATCGAATCGCGCGGGCGAAAGGAGGACTCGCCGGTCAGGATGCCCGACTCAAGCACCAGCTTCGTCTCCTCTTGATACGATTCAGACTCTAAGTACACTCCTGTCACCGCTTCCGGGCGGCGTTTCGCTGCGCGAGGATCATACGACTCTGCGAGATCAGACGGCTCGATCCCTCTGTCGTCATCAAGGTCATCCATTTGGACGATGTCACCGGTTGTGAGCGCGACCGCGTCCCCGTTGAGTTCCTTAGCCATCTTCACGTCGTCAATATCGTCTCGTGTGACGACTTCTCTGTTGTACGTCGGTTTGACCGCGTGCGCGGCGCTGAGATCGATGGGGACCGGGCTGTCACGGATGAAATACCGTGTCCGCTCCCCGTCACTCATTTCGAGTGAGCCATGCGACGTCTGTGACATTACTGTTCGTGTCATCCCCGGCCGCACGACGCCGACGAGTTCGCCATCACCATTATACGCGCGTAGCATTCCCGCACGCTCGTTTTTCGGGACGTACAGCACGCGACGCCGCTCTACTTCGTCTGGTTGCTGTAGCGTGACAGCGAGCAACTCGCGCACCTGCCGATACTCGTCGAACCGGTCTTGAAACTCGCTCGCCGCATTGCTTGCCGGCCGCGTCGTCTCCCGCGCGACAACGACGTACGCTCGCTGACCATGTTCGACGTGTTCAACGATTTCCGCGCGGTCTACCCGGCTCCGTCCACGGGGGTTAGGCAGGTACTCCCGTCGAGCCTCCCGGAGAGCGTCCGGAGTGGTGTATGCCTTTTTCTTGAGTTTGCTTCGCTGATTCCGCGAGCCGCTGACGTAGTTCGTCTTGTAGCGCTCAATGCGACCGTACTGCTTGATGCGCTCGCGGAGTTCACTACTTTTACGTGCTTCATTTGGGAGTTCTGTGAGTCCGCGTTCTTGCACCTTGTTCATTTCTTGATATGCGCGGCAGCGCTTGCTGCCTTTGTGGCCGCCGAGTCCACGGCCGATCTCGCGGCCACACTCTGGGCATTTTGCCTTCTGGTCTCCGGAGTCATTCATTGTCGAACCCAGCCGGGGGTAGTGCCAATTGTAATAAATGGGTTAGGGAGGGGGTGGGGAAGAAGAGGAGAATAATCGGAGCACTCGTCAGTGAACCGCCAACGCGTATCGACGAACTCACAAGCTTTCAATCTGGCTCCGAATTCGCCTGTCCTCTCGTTCTAACACCCGCAACTGACCGTGGCAGGAGACTCAAACTGGGCGGAGGTCCCGCCACCTGAAATCTATCCGGTCACCGTCGTCGGCTTCGACGCAGTACAGCGTGTCCTCGCTCGTGTCGCCGATCTCACTTCCGATGTCATCCCGGCGGACCTGCACAATCGTAGCATACCAACCGTGCCAGCGGTCGAAATCCGGTCCGATTCGTCCGGGGTGACCACTCGTACTCGGTCACTAACGGCAAATCGCTGCATACGCACTGGGTGGCAGGCGCGGTGACTGATCGTCACCGGTCGAATTCGTCGTATAGGTCGAACAAGGGGTGGATATCTGCTTCGATGTATGTTTCGAGCACGTCGCGGAGGTGCGTCGCTCGATCCTCGTTCAGATCAGAGAGTCCCGCACGGTAGGCGAGCAGCTGTTCAGCGAGTTCGGGGATGTCACCGTTGTCAATGGGTTCGCCGTCCCACTGTACGGTCGGCGGGCGCTCGCCGACGTACTCTTCGACGGCATCATCGAACGAAAGTCGGTGACCTTGGTCGCGCACGACGTTGTGCATCAGGTCTCTGTGGTATCCAGTTTGCCACGCGCGATGCATATCTTCCGGGAGCGCCAAGTCACCGAGTTCGTCCGCAATGACGGCTGCGCGCCCGCGGAGGTGGCGTCCGTCGAAGTTCACGCCGTTGTAGGTGAGGATGCAATCGTAGTGTCGGTCATTCAGCCATTCTACGGTCCTTCGGAGGAGTTTGTATTCGTCGCCGGTGCGGGTTTCGTTACGCCAGAGTACTTCACTCTCAATTTCACTATTCGGAGAGCGGCGGTGTGCGAGGCCGACCGCGACCACCTCGAAGTCACGCGAGTTCAGGAAGTCAACGTCTCCTGTATTGTCCATTCCGGGGCTGATTGTTTCGATGTCCAAGGCTACTGTTGCCATGACGCACGTCGACGCAATTTTCTCTCACTTATGAACGGTTGGCATTTCGCGCGTCATGGGTGCTCAGCGACGATCGGGTGCCGGTCATCCGAGTCGTAGTGCGAGCGAGCGTGGTCGAGTGAGATGTAGTCGTCGTGCTGTGCGACGCGGTCGGCGCAATGTATGTAGACGCGAGCCGACCAGGATTCCGCTTTTGCGAACACTTCTTTTTCGGTGCATATGTCGCCCCATTCGGCGCGTGGAATGGAGTACACGAGAAGTCCGTCAGCGGCAGCGTGAGGCCCGTTATGTTCAATATCAGTGATGTTAGAGCGGAAATAGTGGTGAATTCGCGCGACGGCTTCGCGGAGCTCGTCGCGCCCCTTACGGCCGCAGTTTTGGTCGTACGCATCTAACGTATCGACGACCGCGCGGTCGAGAGCAGAGGGGATACCGTGATCGCTCAGTGCTTTTCCGGAGTCTCTGTCGCGCTGCATAGGTCCGTCGACGCACCAAGTCACTCCGGATTATGAACGCTCGGGGTTTCGAGGAGAATCGCCGAAATTGTGGCTTTACCTCGAGGTATACTTTAGCGAATCTACGAGCAATATTCGAGATATGGTGTGTGCTACGTGGTGCGTGCGCGACGCCATTTCTCCCAGCAGCCCGTAGGTTCACCCTGAGTAAGCTTCTGAGAAGTCGTATTCCTGCCGGAGCAGCTCTAAGAACCCCTCGGTAAGTAGCGTGTCGGATAACGTCGTTGCGCGATATCTTGGCACGTCCTCCCCGGGGAGTTGTTCTTGTTTGACGAGTCCCGATTCAGTGAGTGAGTCGAGCGCTGCCTGGAACTCGTCGGGGGTGAGTCCGGTGGCTTCGCGGAGTTCCGCCGGGAGCAGGGGGTCGTCGCTGTGGAGCAGATAGTATGCCACTGTGAACCCGGGTTGAGTGCTTACTGCGCGCGCCATTTCGAGATACTCTGCGAGGGATAGCAGGGAGTCAGAGGGAAGCAGGCGTTCCGGATCCTCCGGGAGTTCCCCGCGTTCATTCATGTTTCGAGGACCTACTCCCGGTTGTGAATCGCGTGACGGTGTCTCGGGTATTTGTGACTGCGGTCCAAACTAGATCACTTCGGTCAGCGAGTTCGGCGCGTCCGTGCGCAACTCTGTGCGTGTGTTCCGCGAGCAGTTTGATTCCTCCTGTCGGGGGCGATACTTGTTTTGTCATCGGGTGTTAGCATACACCATTCATCCGGTTAAACGCGGGCAATTCGACCGAGAAGACTCCTGTAACTATGGGTCCCACAGGCGTGGGCTCGGACTATAATGTAACTATTGGCCTTTATGCGCCGTGACAGGGTGATTATGATGTCGTGAAGCAGGTGGGGGTAAGAGGTATTCCTATTTCTTACCCGGGTACTCGTGTGGGATCACAGGCCTCAGCGGTTTTCCATAGAGACTCTTTAAATGGGTATGTCCGAAGGAAAGAAGGAACATACACGGAGATTGACCCTATTGGAGGCGCTTAGATTCGTATCAGATTTGTACTGTACAACTGCGGCAGTGCGCTTGTGACTTAGTGGTCGGACCAGCGAGGCGCGGTGACACGCCTTCGGGCTTGCCGCCCACGCCCGACCTCTACCCATCACTCTGGTCGAGCGCAGCGCGCAAGAACGCGAGGTTCCGTTTTGTCGTCACGTCCGTTTCATCGCGGTCGCGGAGTTCGGAGACACGCTGTTCTATTTCGTCACGGGACACGTTCTCCAGTATATCGGCCGCTTCTTCGGAGATAAGAGACTCCGATGAGCGACGATACCCGTCGGGAGTTTCGACGGCGTACCCGTCTTCGACGAGTGCGATGAGATGATCGCGCGCTGTCTCAGTTTCCGTGTGAGCGTTTTCAGCGATGGTTTCGGGAGTGACCGGTGAGTAGCAGTGTTGGATAACTTCGCGGACGCGGTCTCGAGGAGAGGACTCGGATATCCATTGTCGAGTCACGGATTCGTTGACGTCGTCAGGAGGCATAATGCTCCCATTCATTCCTTGAGACTTACACGCTACGACGCACTAGAATGGAGTCACCAATCCCGGCGTGAACGCCGGGGCTTGTCGGTGGACTCCCGCTCTGACCACTATCCCGAGGTTGGCGTGTAGACGCCGTTCGCGTTCAGCGTTCCTGACTTCAGGGCAACGTAACTAGTTGCCCCTCCAGAACCTTGTCTTGCGAACTCCCGGAGAAACCGGTTCGGAATCCAGCGGGAACCCATTCGCCTCCCTACGTATCAGAGGTTTTCGTATGTACCCTCGGTATTGTCCAGCGCCCGGTCGTTTCACCCGGAACCAGCCACTCCGCCTTCTATCTGGATACCTTCACTCCCGGTTTCCAAGCGCGTCGCGGAGTTCGAAAAGCGGCTCAGTGCGAGAGGTCACGTATGTCTCCAAGAGGTCTTCCAATTGTGTTCCACGCGATTCGGCCGTATCGTTGAGTCCGGCACGGTATCTGAGGTATTCTTCGCCGAGTTCTGAAAGCCGTCTACGATCGAATGGGTCTCCCTCCCAGGAGAGTGACGGCAGTTGTTCATCGGTGTATGCTTCGAGCGCTTCATTGAGCCACATCTGTTCTCCGTCTTCGAGGATGATATCCTGCCTGAGATCACGATGCGTCTCCGTTTCCAACGCGCGGTGCATCGCTCCTAGCAGTTTCTGTTGTCCGGTTAGATCGGCGACGAGTTTTGCACGGCCTTGCAGGTGCCGAATGTCGAATTTGGCGCCGTTGAAGGTGAGGAGCGTTTCGAACTCTCGATTATTGAGGAGGTTCGAGATGTTTGCGAGGATCTGGAATTCTTCGGCGTGAGTGGGGCCTTCGCGCCACAGTATCTCTATTTCGGGGGTGCTTTCCGGTGATGGGCGATAGCCGATGCCAGCACAGAGGAGTTCGAAGTGGGCGGAGTTGTGGAAGGCGATACCTACGTCGCTGATTTTGTGTATCGTTTCGATGTTGACCGCGATTGTGGGTGGCATATCGGGTCACATACGCAACGGTTCTCACGCTTATGAACGCTCGACATTCGAGGCAGACCGCCGTTGCCGGCTGGTTTGGGAGTCGGTCAGCCGCTGTGGCATCGAGGCCGGCGTCCAACCATGGTAATAAGCCACAATGAGGTCGAAAGTCCAACTGTGTTTAAGTCAACAACTCCTACCTTATACGGACCTTGACGATGAGCGAAGCAAACAGTACAGCGCCTCAGGAGGGCAAACAGACCGGAGGGGGCGTAAACGAGATCGAGCGAGCTGAAGTCGATCCCGGTGTCAGTTGTCCCGTCGTCTTCGGTGAGCACATGCGCGCAAGTGGATTCTTTTTCGAGACTAGCGACGAGACGTACCTCGTCACAGCGCGCCACAACGCCCTGCCAACAAACGCTGAACAGTTGGAGACCGGCGGCGTCTCGCTTGATTACGAGGTTGACCACGTCTTTCCCGAAGTGGATGTCTATCTGCGAACGGGAGACGAGGTTACTGTGGAACGCCTCGACATCAGGGACGTCGACGGCGTCAAGCAAACACCGGACATCGATCTATTGGGAATCCCAGTCGATTTTGACCCGGAGTCATATGGCTACCAGATTTGGAGAGACTGTGATATCGTCTCGCCCGTTAACGCAACTGAGACCCTGGATATCATCGGATTCGATGGAGCTTCCTTCCCTGACTCTGGCCGATACGATGTCTCGACGTATTGCAGCGCCATCCGCCGCCCGGCCGTCCTGGGAATCGTGAACGAAATGCGTGGCACAGATAATCTCAGCAGGTTCGGGTCAATCGCGGTTGGTGCAGACGAGGACTTCGTCGGAGAAGGGTCCGCGTACAGGGGACTGAGCGGCGCGCCAGTCTTGGGAAGCGGCCTTACCGGCGTTCACGTCTCGAACTGGTCAGTCCCCCAAGAAGCAATCGCAATGACTGGTGGGGACGAATTTGAGATGATGGTCTTCGTTCGGGCGACTGTCTTGCCAGAACTGCTCAAATAGCTGTATGGCTACTGAGTCGCTTGATAGCGGTTAGTTGGTTCATCACCGAGTGGACAGACAACCGATTCAACTGGTCAGTCCTTTACCGGAACAACCTGCCAAGTCCAAACGGATTCATCGTTTCCGGACCGAGCAGCCTCCTGCCGAACTATTCCGGCTGCTTCTGCCCGTTCTAATGCCGGTTCTACAGCCATGGGCCAAATCGACTCCTTTCCAAATTCAAATTGGCAGTGGTCCTCAAGGTGTTCGATGAGCTCCGACTTCGTGAGGGTACAATTCTCAGCAAGAATCCGAATAACCGTTTTCCCGATATCCTGGTACTGAGCCTCCTCCAACTGGTCTTGGGACAGATTCCAGGAACCAAATAGTAGCTGATTCAATTCCGCAAGATCGTCAGGAAGCCGAACCTGAAGCTCTGCGAGCTGTGGATCAATATTCTGATCACGATATTTCCATGACCCTCCCTGTGACGGAGATTGCGCTGTTGGAAATTGTTTCAGGGCGGGACGAATGAGCTTCTCCCACCAAGCACGCGCGTTTGAATATCCTGCGGCATATTCCGTGAAGACATTCTCAATGAAATCTTGCTTGGCAGCGTCACGTCTGTTCCGGAGAAATTCATATGCGGCCTTGATCGCTTCCCGACGTTTTTCTTCTGACTCATCTGATCCCGGGATGTCTATCTCCTGAATTAGCTCCTGAACGGTATCTTCGCTGGGAGCGGGTTGTGAACGCTGGCGATAGTCCTCTACTTTTTGTTCGTATGCTTGGATTTGTGGTTGGAGCATTACTTGTGAAGACGAAGGGATCCACCAAACGCTATATTGATCATCCAGATTTTTTCGGCTAACGACGCCTTCCCCGTGGAGATCAGCTAACCGATTTAATACTGCTCGTTGGCCGATTGGGAAGTGTTGCGCAATTTCCGCTGTCGTAAGTACCGGGTCATCAGTCAACTGGATGGGTTCTAAAATCTCTTTATCACTGACTTCTGGCGGACGGCCTGCTCCCATATAATATGCTTTTCGACTCCGCCATTTAATTCTTAGTAAAGAAGTATCTCTCCAGAAGATAGCTCCTCTTTTCTCCATCATCTCTTGAATATTCTCGCCGAAGATTGAGAAGAAATAGCCGATGATCTCTGGGTTATGGGGAGAGAATTGGGACTTCCCACCTTTGTACTGAATCATATAAGAGTCAGCCATTAAACGTTTTTAACACTGGGTATAACACCAACGTAGAGATCACGCCCCTCCAACGATGTCAGCACAAACGACGCCCTCCCCGAGAAAAACCACAATTGAACCCGCTTTTCCAAATGGCGACGAGCAGAGTCGGTGGGTGAGGAAACGCTCCCGGTTCCTCATGCGCGCCAACGATTTACGAGAACCAGTCGCAGAGAGTCTCGCCTGGCTTGAACTGGGATATTCTGCTTCCGGGACAGCGAAGAGAGTGGATCGATCCGAGTCCACAATCAAAGGTTATCTGGACGACCTTAACGATCGGTTTGGCTACGCAGTCGGAGAGAGCCGAACCGAGTTCAGTATTGACCTCGACCTGAACGATCTCCCACCTCGGGTCTCGCCAGTCTGCCCGGAGTGTAACGCCGAACAGGTCAAGTCTACAGCGGAAGCTGAGAGAATGCTCAATAATCCAACAGGAGACATCCGCAAAGCGATCGACAACGATGAGGCGAGCCATGTGTGCTTCGCCTGTGGCGTTCATCTAATCGCAACCCCTGACGAGGTGAACCAATGACCGACGAAAGCCTGTCACGACGAATTGCACGACTCCAAGAGGAACAGCCCGACGCCTCAGCGACGGAACTAGCTGACCAACTACGCGACGAAGGACACAATGTCGATCCAGACACTGTCCGATTCCTGGCTGCACCTCTGCAAAAACGTCAGCAGGCAGAGGTTCGCCGCGACCTTGGCGACGGGATCATCCGCGATTCCAACTTCCGTGCTAATACAACCACGGTCCGGGACTATTACAGGCGACTCAAACCGCTCTACGAGACGCTTGGAACGTTCGATGATGGCAGTAAAGCCCTCGCTTCAGTCGGTCGAACGGGCTGGTATCGTGATCAAGAGGATCACCCGGAAGTCGTCGAAGCAGACGATTGGGACACCCTGAGTGACCCCCACCGATTCACAGATACCTGGCCAGCACTTCTCGATGAATTCGGGCGTGGCCAGAGACGAGTCCTCTACAATATCACGTCGTGGGCCGATCCGGATGGCATCGGGCAAAAACTCCGCCGATATGATCCGGATGACAACGAGAACGGCTGGGAAGACGGAGACAGCCCGCTGCCAGATTATGTCGATCTGCGGAACTTCGGCTTCTGGGTTGACTTCGACGTAGACGACGCCTACGCCCGGGGAAAGCTTACTGATGACCAAATCGCTACGATTGAAACTGCGCAGCAGGAATTCATCGCGGAAGTCGCCAGCCTCTACGACGTGGACAATGATGACATCCTCGCGCTTGATTCTGGTGGCGGCGCCTATATTTATGGCCCACCGGAAGCGACCCAGCCGCTTGCAGACTACGTTGACGACCGAGCGGACCGACAGAAGCTCTTCAAGGAACTCGCTGGTCGGTTCAACGACTGGGCTCGCCATGATTCCGAACGCTTCGAGGGGGCTTGGGCGCGAGTCTGTGACCGTGTCGAAAATGCTGATGAACTCCTTGACCCGGACTTCGTACAGTCGAAAAACCACAAATCGAAGGCTCCGCTGTCGCTCCATGCTGACCACGACATCGTTGTAACCCCGCTCCGACCACGCGATCCAGAAACAGGCGAAGTCACCGGAACTCCCGACTACACACCGACATACGTCTCAGAGGTCGATGATGAACTCATCGCGGAGACGCAGCAGTGGGCAGACGAACTCACGACGACGTCTCACCGGGAGGCGGTCGCATCGCTGGTCTTCACCCTCTGGCCGGACTATGCGGACGACCACGACGACTGGCAAACGATCATCGACACCTGGCTCGAAGAAACACGTACTGAGGAAACGGTTCGTGACGACCCCAGTCAAGCAATCGAAGCGTACTCTGACACTGATGCGGGGCGAGAACTCACCACCACGACGTTCGACGGTGAGTACGACGACCTCTCCGTTGTCACGTCGTTCGAGGAACTCTTCGCGGCGATCGATGCTCATCTCGACGTGCGCGAGATCGTCCGTGAATACGCCTGTGATGACTGGGATACGACGAATCGAAGCGGCGAGATTAATTTCAATCCCAGCTGGCGCGATAGCGACAGTGGGGCATCATGCGCGATCATAGACGGGCAAAACGCTTTCATCGACAACGCCTGCCAAAGCCGCGTCGGCCCTGTTCAAGCATTCGCTCTTGGAACCGAGCTCATTCCCCAAAGCGAAAACGCCGCGGCACACTCGGTCAACGATTACTGGCTGGCCGCCGTCGAAGGGCTCCGTGAGGAAGGCTACCCAATCCCGGTCGTCGTGCCTGATGCCGAGGCAAGTGAACAATACGACCAGACACCTTACTGGGGAATCCGAAACGCAGCACTCGCGTACGGAATCTGTGACCGGTCCGACCTCGTCGAGCACGAAACAGACGACGGAGACACATATCTAAAGCTCCCCAGCGAAGAGGCCCGAGAAGCCACACTCGACGCGCTTGAAGACCATGGTGTCAGTCACAACTGGACGCGCCAGCGCCAGCCGACGCCTGCGCTACCGCTCGAACGCCTCAAGCAGTTGACTCCCGACGAGGCCGAACGCTATGCACGGAAGCGGGATCTCGAGTGGCCGGATACCAAGACCGCCCGTGACCGGCTCGAAACGACTCTTCGAGACGCCTTCGACAAGCAGGTCACCGTTATCGAAGCGCCGACGTCCCTCGGGAAGTCACACGCCGTCGAGACGACGGAATGGCGAGACTACCCAGAAGTCACCGACGAGCAACCTGTCGTCTTGTTAACTCCAACCCATGACATCGCCGACGAGGCAGAAGAACAAGCACGCGATGCTGGTCTCGAGTTCCAGCGCCTGAAACCGTACACTGAAGCGTGCCCCGTCGCCGGTGGAGAGCACGACCCGATTGGTGACGATACTGAGCCGTACGATTGGCCCTCGCTCCCAGAATCATCCGACTTCTGGGACACGCTCTCCCGACCGGCGTTCTGGGGGAACCTATTCGAGACTGAATGCCAGCGAGACGAAAACCCGCCGGCCTTTGACGACTTGGCGATTCCCGAGCCGCAGCTCGAAGAAGCCCTCGCCCGTGTCCTTGACGCCGACATCGCCGAGATGGATACCGACGCATACCTTCAGCGCGGTCTCGATACAAACGCGCTTTCGAAAACGACGACTGACGATAGTAGTCACGACGCGTACGCACTCACCGAAACGGCGATCCAGGCGACGGAATCAAACTGGCAGAACCGCCAAATTAGCATCGACGGTGATGACCCGTCTGCGCTGTTTGAGACACTCGTCGAGCACAAAGGGCTCCCGGCGAGTCTCGTCCATTCGATCCTTGAAGAGGAGATTCACGGCGAACTCCCGTGCTGCGCCGGCGACGCCAGTTGCGAACTCCATACCCAGTGGGAAGACCTCCTCCGCGACGAAGAAGACGATACGCCGCACCATGATCTCATCATTGCCACCCACGACTTCGCGCACGTCCCCTCACTCCGTCTCCAAACGAATCTCATCTTCGACGAACAACCGACCTTCACCACCGACGCGTTAGAAGGCAACGGTAACCAAGAACGAGTCCAGAATCTCGTCGAAGCGTACCTCGACTGTATCGATGCCCCAGTCACCTCCTGGGAAGAATTCGTCACGCTCGCCAAAGCCACTGACGCGACGGGAAATCGACGCGCTACACGTAACAGAACCGAGGAAGCGTTCTACGATGACGCTGGCGGCTTAGAAATCCCGGAGCTCGAGTGGTTCCGAACCACGCAGGCCGCCCACCTGATCGCCCCGGCCCTGACAGCTGCCATTTGGCGCGCCCTCGAAGAAGGCGCGGATATCAACGGTCGATTCTCGGCAACGCTCCCCTACCAACCACCGCGCTTGGATGCGAACGCGAACGACGAGGTCGCCTGGAATCAGGAGTTCCTCACCGTCGTGCTCGACGACTCCCACAGCCTCGAAACCGTCCGTCAATCGCCCGACGTGTCGCAAGCGAATAGCGTCATCGGGCTCGACGCGTGGCCTAGCAAGCATCTCTGGGAGCAAAACGTCCACCCGGAGGTGGACATCTCGCGGGTCCTCTCCCGTCAGGAACGGCAACTTTGGCGCCGCATCGAACGTGGACTCCAAGTCGTCCAAGTCGGTGACAATCCCCGGCCACGCTCCGGCGACAACGCCTGTGAGTGGTTCGACCAGGACGGGACGACGGCGCTTGCGGCTGCGATCCGTGAGGAGTATGGAGCCGATCTCACGACCGGCATCACGACGACGCAAGTCGAGGAATCCTTCGAAGAAGCGCTCGTTTCCGCCGGGGCGATGCCCGAGGAAGTGGTCACGCGACACTTCGGGAACGAGAAAGGCGTGAACGAATTCGCTGACGAAAATGCAGGCCTCGTCGTCGGCTCAATGGATCCCGGTGATGACTACGTCCTCAACCTGCTCGCTGAGACAGGTCTCTCGGCCGAACCTGAAACCGAGACGTGCCCCGATTGTGACGGCGACGGCTGCGACGACTGTGACTACACCGGCGTCTACCGCAAACAGGGACGCGAGTTCACAGGTAGCGACGCTGACGCCGCTGAAGACATCCTCGAGACCGTGCGTGCGTACCGCGTCGCCCAGGCCGCCGGGCGCTATGCTCGGAACCCCGACGATCCCGACGACACGGCGACTGTGTTCGTGCGGACGTCTGCACTTCCAGAAGGATTCGCGGATGTCACCGTCCCGGATGTCGAATGGACAGCGACTGACTACCAGGAAGAGATCATCAACGCGCTTCGACGGCGTGACTGGGCGAGTGCGAAAGAACTCGCTGACGCGACGGGGCGCAGCAAAGAGCACGTCCGGCAAACGCTCACTCGCCTCGCAGACGACGACAAAGTCGAGGTTCGCACTGGCGACGGCGCGTACGGTGCGAATCTCTACCAAGCGAGCCAGGATGACTACCTCTTCGGACTCGTGGACGACTCCTTTGAAGAGATCGCCAACGAGTCCTTATGGGACTCGAGTAAGTGGGCGTTGGCGATCACGCCCACCGAAGTCGAGGATTCGTCGCACGAGCGCGACAGCGGTGTGACTGGGAGTCCAGACGAGGCCGACCGTCCGCCGAATACGATTCCATTACGTGTCGTATCCCCCGGAGGGTGACAGATGAGCGCCATCCCAAGAGCGGCTCGACACCGAGGGGACTGTGATTCAGTCCCCAGTGATAGCGGGCCACGAGATCTCTGGTACCGTGTTGAGCAGGAGAACCGGCTTGAGCTCGACTGGCCACAGACAGGGAGCAAAGTCCAAGCGGTGGATCTTGCACGAATGGTAGCCCGTCGCCGCTCTACAGCTCGGCAGGTTCGTTGTCACGGACCTGTCGGGCGGGGCGTCGGCGGGCTCCCCTGATCACCGCCAGCAAGCAAGCTAAACGTATGTCAATAGACGCGAATTCACCGAGCGGTCCGACTGGAGTACAGATTCCGGAGGAATGCATCACCGAGACGGCAGCGAACCGGGATATCTCGGAAGGGGCACTCTCGGAAGCGATAGCCACGGTTGAAACGGAGGCAGCGCGTCGCGCGAGTGACCTCCGGTTCCGGTTCGCAAAAGACGACGGGAGCAATACGACGGCTCAGTTCAGGCTGCTGTTTGTCGAGGTGACCGAACCGGAGTGGTACCTCTTCAGCGAGATATGTGGCCTCGATAATTTTGAGCGACGCGCAGTACACGAGACGGTGGGGCGAGCAGCTGAGAAGGCGGGCGAATCCGGTGCGAGATTACGATACTACGTCGTGATCCCGGGCACCGCGATCGCCAATGCGGTTCAGCATCGATGTCCGAACTGCGAGGAGCGGCACAGTGACTGGGCCTGGTTCGCTGGCGGACTCGCCTGTGAGCGCTGCGGCACGAAACTCCAGTAACGATGTTCAACGATAATCCATCACTAGGAGAACCGTCGCCACCGAAAGGTGAGCGACTCCCCGACCGATACACCGGACCATTACCGGAAAAAGAAGAGCCGTACCGACTCGAAGATTGGGGGCTGCGTCGATTCCAGGCTGTGGACGTTGAGAGAACCGATACTGAGACGATAGGAGATGACGAGTTCGTCATCCAGACGAAGTACCAGGGCACAGTACGTGTCCTTGAGAGCGTAGTCTCCCGAATGGACACGGATGACCTCGAGGGTGAGTGCTGGCAGTTCGTGTCCAGAGAGGTAGATCCTCCAGACACAATCATCGGCAAGGAGATCGTGATAGAGCTGCGATGGCTCCGGGATTTCCGGCCGGGAGCAGTACATCCCGAGCAGACGCAGTTGTCGGACTTCTATGACGCGGACGGTGCTGCCGTCAATGAGTGGCAGCCTGCCCGAGACGAGTTAGAAAGCTGATTCGCGGTCTGTTCGGAGAACCTCGTGGGTGTCTGCGTCGAGGAGGTCACGGACGTTGTCGAGTCCTTCGTCGATGGAGACCGGCTCAGTTCGTTCCCAGTCGTCGTTGATGTACACTGGTGCTTCCGTAAGCGTGTCGAGGCCGGTGAGGGTGAATCGGCAGTTGAGCGGGTACTCGTCGCCGTCAATCGTGACCGTGTCGTATTCTCCAGCGACGTCGTAGCCGTCGCCAGACGGCATGTAGGCGGTGGGTTCGATTCGGTCACCGACGATCCACATCTCGTGGCTGACGGTCACCGCGTTCGCACCTGCGTCTATGAGTTCCTCGACGAGAGTTCGGAACTCGACGGTTGCGTCCCCGCGCGGTGTCGGTTCGCGGTCTTCGCGGACGAACTCTTGGACGGCTTCGATGCCGTCGTCGAGATCGACGGCGTCAACGCCGTCCAGATTGTCTGGGACGGTAACTGGGATTCGGCGATGGGTGTGGATGTCACCAGTGATTCGATCGCCGGCTGAGACCTCCGTCACGAAATGGTTGCCGTCGATTACGACGCCGTGAATCTCTTCGACATACTCAACGAGTTCGTCGGTGAGGGGGGCGACGATGAGATGGAGACAGCCATCTGCGAGAGGCTCCTCAGGGATCACGATGAACTCGGCACCACGAGAGTGGCATTCCCGGAGGAACTCTTCGCCGTTGGTTCCGTTGTATGTCTCTTCGAGAACTCTGCGGATGACGTCTGTCTTTGTTTCGCCTGGTCGCCGGCGGTTGTTCAACGCGCCGGCGAGGTGGGCGTCGAGTTCGATGGTTTCGGTGGGTGTGCTCATGCGGGTTGTCACCCAGGTACACGTAGTGCTGTCATTAATAAATGGGTTAGGGAATTTGGGTCAGAGAATCTCCTCTTCGTCTTGCGGTCTTCGGTGTGATATTCGATTCCTGCCCTATTTTGAATTTTGTGATTGTGGAAACCGGGGGATTGCAGTGGGTTCGAATCCCTTCGATAGGGTAAAACAGAGTGGGGCGAGAGGCGCCAGGCTAGTCTATTGGGATACACACGATGGTGGAATTCCGCGGACAGCGACGGGACAGACGGTCTCAAGTGGGAAGAATTGGCGATAGGCGGCTAATCACGGAGGAATCAGGATTCTTTGACGATGACCTCCGAACGCTCATCCTACGTAGAACGCCTGTACGGTTCTATTTGAATCAGGAGTCGCTGCTCTGTTTGGATTATAACCCTCTGTTTGCTTGCGGTTTCCATCATTCTGTGTAGACGGTGTGAATCGCCGGCTAATTCCTCTTGACCTACACCTATGGAAGGGGTATTCGGCCAGCTAGAGCGGATGGTGACCTCCTGGGCAGAGTTTTAACCGCGAGTTGTGGCTACCTCCGAATAGAATGAGAGGAATCCCTCCAAACGTCGCAAGAGACAGTACGAGTGGATGTCCTCTCGGTCAACGAGGTGACCGAGAATGACCGGGACGTTCCGAGCAGCAACGTATATTGACAAAGGCGGCACCGGGAAAACGACGGTAACAGCGCATCTCGGTGTTGCCTGTGCGCGACAGGGTCATCACGTCCTGTTGGTTGATCTGGCCGGGAAACAAGGCGATTTAGCGAAGCAATTCGGCGTCTGGAACGAGTACCAACAGCGTATCGAAGCGGATGAAGCGTGGCCGAACGTAACGACAGTATTTCAGGACGAATGGGACGCGATTGCGGAGAAGTTAGGCGAGGAGGTTGTTGAGGAGCTCATTATTCGGACAAGCGAGCGCGTAGATATCCTTCCGAGTCATCCCGGTTTGGACGCGTTAGATGCAGAGCTCAACGAGATCGACGACGTGCAAGAGCGCTACGGCCGGTTCGATCGCTTCCTGACCAACTACATCGATCCGCTCCGATATGATATCGTCTTGATCGACCTGCCCGGTGTCTCAACTAACGTCTCATATAACGGTCTGTGGGCCGCTCGGAACGTTGTCGTCCCGGTGAAGCCAGAGAAATTCGACGTGAGCCAGCTACGGCGGTTAGAGTCGGATCTCCAGCGAATGCAATCGACGTTCGACGCCGGAATCGAGGTGACGATGGTCATCCCGAACGGGGTCGATCTTCGGACGCGGCTTGCTGATGAGTATCTCGATGCGCTTCGGGAGGAGTATCCAGAGACGGTGGCTCCGATAGCAGTACCGGACAGTCAGGATGTGAGGAACGCCGCGGCAGCCGGGCAGACGGTGTTCCGGTTGTCCTCGCCGTCAGAAACAGCGGAGAAGGCACGTCGTGCATTCGTTCGGAACGCCCAAGCGCTCGTTGATCGGCTGCAAGAATCGGAGGTGCAACGAGTATGACGGAGGAAGCAGACGACTTGGAGACCCTTCGTGTGAGTACGGAAACCGGTGACCGGCTGGACGAGGTCGAGCAAGACGATGCCTCATCGGGCGAAGAGAATCTCGAAGATAACGAGGAACAGGAGACGCCTGGTGAAACTGCGGCTCCAGATACTGCGTCAGAGACGGAAGACGAGGATGAGAATCCTGGGCTGACCAAAGCCGACGAAGATAATCCCTCTATGGCCGAACAGAACAGTCTGCCTGCCGACAGGGATGTTGACGAGCAACTCGTGACTGCGCTTGACGCCGCTATTGACGATCTCGAAGGGAACGACCGTGCGTTACACATCTGGGACGGGAACCTTGCCGCGGTTGTCACAGTACTCGACTCGAATCCGGAGTTGAGAAAGCAGGTTGTCACGGAGATTGACACCCGAACGGAGGCAGATGTCGATATCACCAGTCAGAGTGAACTTCTGAGTTATCTGCTTCGAGTTGGCTTGGACGAGGTTGCTCCGGAAGCTATGGATGCACTCCGAGAAGCGAGGAAACAACGCGCACTCCGGGAGCTGTAGATTAGTCTCTCGGAAGGTCGAGTAGATAGCCGAGAGGCACCTTGGCAACCTCGTACGACCCGCTCATCTCGAGGCATACGGAACTTATTAGCGGCGATGAAACAGGATAGATACTGAGATCGCAATGGCACGATTATACCGCTACGTTGACTCTAACGAGAAATCCGGCTACTTCATTATCGGCGACGATGGGAATGCTACGTTCCAGTTGACACCGGTTGCGCAAAGACTGTTCGAAGAGCTCGGGTATAATCCGCCAACAAAGACGGAGGGTCAAGGACCACAGGTCCCGCCAAAGCTTCATTGGGCACTCTACGATATTGGATGGATTTTCACTGGAGACGGCGATGCAGGTGCCCCGGCGTCCATAGAAGATATGACTGGAGACGGGGTGGCCGAATCGCTGACAGACGAGATGGTCGCTGAGATTCAGCAGTTCATAGAGGATCGAGGTGGGAATAATGCGGAGGACTTGGCCGAACGGTTAGATCTCAAGAGAAGAGATCGGCTCTGTACACTCGACGAGGCAAAGCAGGAGGCTTTGGAGCATTATGTCTATGGATTCATGGAGGCAGTATTGACCGAAGAGATGGAGATTGAGTCCATAGATGTGACTTATCTTGACCTCGGTGATGATCCGGCACTAAGCTCGCTCAATATCCATGTAGAGCCCGCCAGAGACGATCCGACCTTTCGGCACTCGATTTTTGCCAACGAGGAGTCAGGGATTGGTTCGATTGTGTCGGCGACGGAAGCTCCTCAGAGTTGGGAAGAGCGAGGGAATCTGGATAGACAACGAGGCCATCTCTTCGACGCAGTTGCGACAGCATCTGACGACCCAAATATGGATCTTGACTTCACGGATGACGAGGTCCGGGGTGACGTTACCTACAAAACCTCCTTCGAGGAGAGCATCACCATGCCGGATTGACCTTGTCGAGGTAACCACCAAATTCTGATTTGGACAAACTATGGATCTGGTCCTATGAGTAGAGATTTCCCCGAGAGGAAATCCGAGAGATGATCTGAGCGGAATAGTGAGAGGGGGAGTCGAGCGGGACTGCGATAGGGCAGACGAGAGGAAGAACTGGAGGGGTCGTGAGAGGTATTGCTCTTGGCTTAGTTCACTGGGGAATTGGTCTATAGTCTCACTATAGAACACAATTCTGACACAGGTGATTCGGTGGTAGCTTGTTTCCCATTGCTAAATCAACTGGGGAAACGCTGAATGCCCAATATTCGACGGTCTCAGGGGGTTGCGTGTTTTCCACTAAGAACTAGGGATATGAGGGGGATCGGACCCCCTTGAGGAACATCTAGAAATTAGGCGTTTTACCATTCAATTGACTTGATGTTTTCCCGAGAGTACGAAACGCCGTCTGGCCCGAAGGTTTTGTTCCAGAGTCGGGAAATCGTTGTTGCACGAGCGATCTCCCAGTCTCGATTCGGATCGTTGTATGCAGCCTGCAATTGTTCGTTGAAATTGTCGAGTTGGGGTTCGGAGTTGAGTGATGGCCCAGGGTCGAGGCCGGTTTCCTCAAGCCAGTAGTTGATGATCCAGCGGAGGGTGGTGCGGGAGTCGAACACGAGCCAGGGTTCGAAGCGGTATTTCTGGCTGAGCGTCCAGAGTTTCCGGAACGTGCTGAGATGGAGGTCCATATTATGATGCCCTGTCATGACCTCGGCAATAATCGCGCGAGCACCCGGGAGGTGGGCGCCGAGGTCAACATTGTACCCGCCGGGAAATGAGACGTAGGTGTTGATGTCTGCGTCCTTCGTGAGAGCGAGATGGAGCGCGGTGGTGCCGACGCCGACGCGGTGCGGGAGGAGTTCTAACGAGTCACCGGTCATTGCGGGGAGATCAGGGTGACGATGCAGCATTTTCTTGCCCTTCAGCGTCGGTGCCCAGGAGACCTGGCGGCGGAGGATATGTTTTGTCTGGAGGTGGGCGTCGGTCAGTTCTGAGATATCAAACCATGGGTAGTCGCCAAAGGCGTTCTGGAGTTGCTGTTCGTGTTCCGTGAGGGAGGCGTGAAGCGGGTCAAGAGCGCTGGTGGGGATCGACCCGAGGAATTCGGTTGGTCGCGGGATTTTGTCGAGGATTACGTGCGTCCCGTTCACGAACTCGCCGTTCCACAGACGGACCATCCGGTCAGCGCCTTCCTTGAGATCACCGCTCAGCGTGACACCTGGGCGTTTGTGTGCGGGGAGTTCCCGCGGATCCAGATCCGTGTTTGGCCCATCACTCGGCCGACGTCGGTAAATCCCCTCGTAGTGACTGGGGCTGATCCAGACGGCGGTCGCGGTGTCGCCCATCATGCTGTACATGGGAATCAGCTGATCGAGGTCGTTGCTCCCGACGTTTCCTTTGTCGTACCAGAGGGGGTAGACTCGGGGGTCCGGTTCGACTGGTGTTGGATCGAAATCGACGATCAAGCTGTACGTCGCCTTATCCGCTGGGTGGATGAGACGAAAATCGTGGTCGTCGTAGGGGTTGTCAGAGGGCATGATTGGAGGTGGTTAGTGGTCGCGTTGCCGACTGCCTGCGGGGGACTGTATCGCTGTGTAGACAAGGCGATGGGAAAAGGGTTAGACCCGGTATTCGAGCGTATTTGGGGCTCTATCCGTGTTTGAGAAGATGGAAACCGCGGGAAATAACGGGGATTGCAGGTCCGAGTTCGGAGGGACGGGTGAGCTCGATGCGTAGCTTTTGTTCGCTCCCCTCCTCGGGCGAACTCTGTGCGATTCCGATGCTATCCCTCGATTTCCATAGATACCGTGAAACGACAGAATGCCAGCGTTTATACCGCTGTCAAAACTACAATTTGATACGATAGGGATGTTAGCAATAGACATTGAAACGGTGCCAGCCGACCCCGATGCAAATGATACCAATCCCGACTTCCTCAACAGCCGGGAGTTTAGGCTCCTGGGGGTCGGTCTCGGTGTCCGATCACGCGAAACAGACGGCCGCGAGATCGAGGTGCTCTTCCGCGAAGACATCGACGAGCACTCAGAAGTTCGTCTCCTCAAGCGCATCTGCGACTGGATTCAGCAGTACGACGACATCGACACCATCATCACGTATAACGGGACAAGCTTCGACTTCCGACACCTCCTCGGTCGCGCTGAAATCCTGGCGAAGAAAACCAACGCTGAGCAGCTGCCTGCGACAGTCGCTAAGTCCTTATCGCTGCCGTCACATCGTGACCTCTTCCACGAGTACCAGCGTCGGCATAGCTCGTGGGCCTCGCTCGAAGACGCGCTCGACGAGTACGGACTCGACGTGCCAGATCCGGTCTACTGGGACGGCGAGAAAGTCACGAACTCGCGGATTCCACAGCTCGGCGCCGACTATCTCTGTGGCCGGGCCGGATTGTCCTCCGATGTTCCGGTTGACGCGCTCGAGGAGACGCTCCGAGAGTACACCCGGCGAGACGTCGAGCCCCTGTTCGACCTCGCCGGCGAGATGGAAATCGGGCGACTGCAACGCAGGTGGCAAGAAAAGGCCCTCGCCGGCGCCGAGTGGTAACAGATAGAACATCAATGATCGCTGAACGTCGAGAACCTCGAGGAACAGCGATGGCCAGCCCCGGCGATTCCTCGCCGTGAAATCCAGCTACACGCACTCTCACCACCGGACAATGATTGAACTCATCGATCACGCCGGCGTCGTCATCGTCCACACAGTTGATCGCGCCGGCCGGGAAGCATGGTACACAGCGAAGCGACATCCCGCTCCGCCCAATGGTGGACGGGTTGAGGACATTCTCATCGACGTCGATGGGACGATGTCGAGGTATACGAAAGACTGCCTCCGGGAGCGCGGTATCGGTGTCGTCGGTCCGCGAGCTGCGCGTCCACAGCGATATGCGCCAGAATACCGGCACCAAGCGACAGCTGACGGGTAAGGTGACTGGCGAGGAGAGCACGCGCGCCCCGTGTTCTGGCGGGCAGCGGACCCGGTGTGACCGCAGCGCTGACGGGTCACTCTGAGTGTTGTCCTTACACTCGGCGTGACGCTATCGGTCTGGGCATGTTGTCAGAGCGGAGTTGGTGAGGAGCGGGGCTTACGTTTAAGGCAGACTTGTCGATACAACATTTCGGGATGACACCTACAGTAAAACCCCTCCCTGGCGGTGCTACCGTCCAAGTTGGCCAAGATCCAATCGAGGGAATCGAAACGTACCACTTCTCGAAAATATCCACCGTGAACACGATCCGCGGTGACGTACCGAGCAACGCGCTCGTCTACTGCGGCGACAAATCAAGCAAATGGTACCCACGAGAGGCCGACATCTCTGAAGTCCCCTCTTCCGTCATACAGGCGCTTGAAGAGCGCGGGTACACCGTTATCACCGGCATCGATGCCGGATGGGCAGAGTGGGACGGGCGCCCGGAGTGGTCCGAGACATACGCAGATGTCTCTGACGCTGAACGGGTAACTTTCTGATCCGCAGCATAGACCACGCCGGTACCGTCCTTACACACCGACGATAGCCAGAACCGTGACGCTGGTTAGCGGCGAGGTAGAACCTCGCTCTGTGGCGCGACGAAGAAAGTCTCGATCGACAGAACGACGTGTTCTTGGAGGATACGGGAGACTATCAGACGTGACATCCGGGGCGTCAGCGAGCCCGCTACCCGCCCATACCCATCCACCCAGAGATTCGTTAATCTAGTTCTGGTAGCACAAATCGGAGAGTCACGTTGTTTTCTGTGGCTAATTCGTGGAGACTGTTTGCTATCTGCCCGTCATCACGGCGGAGCAAACCGTAGTTTCCGAAGATGAGACACCAGCGCTCTACTCCGGAGGGAAGCTCACCGAGGCGTTCAATGTCGTCAGCAATATCCTTGTACTTGCTCTCGGAGTTCTCCGGTCTGTGCCGGAGGTAATTGATATTTTTGACGTATTTGAACTCGAGGCCAGCCAAGAGGTCATTCGGGTCGAATTCTTGAGTTCCCCCGTCTAATGTGAGTGTGACCCCGTCATCGAACAGGCCGAGATCCATCCGCTGTCTGTGTGGGAACGGGAATTTCTGGCCGCCGATTTCACAGTGGGCACAGTCAATTTCGGTCACGTCTCGATAGCGCGCAGTGTACTCCCTGTGGTCAGGGATAGAGCCACGCGCTGTCCCATCCTCGATCTCGACTTCGGCGACATCTACTGATCCGAGAGAATCCACCAGCTGAGTTCGGACGTTTTCAGCGAGTGCACGTTCATCACTGAAGTTGGCTGGATTATCTCTGTAAGCCTGTTCCGTACGGTCCAGGGCTGTTTTGAGGGAATCTCTCCAAGAATCAACCATATTTGAGAGGGGGTATTGACCTGTATTGAGGATAATTGGGAGTATCCTGGGGTTCAGTTTGAGTGGTTGGTTACGCACACGTCGAGTCCTTGGACTTCGACTGGGCGGACGTCTGGGGCGTCCACGACTGCTTGACCTTTGTCGAAGGTAACAATCTGGTCTTCGTAGTCAGCTGGGATGCGGATACGCTCGACGACTTCAGGTTGGAGGCCGAGATAGATTCGCGTATTCGTCTGTTTGAGGATTTCGTCGTCGATGTCCTGCGGATTCTGCGTGACCATGTAGAGGCCGAATTTGTCTTTCCGGCCACGCTTCGCTGCTTGGCGGAAGTTCTGGACGAGGTATTGCTCGCGGGGGCGATCTGTGCTGGAGAGGTATTCGTGGGCCTCGTCGACGCAGAGGAGCAGTGGCGTTCCTTTGATTTGAGGATGATCGACGCCGGTGTCGATCTTGTTCTCGACGATGTGGGTCATCAAGGCCAGGAGGACCAACTTCTCGGTTTCACCGCGAAGATGGCCGGTCGGAACGACGGTTACCTGGCCGCGATTGAACATATCGTTGGTGTACTCGTCGAGACTGGTGGTTCCGTGGTCGAAGACACGGTCGTAGATGGGGCCAGTGACGCGGCGTTCGACTGCGGCGAGAATGTTGTCGTTATCGACGATCTGGTCACCGTTCAGATCGAGCCAGGTCTCGAAGTCACTGTACGTCGGTTCGTCATCGCTGTCATCGTCGAATCGACTGAAGTAGGCGTTGAGGACGTTCCGAATCGCGTTGAAGGTCGGGTCTTTCGGTCGTGACGAGAGCAAGAGTTGGGGCCGGTTTTCGACGACGGAGAAGGGAATGCCGAAGGTGCGGATGTCATCGAGTGTTGGCTGGCTATTCGCTGTGACTGGTGCGAAGACTTGGAGGTCGTCGTTCAGACCGCCAACGGCGACGCCCTTATCCTCGAGTTCTCGGGCCTTTTCTGGAGAGAGTTCCGGGTTGTCATCACGCATTTCGACGTATTCGTCCTCGGGGTCGATGACGAACAGATTCAGATAGCGGTGGCGGATGTCATCGTCAATGCCGAACGCTTCCTGCTCCTCGGGCGGGACTTCGATTGGGTATTGTTTCGAGACGGCGCACTGCCGGAGGATATTTTTCGAGAAATGTGTTTTCCCCTTCCCGGTGCTGCCCGCGACAAGTACGTGGCGGAAGATTGCGGGTTCGCCTTCGTCAGCGGTTCCGTCTGTTGAGTTCGGGTTCGATAGAAGGTATGTGAGTGGGTTCTCATCGTTGGGGACGAGATCGCCGCTAACGGCCATATCGCCGATGTAGATACCGTCACTGGGGATGTTGAGACCGATCCGGAGGACTTCCTCGTCTTCGATGAGATGGACGTCCTCGCCGGGCTTCGGAGGGCGATCGACTGTCTGTCTGGTGAGGGCATCTTCGACGCGGTCGTGCTCGACGATAGCGATCGGGTCGAGATGGGAGACGTAGGCGAGGTTTTGTTCGCCGAAGTCGCTGTAGCCGCCGCCATCGACCCAGTCGTTGATTTCGGTGATCGGTCGGTATTCGAGGCGGTCAATCGCGGCGAGGAGGACTTCGTCTTCGTTTGGCTCGGTTGTCGCGTCAGGGTAGGGAATGCAGACGTAGTTGCCGACGCGGAGGCCGTCGCGTTCGTGCTGGTCGATATAGGCGATAATCTGCATTTCGCTCCGCCCGACGAACAACTGTGAGTCTTTGAGCGCGACGTGGCCGAGACTGTCGTCGCCGAGAACAGGATCTGCCATCGCTTCGTCCCCGGGTTCGTCTGCGGTACTGTCTTGATCGCCGTACTTTGCTGCGATGTCGTCTGTTGAATCAGTCATCGTGAATCACTCCTGGTTGTTCAGGTCGTTATAGCCGCGGAGCTGGTTGTAGGTACGAACCGACGTCGCGTGTTGGAGTTCTCGCCGAAGCCGCTGTCGGTTTTCCCGACTGATTGTGGCGGCTTCGTCTGCGGCTTCAATCGCAAAGGGAATACTTCGGGTCGCGGCGATTTCGGCGAGGATTTTCTGTTGGAGTCGCTCGCGGTCTGTTTCGTCTCGGACCATCATGAGCGGAGCTTCGACACGGACGACGGTGTTCTGGAGCGGGATGCGAGCGTAGAAGAACGCCGTCTGGTATTCGGCGGCATCGCCGCGACGGAATTCGATGCCGTCGAGACCTTCCAGGGGGACGAACGCGCTGTCCGCTTGCGCGGGTGTCATCTGACGTTGGACGAGCCACGTCGTGTAGCTGATGACGGCGCCGTCGTCGCCGTACCAGTCGTCGGGATTGTACAGTGCTTCGCTGAAGAACAGGTTATCGTTCCCCCAGCGTAGTGGCGTGTCTACCTCGTCTGGCGCTTTTGCCTCAATCGCGGAGACGACCTGGGTGCTGGTCGGCGATTTGACGACCCCGGCGACGGGGAGGTCGGCTTGGTCCTGGCCTTCGACGACCCGGAGGTAGTTGGTGACGATGTCGTCGATCATGTCCGGCCAGAAGTCCAGCGGTGTCTCTCTGGAGTCCGGGGTTTGCGCGAACATCGTCCAGAGCAGTACCCGACTCGGGTACAGCGGGCCGTCGATGAACAGGGGTCCGTTGATGTCGTCTAGGTGGCGGCGGGCGTGCCGTCCCTCCGCGTACGTTCGTGCTATCCCGGTCACCCAGTCGGCGAGGTCACGCTGGCGGGACGAGATCGTTGGGAACCGGAATACGTCGGCGTCAACGTTGTCGTACTCCGGGCGAAGGTCATTGATGTCGAACTCCTCGTTGTCGAAGTAGACGACGGTTGTCAGGGTGCTTTCCTTGGCGAGGTCAGCGCGATCTGTCTGGCCACCGATCCCGAGTTTGGCGTTGGCAGCCCCGAGGAGGAGGCCGTTGCTGAATTGGAGCGGCTGCGTGGTGCTCGCGTCAACGCCGTAGGTCACCGGCCACGGATCATCCCAATCCTGGACGTCGTCAACGAGCTCGTGGTTGATAGCTGGCTGTTCAAGCGCTTCAATATCGCCTCCGGACCGAGCAACGTATTCGAACAGCTCAGCAGCGGGACGGTCTTCTTCGTCAGCAGCGTCGTCAACACGACCATCGATAGAGCTGAAGACGTCTCGGAGCGCACCGAGTGTATTCGGATCAGTCATCGTCCCCAGCGACGCCTCCTGTTTCAGGCCCGCCATGCGTCGGTGTGACTGCACTCGCATCCTCGGTGGGATCCTTCTCAACGTGGAGCGCGGCGTCGGCGTTCTGGATGAGGCGGTCGTTGTGACTTACGACGAGGATCTGTGGGACGTTCCACTCGGAGATCGCCTGGATGACGGAATGAAGTTCGTCCACGTGGTCGTCATCGAGGAAGCTCGTCGGCTCGTCAAGGATGAACGGCGGGAGGCGGTCACCACCAGAGCTGTCACGTTTCGCCACAAGGCGGTAGACGCCAGCGCGCAGCGCGAGATTGACGACCGTGCTCTCACCCCCGCTCGTGACTTCGGGCTTCATGTGGGCGCCATCGCTGGTCACGAGGCTGATCGTGTAATCTTGGTCTATGTGAACGCCGGCGTAGCTCTGGTTCTGGTACAGGTCGTTGAAGACCTCGTTCGTGTAGGCGTTCAGCAGTTCGACGTTCTCTTTTCGTAGCTGGGTTTTGACGTCCTCATAGCCCGCGATGATGTCGTTGATATCCTCCACGACGGTGTCGCCCCACTCTTTCTGCTCAGTGAGGGTCTCGACGCGCTCCTCCTGCTGTTCAACCGTGTTGAGCGCCGCATTCTTGTCCGCACGTTCCTGGACGAGCGTTTCGTGTTTCTCTTCAGCGGCGTCCTTCTCTTCGACCGCGGTTTCACGATAGCCTTCGTACTCGTCAATCTTCGACTCCAACTCTTCGACATCGATGTCCGCGAGCTCGTCATCTATCTCCTCGATCTCATCTTCGAGGTCGTCGATGTCATCGAGAAGCGTGCGCCGCATTTCGCGGGCGTGTTCGATAGTCTGCTCGTACTGGTCGATGTCTCCCGCGAGATCATCGATTGCCTCGTATTTCTCGCAGGCTTCCTCGACGGGCTCTTTGACGTCCTCAAGTTCATCGAGTCTATTCTCGACATCCTCCAGATCGTCCCCGAGCTCTTCGACGCGGTTCTGCGCGTCTGCTAGTTCTTCTTGGGTCGCTTCGAGTTCCTCTTCGGCCTCTTCAATCGCTGCCTCTTGGTCTTCGAGTTCGCCTTCCAAGCGCTCGATTTCCTCTTGGACATCCTCTAAGTCATCCTCCAGATCCTGAACTGCTTCCTGTTTCGCCAGCGCATCGTTGACATCCTCTCGGAGGTCCGAGAGGGCGCCCCGCTGCTCACTCAACCGCTCGCGGTCCTCGTGTAAGTCCTCGATGTCCGCCTGTGTGTCAGAGAGCGCCTGATCGACGCTTCGTCCGTCGGCTGTGTGGCCACCCTCATGTTCAGCGCCACAAACGGGGCAGACACCATCGTCGCCGAGGTCGCTCAGTTGTTCTTCTTTCGTCTGGAGGCGCCCAATCTTGTTCCCGAGTTCCTCGCGCTCGTCGGCTAACTCGTCACGTGCGTCTGGGATTTCGTCGTCACGAAGCGTTTCCAACGCGGCATCCTCCGGGACAGGGAGGTCCGCGGCTCGCGCTCGAACCTCCTCAACTGCGGCTTCAGCTTCGGACTCGGCCTCTGCAAGCTCCGCCTCCAACCGTTCTTCTTCCTCGCGCTCTGCGTCCAGATCCTCTTCGAGTCGTGCGTATTCGCGCTCAGCCTCTTCCAAGTCGTCCTCGAGTTCGTCTCTCTCACCCTCCAGTCGTTCGACTTCCTGCTTCGCATTCCGGAAGTCGGCATTGACACCTGCTTTTTCTTCCTGCTCGTCGCTCAGCTCGGCTTCGATGTCTTCGAGCGCCGCTTCGGCGTCCTCACCCGAGGACAAGTCGTACGCATCAACAGCGTCATCGAGTTCTGAGATCCGCTCGCGCGCCCCCGACTGCTTCCGTTCGGCCGCCTCTTTGTTCTCTTTCGCTTCATCCAAGTCCTCACCGTGGGACTCGTATTCCTCGCGTTTCTCTTCCAACTCGTCTGCCAGTTCCTCGCGGTCGTTTTTCAGGTCGCCAACCGTCTCGAGCTGCTTGCGCCAGTCCTCTAACTGCTCATCGATATCCTCAATGTCGTCTTCGTACTCCTCGATCTCGGCTGCCTTCTCGTCGATTTTCCCGTTTAGTTCAGTAATCTCCGCTTGGAGGGTGTCTTTGTCGGGGAGGTCGTCGAGCTGGTCACGCGCCTCGGCAAGGCGGTTCTCCGCCTCGTTACGCTTGCTCTTCGCTTCCCTGCGCGCCTTGACTGCGCGGTCGATCAAGTCATCGACGCGACTCAGACCGAGGAGACCGTCGAGGATTTCTTTCCGGGTGTCTTCGTCAGCGTGAACGAGCCGCGCGATGTCCCCCTGCTGGACGTAGACGCTGCTGACGAATGATGAGGCATTCATTCCGAGAAGATCCTGGCTAATTGTGTTTTCGACCTTCCGTACGCCAGATACTGGTTCGGTTAGTGCTTCCGACTGGAGTTCACAGGAGTCTGTGCTGCCATCGGCATCGATGACCCACTCGACGGTGTAGTCCTGCCCACCGGCTTCGAACGTTAGCTCGATGCGGCCTTGATCTTCGTCGTGGCGGACGAAGTCAGCGAGATTGAAGTCCGCCCCAATCTCGTGCTTGCCGCTCTGGGGGAAGAGCCCGCCGAACACGCTCCGGAAAATCGTCGATTTCCCGGCACCGTTCTTCCCGAAAATGAGCGTCTCGCCGTCCTCAAAATCGATCGTTTCGTGCGTGTAGCTCTGGATGTTCTCGATGGTGAGTTCGCGCAGGAGCATTACGCATCACCCTCCGTTTGCTGGTCATCCACGATGTCGTCGAACATCGCTTCGCGCTCTTCCTCGAGGATCTCACCGACATCGTTCCGAACATGCGAGTCCTTGGTCGCGTCCGTCGCTCGAACGACTTCTTCGATGCGTGAACTCGTTGGTTGGAGGTCTAACTCGCTGACCGTCTCGTCGATAAGTGACTGGATATCTGCGACGTCCGTTTCCCCACCTTCGAAGTCGATATCGACGCTCGCGCGGCGCTTGTCTTGGACGTGGACGACACCTGCACCCCGGGAGTCAACCAACTCGTAGACGTCGCGCTGAGATACCGTCGTATCGTCCCCGTGTAGTTTGACGACGACAAGCTGCTCATCGAGAGTCTCGTCAGGACCGAGCGCTTCGTCAAGTCGCTGATCGACGAGGCTGACGCCGTCATCCTCCCCGAACTGCACCGGAACGGTGAGGAAGTCACGTGGCGCTTCGCCCGCCGGCGTATCGAGTGTGCGTCGACGAACTTCGAGGTCACCGGATTCGACCTCGAGCATCAGGACACCCCGTGGCGCTGATTCCTTTGTGGAACAGCGCTCGGTCGAACCGGGATAGAACGCTTGGACGCTGTCTACCGTTTCCTCTGTGTAGCCGTGATAGTCCCCGAGCGCGATCGCGGTCGGTGTGATATTCAGCCGATCGATGACCTCCTGGAGTTCGTAGTTCGCCTGCTGCGGCGGAACGAGTTCCTCGAAGAGGTGGTGCATACCGACGATGGTCACGTCGGCCGAGGCAGGTGCCTCGTCCAACTCGAACTCGTAGGTATTCCACGACGGCGCTCGGATGGCGTCGATACCGTAGAGGGCGACGTCGTCGTTAACAAGGACTGGCGTCTCGTCGAGATGATGAACGAGATCGAAGCGGTCGATGAGGTCGAGCCACTGTTCGTCGAGTTTGCGTTCGTGGTTCCCGACGATGCCGTAGAAGGGGATCCCGGCGTCGCTCAGTTTGGCGAGTGTGTCGAGGCACCGATTCACGTCCGGGACACCGGGCTGTGGGTCGTCGAATAAGTCACCGGTGTGGATGACGGCGTCTACTTGTTCGTCGATGGCGAGGTCGATTGCTGCGTCGAAGGCGTCAGCGAAATCCTCTCGCCGGGTGTCGTCTCCGTATTGGCGATTCCCCAGGTGCGTGTCGCTTACGTGGAGTATCCGAGTCATGTTGCTTGATTATGAGCTTGTTGTTGTCATTTTATAATGCTGGGCCAACCGGGGTGAAAGTGATCCTGATCATTGGTCACCCTCCGACGCGGCTGGTAAGGCGACTCCAAAATCCAGCGGACGTCTTCGCTGTGACCTCGAGCCATTCCTCAAACCGATCCGGATTACCGATCACGATTGAACGGCCGCGTCGTGACGCGCGAATATCGTTCGGGAGATTCCGGAGGTACGAGTGGACTTGGTATTTCATCTCCTCGGTGAACGTCGCTACGAGGTCATCTTCTTCCTCAGTGAGTGCGAAGCAGTCCGTTTCGTAGGCTCGTTCCCAGCGCTCTTTCCCGATGTCGTAGACGCGTTCCGCTTTCGAATGTGGGAAGTACTCCGGCAGTGGTCGGTCAGCCTGGGCGTAGAGGTCTTTGAAGACTTCGCGCGTTTCGTGAAGGACATCGTCGGGCAACGAGTCGTCAGGTTCTCGCCGGAGGTATTCGTTGGCGAACCAGGCGAACAACGGGTTGTCTTCTTCGATTATCGTGTTCGCTTCAGATGCGCCGGCTCGCCCCTCGGTGAACAGGACATCGAAGTGGAGGATTTTCGCCCGGTTTCGGAACCAGCTGGCGGGCTTGTTGTCGTTACTGACGAAGACGAATGCGGGATACGTGCGACTGCCATCCCACTCTGACCAGTAGTTCCGAAGGGTTTCATCGAGGTTGCTCATCTGACTCCCGGTGATATCGTCGATGACAGCGGGGAACGAAGTCCCATAGGAGCGCATTGCGCGGAGCTCCGGTTTGCCCACGGTATCCGCGTCGATCGTTCCGGTAGCGAAATTGTATGAGAGCAGGCTGACGGCAAACTCACAGAACGTGCCTTTCCCGCTGTTTGATTCGCCGTAGATGTAGAGGTACGGGAGGTTCTTGTCGAGATTGAGGCCGTGCTGGCGGTAGAACGCGGCGCGGCGGTTGATGAACGGTGCCCAGAAGAAGTACAGGAGAGCTTCGTACATGTGAGCTTTGACGGCGGTGCTGTCGTCGTAATCGCCGTACTCGTCTACCGTTTGGAAGTAGCGTTCGATGCCAGCCAATGCCTCGTTGACTTCCGCAGGGCTCTCCGGCTTGGCCGTGAGTTCTATCGGCACATTGTCCGGTGGCTGGAAGCGGACAGCGTCGTTGTCATCGGGGAGCCACAGCTTCGGGAGCTTATGCTGTTCCTGCATATACCGGCCGTACTGCGGCGTCGTAACCGACAGGTTATCCCCGGAGAAGTTGGCGTCGTATTCTGAAAGGCCGGATTCGAGACTGTTGACGGTTTTCGTGTCGAAGCCCTGGACGGAGAGGTTGATTTTCGTTAGTTCCCGGCGCTCTTTTTCACCAAGATCGGTCAGTGCCTCGTCGTCTACGTCGTCTTCTCCGACTTTCAGGTTGACTTCGTCGGCGACAGTATCCAGTTTATCGTTGAGTTGCCCGTGGATTTCGCCGAGTTCGTCACCAGTTGTGACGCGTCCTTCGACGTAGAGATTAATTGTCTCTTCACGGTCGTCGGCATCTTCGAGTTTCTCCGTCAGATCATCAAGAAAGAGTTCGCCGTAGTCATCAATATGGGAGTCGTAGATGTCCAGGACGCTTTTGTGAATCGGTGAGCCCTGTGGGACCTCGAAGACGACAGCGCAGTTCGTTTGGTTCCCCCAGCCGTTCTTAGTTAGATTGGCTGAGCCGATAATGATGCGAACCGTTTCATCGTCGGGTTCGATGAGGTAGATCTTCGAGTGGACGTCCCAGTTCGGGCAAGTGTAGATCTTGAGGTCCCCCTCTCGTTTGAGACGTTCAAGCCGGTCGGCGGTGTCCGGTTTGCCGACGAGACGCTCGCGGTAGTCGCCGATGTCACCGACGACGACTTCCATCATGTCAAGGCCGTGCTCGTCGAAGAAATCCAAGAGGAGCGACGGCGAGTCACAGAAAGTGACTGCCTTGAGGCGCTGTGCGTCGCTGAACTGTTTCCGGAAGGTTCGCCAGCTTTTGAGCGGTTCTATGCGGATATTTTCGGGCAGGTCGGTGATGGTGTCGTCCGTCATGGCCAATTGATCGATCGTAGCGGGATGGCCTACGTTTCTCTACGGAGGGCGATCAGATCGATTCTCCCATCTTCCCAGATTCGGTTGTCGTGTTGTACCACAGGTTCGTATCCCGACCGAAGTGATGTAAAAATTGCTACAGTAATACCGATAGTATGCAGAGTAACTGTAGTACTATTACAATTGAGATCGTCAAGATATCACATGGAGGTCAAAGAGCGAGTCCACATCGCGCCGCTGGGATTCGAGCGGGATCGGGTCGTCCAACCGGCTGTCGATCTCAAGGCGGATACCGTCTTCTTGCTTGAGCACGATGAGCCGAAAAGTGCGAAACCGAACTACCACGACGATGTGAAAGAAGACCTCCGTGACGCAGGGATAGAGGTGAGACCGCGGACATGCGATATCTTCGACTTATATTCGACGCTCGGCACGGTTGCGACGATAACTGCTGAGAACCAGGGTGACGACGTCTACGTCAACGTCTCCAGCGGAAGCAAGATTTCGGCAATCGGCGCGATGATCGCCTGCATGGCAACAGATGCAAGCCCGTACTACGTCCACCCAGAGGATTACGCCAGTGACGATCTGCATGAACCGGTGAGTTACGGTGTTGAAGCCGTCTCAGAACTCCCAACATACCCAATTGAACCGCCGAGATCGGAACAAGTCGCTGTTTTAGCGTATCTTGACGAGCAGGGTGAAGCGACTAAGAAGCAACTCATCGAATTTGGTGATGAACAGAAGTTGCCGTTCCTCACGGATCGAAGTACGAGCGGACCTCAAGCGAAGTACCGACTCTTAGAGACACATATTATTGACCCTCTCGAAGAAGACGGGTATATTCAGGTTCGGCAGGTGGGCCGGCAGAAACGTGTCTCGCTCACAGCTGCGGGAGAAAATGCGCTGAGGGCGTTCGAATATCTCCTCTCGTGAGTTCAGGACGAGTCCTCGTCAAGTTCTTCTTTCGCCTCTTCGAGAACAGTCGAGATCCGTTCCGATAACTCGTCTTCCCAGTCAGTGCCAAGACTTTGATCGTAGAGACCGACGAGGCGGTAAAAGCCGAGGTACATTAGTTCTTTTTCAGTGTCATCCAGAAAATCGTCCTGACTCTCGGAAAACAGTACTTTCAGCAAATTCAGCTCATCTATTGCACCAACCATACCGAAATCCACGAGCGCGGCTGCGATATCCCGTTCCAAATAAATATGACCGGGATGGCTTTCATCAAGTCCCTCTTCCAGTGCGTCGTCTAGGTACTCGACTGTCCTCCCACTGAGGAATCCCGTTCGTTGAGCAGACGTCCCTGGGGGAACTCCGTCCTGCTCAGCTTCATCAGTGAGCGGGTTGCCGCACTGGCCACAGTAATAGTGGGTCTTTCCAACTTCGTTGCCGCAATTCGTGCAATACGGCATATACTGGTATACGGGGGCTTAGAAAATGATAGTAATCTCTTTGGGGATGGCCTGTGGCGTCAAACAATATGTCAGACGATCTTCTTAACGTCCATGAAGAGGTCAAGAAGACCTTTCGAGATCGGATCGAAGATAACGATGATCTCTCAGACTCAATCACGAGTTCTATCATAGAATTGAGTGACGAGGAGATGACGGACTCCGAAAAAATTCAGAGTGTAGTTCAGGAGGCGTTGAATGATGAGAATTCATAAACTGCATATCCGGAATTTTCGGGGGATCCGTGACTTTCAGACAGAGCTACGGAGGAACGGGGCCCTATTTTACGGACCGAATGGTGCAGGGAAGAGTAGTGTTCTACAATCAATTGAGTTTCTCCTAACTGGGGGTGTCCGCGATTTAGAGGGATCCGGTACAGGCCGGCAGGATCCAGAGAAGCACATTCGTCATAGAGGAGTTGATCCAGAAGAGAGCTGGGTGGAGGCTACGTTTCTGGACGGTGATGAGGAGATAACAATCAAGCGGACAGTCGAAGACTCTGACCAGCTCGAATTCGTTTCTGATCACCATGAGCTCCCGCCGAAGTTGGAAACCCAGCGGACTGCGATGCGGTTGTCTCAAAACCGGTTATCCCGCGATGAGGTTCTTGAGTTCGTGACAACCTCCCCGGGTTCGCGTGGGGAAGCTCTCAATGAGATTCTCCGAGTACAGAACACGGAGGACAAGCGGAAGGCCTTCGCAAAGGCTGTTGGAGATCAAAAAGACAAGGTAGAGTCGCTAAGATCCGATTTGACGAAGCAGCGGGATGATTTCTATGACGCCCTTGAGGACTCAGTACCCGAAGCAACCGACGAGCACGTGACAGTTGATGCTGACTCTGATGCTTTAGACGTTATCAATACTCTGCGTGAGGAATATGAGGTTAATCAGCTCTCCGATCTAGATGAAAAGGAGTTCACAGCGGACATTACAGAGCCTGCGACTTACGCGAAATCTCATCCCCTAGACCGCCCTGATCTCAGACAAGAATTTGAATTGATTGAGGAATGGTTCGTTTGGGAAGGTGAGGAGGCCCTGGAGAGCCATCGTAAGTTACGGGACCGTATTGAAGAATTCGAGCAGGACGAAAACCTTCGTCAAGATGTCCGCGCACAGAATCTCCTTACCCAAGGCCAGGAGCTTCTACCAGAATTTGAGCCGGATTGTCCACTATGCCTACATACGTGGGACGAAGCCGCTAATCTCAGGGAGAGGATCCAGGAACGGCGTGACCGGGCCAGTCACGCAGAGGAACTTCGAGAAGAAATAGAGGATCTGAAAGAGGAACAGCTCAGCCTAATCAAAGACGTGCTGAGTGCAGTTGAGACGTTGGCTAGGGTATTACACGATGAAGATCCCAAGGTGTATGATCAGTCAATTGAACGTTGGAAGACGGAATTGGAAACTGTTGAGAGAGAATTCAGTGATTATCGCAAACAGTTGGAAACGGGTGATATTCTGGAAATACCGTATTCTTCGCTTTCGGGTGGGGAGTTAGTTGATAAGCTGTTACCTGATGGCTTCGAACAAACTGTTGATGATATGAGGGATCAATGGGTGCATGAACAAGAAAGAAGCGAGAGAATGAGTTCGTACCGTGTTCTTGCAGTCGCTCAAGACCGTTTCTCTCGCTATTCGGAGATTGAGTCTGACGTTGAAACAGCTGAGAGTGTTCTATCTACTCTAGAAACGATTGATAGTGAGTTTGGAACCGCTAGGCAGCGTCATTATGACCGGAATCTAGAGGATATTCAGGACCGTTTTGAAGAGATCTATAGCGAGCTCCATACAGATGAAGAAGTAGAGGACTTCTCTGCAAAACTCGAGTCAACGAAGCAGGGTGTGAAGTTCAGAACCTCGTTCCGTGACGAGGATGCTCACCGTCCTCATCTTGTCTACAGCGAGGGCCATCAGGATAGTATGGGGTTGGCTCTCTTCTTAGCGATGTGTGAGGTTGTAGGCGGTGACGCGATTGAATTTCTGTTACTTGATGACGTGGTCACGTCAATTGATGCAGCACATCGTTCGGCCATCGCTAACCTTCTCGGGAACGAAATTGGAGAAGACTTCCAACTGATCATGACGAGCCACGATAAGGTCTGGGCTCGTCGATTACGGACGACCAAATACATCCAGAATACGATTCATTTCGCTGATTGCACGTTCGATGCTGGAGTCCATCATAGCGAGGACATTGCAAACCCCTGGGGAATGATTGATCACTACTTAGAGAAAGATGATATCACGGCGGCTGCCGCCTGGGGACGAAAAACTGCTGAGTGGTTTTGTAGTAAGGGGTGTGAACGGTTCGACGCAGAACTTCCCTATGGTGATCGAGAGGGTTTGGGGTTACAGGACTATTTCGATGGGGTTGTCGATGAGTTAGAAGATTTGCTTGATCGCGGAGACGTAGATGATGAGACCAAATTTGAGGAATCGGAGCTCCAGGACAAGAAGGAGATGGTCAGCGATCTACGGAGATTGAAGGATGAACACATCTGGGGCCTTAACGAGAATATCCACTACAATGAAGAGTTCGACGCGAGCTACTCTCCGGACGATCTTCGAGAAGATATAGAGGTCTTCAAAGAACTCTATCGTCTCATCCATTGTCCAGACTGCAATACATGGCGAAAAGACGGACGAGAAGGGGTCTATTGCCAGTGTGGCACAATCTGGAAAACATAGTTAAAATGTGAGACGGCTGATTGGCTCATACGCTCGAGAATAATTCGCGGTGCTGGTTTAGTATTGGTCCTCCCATTGAATCCTATCGAAATAGTCTCTGTCAACAGAGGAGAACTCCGCCTCGACTTGATTGACTTGGGCCCTAACATCGACAAGGTAGCTGACACGCTCGGGGACTGGAAATGCATCTACCGGCTTATCAAGAGTGTCAGCAACACGGATGTCGCCGTGGTATCCTTCAAAAAATTGGCGTAGAAACGGAACGAAACCATTGCTGTAGTATCGAGTGTATTTTCCTCCTGCTCCCTGGTCACAGTACACTGGAAGGGCCGGAACAACCCCAATTTCGTCTGAAGAATACGTGAAAATATAGGATTCTTGTGTTCGAGATAACATCTTATAGCACTGATGACGAAGAAGAGGGTCGGATTTTCCAAACCGCTTAGATTGAATTAAAATCCCTGTTGTGAGCCGAAATTCCTCTGTGATGAGTTGGTACCGTAGACCTATGTCTACGCCGCTCTCAGGTTCGTTAGTGCCTTCGAATGCTTCGACATCGATGTGCACTTCGTCAGTACCAGACTTAAAAGTGTCATCAAGCTCTGTGGACAGAACTCCGGATAGATGTCCAGAGACACGGTCCTCTGAATGGTTCGTTCCTTTGTCATAGGCGTCTGTTACCTTCTTTTCGACCTTCTCCAATTTGGGCTGGAGTTGCTCGGAAATGCCGAATGCCTTTAGCATAAATTCTACTTCCAAGTGACTCAGCCACACTATTTCAAGTTACACTCGTCCACCGGTAGCAATATTATCCTCATATTATATATGAATAGTTTCAAAATCTATACGATCCCTCATACCGGGTCACCTTCTCATCGGAATATATCGTTTCTTTGAAAAGATGGGCGAGAACAGTTTCGAGTTCCTCTCTTATCCCTGTGACAACCAGGGAACGCTATTAATCAAAATTTGGAAGGTATTCGCGCCGCTGGTTCATTTTCTGTCGGGATGATCGAGCATCGTAGTGCTCATCAAGTGTTTCTTTGCTTACATTCATTCTATCTGACACGACAGTATCAGGTACATCTTCGCTTAGAAAGTGCGTGATCGCGCCACGCCGAAGTGCGTGTGGTGACCGTGATGAAGGACACTTACTTGCCTCGTATCGCCGGTCACGCGCGTCGCACTCTTCCGGATCGCGGTCATGTGGACATTCCTTCCCGGTTACACACGGACGAGTTATCTGGTACGTGTAGTACCGAAACGTGTTCGTCGTCATCCGGCCGTAACCAGTCGCTAGCAGCGGTTTCCGGCCGTGCTCATCGGTCACTTCTGGGCGGTGCTCGTCGATATAGTCGCGTAGCATCCCCACCAGCTGCGACGAGAGCGCGATATCGCGTTCGCCGTGTGCTCCGTTCTTCAGCGGCGTTCCTGTCTCGGGACGATGCCGAATTTCGATGTACGAGTTTCGGAGATGTACGTCGTCAAGATCGATTGCCAGCAGTGACCCGGTACGCGTCCCCGATTCCCATAGCAACCGCGCAATCACGTGCTCGCGGGTCGCATACTCGTACTTGTCGAGGTACGCGAGGATGTCTGCGGCACGCTCCGAGGGAAGAATGTCGCCGCTCTGCTTCTCGTCATCGTCTAACGTGGGACTCGTCACTGAGTCGGCGACTCCGTCTCGGACGGCGTCGATGTCCTCGCAGAATCGGAGGAACACGCGCAGCGTGTCCATCTGGCTCTTCAGGGTGGGCGCGCTCACCTCGGCTTTCCGGTAGAGTTTGAATCGGTGCGTGTCCCGACCGGTGATCTCGTTCAGGTTTTCGATGCCGCGTTCGTCGCACCATTCGACGAATCGCTGAAGTCGGTAGCCGTGCGACTGGAGCGTAGCTTCTGAGATTTCGTCGCGTCGGTCTTGCTTGTACATCGAGACGCCGTCTTCTGGAGTCAGTGGTTCGAGGTCGTCGGAGTCGTTGGGTTCCATGGTTTGCTCAGCCTCGCGCTCCGATTCACGGGGGATCCGTACGGCCACGGTGGATGGCGTCACCAGGGTGGCCCGGGGGCTCGGAAGCCCGGAACGGCGCGACCGAAGGGAGCGCCGCACGCCCGGACCGAGGCAACCGCCTCACGGTTAGCGCCGGTGTTCCGTGGAAGCCCGCCCGGCACGCCGATAGGCGCGCCCGGCAGGACCCGCGAAATCGGAGTTGGAACGTGGACTGAAGCGCCGGCCCATTCCTGCCCGCGTTTCACAAGTCTGCGAGCGTAGCGAGCAGTCCGAAACACGAGTCTGAGTGAGGACCGTGTCTTATGTTATCCCGGGTGAACCAACGCATATGGTCACAGTTAGTCGATCAATCCACATCGATGCCCCCGTCGAGGACGTATTCGCGTATCTGGATGACCCTCGAAACCACGCGGAGGTGACACCGAGCCTGGCGGAAGTCCGCAACGTCGAGGCGCTCGGCAACGGCGGCAAGCGGGTCGAACACACCTACAAGATGGCGGGTGTGGAACTCGATGGCGAACTCGTCGAACGGACTCACGAGGAAAACGAACGGATGGTCTTCGAGATGCGCGGCGGTCTCGAAGGTGAGATCGAGATCGAAACTGTCGAAGACGACGGCGGGACAGAGCTGCGCTACAGCGCCGAATACGAACTCCCGGGCAGAGTCCTCTCGACGGTAGCGACACCGTTCGTCCGGCGGTACAACGAACGAGAACTCCGGACGACCCTCGAAAACACTAGGACTCGGATCGAAGCCGGCGAGTGAGCGCTCGGAGGAGGCGACGAAACGACTTGGAGCGGACAACGGGGGTTGCAGCAGGGTCGTCGTGCTCGATGTCCCGAAGCCGTCGTCGCCTCGGCTACAGCCGGAACGTCTCGTCGCCGTCGAGCACGTGCACCTCGGCGAGGCTGCCGGTCGCCTTGACTTCACGGACGAACTCGTCAGTATCGATCTCGATGGGCGGGAACGAGTCGTAGTGCATCGGGAAAGCGTGATCGACGTCCAGCCAGTCGACGGCGATGGCGGCCTGCATCGGCCCCATCGTGAAGTGGTCACCGACGGGCACAGCAGCGGCGTCGGGTTCGAGATACGGCGCGATCACCTCGCGCATCTCGGTCATCAGGCCCGTGTCGCCGGCGTGGTAGAACGTCGTCGAGTCGGCGTCGCTCACCTGCGTCGGCTTCGTATCCGAGACGACGAAGCCGGCAGGCATCCCGCCGGTTGCGCCGTAATCAGTGTCCATGCCGTTGGTGTGGTCCGCGCGGTGCATCGTCACGAACGCGTCGCCCAACTCGATGGTGCCGCCGAGGTTGAACCCGATCGTCTCCGCGACGCCGTAGTTGTCCTCGACGTAGCCCGCGACCTCGGGCGTCGCCGCGACCGGCGTCGCCTGGAAGTGATCCACGTCGCCGATGTGGTCGGCGTGGCCGTGCGTGAGCAGGACGTAATCCGGGTCGAGCGTCGTCGGATCGACGTCTGTCTTCGGGTTTCCGAAGAACGGATCGATCAGCAGATCCGTTGAGCCGACCGATACGTACCACGTCGAATGGCCGTGCCAGGTGAGTTCCATAGTTCAGTTACGTCTACACGACCCGAACACTTAGAATCACCTCTCTTTTAGGTGAGTGCGCCCCCTCGATCCACTCGATGGACCCCTTTCCGACGTGCGTCGATATGGCCGAGGACCCGACGACAGGAACAGGTCACCACTGGCTCCTCGAGTACGTCGAAGGGGAGCCGCTCAGATTCACGCTCCAGACGGACGGACAGCTGCAATTCGGCGGCGCACAGCGATACGAGGACGGCTCGGAACCCCCGGCTATCGGGCCCGCAATCGAGACGGTTCGGTCGGCGTTTCGACGGGACGCCTTCCGCGAGGCGGTCGCGGAGCCGGCGTCGGTCACCTTCTACGGAGTCGCGACGTGCCAGCATCGCATCGATTACGACTGGGATCGGCTACCTTCGTTTCTGGGCTACGACGTTCGCGTCCCCGCCCGGGGCGGGCTACTCGCGCCCGAGAACGCCAACGCGAGCTTCGACCGACTCGGCCTGACGCCGGCACCGCCCCTCGATCGGGAACGCAGAGCCGACGCGATCGACTCCGGTCGCGAGACGTTTCCTGACAGCGACTGGGCCGACCGGGCGGTCGCCGGGATCGTCTACGCCGACAAGCACGGCTGGCGCGGTCGACTGCTCGATCCCGATCGGCCGTCGAAACCAACGGCGTCGTTCGAATCGCCCGAGTCGACGGCCGAAGCGCTCGTTACCGACGAACTCGCGACCACGGCCGGCGTCGAGGTGGCCCTGCGCCGGATCGCCCGCCGCCACCGTGCTACGCTGGCTGCTGCCGGTGTCGACCCCGCCTCGCCGGCGTTTCGACGCGCGGTCGCCGAGGTCCTGCAACGACGCGGTGACAGACGCACGTCTGACTGACCTTTAGGGAGTGTGGGACACACGCCCAAGCAATGGCACGGCTCACTATCGAGATGCCGACCGAACTCGCCGTTCGGGGGCGATCACGGCCGGTAGAACGGGACACTCCGTGTTCGAGCGTCGGTGCGGACGAACAGCCGGTTTCACCGGACGTTCGGCAGTTTCTGTCGTGGTTCGCCTGCTGGTCGCCAATCAATCGCTGAGTCGCTCGGCGATCCGCTGGGCGCCAAGCGTCGCGGCGAGCGCCGGTTCCTCGGGCGCGACCGCCTCGATATCGCGGTTGAGTTCGTCGCTGGCCCGCTCGGCAAATTCGTCGACAATGCCCGGGATACAGGCCATCCCGCCCGTGAGCACGACCGGTTTCTCGAGCGCGAGGTTGTACACCTTCATATGTTCGTTGGCCAACTCGGGCAGGAAGGTGTTGGCGAACTCGTCGACCACGTCGTCGACGTACTCGTCGACGGCGTCCATGACGCTGCGCTCGATGGTGAACTCGTGGGACCCGCCGCCGGGCTGCTGGATGATGTCGGTAAAGGGCTCGTAGTCCTCGAAGTCCGCGTGCTCTTCTTTGTACTCGCGGGCGGTCTGGACGTCGATGTTGACCCGCCCCTGTGTCTCTTCTTCGACGTAGTTGGCGATCACCCGGTCGACTTCGTTGCCGGTGACGGCCCCGGTGGTGAACGGCGCGAGTTGCTCGCCGCGGCGGTAGGCCGATGCCTCCAGGTTCGTCGATCCCAGATTGACCGCCAGCAGGATCTCGTTGATCGCTTCCAAATCGTCCCCGAACGCCGGGATCGTCCCGCACAGCGACTCGGGGTAGCTCTCGACGAGTGCCTCGCCGATCGAACTGTTCTCGATAACCTCGTTGAGGTTCTCCAGTCCGGCCTCGTTGTCGATCGTCGGAATCGCGTAGACGACGGTGCTGTCTTCGGGGATGTCGTTGGCTTCGATGACCTCCTCGAAGAACGTGCTCGTCAGCTCCGCGCGCTCATCGTCCTCGGGCAATCCGGACCGGAGCATGAACTCCACGCGGTCGGGATACTCCCGGGCAGCCTCCTCTCCGTAGAGAACCTGCTCTTCGCCGGTGAGCGCGTCCTCGTAGGTCGCCATGCAGGTGAGCGTGTTCACGATTTCGAGATCCCCGTCACCGTCGGGGTAGGCGATCACGGTCCTGGTACTGCCGAGTTTGACCCCGACCGGAACAGGTCCGTCCGTCGAACTATCGACCGCGTCGTCAGTCTCGTCGTCCTCACTCATACGCCTGCGTGATGGGACCCCCGAAGTATATAACCGCCCGGAAAAAGTAAGCGACCGAACAGTTCGATCAGTGCATCGCGGCCAGTTTCGCGATATAGACGAGGCTCAACAGATGGTCGTCGACGTCCAGCTGCGATCCCTCGCTGGCCCCGGTTTCCTCGATGCCGAGCAGGTAGTCGTTCAAATCCGACTCGACGCCGTCGGTGATCCAGTCGATCGACTCGTAGTAGTTGAGCGCGTCCTGAGCGCCGCGGTACCCGCCGTGCAGCAGCAGGAACTCGAGCCACTCGAACAGCATGAACTCCGCAGCTTGGGTCTCCGGGAGCGTGGCCAGGTACGGCTTGGACGCGTCGTCGCTACCCGCCATCAGCGGCATCAGTTCGCGATAGAGTCGTGCCCGAAACCCCTCGTCGGTCACTGCACCCTCGCCGTCGACCTCGCCCCACTCCAGGTTCGGATCCGAGTCGGGCACCCGCTCCTCGTCCGGGACTGCGCCCGGTTCGCGGTCGCGTGCCATCTTCCGTAGCTCTTCGAGGTCGTAATCCCGGGGGTTGATCGTCATATCTGTTGATCCAATGTTAGCCCTGATACGTGTTAAATCTTCCACACTGTCAGACAATGTTCGTATAGTTGTCCTGTCTACTGAGATACCAAATACGCTCACGGGCGGAGAGCGGTCTGTCCGTGATCGCGAGTCACTAGATCCGTCGCTTGAGCTCGCCGACGAACAGCTTCCCGGCCAGCCGCGCCAGGGTCGGCACGCTCCTGAGGCCGTCGTTTCGCCACCAGAGCTCGTCCTCGCCGGCGATGCTGTACTCGCCGAAATCCGGCACCTCCTCGGCGATCGCCCGCAGCTTCGCTTCCCGCTGTCCCTCGGGTGTCGACTCGTAGATCTCGTCGACGCGGTCGACGACCCACCTCGAGGTATCGAGTCGATCAGTGACCGTCCGGAACGTCCCTTCGTCGAGCAGCCCGTACTCGTACTTCAGTCGGTTCATCCGCTCGGCCGCCTCGTAGGTCGCTTCGACGATGTCGTCCCGGGAGAGTTCGTCCGTCTCGTAGCTCAACATCCGCTTCCAGCTGGGTTCGAGCAGCAGCTGTCGGTGGTCCTCGAGCGTCTCGGCGAGCGGCTCGTACCCGTACGCCTGTGGGTTCTCGAAGGCCGGGCTACCCGGATCCAGAAACGGTGCCAGCGGCGCGACGAAAGGGACAATGCGATCGTCGTCGATCTCGGTCAGCAGGTGCTCGGCGTACTCGACCGCACCGACGGCGTCCGCGTAGCTCTGGTCGGGAAGCCCGATCATGAAGAACACGTCGATGTTCCGACAGCCGTTGTCCAGCGCCGCCCGAAGCGTGTCCTCGATGGCGTCGTTCGAGACGGCGAACTTGCCCATCTTCTCGCGAATCTCGGGCTTGTGTGATTCGGGGCTGAGTTCGAGGCTGTAGCGTTCGACGGCGTCGTCGATCAGTTCGAAGTACTCCGCCGGCGCCGGGCCGAACAACTCGAAGACGAACTCGTTCCCGATGTCCTCCTCGGCCAGCAACGCAAAGAACTCTGTGGCGTAATCCCAGCCGCCCTGCCGGAGATCGTGAACGATGAAAATCGGGCCCTCCGAGAACGCGGTGATCGTCCGAACGTCCTCGATGAGGCGTTCCGGGGACCGGAACGCGGGCCCCGGACGATCGTGGACGTCCGCGTAGGAGTCGGCACCGCCGCAGAACGAACACGCGTGGCGACAGCCCCGTGATGTCAACAACATGGTGATCGGCTTGTCGAGCCATCCCTTGTGCGGCAGCACCTTCCGCAAGCTCCCGTACTTGAGCACGGATTTGATGGTGTAGGTGTACGACGGTACCGAGATATCGTCGAGATCGGCGGGCCGGTACGTCAGTGGGTTCACCGTCGTCTCGCCGCCCGTCCGATAGGTCAGGTTCGGCACGTCCGAGACGTCACCGTCGGTCGTCAGCGCGTCGACGAGTTCTTCCATCGGCCCTTCCGTCGAATCCCCCCGGAGGACGTAATCGACCGACGGGTATTCGACCAGTTCCTCGTGGTAGTACGTCGCACTCAGACCGCCGAAGATGACCGGTGCGTCGGGGTGGTGTTGCTTGACGAGTCGGGCGACTTCGATCGCACCGTGTGCGTGGGGCAGCCAGTGGAGGTCAATCGCGTAGATGCTTGCCGTACAGGCTGCGATCTCCGTCCCCGGATCGTATCCCGGATCGGTCAACATCTCGCGTGCGAGGTTGATGATCCGGGCGTTGTATCCTCCGCGTTCGAGGCGGTCGGCCAGGCTCGTCAGCCCGATCGGGTACATCTCGAAGACCGGTGAAGCGGGGATGACGTCGCTGATCGGGCCGAACACCTCCGGCCGCTCCCGGAAGTCGAAGATGCTCGGCGGGTGGAGAAACGCGACGTCGGGTTCGGAAAACAGGAGACGCCGGGCCGTCCCGGACCCGTATGACCCGTGGTTGCGGCCGGGCCTCAGGAACTCCATGCCCCTACATACTGGCCGAAATACCAAGAAGACACGGGGTCGCCGCCACCGTGTTCGGATATCGGGCCGCGTCCGACACAGCGACGGTTTCTCGACGTTCGGATCTTCAGGATTTCCCCGACATCATCCCGACGGCTCGGGATCTATCTCGATCGCCGACTCGTCGTTCGTGCTTGCCTCCGCCGACGCCCCTTCGAGCAGGAAACCGGCGAGGCCGGCGGCGGCCATCCCGACACCGGCGGCACGCATCGCAGTCGCGAACCAGTCTTTTGGCTCGACGTCCCCGGTGTTCTCGAACCCCGTCAACCACGTACGGGCCGCGAGCCTGAGCGACAGTCGCGGCGCAAGAGCATGCAGGACGCCGCTGAGTGCGAGCGATGCGTAGCCAGCCCTGCGAACCTTTCGATGCATATCCGGAACTACGACTTCCAGCGTAGTTAATCCACCCCACTTGCCTGCGCATGCTAAATCCTCAGAAAGATGTTGAAATGACCGGTTGCGACGATTCACCAGAATTTGAGGTTGTTCTTGACGGCCTCGCGTTTGAGCGCCTGGATGTGCTCGGTCAGCGGGATGTCTTTCGGACAGACCTCCGTGCAGGAGAACTGGGTCTGACACCGCCAGACACCGTGCTCCTGTTCGACGATCTCCATCCGCTCTTGCTTGCGGTCTTGCCCCTCGCGTTCGTCCATCGCGAACCGGTAGGCCTTGTTGATCGCCGCCGGTCCGAGGTACTGGTTGTCGCCCGCGGCGATGTTACACGAGGACATGCACGCGCCACACCAGATACACCGCGTGGACATCTTGATCGTCTCGCGGTTCTCTCTGCTCTGGCGCTGCTCTTCGAGTTCCCCCTCGGGTAGGTCGTCGGGATCGAAGTACGGCTCGACGGCTTCCATCTGGTCGTAGAAGTGCTCCATGTCGACGACCAGGTCCTTGACGACCTCCTGGTGGGGGAGCGGCTCGACCCGGATCGGATCGTCCAGATCGGCGAGCTGGGTCTTACAGCCCAGTCGCTGGGAGCCGTTGATGAACAGCGCGTCAGAGCCACAGATCGCCTGCTGGCAGGAGTGACGGAAGGTCAACGAGGAGTCGTACTGATCCCGGGCGTAGATGAGCGCGTCCAGCACGGTCATCCCCGTATGGAACGGCACTTCGAAGGTGTCGAACCGCGGTTCGTCCTTGCCTTCGATCTCCGGATCGTACCTGAATACCTTCAACTCGACCGTCTCCTCGTCAGCGAGTGATTCCTCGGCGGCCTGCTCGGCGGCCGCCCGATCAGCACGCCGCGCTTCCTTCTCCTCGAGGCGTCGTGTCCGGTGGACGCTCACGTCCGGCTGCGGCGCGGCATCGACGCCCGTCTCACCTGTGTCCGCTTCCGCGTCCGCGTCGGCCTCGACATCCGTTTCCGTGTCAGTGTCCGTGCTCATGTTAGATCACTCCCGCCATCGCGAAGGCGACGCGGAACCCCTGGACGATCAACAGTACGCCCGCAAGGACCAGCACGCCGCCGACAACGCGCTTCTGGGTCCCCTCGAGACCCATATTGACCAGTGCGTTGTACACGCCGTTGACGCCGTGGAACGTCGCCGCCACGAGGAACAGTACCATCAGCGAGAAGTACCCAACCTCGCTCATCCGGGCCTGCGTGCCGGCGAATCTGATCTCGGCGGCGTGGTTGACGAAGTGCAACAGGAAGAAATGGAAGGCCAGCGTCCCGATCAGGAAGACGGCCGTCAGCCGCTGTAGCAGCCAGCGTCGCCCGCTCCGATCGAAGGACGTGTAGTGTTCGGCCATGGTCAGAACGCCCCCGCGAGGAACGTCGGCACGCTTGCGACGGCGATCGCCCCGGTCAGGACCAGCGACGCGTAGAAGCTCTTGTCCTGGGCCTCCAGCCCGATCCCCAGGTCGACCAACAACAGCCGGATTCCGTTGAGGATGTGGAAGACCGCAACGGCGAGCAGCCCGACTTCGAGGATCCGGACGACCAGCAGACTCTCCAGGCCGCTGAGCGTCTGGTTGTAGACTGTCGGATCCGAGGCGGTCGCCGTGCTCAACACGGCGATGTGGGTGAACAGGTAGCCCACGAGCACCCAGCCGGTGAACTTGTGGAAGATCCAGGCCCACATGCCGGCCGAGAACTCCGTCCAGCGGCCGACGTCCTCGACCGTCCCGCGGTTGTATGTCTCACTCATACGCGGTTCCAAGAGTGGCTTCGGTTTAGCTCCTGTGGTGGTCGATACGGATCTCCGATAGTGCTCTGGGCGAGACGGAGTGACGCGTGCGAATGGCATCTCGACCGTATCAACAGGTATAATTGCCGGCCATTGCAAGCCAAAAAGAGACCACCATGGACGCAGACACGCAGCCCGAGGCCGATTTCGACCGCGAGTGGTGGAAGGAAGCGGTCGTCTATCAGATCTATCCGCGGAGTTTCAACGACAGCGACGGCGACGGGGTCGGCGATATCCCCGGAATTATCGAGAAAGTGCCGTATCTCGACGACCTGGGCGTCGACGTGGTCTGGCTCTGTCCGGTCTACGACTCGCCGAACGCCGACAACGGCTACGACATCCGTGATTATCACGCCATCATGGACGAGATGGGGACGATGGACGACTGGGAGGACCTCCTCGAAACCGTCCACGATCACGACATGCGGCTGATCATGGACATGGTGCTCAACCACACCTCCGACGAGCACGAGTGGTTCGTCGAATCCAAAGATCGCGATAGCGAGTATTCCGACTACTACTACTGGCGCGACGGCGAAGACGGCGAACTGCCGAACAACTGGACCTCGATATTCGGCGGTGACGCCTGGAAGTACGACGAGGAGCGCGAGCAGTACTACCTGCACATCTTCGACGAGAAACAGCCCGACCTGAACTGGCGAAACGGGGACGTCCGCGAGGACGTCTTCGAGATGCTCCACTGGTGGCTACAGAAGGGCATCGACGGGTTCCGACTGGACGTGATCAACCTGATCTCCAAGCGGGAGGGGCTGCCGGACGGCGAGGACAACCCCGGCTGGGTCGGCTGGGAACACGTCATCAACGGGCCGCGCGTCCACGAGTACATCTCGGAGATGCACGACGAGGTGTTCGCCGACTATGACATCATGACGGTCGCTGAGATGCCCGGCTGTGGGGTCGAAGACGCCAAACAGTACTGTGGCGAGGACGGCGACGGCCTGAACATGATCGTCCACTTCGAGCACGCGGATATCCCTTACAAACCCGGCGGGAAGTGGGATCTACAGGACGTCGACGTCGATCTCGACGAACTCGACGACCTCGACGACCCGGACACACACTTCAACAACTGGGATCTGAACGAACTCCGGGACGTGCTGACGCGCTGGCAGATCGGCCTCGAGGGCGACGGCTGGAACGCCAACTACCTCGGCAACCACGACCACCCGCGGACGGTCTCGCGGTTCGGTGACAGCGGTTTCTTCCGGGTCGCCTCGGCGAAGCTACTGGCAACCCTGCAGTTCACCCTCCAGGGGACGCCGTTCATCTATCAGGGCGAAGAGATCGGCATGACCAACGTCGAGTGGGAGAGCTTCGACGAACTCAGAGACGTCGAGGCGATCCAGCAGACCGAGGAGCTGATGGAACGCCACGACGCCGACTTCGAGGACGTCAGACACGTCGTCAAACACCGTTCGCGGGACAACGCCCGGACACCAGTCCAGTGGTCCGACGAAGAGAACGCCGGCTTCACCGACGGCGAGCCCTGGATCAAGGTCAACCCCAACCACGAACGGATCAACGTCGAGGCCGCCCGCGAGGACGAGGACTCGATCTGGCAGTACTACCGCGAGCTGGTCGACCTGCGCGAGGACAACGACACGCTCGTCTACGGTGATTTCCACCTCCTCTACGAGGATCATCCCAGTGTCTTCGCGTACCTCCGCACCCTCGGCGACAGCGGTGTGCTCGTCGTACTCAACTGTTTCGCACGGAACGAGACGTTCACCCTCCCACCGAATCTCGACGCGGACGATCCGGAACTGTTGATCGGCAACTACGACGACGCCGGCGACGATCCAACGGAATTCGAGCTTCGACCCTACGAGGCCCGCGTCTACCGAATCAGTTAGCCGACGCGACTCCCCCTACTCCGGACCGCCGGCGGGTTCGGCGTCGGCGTCCCACTCCCGTTCGACAGGCGTCTCGCTGGCGTCGATCGCCTCGAGTAACCAGTCTGTTGCCGCTTGCAGTGTTGCTTCGTCGGCCCCGGTCAACTTGAGACGGTTGTGTCTGGCCTCCCGATCGGGATAACAGCCCACGCGGACGCCGAATCGCTCGCGGACGGTGCGCAACTCGGGGACGATGTTCGCCTCCGGCTCGACGGTGTACAGCAATCGCGAGTCGAGATCGCCGTCGAACGCTTCGGCGATCGTCTCGAACATCGCCTTCATCTCGCCTGGAATCCCCGGCAGGACGTAGACGTTCTCGATCCGACAGCCGGGGGCCAGCCCCTCGGGATTGACGAGCGGCTCGGCTCCGCTCGGGATCGACGCTTCGGTCTCGATGTCGAGATCCAGATCGGGGACGGCTTCGCCCATCTCCGAGAGGCGCTGTTCGATGCGTACCCGTGCCTGATCGCTGACGACGAGTTCGCGCCCGAACGCGTCGGCGACGGCCTCGATCGTCACGTCGTCCGGCGTGCCACCGATCCCGCCGGTGACGATCACGGCGTCGAAGGCGTCGCTGTGGCGGGCCACCCGATCGGCGATCGTCTCGCGGTCGTCCGCCAGTGCGAGGATCTCCCGGACGTCGACCCCGCGGTCGGTCAACTCGCGAGCGAGCCACGTGCCGTTGGTGTTCGTCGTCTCTCCGGAGAGGAGCTCGTCGCCGATCGTCAGCAGTGAGACCTCCATCACCTGTCGTGAGGACTCGACGCCCCTCAGGGTTTCGCCCCGGCACAAGGCTCTTACTCCGAGACCGCCTATCCACGGATTCGATGGCAAGCGCAGCCTACGACGCCTGGTTGTTCGATCTCGACGGGACGCTGATAGACGTCGATCCCGCCCATCCGCGTCGCGTGTTCGACGAGATCGGCGACCGACTCAGTCGCGAGTTCACCGACGAGGAAGTGACGACGCTCTGGCACGGACTCGGCGGTTCGCGGAACGCGCAACTGCGCCGGTGGGGTGTCGATCCCGAACCGTTCTGGGACGCCTTCCACGAGATCGAAGATCCGATCCGTCGGGCCGAGGCGACGTATCTCTACGACGACGCCGAGCGGCTGGTCGCCGATCTCGACGGCCCGATCGGTGTCGTCACCCACAGCCAGCCACATCTGACCGAGGCCGCGCTCGATCATCTCGACATCGCCGAGTGGTTCGACACCGTCGTCTGCTGTGGGGACGATATCGGCTGGAAACCGGATCCCGGCCCCGTCTATCGTGCCCTGTCCGATCTCGGTGTCGCTGCCGAACGGAGTGCGATCTTCGTCGGCGACAGTCCCTCGGACGTGGGCGCGGCCTGGAACGCCGGTCTGACGGCCGCACACGTCGAACGGTTCGATCCACGCGAGCGTGGCCACTGCGTCCTGGCGGATCACCGCGTCGACCGTCTCGACGGACTGCAGGACCTGGCCGGGCAGGCCCGGGCGGCCGACGGCGGACGGACAGATCGGCAGTGACTCGCTGGGCGGATCGGTAGTGACCCGGGTCGTCCACGACAGCTAGCTATCGGATCGCTCGCACCCCCAGCGGCCCGAATACGTCGCTATTTTCGAGTGCATCAGCGAGCTGTTGGCCACCAGTCTTGTCCGCCAGATCGGGTTTGCGACGACTCGGACAGTTTCGTGACCGAGCGAGACGAACCTGAGACCGAGATACGCAGTCCGAGACCGAGACACGCAGTCTCAGTTCCGCGTCCGCGTCGCCGCGGGCGGCATCCAAGCGGGGCTCTCGTGGGTCCGGGCCGTCCGCTCGTAGCCGGTGATCGCCCGGACCCCCTCCCCTCGGCTGGTTTCCCGTTCGGTTGCGAGTTCTTCAAGGGCGTCGTCGAAGGTCGTCCGTAGCCTGTCGTCTCGCCGGCCGGGATCCCCTCTCGGGACTCGGGCACGACGACCAACTCGTCCGCCAGCGCGACGGTCAGTTACTGCCGACCCGCGTGACCATCCGATCGATGTCCTCCGCAGTCGGATCCGGGATATCCAGACGGTCCCGGAGGGCGACGAACAGTTCGTCGATCAGCACGGCAAGCCAGCGGTAGACGGGCGCGCTCGCGGCTGCCGTGTCCGTCGCGCGCCTGAGTGCCGGCACCCACTCGAAGTGCGTGCGGACGAACGATCGATAGGCCTCACGCTCGTCGGCTTCGAGCAGCAGGCTCCCGTATTCGAGCAGCAGCGCGATGTGATCCGCCGAGTACGCGTCGGGGACGGACACATCGAGCGCACGGTAGCGCTGGCGCATCTCGGCGGCCGACGGTCCGTTCATCAGGCCACCCTCGTCTCTGTCGTACCAGACTCGATACGGAGACTCTACCGGTGGGGCATAGGGCTGTCGCCCGCCCTCGAAGAGATCGATGTACGCCGTCGTGAGTCCGTCGCTCCGCTCGACCGGCGGCACGACCGAAATCGCGAGACTAGCATCGAGCTCAGACGCGAGCGACTGCAGTTCCGCTTCGAACTCGCCAGTCTCGAGAGCCGCGCTGAACTGTTCGTCGGGGTGACGAAACCCAGTCGCCAGGAGAACGTGCAGGTCTCGCCAGGCCGTCGACTGCTCGAAGACGGACGCAGCCGGGGAGCCGGGATCGTCGGGGGAAGACATCGACGCCACGTCACGGCACCCCCAGCGGCTGTTTGACCGCGCCGAAGAGGAGCGCGTACCGGAGCAGGAACCCGCCGGCGAGCACGAGGACGTACTTCAGGGCGAATCCGCCGGTGAACGCGGATCCCCACCGGTGTTCGATGTCGGTGAACCGGACCAGCCCGGTCATCGTCATCGAGAGCCCGAACGGGACAACGAGTCCGAGCGCGAGGACGCCGACGGCGAAGTGCGGGAAGTACGCCCCGCTCAGCAGGAGTTCGTAGCTCTGCTTGGCCGCCGGACCGCCTGACGAGAGGGCGACCAACAGTCCGACCAGCGTCACCGTCTCGACGACGATGAGAGCGTCGTCGGCCAGACAGAACAGGTGGTTCGTCCGGCTGAGGCCGCCGCCGCTGGCGACGGTCCCGAGCAGCGCCGCGGAGATGCCCGTCGAGGGGCCGCTCATGAGGAAGACGATCGGCAGGTACTGTCGGTCCCACAGCGGAACCACCGAGACGTCGGTCAACAGCAGCGCGGTGTAGACGATGACGCCGACAGCGGCGACGCTACCGACGGCGTGAACGACGCGTCGAGCGCGTTCGGTCGGTCGGAGGCGGTCCGCGAGCCAGTCGAGCGCGGCGACGATGCTCCAGCCCTCCGGAAGCGGGAGCGCGTCGTCGATCCAGGCGACGATCCAGCGCGGGACGTAGCTCAGGCCCTCGGAGCCGGCGTGTTCCTCGCCGAACAGCAACCAGAAGGCCTCGATCGTGACGAACAGTGCGAACAGCACGATAAACCACGTCCCGATGACCAGCCACGAGCCGAAGTTGGTGAACAGGATCGGGAACGTGAGCGCGCGCAGCGGCGCGCCGAGGTGCGACAGCAGCGCTACGCCGCCGACGGCGATGGCGAGAACTCCGACGATAGCACCCCATCGTGAGGTCTCCTCGCAGGCGAAAATCTCGTCGGGGCCCCGGGCACGCGGCCGGAACAGCTCCGAGGAGACGACGGAGGTGAGGTACGCGCCGCCGCTCAGCCCACCCAGAAACAGGTAGGTAGCGATGAAGATTTCCCAGTGGCCTCGCGCGATCCACAGGAGATCGGATCCGGTTGCGATGTCGCTCATGAGTCTTCAGTCGCCTGTCGGATACCCTGCATGCCTGTCACGCTGTTCTCGCCGGTCGAATCGATGATCACGTTCGTCCGGTTCTGTTCGAAGCGCTCGGCGGCCTCCTGAGAGGCCTTGTCGAGCAGCTCCCCGACCGGGCCGGCGTCGAGCGCGTCGCCGACGCATTCGTCGACACAGGCCGGTTCGAGCGCCTCGCCGTTGGCCTGCTGTTCGTTCTTCGACGGTGCGTCGGCTCCGCTGCCCGGCCCCTTGTCCAGACAGAGGTTGCACTTCTGCATCAGGCCGTCGTCGCCGTACTGGGGCGCGCCGTACGGACAGGCCCACCCGCAGTAGCCACAGCCGATACACTTGTCCTGGTCGATCGTGACGATCCCGTCGCTCTCGCGTTTCTCGATCGCACCGGTCGGACAGACCTCCTCGCAGGGGGCGTCCTCGCAGTGCATACACGACAGGGAGATGTTCGTCTCCTCGTAATCGGGGAACTCACCCTCCGAGACCGTCTCGACGCGTCGCCAGTCGACGTGGCCGGCGTCGGTATCGTGGCGGTTCTTGCAGGCGATCGCACAGGCGTTACAGCCCATACAGCTGTCGGCATCGAAGTAAAAGCCCCACTGTTCGCCCATCAGGCGTCACCTCCGGGGGAAACCTCGACCGCGATGTGCCTGTCTATCTCGCCCGATACCGGATCGATCTGTTCTGGACTGTTGAGTAGCATGTTGTTCGCACCGTCGCCGTCGGGCTGGATCGACCCCCGACCGAAGCCGTACGGTTCGACGCTGACCGCACCCGGACGGATCCCCTCCGTCACGGCCGCCATCAGTTCGGCCTCGCCGTGTTCGGAGGCGATCCTCACCATGTCGCCGTGTTCGATGTCGCGCTCGCCCGCGTCGTCCGGATGGATCACCAGGTAGTTGCCGCGGTAGTCCTCGTGTTCGAGGCCGTACGACTCGGCGAGTTGCTCGAGCGGGAGCGACAGCGCCTGATCGCCGCCGTGTGAGAACTCCACGGTCCGGGTGTCGAGCATCTCCAGCGGGTAGTCCTCGGTCAACTCGTCGCCGATCGTTCCGGGTTCGACCCACTGCGGGCCGGTCGTGATCTCGGTCCCGACTTGCTCGCTGAGTTTGCCGTACATCCCCTCGAGCTTCTTGTCGAGGTCGAACCAGAACTCCTCGGCCCCTTGGGCGAAGCCGCCGCCTTTCCACTTCTCGTAGGGGTTGCGGTGTTGCTCGTCGTCGAACACGTAGTAGGTATCGTGCTCCTGTTCCAGTTCCTCGAGCGTGAGATCGACCGCCTCGAGCTGGTCGTTGATGAATGCCGTCTTGTCCTCCCAGGGGAAATACTCCTCGTAGCCCATCTCGCGGCCGAGTTCGCTGACGATCTCGAAGCCGGGCTTGCTGTTCCACTGGGGCTCGATCGCGGCCTGCGAACCGGTGATCCACGGATGTTCGTTGTACGCGCCGTACCCGCCGGATTCGAACATGGGCTTTTCGAGCTGTGACGCCTCGGGCAGGACCACGTCGGCCTTGCGGGTGGTCTCGCTCCAGAAGGCGTCGATACCGACGACCAGGTCCATCTTCTCGAGCGCACCCTCCTGATTGTCAGTCCCGAGCCACTCCTGGGCGGCCCCGTCGGTGACCGGATTGCGGTAGTAATACACCATCCCTCGAACGTCGCCGTTGTCGACCATCTCGGGAACGCGGTTCTGGACCGGCTTGCCGGTCATCGAGGCGTAGCCCGATTCTTTGTCCGTGAGATAGCACGGGTTGTCCGCGGCGTTGTTCGGGAGTTCTTCCTCACAGCCGACCTCGAAGGGATCCGACAGGGGCGGGCTGGTGTGCCAGCGCTGCCCGCCGGGTCGGTCGATGTTGCCGACCAGCGCCGTCAGCGCAACCACGTTCTGTGCGCCCTTCTGGTGGTCAGCACTCTGACCCAGTCCGGTCCAAGAGGTGATCCCTGCGGCAGGTGCGGCCTCGGCGAACCCGATAGCGATCTCGCGGATCGTCTCCGCGCCCAGTCCGTCGTGCTCGGCCAGACCGGTCTTCTCTGCGGCCCACTCGGGGGTCTTGCCCTCGACGGCCTCCCTGTAGGCCTCGAAGCCGTGGGTGTACTCCTCGACGAACTCCTCGTCGTACAGCCCTTCTTCGATGATGACGTTGGCCATTGCAAGTGCCAGTGCGCCGTCAGTCCGGGGTTCGACTGGCAGCCACACGTCGGATTTCTTTGCGGTCTCGGTGTAGACCGGATCGATCGTGACGATCTTCGCGCCGCGCTCGCGAGCTTTGAGGAGTTGTTTGGCCTCCCACTGGCCGGCGAAACTCTCCAGGGGGTCTCGACCCCACACCAAGATGTACTCGGTGTTGGGGTAGTCGATCCAGCGGATGTTTCCGCCGCCGAGACCCATCAGCGTGCCCGTCACCGCCATCGAGCCGAAACAGGTCGGCGTCGGGTGCGGAACGTGGTTGGGGCAGCCATAGAGATTCCGGAACAGCGTGCTGAAGACCCCGGAGGTCCCCCAGCCGTGGAACTCGATCAGCGACTCGGGTCCGTACTCGTCGGCGAAATCCTCCAGGCGGTCGGCCGTATAGGAGATCGCCTCGTCCCAGTCGACTTTCTGTAGTTCGCCGTCCTTGCGGACGTGGGGCTGCTTGATCCGCTCGGGCGAGTAGGCCTTCTCCAGTTGGGAGAGCCCTTTCGGACAGAGGGTCCCTTTCGTTCCCTCGCCGGCGCTGCCGCGCGGATGGCCGTCGATGCCGTGGAGCTCCGTCGCTTCGCCCGCCTCGTTGAGCGTCACCTCCATGCCGCAGGCCTTGTGGCACTGCCAGCAGTTGCCGTACGCCGTCTCCGCACCGCGCGTCAGCGACGACGAAGACGAACTTGAAAGGATCGACCCACAGCCGGCGGTGCTGGCGACGGCTCCCGCGGCCACGGTTTTCAACAGTGAGCGTCGTGTCAGTCCGCCCTCCGAATCGCGTTCGCTCACGACTCGTCCCTCCCTCTGGCGACCGGTCGGTTGTCCTCGCCGAACTCCTCGATCAGCGCGTCGTGGTACTTCTCGTAGAACTCGTCTTCGCTCATCTCGCCCTCCGCGTACCGTTGGGCGTCTTTGCCCAACTGCTCGCCGAGCTCTTGATCGAACTCGTCGGCAGCCAGATCGGTGTCCGGTATCGCGTCGGGAGGCGACTCGTGGTCCGCGTCGGTCGTGTTTTCGGTCACGGTAATCCCTCTACCCTATCGTAGCTGCCGCTGTCCGGTATCGCTTCATTCGAACCAGATGAGGGTTTTAAGTACCGGGTGGATACAGAGTTACGCGGGATATCGCTCCCGATTCACACGATGGCCCGCCGATCGTGCGGAGTGGCTATCGGAATCGTTCTTGCCTTTTAAATATGAGGGATTGCGGAGGGCGTGTTCGGCTATCTCGAATCGCGGTCCGCCCCGGGACCATCCGCACGACTGCGTTCGACGTGAAAGAGGCGTACAGCAGTCTGCTTCATACGAATTATTGTACGTCTGTTTCGCATCGACGTCGGTGGTCGGAACGGTAAATCGGTACAATAATTCGTATCAGGACGTCTGTCGAGAATCACAGCGCGGACGCCCACGTCTTCAGCCGTTGGTAGCTGACGGTGAGTCTGTCTGCGGGACGTGGTTGCGGATGATCTTCGATTCCGCGGCCTGCAGGCGGTGAGAGACTGCCGACTTGCCGATACCCAGCTTCGACGCCAGCTCGGAGAGGGTCGTCTCCCGGGGTTGAGCGTAATATCCGTGTCTGACAGCCAGCTCCAGGGCTTCCTGCTGTTTCTCGGTCAGAAGGCTAAAATCACAGAGGACTGGTGACGTACCGATCATATCCTCGTCGATCTGGACGACGCGGTCGAGCCGTGCGTGGTATCCGACCGCTTCCAGCCCCTCGAGCAACTCGGGGATGTCCGCCCGATCGGACGGGTGGATCGTCACCAGCAACGAGCCGTCGTCGACGCCCGTGATCTGCGGAACACAGTCGTGTTCGAAAAACACGTCCGCCAGACACTCCGATCCCATCGGTTCCTCGAAGTGGAGCACCTCGACGTCTTGGCCGCCGGTCACGACCTCCGATCGGCAGATACCGCCCATATGTTGCAGATCGGCGTCCAGCACCGGATCTTTGAGGTCAGCCAGCGGGCAGTCGTCCTCGACGTCTATCTTGAGAACGATCCAGAGAGGGCGCCGCTCGGAGGTCGTCGTTTCGGAGTCTGTTTCAGTCATATCCACCAGTTGTGACGTTCATCACGTGTTAGCAGCCGTCGCCGTCCGCCCGATCGATCAGTTCGAGCATCAGTTTCGCCTCTGCGGACTTAAGTCGGCGCGAGAGCGCGGAACTCGAGATGTTCAGTTCGTCGGCCATCGCGTCCAAGTTGACGTTGCCATCGCGGGCGTAGTACCCTCGCTGCACGGCGAGTTCGATGGCTTCGCGCTGTTTCCCGGTCAGGATCGACAGATCACACAGTACGGTCGAATCCGTTATCAGCTCCGGACTGACGCCGACCAGGCGCTCGACGTCGAGTACGTATCCGAGGTCTCGGATGGACTCGACCAGCTTCGGGATCGTCGCCCGCTCCTCGGGATACACCGTGACCGTGATCGCACCCTCGTCGGTATCGACGATGCGCGGGATACACCCGTGCCGGTGAAAAGCCTGTGAGACGCAGTCCGGCCCCATCTCCTGGTGTGTCTGCAGGACGTTCAGGTCTTCGTCGTCGCGGGAGACGATCGTCGCCCGACACTCGCCGTTCATCTGCTGTAAGTCGACGTTCTCGACGTCCGCATCGATGGCTGTCAGTGGGCAGTCGTCCCCGACGTGGACTTTGAGCGTCACCCACAGATCACGGGTCTCGTGGCCACCACTGACGGCGGCATCTCCGGATGCGACGGACGTGAACGTCGGAGCGTCGGACATCTGCTGACCACTTAGAGCTACGGTGGCATGAGCGTTTTCACAGCGGAGACGGTGCGGAGCCCTCTCCCTTCGGGGGAGAGTCGCCGAGAGCGGCACGCCGTCGTCGCTGCGACACCAAACAGTCGGCGCGACGGCGTCGCTGGAGGAACGACAACAGTGATGACGGCGGACCGAGAAGCGCCGACGATGGCACTCGCTGACCTGCTTGTCCCGGGCGTCCTCGCAGCGGCAGGAATCGCCCTCTTCGCTTTGGGGGATCCAACAGTCCGAGACGACCGGTGATCCAGGCACTGGTCAATACTGGAAGACGCTCGCGACGGGGCTTCGCGGTGGCTCCCTCCGGCTGGAAGACGACACTGCCAGCTGTCGGGTCGAACCCGTCGGCCCGGTCCGCCACCTCGAGGAGCAGACGGTGACCGTCCCGGCCGGTACGACGCCGCCCGAACGGATCCGGGACCTCACCGCTTCTCATCCTGCCGTCGAATCGCAGGACGAGAGCGTCGATGTCCCATGGCGATCGAACTCGGAAACGAACAGCGGTTCGTCGAGCCGGCGAGGTCAACGTCCGGATCGACGGCGACGGAATCCGGCGGTTCCTGATCGCCGATTCCAGGGAACGGGGCGCCGCGTTCGAACAGATGAAGATCGGCGCGCTGTCGGTGCTGCTCGGGGCCGCACTGCTTGGGGCCGCGGTCGTGATATTCCTGTGGCTTTCTCTCCGCGACCACCGTGTTTTTGGCCCTACCGTCCTAACCCGTTGGTATGTCAGCCCTGCGAGACGCGCTGCAAGAGTTGCCCGATGCGGTGTTCGCCGACCTCCTGGAGAGCGACGAGGCGTACCTGCTTGTGATCGATCTCCCGGGAGCGACCGCCGAGACCGTCGACGCGCACGTCGAACGGGGGCGCGTGGTCATCGAAGCCAGGCGCGAGAAGGCCCTGCCGGTCGAGTTCGAGTACGTCGACGAGGAGCGGTCGATGTTCCTCGACGTGGAGTTGCCCCTCCCGCCGGACGCGAGCGGCACGGGGGCCGAGGGGACCGTCGAGAACGGCGTCCTCGAACTCCGACTCCCGAAACAGACCGCCGATCCGTCGGCGACGATCCCGATCGACGAGGCCTGAGGACGGGGTGGCCTGTCGGTGAATCTCCGTGCCTACCGGCGGTTCTTCACAGTCGTTCGCCAGTTCCTCCCGCTGGCGATCGCCTACGCGCGCGACCGCCGTCGCTATCTCCTCGTTGGATCGAGTCGTCGCGTCACGCCCGAGCAGCGCCGCCAGCGTGCACAGGTGTTGCTCGAAACGCTGCTGACGCTCGGACCGACGTTCATCAAACTCGGGCAACTGCTGTCGACCCGACCGGACGTCCTCCCGCCGGAGTACGTCGAGGAGTTCTCCAAACTGCAAGACCGGGTCCCGCCCGCCGACTGGGAGCGGGCTCGTGAAGTCATCGAATCGGAGATTGGACCCGTTTCGGAGGCGTTCAGCGACTTCAATACCGAATCGATCAGCGGGGCTAGCCTCGGGCAGGTCTACTACGCTGAAGTCGATGGCGACCCCGTCGCGGTGAAAGTGCGTCGACCGGGCGTCGAGGACCTCGTCGAGGCCGATCTCCGGGTGATCCGGTGGACGCTTCCGGTCGTGATGTACTTCGTCGACGATTCCCGGTCGTTCTCCCTGGAGACGCTGGCCGACGAGTTCGCCACGACGATCCGCGAGGAGATGGATTACGGCCGCGAGGCCGAGATGCTGACCGAGATCCGCTCGAACTTCGCCGAGGAAGACCGGATCGCCATCCCGCCGGTCGTCGAGAGCCACTCGACCGGGCGCGTGCTCACGATGGAGTACATCCCGGGCACGAAAATCGACGATATCGACACGCTCGACGAGAAGGGGATCGACCGGACGCAACTCGCGGAGACTCTCGAGCGGGCGTACTTCCAGATGATCGTCGAGGACGGTGTCTTCCACGCTGATCCCCACCCGGGCAATCTCGCTGTCCAGGACGACGGGACGCTCGTGTTCTACGACTTCGGGATGAGCGGTCGGGTCGACCCGTTCATCCAGGAGAAAATCGTCGAGTTCTACACTGCGGTCGCCGAGCAGGACATCGACGCGATCCTCGACGCCCTGATCGAGATGGGAACGCTCTCACCCGAGGCCGACCGGCAGGTGATGGCCGACGTGATGGAACTGGCTATCGCCGACGCCCGCGGGGAAGACATCGAACAGTACCGGGTGCAGCAGATCGTCCAGCAGGTCGAGGACACGATCTACGAGTTCCCGCTTCGCCTGCCGGCGAATCTCGCGCTCGTCCTCAGGGTCGCGACCGTCGTCGAGGGGGTCTGCGTGACGCTCGACCCCGACTTCGATTTCATCTCGGTCGCGACCGACTTCCTCCGGGAGGAAGGGTATTTCGAGGAGAGCGCCCGACAGTTCGTCCGCGACCGGGCAGGCGAGGTTCAGGACGCCGCGCGCTCGACGATGCGGATCCCGCCGAAACTCGAATCCGCGCTCGATCGCATCGAACGCGAGGAGTTCTACGTGCGGGCCGACATCGAGGACTCCGATGACCTGCTCGACGTGCTCGCCGGGCGGATCGTCCTCGGACTGCTATTGGCGAGTGGGATCGCCTCGACCGCGCTACTGTTCGCGCTCTCGACGATCGAGGCGACTGCCGTCGCCGGAGCCGGTAGTCTCGTCGCTGCGGTCTTGCTCTATCGCTCGTTCCGCAAGCAGCGCGGGATCCGGGCGAAACCGCAGTTCACCCGCCAGCAGATGCGCCAGCCCAGCGGCGGATCGGACAACGGCCCCCCGCTCGGTCCGTTCGACGGCGAAGACGCCGACGAGTGATCCTCCGGTCGCCTCGTTCGCGGCGACCTACTCCTGTGGATCCAGATACGCAAAGCGGATCGCCTTCGCGCCGGCCCCCGATAGCTCCTCGTACGCCAGCAGTTCGAGCAGCGCGAGCAGTCCCGGCAGGGCGAACACGAGCACGAGCGGCGAGAGCGCGAAGATCGGAACGACCGTCACAGCGATCGCGACGACGATCTGGATGATCGAGTACGGAACGTTCGACCCCAGCGACGACCAGGCCAGTCGCAGACCGCCGATAAAGCCCGGCCGGTCGGACTCGTCCTCCCGAACGACGATGTCGGCGGCCCGAAACAGCAACACCAGGACGATCACGACGGCGTAGAGACCGAGCACGCTCACGATCAGTGACTGGACCGACTCGCCGAACAGCGCGAGCCGGATGTATATGTAGCCCCCGAACAGCGCCACGAGGATGACGACCGTGTACGGGATTCCATACCGCAGATACGTCCAGATCGAGCCGACGAAATGTGACGCCCGGCCCGCCACCGAGTCCGGCGCGCCGCCCCCGGTTCCGGTGTGAGAGACCGACGCGTAGAAGGCGTCCATCAGCGCCAGCAGTGCGGGCCCGATGGTGATAATCGACAGCGAGGCCATCGAGTACAGCACGCTCAACACGACGATAGTCAGCGCATCACTGATCGCGATCCGACCGAAACTCCGGAGGACGAGCATCGGATCCGGCGGTCCGTCGTCGCGCAGGCTCATTTCCGGGTAGTTCCAGCCAGGGATTGAAATGGACTCCGAATCGTCCGGAGTTACTGTTTTGCGTCCGGCGATCGTACATCCGGCCGCCATGTCCGAGTTCGAGACCTACACCTGCGAGCACTGTGGTGAATCGTTCCGCGCACACCCGAGCGCGAACGCCGCCGAAAACGGGTACTGCAGTCCGGCCTGCGAGTCGGCCGGGAAGTCCCTCTAGCTGTCGTCGGGTCGGTAGTTGGGTGCTTCGTCGGTGATCATCACGTCGTGGGGGTGGCTCTCCTGGTGGCCTGCACTGGAGACGCGGACGAATTCCGAGCGCTGTTTGAATTCGGGGATCGTCTCGGCGCCGACGTATCCCATCCCCGACCGCATGCCGCCGACCAGCTGGTGCAGTTCCGACGCGAGCGACCCCTTGTACGGCGTCGCGGCCTCGACGCCCTCGGGAACGTACTCCTCCTCGTCCTGGTCGTCGACGTCCTTGAGATAGCGCTCGCCACCGCCCGAGGACATCGCGCCGACGCTGCCCATCCCGCGGTACTGCTTGTACTTCTTGCCGTTCATCGTGATGACTCGGCCGGGTGCCTCGTCGGTCCCGGCGAAATACGAGCCGAGCATGACCGCGTCCGCGCCGGCCGCGATGGCCTTGATGGCGTCGCCCGAATAGCGGATGCCGCCGTCGGCGATTACTGGCACGTCGTGCTGGGCGGCGACGTCTGCGACCTCCGTGACGGCCGTGATCTGGGGCATCCCCGCTCCGGAGACGACCCGTGTGGTACAGATCGATCCGGGACCGATCCCGACTTTCAGCCCGTCGGCGAAGTCGACGAGGTCCTCGGCAGCCTCCCGAGTGCCGACGTTACCGACGACGACGTCCGCTTCGACCTTCGATTTGATTTCGCGGGCGCTCTCGACGACGTTTAGGTTGTGGGCGTGGGCACAGTCGATGAAGACGACGTCGGCGCCGGCCTCGTCGGCGGCGACTGCCCGCTCCTGCTCGAAGGGGCCGACGGCGACCCCACAGCGGAGCGAGCCGTCATCGGCGCGCGCGGCGTCGTCGTACTCCCGACGCTGGAGGATCCCCTGCATCGTGATGAGTCCGACCAGCCGGTTCTGCTCGTCGACCAGCGGGACGCGTTCGATCTTGTGCTCGTACATTAGCTCCAGGGCCTCGCGAGGCGTGACGTCTTCGGCGGCCGTGATGACCTCGTCGGTCATGGCTTCCCGAACCTCGTCCGCCTCGCCGACCTCCAGGTACGGCCGGATGTCCGTCCCCGAGATGATCCCGAGCACCTCGTCGTCCTCGTCGACGACCGGCGCGCCGGAGACGCCCCGCTCCTGCATCATCGCGTCGACCTCCCGGACTGTCTGGTCCGGTCGTGCGGTCACGACGTCGCGGATGACGAGTTCGTCCGCGCGCTTGACGCGCTCGATTTCGGCGACCATCCGGTCGATGTCCATATTCTGGTGGATGACCCCGAGCCCGCCCTGTCGGGCCATCGCGATCGCCATGTCGCTCGTCGTGACAGTGTCCATCGCCGCCGACAGCACTGGGACCTGCAGCTCGACGTTTTTCGAGACGCGTGTCGATAGATCCGCCTCGTCGGGTTCGACGCGGCTCTCCTTGGGCCTGAGAAGCACGTCGTCAAAGGTCAACGCTTCCGGTACGTCCAGTTTCGCCGAGAAAGGCTGTGGATCGTTCGCCATGTAAACGGTCCGCCTCGCCCTCCCAAAAACGTTGCGAGACGCGAACGTTCTGTGACCTGTTGGCAAGGTCGTCACCGGCCCACAAAGATGTCCGCACCCGAACAGATCTCCCGTCTCCAACAACTGCAGAACTATTAGGAATAATCATTATCGTTTACGAGTGCGCGGTTTCCCGGCGAATAGTGATCTATATCTCTGGAATAACGGCTTGTCTTTCGGACGTGTGTCTGTGGCTTGCGGCCAATTCTCACACAACGCTTTTACTCATTTGAGACGATTGTTCATGTATGGACTCCGTCAGTCCCACCACGCCGACGGGTATCAGCGTCCAGATGCAGCTCGCGGACCCGTGTTCGAATACATTCTGCAAATCGGTGGGCAATTTCGACCGCAATCGGGCGGACTGGGCGGAGTTCACACGCGTCTTTCGGGCTCGACCGCGGTACCGGCGGCGCGTGCGTGAGTACCCACAGGCCACGGGAGACGGCCCTGCCGCCTGATGAGTAGCTCTCAACACCCGATCGCGCTCGCCATCGAGCGGCAAGTCGGTGGTGCCACGCGGTTGCTAGCGACGGTCATGTGTCTGCCGCTGGTCGACGGCCTGTTCCCGGCACTCGTCCTCGCGGGTGCGATCGACGGCCCGCTCGGGATTCTGGAAGTCGGCCTGCTGGTCTTCGGCGGGAGCGCCACCGTCGCCGTCATCCTCGCGGACATGGAGGGTGGACCGCGCGAGCAAGTGCCGAAGATCCTCGCCGTCGGTGCCGTTCTCGTGACCGTTGCCGGGATCGAGGCGGCGATCGCACCGACCATCGAGAGCGTCCTCGATCTCGAGGTGTTCAAGCGGTTCGCCGCGGTCGTGATCCTCGCGGTCGCCGCCAAAACTGCCAGCTCGCGGATCGGTGATCTCATGCCCAGGCCCGCGATGATCGTCGCGCTCGGTCTGCTCGCGAGCGTCGACCCGTCCAACGCGACGGTCGTCGTCTCGACGGATATTGGACTCGTCGCTCGCGGAGTGGCCGCCGGCCTCGTCGGCGTGACCTTCGCGCTGCTGGTCGCCGTCGCCGGGCCGCGGCTCCGGCGGATCGTCGATCTGGATCGCTTCCGGTTCGGGAGTGCGGTCGCACTCGGCTTGCTCCCGCTGTCGATGTTCGGTCTCGTCCCCGGCAACGTCCCCATCGCGTTGATCGTGCTGGCGCTGACGGCGCTGCTGGCGTTCGATCCCGATGGGTCCCGCGCCCGTTCACAGTCGAACCCGGCCGTCACGAACGGCGGTCGCGAGGACACCTCCGACGGCGACACCTTTGACGTCGGCGACGACGACGGCTATCAGGCCCCCTGGCTCTGATCGACGATCGGAGGCGCGATATCGCCAGTTCGATAGCCAGTGTGCCCGGCGGGCCACTGCCGGGAAGGGAACACTTAGGATTGTCCTCGCCAACGTCCGGATATGAGTCAGAACCGCGTCGTGCAGGGTCGGATGGTCACGCCGAAGCGACTGGCCGAGTTGGTCGAGGGCGAGGACGTGATGGACGCCGAGGCGATCGAAGATACGGACCGGACGTGTCCCGAGTGTGGCGGTGACGTCATCTCCGTCGGCTACATGCCGACAGTCACGGAGTTCGTCACCGGCTACAAGTGCCAGGACTGCGACTGGTCCGAGACTGACCGCGAGTGACGGGAACCGAAATCCCTTTAGGGGGATTGTTCTTACGGGAGTGTGCGGGGTCGTGGCCAAGCCCGGCATGGCGACTGACTCCAGAGGCAACGGTGCCCGGGACGAAACTCCAGACTGATATACTGAGCGACCGACTGATCATCGGTCGCGCTGATGACCCTCTGGAGTTCCGAGGCGCCAACCGGAGATATCAGTCGATCGGGGGTTCAAATCCCTCCGACCCCACTTTCGTCGCTTCGCGCCGAAATAAACTGTTACAGAGCCGCTATTGCCGGTTTACGAATCGGGTGATCGAGATTTCACACCCGGATTTGTAACGATATATTTCGGCCCCGTTGCCGTATGGCGGTATTGAAGATTTCACACGCTGAAGGCTTAAGACTGTCGCTCAGAGGGATTCGGCGTTTACACATCGACTGATAGGGATTAGCGGAGCAATCCATAGTTTCGTAGCAAATCTACCCAGAACTTGTCAGAAACAGTGTGCAAGATGGAGTGCGCATAGTCAGCAACGCTGTCAGTCAGGTTGTCTCGCGCTCGCTAATGGTCCGTTGGGGGAACGGAATAGTGATCTGTTCGTCCGCGAACTCCTGCTGAAGGCGGGAGAACACGGTGGTTTGTGCCCGGTTGATGGCCATCGGTCTGGGTTCGTTCACCCACATTTTGACTGAGATCTCGATTTGGGAATCTTCGAAGTCCTTGACCGTCGTCGGATGATACCCATCAATATTGTTCCCCTCCTCAGCCGTCAACTCCTCAAGGACCAAATCACAGATTGTCGTAACGTGCTTGATGTCTGTCCCATAGTCAACTCCGATCAGGACGTCGTTTCGGTATCTCCCCTTCCCGAGGTTCGTGATGTCTCTGGCGACGATTTCGTCGTTTGGGAAGACGTGGGTCTCCCCCTGTGGACTCTGCACCATCGTGTTGAAAAGCGATATCTGCGTGATCTGTCCAAATCGGTTATCGATTTTTACCCAGTCACCAACCCGGAAGACGTCCGTCGAGATGAGCGTGATCCCGGCAAACACCGCTCCAAGTGTCTCTCGCGCGGCTAACGCTAGAACCACACTGGTAACACCCGCGCCGAGAAGAGCATTCGACAGGGTGATTTCCCACACGTAAATGAGGATAACGACCAACACGAGCCCAAATACCACGAGTTCGAACACTCGGTATACAACCTCACGGTGATGTGGTGTAAGTAGGCCCGATTCTTCGAACACTGTGAGTGTGTAGCCAAGCGCCCAAACAAGAACGTACGTCGCGGTGAGTACGACGAGCGTGGTGAAAACCTTTGTATACAGCGCCGTCAGCTGAGTGTCTAGAAAGTATTGCAATGTATACCCAAGTAGCCACATCAGTCCGAATGCCACGACAGCAATGGCCGTTCGACTGAGTATCGACCTGACTGTTCTATCAGTACGCATCATATAGACCGATTGTGAGGCCGATGCTAAAGCGTACGGGCACCCAATCCAACAACACCAATCTGCTGAATGCATCCTCTATATCTCGCACGCCGATTTCAACACATCTGTAATCCGCTACGTTGGAAAGTCTGAAGACTTGCACCAACCCCTATGAGCGAGAAGTCGTCCCACCGTGCCAGATCACACCAGACAGCAGTTAGAACATCATACAGTCCCTCGTTTGCCGAACCGTAGTTAGCAATCTCGACGGTGAGTTGATTTTCCCAGCCAGTACAGGCTGGTCTGGGTCTGTAATCCCAATAGAGGGCGGTCAGACCAATATCAGCGAAACTATATCAATATCAAAGAATAGGATCGCGCCAGCGCCAAGCAGGAACAAGGTGATCATCAGGAGTACGAGCCAGTCGGGAAGGCCTTGGAAGGGATCATCGCCCTGTGGTCGGTTGGACATTAGCAATCACTCTATTGGAGAGTCATAGCGCTTATATCTAAATCCCCGGTATTCCACCAAATCCACCACCTCGACCGAGATCGTGATCATCACCGAAATTATCCCGCGACTTGGTAATGAAGGTAAACTCCGTCTGATTCAGCCCGACACCACGCCCCCGAGAAAACTTGTTCTCAACTTCTCTCCATCCGTCAATATCGTCAACACCGCACGCGAGAGCAATGACATATGGATAATTGTCTGCGTAATCCTCAAGTTGTCCACGTAACTTTCGTTTCTGATCGTTGGAAAAATGCCGCTTCATCTCAATACCGACAGTGTCATCAACGACAACGTCACCACGGGCATTCCCGCGTTCACGACTAACGACGTAGTTATCTCCACCACCGTTCATTACACCACCCATTAGCCCGTCGTTCTGGTTGTTCAACTGCTCGTCCAAGAACTCCGCCAACTCTTTCTGAAATTTGCTTTCGTGACCATAGTCCTGTGACGGTCGCCACGCGTGGAGTAGGTCAACTACTTTTTGATATGTCTGATTGCCTTGGCCGAACATACATTATGGAAATTAGCAGAGGATAATAAATCTGTGTGTGGTGATCTGTGGCTATTTTTTGTAGTCTGAAAATACTCGAAATGGTTGGAACATCATACATCGTCCTGTTCCCCGAACCGTAGTTAGTCACCTTGACGGCAAGTTGATTTTCCCGCGCGTGAGGCGAGATCGTCACGAGTTGCCGGCTGTCCTCGGTATGATTGAGGCGGGAATACGTTTCGACCCACTGGATAGGCCCATTGTCGGGATGCGTTCGATATTCAACGCGCGTCTGCGTGGTCTCACCCGTAACGAGTCGTTGATAGGCCGATTCGACAGACGCCACGTCATCTGGATGTATCGCCGTCTCGAAGAACTCCCCCATTGAATCTGCGTCCGCCATTGACCTATTGAGTATTTCATCGGCTTCACCGATGGTGAGTACGTCCGATTCGGTTTCCAGATCAACGACGCGAATATACGTGTCTGATACCTCAAGCGCGTCCTCAATCGCATCTCTCAGCGGGTCTGAGAGTCCAGTTGAGGTGTTCATTACCTTGAACTCACTTCCCGTACTGGATAAGTCATCTACCCAACGTATTGTGAATTCAGCGACTTAATGACTTCCCACCAGTTTCGCTTTGTGAAAACGCTGACTTGTTGCTGTCCAGCAGTAAACCCCACTGGAGTTGAAAATGCGTCGAGTGACAGTTGATGGGGGTACGGTCTCACTGGCGATCCCGAACCAGAGAGACCAGTGGGGCGGGAATGTGCTTCCCCATAGACACACTCACTCGCAACCGGTTAGAACACCACACCGGCCTCTGGTTGGGAATCCGCAGTTAGTCGCCTCAATACCGAGCCAGTGTTCCGGGCGCGTTTGGGATCCATCTTCGATTCACCCCTACAATCGCCTCAGACGCACGAGGAGCCGTTCTCCTGCACTTTTCAAATGGCTGAATACGATTCCTCATCGGGGACCTGATCCTTCACCACGAGTCTTATAGGCCCTCTGAGGGGAGCGACGGCGGGAATGCTGATATGTAGGTCATTGGGACTCGGCACTGTCGATCTGGGTCCGCTCTCTGGTCCAGCGTAGAAGCCATTTCTCGCCCTTGGTAGGCCGCTGGTGGACTTCCGTCTTTGATCGAAGCCAATCGTATTCAGTCGCTAAATGCCGTGAGAAGCCCGTGAGACGGCCGTATTTACCTATATATACTCGGCGTGCAACTCGCTTCGAATACGGCACTCTCAGCCCGTCTCTGGCCTGTCTCGCAACAAGTATACTGTAGTTCTTCCTTCGGTCCCCTATTGTATAGAGAGTAGGTGTGCGTAGAGAGAGGGTTAGTATAGGAACTATCTATCCCGTAGAAGGTGTATTAGGGAACCTAACAGGTAGGGACACAGGAGAGTCAGAACCAGAGTGGGGGAGTTAAGAGGGGGTGTGGAGAGTGGAGTGGTGAGGGCGGGGGCGGGGCATTCCGGCGTGTTCAGGGTCGGGCTGGAACGGTCACGTCAACGCTGATCGTCTGAGCGGCACTGTTGAGTTGTGTCCACGTCACGTCTGGATCGAAGTCATTGGCGTATTGTGTCTTGAACCAGTCCCAGACGGGGTCCCAAGGGTACTTGTAGAGGAGCCGGCAGGCAACCCGGAATCGCTCTTTGTGGGTGAGTGTCTGGATTCCTTCTTCTTCGGCACGCTGTTGGAATCTACCAGCGTCAGTGCGTGGGTGTGTTGCTGGTAGGACGCGGTCGTAGTCTTGTGTTCCGGCGGGTTTCGATGGTCGGGTACTGGCTTGTCCGGCTGACCCGGTATCATACCCCTGCTTTTCGAGACGGGCAAGCGCTTCCTGCCTACCCCCGTCCTCTGAGTGGAGTACGTCTCCGAGGTGCTTCGCTGTCTTCTCGTCAACGGAAATAATGTGGGATGCTCGACTTCTGCCACCGATGACAACAACGTATTTTGCATCTGGGTCCCACTTCTTTCGGTCGCGTTCGGAGAGTTGAAGCGGGGCGAAGGTGCGGTACTTTTCGAAGTCTCCATCGCCGCCGATTCCGCCGAAGAAGTACGCCGGAACCAGCGCGGCTCCGTTCCGGACGGTTTTTCGGGCGAACGTTCCCCCGATCGGCTGGACGACAGCAACGCTTCGCTCACCGTCACCGGTTTTTGCATAGGGCGAGAACTCCTTCTGATTGTAGGCGCACCAGCGTTTATGCTCAGTCTCACTGACTGGCTCTGTCTGTTGTTCAATGGGGAGCGTCTCGATGGTTGTCTCTGAGTCTGTGGCTGTGCGGGCATTGTTCTCGCCCAAGCGTGCGACGTTGTCTGGCCCACCCAAGCGTGCGAGAGTGTCCTCAAGCGGCTGGGGAGTTCCTGCTGGTGTCGGAACCTCTCGCTTGGGTGGATGGCCGAAGACAGTCGCCAGCACGTCGGCGTAGGTTTCGGGAACGGGTGGATTCTCACCGGTCAGTGCGTCAATGATCTGCTCTTCGCTCCAGTAGGGACCAATCTTGACTTTCGGGTAGCCGGTGTCAGAATGGATTACCCCGGGAAGCCGGAAGAGGCGTTTTGGGCCGTATATCATCAAATCAAACTTCGCGTCAGTTTGTTCGGTGAACGCCTCTATCCGGTCTTTTATCGGTTTCCAGTCAGGTTCTCCGAGAAGGAATCTCGGAACGTGTAGGTGGATCGACCGGCTTCCTGAGTGAAAGTAGGTCCCACTCGCAGGATCCATCTCAAGGACTTCCTCAGTAAACGTCCGGAGCCATTCCAAGAGCGCGTCCGGCCCACGTTTACGGTATTGATCGCTTTCAACGTGAAGTGGGTGGATCACTCGGTCGTCGGCCTCGCATTCGTCTTGCAGTAATTTGGCGATACTCCCTTCACTGGAGACCGCGTAGGGATTGTCGAGGGCCGCTTGGCGTTGGTACTGGCTCTGTGTCAGAAGGTAGATCGGGCTGACGGTTATTGCTTCGTCGGGGATCGGCTCTGTGATCGGGATGAGGCGCGGATGTTGTCGGGTGTGCTTCGACTCTTTCGGAAATCCATATCGGACACACGGAATGTACTTGCTCGTAAGGCGATCTGCAACGCTTTCGCTAATTGTTGTAGACATTAATGTTCTCTATTTGTATTGTTACGTTCGACAAGGGAACGAGTTCTTGCTGAATCAGTTCTATCGCTGAAGGATCGGATTAGGATTCAATTTTTATTATTTCTATATATTTACTCCCGTATCGGTCGTGTTCTTGTCACTCTTGGTCGTTCGGGTAGCAGAACACAAGGCGAGTATGTGGCTGGGTTCGACTGGCGATACCTCTGGCTGATTGGATTGTTTCGCTGGGAGACAATCAGTGCGGAAGATGTATCTGGTTATCTGGGTTGTCTCTTTGCTACGTCCCCCACTGTGTTCTCATAGGGGATAATAACTCTATCGCTGATCATCGCAGTTGCTATTCAGAGTGGTATCTTTTCTTCCCCCCATCTTATTCGAAGTAGGGGATATAAACTTATCTCAAATCCAGTGACAGTACGGGCAAGTAAGGAAGTACCCTTGCAGGATACGGAATACCGGCCCCATAACTAATGCCCTATAGTAATAATTCCTTCTCTGAATAGTTCTCACTCATTCAAACACCGGTCATCGGCTCTGGGGATTGGCCTGAGATCGGAAGACGAGTTCCTGCTTCAATGGATCAACATTCTCCGCAGAGTGTCATAGAACTATTCTCAGAGTGTTTTCTTACACTCGTTGTTCGCTGAATCAGTCGACAGGTCAAGAGTACGTATCGAGTGTTGTCGATCCCCATTCTGAGAAAAGATTAATATCTATCTATACCATTATGTTATCTATGAGTCAAGTCAATACGGATGAGGCAGAGTCACGGCCACCAGAAGACCGATGGTGGATTCCGATCGGCATACTCGTTGCACTCATTCCGATTATGATAGTTCTTGGGCTGGTTGCTCCCCCAGACGCCTTCTACGCACTATTTATTGCGCCTGTTGCTTTGCTCGGCTTCGTTCTCACATTTTTCTCACCTATCTTCATTTATCTCGATAAACAGTATGTTGAGTCAGTTTCGACGTGGAACCCATCGGGTTGGTACTATTATATAATATTCCCGCCAATTACGCTTCTATCAATCGTCTATATCTACCAACGCCACAAATATGTAGGCGTACCGTGAGAGTCTACTGGTAAGTAGACACCCTGTCTCTACCAATTCGCGGCTCGGGTGTGCCAACTGTTCTATAACACCCACCGTTAGAGGAGCAATCGGTTATTCGTCAGCCAATTCAGTCCGGCCAATGTCCGGCGCTTGAGCAAACTCCTCTTGAATATGAGAAAGGTGTTCTTCGGGCGATAACGTGTTCTCGATAGGGGCCGGATCGTTCATTACCGTAAATTCGTCAAAGGTTTCGTATAGGCTTTCATCCGGGTCAGCATAGACTCGCTTCCAATCCCGCAACGGACCTTCAAGACTGTCCCACGCCGAATCTGGGTGAGTGATCTCATAGGAATACGTTCCATTGTCGGTCAGTGCTACCCACGCGATCTCTACACCGTCAGTATCGTAGAATCGGAGCGTCCACATCACGATTAGAGATAGTGTTCGAGGTCGCGGTCGAACTCTTCAAGGGCGACTCGCTCGGAGTCAGAGAGTTTCCCGCTGGGTAGAGTCTCCTGAATGCGCTCTTTGACGAGGACTGCTGTGTGGGGTTCAGGCTTCAACGACATAGTACCCCTACGTTCTTTGCGGTCTTAAATGTATCGGATGGCTGATAATTCTGGAAGGGGTCTTCTGGTCTTTAATCTTGTAGGTACTGTCTCCTGTTTTGGCGCTCTTGTTCGTTTGTCCGGAAGTCGTAGTGCTTCTCTAATACAGAAACTGACACATCCACGCGTTCGGAGAGGGGTTCTTTCGGCCAGCCATTATTGATGTGATTCGTGATTGATCCTTTCCGGACGGGGTGGGTAGACACGGACGAGGGACAGGACGGGGCTTTGGGTTTTCGCTGAGCCGCTTCGCAGGTCTCAAGTTCTCGCCCGTGTGGACACTCCCCGCTGGTAACACAGGGCCGGGTTACGGCGACGATATTCTTGTAGGCCCGTTGCCGGTACATCCGACCACTCCCGTTCGGGATCGTGAATAGTGGTTCGCGGCCGCTGTCTTCTGTGACCTGTTCGCGGCGGGAAGCGATATAGTCTTCAAGGACGTGGGCGAGGTCGTCTGAGATCGTTACGTCGCGTTCGCTTCCTGCACCATTCTTGAGCGGTGTTCCTGTCTCTTTCCGATTGCGGAATTTGAGGACGTTATCACTGTGTGCTTGCCGGTCGAAATCAGAGAGATCGAGGGCCATTGCTCCGGAGATCCGACAGCCGGTATGCCACATCGTGTGGAAGAGGGCGTGGTAGACGGACGCGTAGTTGTAGGTTTCGAGGTAGTCGAGGACGCTTTCGGCGTGTCCGGGCTGGAGAAAGGTTTCGTTCACGTCGCCGTTTTCGGGTGTGCTGGGTATTTCGATTTTCTCGTGGATTCCCCAGTCACAGAGTTCGCGGGCTTCCATCCATTTGATGAAGACTCGGACGTGTTTGGCGTTGTTTTTCGCGGTGATGGGTTTGACTTCGTTCCTGCGTTTGTCGATCCAGTTATTGACAGTGCCTTGGGAGAGGTCGCCTGCTATTGAGACGCCCTCGTTCTCGCAGTATTCGATAAAGTTCTTAGTTGGGTATTTGTACGCTCTGGCGGTGGATTCTTTTTGGGTTTGCTGTTTGTGTTTGAGAAAGTCTCGTCGGGTTTTTCTGAGCGGTACTGTCTGACTGTGGGTGTTGGCTGAGGTGTCCATCTGGCAACTCCCCTACCATACGGCGGCAGTCGAATGACGCGGGTAACGGAGCCGCCGGAATCGCAAGACGGCGGCGGAGTGAGGGGGTTCAAATCCCTCCGACCCCATTAGGATTATAGTTCTTTTCCGTCCTTTGCTTACATGATCGCGGGTATGCAAAACACATAACGAATGTGGTACTCATGCTAACTCCTCCAGGTCCTCGGGGTGGAGATGTTCGCGAACGTCGATCGCTTCCGTCTGTCCACGCCGTCGTTCGAGTTCGTCGCCGAACTCGGGATCGTCGTAGTACCGCCGGATCACTGACGGGGTGGCGGCGGCCCGCTCGGCGACAGTCTCGGCGGACAGCCCCAGGTTACGCTGCCAGGTGATCGACCCGCGCCGGATCGGATGGGGCGAACGCGTCGACGGACAGCCACTCGCCTGATCCCGAGGCACGTACTCACACCGCGGCCGCCGGGTTCCGTGCGGGCACTCACGAGCGATACAGGGCTGGGTCGCGACGTACATCCACGAGCGGATCGTCCCGATCGTCGGCCGCCCGGCCTGAGAGGTAAACAGCGGCTCGCGACCGTGCTCGTCGCGGGCGTCGATCCGCTCGCGAGCGACGTACAGGTCCAGGACAGCCTGGGGTTCGGCCGAGAGCGTGACATCCCGCTCGTGCGTCCGCCCGCGCTTGAGCCGGGTTCCGCTCTCCTCGCGGGACCGGAACCGGAGATCGCCACTCTCGGCGTCGTAGTCGCCGAGGTCCAGCGCCCGGAGTCCGGACATTCGACAGCCGACGTGCCACAGGACTTCGAGGATCGCGTGCCGGCGCGTTCCGCGCCACTCGGCGCTGTCTCGGTAGAACGATAGCAGCGCCTGGGCGTCCTCGGGCGCGAGCTGCTGATCCGACGTCTCCTCCTCGTCGTCGAGCCGGAGCGTCTCGATCGCGGTGTGCAGGCCGTGCTCGACGAGCCCCTGACTCTCGAGATATTTCAGCCACGTCCGAACGGTCTTTTGCCGGGAGGCGACGGTCGCGGCCGCGTAGTCCTGCTCGAGGAGCCAGTCGGTAAAGCCGCCGACGTCCCACCGGGACAGCGAACCGAGCTCGTCGAGCCCGTTTTCGGCAGCGTACTCGACGAACAGCTCGAGGTTTCGCCGGTAGGTCCGCTCGGTGCCACCGTTCCAGTCCGGGCGCTTGCGGCGGACGTACAGCTCGATCGCCTCGCTGATCGACAGCTCCGGGGCGTCCTGACGACTCACGAGAGATCACCTCGCGAACGAGCACACACCGGACACGCGGGCGCGCCCATCACGGCGTCGTACCCCGCGGCCTGCCGCCCGCAGGTACAGCGCCCAGGCGCGAGCGCGTCTGGCTGGCGGCTCTTACTCATCGAGCATCGCCTCCTCGGCCGTGACGACACGCTGGAACTGCTCGCGATCGCCGCCGTTGTCGGGATGGGCCTCGGCTTTCAGCTGCCGGGCCGCACCCTCGATCACGGCCGCGGGCGCGTCGGGAGCGACGCCCAGCACCTCGTGGGGTGGCTCGCGACCGGCGATCGCGTCCTCGTCGCCGCTGGGCAACCGTGCGGCCGCGAACTCGCTGTCGCCGGTCCTGACGGGCCGCTGGCCGCGCATGCGGGTCTCGTGGACCCACAGGTACACGGCGCGGACGTTGCTCGCGAGCCGCGCGTAGGCGTCACACGCGACCGCAAACTGCTCACCGGCGTCGACCCACCGCAGGACGAACCCGGGATCGTCGGGGTTCGCGTCGTACTTCGGCAGGCCGTTCGATTTCGTGTAGCTACCGCCCGATCCCGTTGACGCCCGCCAGTCCTCGACGTCCATCCGGTCCATCTCGCGCTCGAGGTCCGCGGTCGTGTCCGCGAGCGACGCCTGGAACTTTCGGGCGCGCGTCCGCTCGGCGGGCGGGGTCCGATCCCAGCCGGCCGGCCAGTCGAGCCCGGACATCACTGATCACCGTCCTCGGTCTCTTCGGGCCGGACGCGACCAGCGAGCACGATCGTCGTCGTCGCGTCGACGTCCTGGAGCGTGAGCAACTCCAGATCACTGTCGTCGTTCTGAAGCACCGTCAGCGCGGCTGTCGTCTCGCCGATTTCCTCGTCGAATTCGACCAGCGCGGCCCGAAGCCGCGAAACGTCGACCAGCATATCCTCGTCGCCGGCCTCAATCGGCGGCCGGGCGAGCCCGATCGTGTTATCGTCGGTGATCCGCTCGACATTGTCTGTCCACTCAGAATCGACGAACCCACTCATCGACTCCCACCCCCCGCATGCGGGGTAGGGTCGTCGGCGAGCCGGTCAGTCCCGGCTGCGGGCACGTCGGGCTGTATCGTCTGCTGCATATCCGGGGCGAAACACGGACACTCAAAGGCGCTGGTGTGCCCGCGCGAACGGAAGTGGATATCGCCGGATATAACGTGAGATTCGACAGGTTCCGCCCTCCGAACGGCCTGGAAACAGCCGATGAACGGAAATCGAACGGAAGTGAACGGGAGGCCTGCCGTCTGCCGATTCACTCGCGAACGGTAGTCGAACGGAAACACCGAACCCGGAGTGAAATCGGTCTGGCCCGGCGGGGTTACTTTTAATGGTCGCCGCGGAACGATCGCACTGTCATGGCAGCTTTTTGGCTGCATGAGTGAACGTGATCAGTCCCAACTACTTAGTAGTTTAGCATAGTTATGGTAAATATGGGAACTCTATCACAAAATTCGGACAACAACGAGCATTTTGAACGATGCGACGAAATTATACAACCTCGGTCGGATGGGGGTGGTATGACCAAGGAGGACCGGCGGAAACTGGTTTTAGAGTTTATGAGCGAGTATCCGCTGGCGTTCTCCCCTCTGCTGCTCTACCGGAACCTGCGCCTACATCGCCGGGCAACGTTCACGATCGACAGCCTACGGAACTATCTCGAAGAGTTCGCAGAGGAGGGGCTGGTTACTCGCGTCGAAAAGGAACCACTCGACGAGGGCAAAGTAGTTGAGGCCGATCCGGGATCGCGCGCCTATTATCTAATCACCGACGACGGGGTCGAATACTTAGAAGACAATTCTTAGAACTATCTGGTTTTTACTATAGTTATGGGAAATCACTAAGTGCCCATAGCTGTAACTGTAGGGTATGACCTCGGCACAGGTCGACGACAAAACCCGGGCGATAGAGCGCCCGAGCCGGGGTCAAAACCAACCCATGAGTACGGAACACCGCTCCGGACGAAAAAGCACCGACCCACGACCGAATTATCTCGCGCTCGGCCGCGACGCCGAGGGCCGCGAACACGTCTACCGCCCATACCGCGAGGAGGTTATTGTGATCCGCGACCGCCAGCGCGTCCATACAACGGTCCTCGACGACAACACCGTCGAGGACTGGATGCGGTTCATCAACGACCGAACGGGCTGGCTTCGCGTCGACTACGGCCCCGCACCGACCGACCTGGAGCGCTTTTTCGGCGGGGTGGCACTATGAGCGAACCACTCTCGACCGAGAACGTCCTCGGCGCGACGATCGTCGCGAACGCTAACGACGGTAGTGCCGGGGTCGTAGCCTGGGACACTGACATCACTCCGTACCGATCAGCTGCCAGCGACCTCGCGAGAACCGTGGGGGTCGACGCATGAGCAAGACCGCACCCACGAGCCCGGCCGCGCCCGGGCGCTGTACTGCCTGCGGGCGCATGGCCGCGGGCTACGACGCGCGTCGCGACGACCCGGCCTGCCCGGTCTGTGCGGGGGGTCATCGATGAGCGGCAACGACTACGACGTCGACGCCGCCCCGGGCGTCCCCGCCGACGACGGCGAACCCTGGACCGAGACCGCCGCCCGCCTGGAAGAAACCCGCGGCCGGATCCGCGCGGCCGCCGACGCGCTGCGGGCCCACCCCCGCGTCCTCGCGGTCGACACCCTCGCCCCCGGCACGGGCCCGCACACGGGCTGGACGCTCGAGGCCACACTCGACACGAGCACGTGCTGGCCCGGCGTCCTACGCACGCTCGCCGACAAGCGCCTGCACGTCCGCGAGGCCCGCCCGCGCGGGACGGGCTATCACGTCGTCGCGACGGCCTGACTACGTGGCCTCGGCCGATGCATCGATCCGCTCGGCACTACTCAACACGTCGATCTGGAACTTAACCCGTCGCCGGGCACCCTCTCGGATCTCAACAGTTTGCTCAAATCGGTTGAGGACGTTCCCGTTTTCAGCCAGCGTTCGCAACTCAACTCGGACATCACCTGTCCCGCCTTGATTCTCGACAAGGACGTACACGTCGAGAGTCTCGACAAAAGGGACATTCTCGCTGTGGCCACTGCTCGCATCAACAACCTTCGGGTCCGGCCCGCCAAGCAATGTCCGCACTTCACTACAGCCGGCAAGGCCAGTTGTAGCAACGATACTGCTGGACGCGAGCACGCGTCGACGCGTCACCATACCGCTCGTTCTCCCGCACCCGTGTTAAACGCACCTCTGGGAGCGCACTCGTGTCCTGAGTATGTTCCACACACTTTTTACCACACCGCAATCCCACTAAGGGCATGCCTCTCTTCGGACCGAGCGTCGCAACCGATGAGTACGTACAGTCGGGTGAGACGGTCTATGCCCAGGCCAGCGCCGACCGCCACACACTCGAAGACATGTCCTCCGGCACACTCACAGTGACGGACAGTCGACTCGTGTTCGTCGATGGTTCACAGGCGATCGACCTGGATCTACAGGCGATCGACGAGATCGTCTACCACCCGGCGTACTTGTCGGGGAACTATATCTTCGGGACGGCGATCTTGGCACTCGTCTCGCTTCTCGCGTTCGGCGGCCCGCCCTTGATCAATATCGGGCCACCGGAGCTATGGACAGTAGCTGCGATCGTGGGCACATTCTCTGCAGTCGGACTCGGAATCGGGATCATCACTGAGTATGGAGCTCGGATCACGGTCAAGACGAGCCAGAGCACCTACCAGTTCCGCGGCGACGACATCGCGGATATCCCGCACGCGATCCGCGGTGCACGCGACCGATAACTCCCACCCGCATGCGGGTGGGGTTGCTCGGCACCCACGCCGACCGCGGTCCCAACCCCCGCAGACAACGTCCCGGAAATCTCCTGTTTCTGTTTCTCACTCAGGTCCTCGAGCTCACGGACGGTCTTGAGCCCAGTCACCGAGAAATGTGCCACGCCGATACAGTGCTCCATGGATGGCGGGGAGAGTGACATTATCCTATCCTTATTGAAACCCTCTATTGGTGATAACTTTCAGCGGCCGTGCTGAATACAACGCGCAAATTTAGCAGAAGTTCTGAGTTGCCATCACTTGCGTTCCCTTCTCGTCTTCGTTGATTATGATACCGATCCCTTCTCTTTGGTAGCGTGGACGGAGGATGTTTTCTCGGTGGCCTTTTGAATTCATCCACTGGCGGACGATCCCACGAGCAATCCTCGTCTCATTGTTGTCGTGATCAACAGTTCCAGAGTCGGTCTGTAGATCTTGATCAGCGTAGGTATAGGCAATGTTCTCGCCACCAGAACAAGCGATCCCGAACCTCTCGTAGCGGTCTTCGACGGTTTCACCATCAGGAGAGTCGTGCGCGAAATAGTCCTGATCTACCATGTCTTGACTGTGATATCGAGCGATATCACGCAGATCTGTATCGTACGCAAGTGGTTCTAAACCGCGATCTTCGCGTTCTTGGTTCACGTAGTAGTGAATGTCTCGTTCAATCTGTGATCGGTCAAGTGGTTCTTCTTCAAGATAATCCTGGGCAGCAGCTGAAACATCGGATGCTGTATTGTCGATGATGGGAACCCCTGTTCCTACGGTCAGTGCGATGCCGAAAATCCCGATGGTGGCGATGACACTGATGATCGCCAGCCGATATAGCCAGATCTTAAAACGCAAATAGATTCTGGATAACAAGCTTGGCGACGATCTCGTAGACCCTCGTCGGTTACTGTACTGACCACTTTGGTACCTTGAGGATAATGGCTCATTTGAACCTTCACCTGTGGAACTCAGTGGTGTTTTGATCATGGCCAATAGCCGATGAAACAGTGATCCGTGTGATTCAGACTCTTCGCTAACCCTTTCTGAGGCATCTTCTGAACTGGCTATTGTTCCGTCGGGTGCGACATCTGGGCTACTTTCAAAATCGACATTGGATGTCTTCTTTTCCGATTCATTTCCAGCGTTGCCACTTGATCCTACGTTCGGTTCGGGAGAATCAGGAGGCGTAGACGTGTTGAGTTCAGAAGCAGATGCTTCTGCTTCCGATGTGTCTGTGGTGTCCTTTTCCTCGTTTCGGCAGTCCTTGCAGAGTCCGTTTGAATAATAGACCTTCCCACAGTTATCACAGAATGCATCATTTTTACTAGATGATTTCGGAGATTCGTCTTGTTCAGATTTTTTCCGCTCCCGTGAAGTTCTCTGCTGGCTAAGCCTTTGTTTCCTTGTGGCTCGATCATTTCGAATCTCGCGAGTATCTGGCCCTGTGCCGCCAAACTCTTCATCAGGGACATACAGCGGGCATTCGTGATTTTCTGGAAGTCGATGGTCACCGCAGTATGAGTTATTACAGTGTCGACAAGGGAATGGATGATCTATGTCTTTACCACAATACGAACACCGGCCCATAGAGATTGTATCGAATCCGTTCGATAAAAAGCATTGGCGTTAGTTAAGCCTCGCACCACGGTTGCGTAGCGGCAGCGAGCGTCTCTTGTAAGATGAGTCATTGCTTGTAGATATTCTGCGCATCTGCGATCGGCCGCTCCGACAGCGGTGGCGGTGAGCAGCCGCGGAATTAACCGAGGTCAGCGAGGATGAGTTAGAGATGCGACCGAGTCGCCGCCCAACGCTTCGGCAGAAACACGATCTCGTTGTCGGCTTACTTGGTGACCAAATGCAACAGATTACGATTCACTAACAGCTGATTCAGATGACTACACTTAAATAAAATACAGGGCACTTGCTGAACTCACTCTCTGTATTCAGCACGGCACTTCTCTCAACGACTGAGGGTTTCAACAGAGCCACATTCTTGAAATTCTCTCGGAGAGCGGATCTTCGCGATCTCGACGAGCCGGAGTGACGACCAGCTCACGCGGATCGAACCTCCCGAATGCCGAGTCCTGCGAGCGAGTCGTCGAGCCAGTCCGGGATCGATGAGTCAGCAGCGAGATCCGTTCCGTCAGCTGTCGTCGAGAGCAACGTCGCGACGCTGTCTCTGTCGATGCCGAACTGCCACTGATCGTCACGTTCGACCTCAAGGCGGGCCTGATAGTCCGAGTCCGAATTCCAGATCCGGATCTTAGTCTTCTCGCCGGCGACTTTTTCCGTGACGACGCGGTCGGGCTGTCTGTGGTGCTGCATATCCGGATCGAGACAGCGGCATCTAAAGGCGCTGGTGTGCCCGCGCGAACGGAAGTCGAAAACAGAGGATAATCAAGCCGAGATCGAGTACGATACCCGCTGAAACTTTCGAATACAGGCGATGAACGGAAATCGAACGGAAGTGAACGGAAGTACTGCAGTCTGGCGATCTACCTGCGAACGGGAAAATAGTCGACAGTATCAAATACTAATAAACTTCTTTATAATCCTCCGGATCCAACGTGATTCAGTTGTATCTTCTCCGAGTTGTTCAGTTACGAGATCGTCGAACGCATTTTCCAACTCTTTCTCGCCAGACAATACTTGTTTGATGAGCTCTTCCCCCCGTTCAAATCCGAGGACAAATTCGCCTCTTAAGAACGACACGAGGATGAGTTTATGTACCATCTTTTCATTCCTTAGTAACATTTGATTCCAGCCTTTCATGAATATGAGCGTGGCCGATCGTGGGGGTCTCCGGACTTCCTCTGCTTCAACATCTACCATCTCTACGGGATACGCTAAAGTGTCCACTATAACGCTCCGTAGAGCCATTGAAAGTGGGAAAATCAATAGATACAGTGAGAGAAGAAGTCCAAATCCAAAGAAGATTGAAAAACTGCCCACGACTATGGATATAATTCCGACACCTACCCCAATTAGAATCTCACCAATTGCGTGACGTTGGCGGATCTGTGAGTGAGACTGTTTTATCTCAGCCAATAGTTCCCCCTTCTTAGGTGTGTCTTCCGGAATATCGACATTCATGACATATATCTTGCGGAGGTTCCTGCGGAACGCAATCATATCATTACCGACGCTTTGGTTGAACGCATGTCCGATCTGGCTTACTCCGAATTCTCGTGAGAGTACATAGTCACCTGCTTTGGGAGCGACGGTAGACAACACAATCACTCCGGACATCAATTTACTCTGAATATCAATCTTAGCCAGATTAAAAATCGGCTTAAGAGTTTGCGCAATTTTAAACATAGTCGAAACTATATAACCGACAAAGAGTATGAGGACCTCCTCATAGAGTTGCCACCGGGGTGACGGGAGTAAAGTGAGAAAAATAACAAGAAATAGCAAATTGAGAAGGGGAGAGGTCATGCCGTTATTATTGTGAATATCACGAAGCTACAAGAATCCTATCGACTAATTAACCTGCCTAACCTTGTCGGTGGTGCATTTTCGTGTTGTATCCATCACGAACTCGCCCAACAGTCCACATATATATTTCCACTTTTTCATTGTGTTCAGAAAGAAGCCAAACGGTACACAGTTCCCCGCCCGTTCCCTTCCTTGACGATCAGGTCATAGCGCTGGAGGCTCGCGAGGTACTTCCGGCGGGTGCTCGTCGCTTTCGGGTTCTGGGCTTCCTGTTCGTACTGCTCGTGCAACTCGCTCGAGGCGATCTCGCCGGCGTTCGCGATAATCTCGTAGAGGATGCGCTGGTGGGTGCCCAGCGAGCGCACGCGACGCTCGCGCATGTCGGCCTCGGCCTCGTCGACGATCGTGTCGACGACCTCGGTGGTCAGCCGCTTCCGATCGGACTCTTCGACGTGGCGAGCAGCGCGCCGGAGCAGCGCGATCCCGTGGCGGGCGTCGCCGGCGGCGAGATCCGCGATGTGTCTGACTGCAGCGTCCTCAACCCGCGAGGCGATCATGCCGTGAGCGACGCGGCTGTCGAGGATGTCGACGAGTTCACCAAAATCGTAGGCTTCCAGGTGGACTGGCTCGGCGCTGCGGAAACGTGATTCGGCGCGGGGATCGAGCTCGGAGAGCCACTCAGATTCGTCGACGGTGATCGTGACGATCGAGACGTTCGGGATCTCGTACAGCGAGAGCAGGATCTGGGCATCGTCGAGGACGTCGACCTCGTCGAGGACGGCAATGATCTGGTCGTCGCTCCCGCGAAGGCGGTCGAAGGCGACCCCGCGGTAGAACCCCTCGCGCCGGAGATCGGCACCGACGCCGAGGTCGCGGGCGAGTTCGTAGAGAACGCCGGAGCCGGTGTCGGCCATACAGTTGACGTAGCCCCAGCGGACACCGAGGGTCTGGGCCTCGAGGAGCCCGAGTGTGTGCTTGGCGATCGTGGTTTTGCCGGCCCCGGACGGGCCGTGAATGCAGATGTTCTCAGCTGGCTCGCCGTACGTGACTGGCTCGAGGATCGAAGAGAGGTGATCGATCTGGCCGTCTCGGTGGTGTAAATCCTGTGGGACGTACTCCGGCCGGAGTGCGCGGGCATCGGTGATCATATCCACCAGTCCAGGCCGAGGTATCAAAACTGTCCGCCGACGCCGGTGTGAAAGTGAAAGTGGTGTCTCTGTTGAACGGCTTGTTCGTCGATGGCATCTCTTGCGGAGTACAGGAGACGTAGTGGGACGTCGGCCATCGGCTGGAATCCGGACTAAATACTTGAGTTCTCACCGATAAGAGAGTATATGGCTCTGTGTGAGTTTTGCCACGACGAGGGCGCACGGTTTCGCTGCAACTGGTGTGGCCAGGTGTATTGTGGGCACCACCGACTCCCAGAAAACCATGACTGCGACGGAAGCCAATACGAGTACCACGAGAAAGAAGAGAGTGCTGTCGAGCCATTAGACTCGAGTTCAGTTGGACGCGCTGGAAAGCGGCCAGCTGGCGATTTCGGTGATTCATCACCCGATATAGCGCCGGACGGATCAATAGTCCGTGATGAGGCGGATCCTGACTCACAATCGGAGGGTGTCGACCAGAACTCCCCACTCGTTGACAAGCTATTATTTTGGCGCTGACCAGTGCACCCGTACTACATTCTGTGCGCGGACACTCGAGGCCACACTCGTCCGCGACCACGCGTCCACCGCGATTATCCAGGCGCTCGTCCGTTCGAGCTTTCAACTCCGCGAGAACACCCCACTCGGCACCGACTCCCACCTCATCGCGACGGCCTGACCGGGGACACTTATTTGTTGATCGCACGACAAGCGCTAGACGGGCTGAAATACGCCCCCATTGTCCACCCGCACGCCGAACTAGTCCGAAGAGTTCTTTCAGGTTGGCGGGGTCTCCCCGCCAATCGATCGCAACTGGGTGTTTTCATTCTTGAGTGGGGTCTGTTCACAGCGTGAGAACGAGAAACCGTGCGCAGTCTTTATACTTGCTCTCGTCGATGTCGCTCCTTACGCACGCCTCTTGGCGTGCGGATGCCAATGAATCTGAAAGAACTATTCACAGACGACGACGCCGTGAGTCCAGTGATCGGAGTGATCCTCATGGTCGCAATCACCGTGATCCTCGCGGCCGTCATTGCATCGTTCGTGCTCGGACTGGGCGACTCGACGGAAACGACACCGCAGGCGAGCTTTGATACTAACTTCGATAACAGCAGCGACGAACTCACAATCACACACGAATCCGGAGATACAATCGATGGCGACCGGGTGAATATGAAGGTAAATGGGACAGATGGTCTGGACGATCTGGAATATAAAGATAGTTCCCCGAGTGAATTCGGTGCGGGCACAAGCTTCACTCTGGTGAATGGTGGTAGTGGTGCAGTAAGAGCATCAACAGTCCGGGTTGTTTGGGAGTCCAGTAGCGGCGACTCCTCGTCAACGCTCGTTGAGTGGGACGGGCCTCTGGCCTAATACTTCCACCCGCATCCGGTGGGGTTACTCACCCTCAATCTCGACCGCGGTCTCAACCTCAACAGACAGCGTCCCGGGGATCGACAGCATCTCGGCGATCTCTCACTTTTATTTCTCGGTCAGGTCCTCAAGTTTGAGGACGTCCCGGTGTGATGTCGCGCCACCACCGATCGTCAAACAATGCTGCAATTCGTATTGTTTGACCATCACGTATCCTAGTTCTTTTTATTCACCGATACATATGGTTTGACAGTCACGAAAACGCGGGTGCGGTGCATCCAGAGCAGCCACAGTCCAGGACGCCATCTGTGCCGACACTGCTATGGTACAAATCCGTTCCCCCGTGACACGACACAACCTATGAAACTTAGCAACCTACGATCCGATGACGAACGTGCCGTGAGCCCTGTTATCGGGGTTATACTGATGGTCGCAATCACCGTGATTCTGGCAGCCGTCATCGCCACGTTCGTGCTCGGACTTGGTGAATCAGTAAGTGATACCGCGCCGCAAGCGACCTTCGATTTTAATCCAGACGATGGCACGATTGTGATGACTGGTGGTGATGAAATTGAGACAGAGAATATAGATATTAAAGTTGGAGGCACTGATGTAACTGTAGGATCTAGTGGCACAATCACTGCTGGCACTGAAATCTACAGTGGTTCAAGTTTTTCAGACTCTACAGTCCGAGTGATTTGGACGAATCCGGATGGTGGGAACACGGCAGTAATCGGCAGCTACAACACGTAACGTCGCCCACTCGCTTTCATGCCCTCCGTCGATCCGACTGACAAGCCAGCCCTTTCGCGAGCGGTTGCAAACACGTATCAACCGGCATCTGATGCGACAGGCTGGGAACTCTGTCAACAGTACCAGCAGGTGCTTGAATACCAGGCCGAACATCCCAACGCCGGGCGTGTCCGAGTTACGAACGCCGTCTTCGATGGCGAGGTGTCCGCCAACCGGATTCGACCGTGGTTAGACGGTGGGATGCCTGATTCAATGCGCGGGGTGCACGCCTGTGAAGCCCGTGGCTGGCTTGATCTCGACTGGGAAGGGCCGACGTTACACAACCTGGCTATCACGGTTGCGTGGATCTTCAGCGGCGGCTCGATTGCTACGAATATGGTACCGCAATTGACGGTGACGCCAGAGACACGCTCGCTTGCACACCAGCTGCTGACAACTTTGGACGTGTCACCGAGGACAGTCCGGTCTACCGAGACGGGACGCGCGACAGAAGTCGTCCCGACTGAAGCCGCTCCTGCGCTGGGCCGGCTGTTATCCGTGCTTGGCGCGCCTGTCGGTAAGAAAAACGCTGATATCGACCTGGCACTTCCCCAGTGGCTTGGTACTGCACCCCGCCCCGTGCGGCTTGCATTCGCCCGGACGTATGTCACTAACCGGGGCACCGAGCGACCGGAGCAGTCACTGACACCACTGCAACTCAGTGAACATCGTTCTGACGCGTTTCAGCAATCGTTGGCGTCGTTCTTTGATGCTGTCGCCGATGCAGACGTGACACGCGTCAATCAGCATGCAGTCCGGTTAACTGAGAAGGGGAAACAGCTCTTCGATGAACTGCCAACATTACGAAATGAGTAGGAGTTTACCCTTCGAAACAGTGTAGAAATTGGCAGTTTGGCTTGCCTGCGGCCGACGCACACGACCGCGTATTACCGCCAAGCTAATCGAGAACTACCTGACGACCCTCAGCGTTGACGTCTTCGCACCCGATTCAGGCTCATGCGAGGCCTGGATTGAGATTGGTCTTGATCAGGATGTCGCGCCGCCAGCGATCGTCCAAAAGCTCGCCGACAAGCGCCTGCACGTCCGCGAGGCCCGCCCGCGCGGCACGGGCTATCACCTCATCGCGACGGCCTGATCGGCGGTACTTATTTGTTGATCCCACGACAAGCGTCGAACGGGCTGAGAAACGCCCTTTCATCGAGATTTCGCACGCCGAGGGGTTCGATCTGGCTGGCGGGGTTTTCCGCCAGCCCGGTCGCAACCGGCTGTGTTCAATTCTGAGAACAGTGTTTGCACAGCGCGAAATCGGCAAACTGACCCCAGTCTTTATAGCCACGCCTATAGATACCACTCCCTACGCACGTCCTTCGACGTGCGAAACACCGATGAAACTGAAAGAATTCCTCACAGACGACGACGCCGTGAGTCCGGTGATCGGAGTGATCCTCATGGTCGCAATCACCGTGATCCTCGCGGCCGTCATTGCATCGTTCGTGCTGGGACTGGGCGACTCGACGAGTACGACGCCGACGGCGAGTTTCGATTTTGAGGCTGTTGATACAAACGATGATGGGACTATTGAGGAGGTAAAAATCACCTACCAGAGTGGGGACACACTTGACGAGTCAAATACTGAAGTAAAAGGTACTTCCACGAGCGTATGGGATGGTACTGGTGAAATAACAGCAGGGTCGTCGGTCAGTGTAGCTGCCACTGGTGGCGATACCGTTCGCGTTGTTTGGGAGTCTGACAGCGGCGACTCCTCCTCAACGCTCGGCGAGTACACGGTCCCGAACTAACTACTTCTCACCCACCCCCGCACCCGGGTGGGGTCTCACCCCCACACTGAATCCGCTTCTTCGGCCAGCTGCCGGCCAGTGTACTCGATATAGTCGTTCGCACTCGAGAGGTCGGCGTGCCCCATTGTCTGGCGAATGAACTGTGCGGTCGCGCCGTTCCGGGCGATCAGCGTCCCGTAGGTGTGCCGAAGCACGTGCGGGGTCACGCGCTTGCGGATGTCGGTCTCGTCGGCGACCCGAACCACACGCTCGTAGATCGCTTTCCGCGTCACACCGACAGCCGCGTGCCGCTTGAAGTACTCCCGAAGCACTCGCAGGGTATCGGGATCACGAACGGGGATCGTCCGCGCGGCGTGGGTCGTCTTCGGCGTCCAGCCGTCGTCTTCGGCCGGGACGCGGATCGTCTCGGCCTGCCAGTCGAGCCAGTCGGTATGCAGGTGTGCGAACTCACCGGCCCGCAGGCCCGTATGCGCGAGCGTCCGGACGGTAAACTCGTGGGCCAGATCCATCCCGGCCGCGGCCTCGAGCAGCGACTCGAGCTCGCGATCGTCGAGGGGTTCTCGCGTCCAACTCATGTAACGATCACGTGCTGACTGTCGCACGAGGGTAACAAAAGTAAGGGGGCCACCCCACCAATCACCGACATCTCGACACTCGCGGGTAACAGTTCTGTAGCACTGTTACGTCTCTGCAACCCGATAAACGTCGTCGAATTGAGGATGTTCCTCGAGGCTTCCTTCCTGGAGCAACTCGACGACGGCGATCTTGACGTCCTGCTCGTCGTACTCGTTCGCGAGCTCGTCGACGATCGTCGCGGTCGTCATGGAGCCTGGCTGAACGAACTCGATGATCACGTTTCGGATCTCCGAGTCTGGCATGGGTCTAATCTCTCGGTTTGTGTACCTTGAGCGGGACACAAATAGCGATTCGTGTTAGTCTGAAAGCGCAACACAGCCGGAATATTCCTAAATCGGCGGATAATCGGCAGAGTGGGCTGTGTTCACGAAATCGAGCCGATTGACGCAACTCGTGTTCACAGAGTGCCGATCGCCTATTCTAATTTGAATCGGGCGGCGGTCGCCTCGAGATCGCCGAACACCCAACTCGCGCAGATAACAGTCCTGTAGCACTGTAACGTCTCGATAACCCGGAAGACAAGTCGGTGGCCTGGGTACGCGACCAGGCCGACGGCCTCACAGGGGCCGCTAATCGGGACAGACGAAATGGGTGGGGGGTGGGGGGTGGTGGGATGCTCGTACGACAGTCAAGCAATCAATGACAAGCAACCCAGCCGATGAGTATTGATTGAGACATAATAAATTGATAGCTCTATCATTGAATGTTTTTAAGCCAGTCGCCGATACAGCTCCGATTGACTACCTGTGTTAAAAGGGGCCGCCCAGCACCCCCGAACATGCAGTGTAACAACTGCGGCACCCGACTGAACCGGTTCAAGGTCGTGGTGTTTGGCACGCGGTACTGTACTGATTGCGCACCAATCTCGCGAGCGACGCCAGGGGGTGTCGGGGCATGATCACGAACGATCAACCACTCGCCCAGCTGCTGGTCGTCCTCGTCGCGGGCCTCGGCGCGCTCAACTGGGGTCTCAAGGAACTCATGAGCACGGATCTGCTCGTCGAGTTCGTCCCGGCGGACTACCTCGGCGTCTCCTACATCGTCGTCGGGATCGCTGGCGCGATCGTCCTGATCGACATGCTCGACATCATCGCCGACAACGGGGCCGAGACCAGCCCGCTGGAGGACTGATATGGCGCGCACGTCCTCCGGTGAGGGATACGACGTCGACTTCGAGATGCTGCTGATCGTGCTGTTCAGCTGGGGCGCGGCAACCTCGCTGGGCCTGATCAGCGACAACATCGTCCCGTTCATCGACGCGGGCGCGACGATCTTCGAGCTCGGCAACTCGACCTTTACCATTGGTCGGCTCGTCTCGATCGGCTCGCTGCTGTTCGTGTTCTTCTACCGGGACGCCCCGTTGTCGGACACGAGCGGGATCGACCTCTGGATCGTCTACGCGACGATCGGGCTGGTCCTGGCCCCGCCGCTGTTCCCGGCCTTCGCTGACACGCTGGCCCAGCAGCCCGCGGCACTGATCACCTTCGCCGTCCAATCGACCGGCTTCCTGCTGGTCTCGTACATCAACTGACCAATGAACGGGAACACCAAACTCATCGGTACGCTCGCAACGCTCATGCTCGCGACGCTGGCGATCGTCGGCCTCTCGATGGCTGGCGGCGCCGCGGTCGCGACCGAACAGGTCACGATCGACGATCCGACCAACGACTCCGTCGAGGTCGACGTCGACTTCAGCGCCGGCGTCGACGCGACCGTCGAACTGATCAACGACTCGGGCGACGCCGTCGACTCCCAGACGATTACCGGCACCTCGGGCGCGACTGAGACCTTTACCGTCGCGGCCGACAGCGCCGGCGACTACACGGTCAACCTCACGACGACCGGCACCGACAGCGACGTCGCGATCAACGAGACGCGTTTGATCGCCGAGCGCGCGGTCTCGGTCGAGGACGCCGGTAACGAAACGGTCTACGTCGATGCCGTCTTCCAGGGCGAGACGAACGCGACCGCCGATATCGAGCTCACGGACAGCGCCGGCACCGTGCTGTACACCGACACCGTCGAGTACGACGCGACGACCGACGAGACGACCCACACCCTCGCGATCAACGAGTCCGACGGCCTGACTGCGGGCGACCTCACCGCGTCGGTCGCGACCAGCCCGGCCAGCGCCTACACCAGCGCCTACGCCGGCCTCGAGGAGCCCGACTCGGGTCTGTTCGGCGGCACGATCGCCGGCCAGGACACGTCGATCGTCCTCGTCGTGGTACTCGTACTCGGTGGCGTCGGCTACTACGCCCGCGAGGAGGGCTGGATCTAAGCATGGCGGCCGAGCAACCGCGCACCCCGCCCCCGGATGCGGGTGGCCCCACATTCGACCGCCGAACGTTCCTGAAAGGCGCGGGCCTGACGGCGGGCGCGGCCGCGATCGGCGCGAACCCCCGCGTCTCTCCGATCGGGGAGTCTGAAGCCTTTGCCCCACTTGTCGCCGCTGGTGTTGTCGGCGCGGCGGCGGTCGGTGCTGGGATGGGGTGGATTGCCCGCGACATAGACCCGCTCAATCAGGACCCTGCCCCCGAGGGACTGACGCCGGACGCGCTGAAACAGCAGGTCTATCAGTCGGGGCTTAAGCGAGAGTCTAACAATGCTTCGACATTCGTGGATAACCGCAACGTTATCAACTATATGCCAGAAGCGGCCTTTACCGATGCGAAGAAGGCCGCTATGCAGGCGATGGATGAAGGGAAGTCCGAGAGTGAGGTGGTTTCAGCAGGTGAACAGGCCGCGAACGCTCATTTCGTCACCGTCGAAAAGAATTTCCTCGATTCGTGGAATGAGACGGTTAACGAATTTGCCGCGACTCGGGCCACGGTAGAAAGCCACGCGGACGTTACTGCCTCGAATGTGCTTACCCCCTACGCTCGAAGCACGGGGACGGATTACGTCCCGAATACGTCCGAGAACATTTCTCTACAAGGAACCAGTAACGTCGGTTCTACGACGAAATCAATCACTCTCCGCGATGGGTCGACGTATGATCTTCAGTCTGTCTCATTTGACGGTGACTTTGCAAAGGCAGACACCTGGACAGCGACCGTCACGTATGATCCGCTCGGCTACACGTATGACGGCAATTACTCCTGGTCTCACCTTGAGAATTTGGCGATCGAAGCGACCGGCCTTGATGGTAGTGTTATCTATGGTGGTTATCAGGACTGGAATGCTGTTTGGTCCGATCTTCAAACCGTTTGCGACCAGGTGATTTCAGACCTGAATACGTGGGTTTCTAACACCTACGGACAGGTCCAGACTGGCGAAATCGACATAGCGAACCTAATCACAGCCGGCGATATCGCCAGCACGAAAGACGTACCTCAGGCAATTGCCGACCTCGTCGCCGCGAATATCCCCGCCGATCTGGATAATCAAATTACCGTCGAGATGGGGCAGCACACCCTCTCAGGATTCATTGCGACAACAGACCAAAACGCCCTCTCTGAAGTCGCACCCGGCGATACGATCGACCCCAACGCGACGGACGACTCGGGGAACCCGGTGTACGGCACGATCTACTTAGCACAGGACCCGGTAGAATGGCGCTTCGACTGGCAAGCGTACGACGACTCTAAAGGCGTCGATGGCGGTCTCGTGTGGTTCACGCGCAACCCTGCCGAAATCGACGGGATGCAGTCGAACGACCTAATCCACGAGATTACGACCGGCGCGGGCGAGACCGCGACCGTCACGCCGTCAGACTTCTCCGAGACGACTGACGGCTCTGGAAATCCGGTGTGGGAAGTCGATCTATCCGACCAACTCGAAAACCAGATTACCACGATCGACACGATCACGACGGGCGCGAATGTCGATGAGAGCAATTACAGCGTGACGATCCTCGATGAGACATTTACCGTCACATCGACCGAATCCGGCGATCCCATCACGATCGACCAGAACCGCGAGCCACAGGACGATAGCAATTACATCACTCAAGACGAGTGGGATCAGCTGCTCCAACAGCAGAAGGACCTCATCGACAAGTACGAGGAAGCGCAGAACGACCCAGTTTTCGGTGGTGGACTGTTCTCCGACACCAGCATACCGACCCTGCCTGGCCTCGGTGTCGTTGAGTCTGGAGTAGTGGTCCTGCTTGGGATCCTCGGGCTCAACGTCGCAACCAGCTAACCACCCACTTCTTTCAAAACCAACCCATTCATGACACGACACCGACGCACATCACCGCGAGTCGCACACCTGTTGCTCGTCCTGCTGACGGTCCTCGTCTTCGGCCTCACGATCGCCCTCCTTGCCCCGGCGGCCAGCGCCCAGGAGCTGCCGAGCGACGACACCGAGACACCCGAACCGAACACCACACAAGTCACCGAGCAACTCGGCGATCTCGTCGTCCACGACTACAGCTACGACGGCGAGACCATGACGATCGACGTGACCTGGCGCGGCGATCTCCCGACGACGCTCACCCTCACCGAAATGATCGAACAGGAGCAGGGCGGCGCGACCGAGATCAGTTTCAAGCAGGTTCGCCTCATGCCCGACGAGACGACGACGATCGAGATTGCCCTCGAGGAACGCTCGAGTGGCACGGCCGCCGCGCTGCTGACGACGCCCGAATCAGTCGAGCAATCCAACGCGCTGGTCTTACAGAGCGGCTCGCCAGCCAGCGATCGCGGCCCGATCCCATTCTCGACGGCCTCGGCGCTGATCGGCACGGCGGCGATCGGCGGCGCGGGGATGGCCTTCGCACTCACCGCTCGCCGCTACCGCGACGACCACGAGGGCGAACGGAGGGAGCGCGTCGCATGAGCGACTCTCGCGTCCCGGGCTGGATCGTCGCCCCAATCGCGACCGCGCGCGAGATCCTCGGTAACAACCGCAAGGCCGCGTACCTCGCTGCGGTGATCCTCGCGGGCCTGTACGCGACGGGCAACCTCCCGGATGTCGGCGGGCTACCGTCGTGGTGGCCGGTTGCAGGTGTCGCCGCGGTGGCCGCATATGTCGGCGGCCGGTTTGCCGCCCGCCGGATCCTCGATCTCGTCCCTGAGCCCGACGGGATCCTGCTGGTCGAATTTCGCGCCGACGAACCTGGCGGGGGCGCGATCTACGAACTGAGCGAGGAAGCTTTCGAGGACATGTGGGTCTTCGGTGGCTCGCTGTACCAGTGGGACGAGAGTCCCCGGCGCGTCTACGAGGTCCGCGAGTACGACCCTGAGAAGAACCTCGCGGTCGGCAACTGGCGCGAGAGCCCGCCCGGGAGCGCCCTCGCATCCGAGGCCACTGTCGACGACGCGCTCGCGGCGATCCGCGAGCTTCGGACCGACCTCGAGCCCGATGTCGCCGAGGCCCGCGAGCTTCGCCGCCGGATCCGCGGAATCGTCCGACAACTCGACAAAGAACGCGCCGAGGCCCAGCAGGCGATCCTCGACGATCACGTCGCGCCCGATCTCGGCGGCTCCCGGTCGATCGACGAGATCATCGAGGAACAGATGCCCGATGCGGTCCATCCCGAACAGGCGACCGACGGCGACCGCGCGCCCGACACCGTCCTTGAGGACGACGACGCGCCCGAGGACGCCGAAGAGCGCATGGAACAGACGCCGCTGCTGAACGACGGTGGTCACGATGAGTGACTCGAGTAGTGCGTATGCGGCCGCAGAGTTAGGCACGGATCTCGAGGGCGACGATGCTGGCCAACATGTCCGCTCGTTCGCGGGCCTGATCGACGACGATCGTGGTCGGGCACTCCTGAACTATTACGACTCGCTACTCGACGGCCCACTCGAGGAGACGCGGATTGGCCAGGAACTGATCGCAACGTATGCGACGGATATGGTCGATAACGCCGTCAAGAATGGCGCTGTCTCGCAGATGAAACGCACGACCGGGCTCACGGGCCAGTCCGAAGACGGCCGCGACTTCTACGGCGCCGTCGCGTCCCAGCTTGAGCACGAGGGCGCAATCGGGCTCGTCTTCGGCTCGCCAGGCTCGGGCAAGACGGCGACGACGATCGACGCCGCGAAGGTGTGGCAGGCCCGGACTGGTGGGGCGATCATCGGCAACACGACCTGGAGAGGGTTCGACGGGCAGTTTGCCAGCGATCGCGAGATGCTTGAAGAGATGGCGTCTCGAAAGGGGCCTGTGCTGGCTGTGATCGACGAGGTAGCTCAGGACCTCAGTGGATTCGGGAGCGGTAACAAGGATGCGGAACACTTCTCTGATAACTTGCTACTGATCCGAAAACGCGATCGGGAGTACGGTGACTACGCGAAGAAAGGATCGGTGCTGCTGGTCTCGCATACACGCGTGAAGACGGCCAAAAGCATCCGTCGGATCGCGTCGTTCGGGATCGAGAAGCCGAAACGATCCGCGCCCGATCGCGCCCGACTCCTCGAGTCCGAGGGCGGCAAGGATCAGTGGGAGGAAGTTGCGTCGTATCAGGGACTCACCGACTCGGCGGCCGCCTTCGACGAATACGAATCGACAGACTTCTCGATCGAACTCAACGACGACGATAGCGACGAATCGACCGGCGAGACGACCTCGAACGACCCACGCGATGACCCAGGGTGGCGGAAAGACGTCGAGACAGTCATTCGGGCGACACAGGCTCGTGACATGACCCAAGACGAGGCGAAAGAACTTGTAGATTGGTCGAAAGGTTGGGTGGCAAATCGGGTCCAAGAGTGGAAAGAAGGCGATCATAGCTACGTGACTCTTTCCGAGCCATAAATTACCAGACGGCGTAGGGATTTTTGTAGTCAGTCAGTCACCTACCCCGTCGCATACATTGTTTATACGCGGGCGCTATGGAGATTCTATCTATTGCCCCCGGCCCCATTATTACGGATAGAATATATTGTAATTTATTTAGCGTAGCTCGGCGCGGAACACAACTGCGGTGGTATTGCGGCGCGGTCGGTGCGGTCCGAACGACTGAGCGCCAGCGAAGGAGTGTGGGTATTTGGATACCGTGCGCTTACGCACACTCCCTAAGGGCTCCCCGACAGCCAGCGCCGCGCGGAACGCTCGAGCGGCGACGATCGCGACGCTCGCGACGACCGAAGATCAACTAAGCTTGTGCCAGAACTGGCGATAGCGAAACGAGAAATGCGGAAAAAAGGACGAACGACGGTGTTGCCACTACCCAGGGGGGTGTCAGCCGATCGTCTCGAGCAGGGCGCCGCGGATCGAGATCCCGTTGCCCTGGATTGCGAAGGCGGCCTCGTCACGGACGCGATCGCCGTCAGCGTTGTAGTACTCGACAGCAGCGCCCAGCAGCAGGTCGTGAATGTTGTGGCCGGTGTCGCGAGCAGCGCGAAGCCCCTCACGCAGGAGCTTCCGGATCTCGACGAGGTCGTAGTGGCCGACGTTGATCGAGATCTCGACGTCGCTTCCGCGCCGCGTCATGTTCACGCCATAGGTCCGCATCCACTTCGCGAACGCGCTGTCAGCGCCGATCTGGTGGTCACGATCCTCGAGCAGCTTCCCGATCGACTCACTCGCCCAGCTGGCCGCGTCCTCGATCGTCGCGAGCAACTGGTTGATCTTCTCGCGCATGACGCCGTCAGCAGCCGACACGACGCCCTGGTCGATCTCGAGGATCGAGCCGAAGGCCTCGGCGGCGCGTCGCACTGTCCGCTCGCTGACGCCAGCCTTCGCGGCGATATCGTCGATCGACTCGGGACCACCATCGGTCGCGACCGCGAGCACCTCTTTCTGATCAGGCGTCGCGTCGGCCTGGAGGACGTGGTACTCGGCGAGCCGCTCCTCGCGCTCACGCATCGTAGGCATTGGGTCCTCGAGCAGCTGGACGTCGCGCTCGGATTCGGTCGGCGTCCAGTAAGCGTCGGCGACGTAGGTATGCGGATCAGCCCGGATCGGCACACCGCCCCAGTATAGCACGTTCACGAGCCAGTCGTCGAGTTCGCCGATCAGCGAATCGAGGTCGTACGCTGGAGGAAGCACGCCCTCCTGGTCGTCGTCGAGCTCGTCGAAGCCGTCAGCGGTCGGCGTCGGCAGATCGCTATCGAGCGGGATCGCGCCGACGTCGGAGTACTCACTCGAGAACTGGATCTCGAGCTTCGGGTGGTACAGCGGATCGTCTTTCTTGTCCTCACCGCGGACGTGCTTCGGGTAGTACAACTTCGACAGCGTCCCGACACTCGCGTCGACGCCGAATTTTTCGCGCGTCCCCGCGTCGAGCCCGACAGCCATCCGGTGGCCGCGGATCTCCTCGTGATCCCACTTGTACTCACCGCGCCCGTCCTGGCGCTTCCCGAAGTCAGCCATGCGATCGAGCACGCCCGTGTCGATGGGGATTAACTGATCCTCGGCGACCGCGCGACGGACGCGCACGTACAGGGCCGCATTATACACGCGCGAGAAGCCGTGCAGCGCGTCGTACTGGAAGTACTCGGGATTGATGTCCAGCGCCTCGGCGAGTGACCGCAACACGACCAGGATCTCGCCGAACGCGAGATTCGCGCTGTCGATCTCGACGCGGATCCCTTCGGGGAGTCCGCTCGGCACGCCCTGGAGCTCGTCGCCTGTTTCGGCGTGTTGCATCTCGGGGAACGCCGGCCGGAACCGGAAGTTCACGCGCTTGCGCTGAAATCCCTCCTCGCCCGTCGCAACGACATTGATCTGGTACTCGTTGAACGCCTCGAAGTCCTGGCCCTCAGCGGCGATCTGCCCTTCCCAGTATCTCACTTTCTCCTCTTCGTGATTCAGCGTCCACGTCTCGCCGACAGCATCGAACGCGCCGACGCCGTCGTCGGGATCCTCGGGATCGTCAGCCATACAGCGATCGAACTGCGAGACGATCGCCCAGTACGGGCTCATGCCGTGTTCGTGAAACATGACGTGCGCGCCGAACTCGTGAATCTGTGGCTCGACGACCGCGGCATCGTGATCAACCTGCGAGAGCAGCCACTCGCGGCGATCGGGACACAGGTGCTCGCTTTCCTCGGCTTGGTGGTCGAATTGCTCGTGACACCAGCGACACTGTGATTCGTGCTCGTGTTCGATCGCGTCGACGGCGTCACGATCGGTAGCCTCGGCGATTTCGTACTCACCCTCAAGGATCGCGTCGCCGTGATCGCCCTCGGCGCGGACATCGGCGAGATCGATGTCGTCGGCGTCCTCGCCGGGGTGGTAGAGATCGCTCACGCCGAATCACCGCCGTCGGTGACAGCGTAGTGCTCGAGTTCGGCTTGGCCTGGCGGGTGGTAATTGTCGATCTCCTCGCGCAACCACTGCATTTGATCGCCGATCCCGCCGAGGTCGTCGTCGCGAAACGGAAATTCGATGTGCCGTGCCTCACTCGTGAGCGCCTCCTCGATGTGCTGAAGATACGTTTCACCGACTAAGACGACGTAATGGGCGTGGATAGCCCGAAACGACAGTGAGGTCCGGATCTCCCCTGCCGTCAACACGGACCACCGGCCAGCCTCGTAATCACCGATGTAGCTGTCTGATTGCGGATCGAGGGAAGCGTCGTAAGCCTCGATCTCGTCGTCAGGGTGGATTAGCCCGTGCTCTGCCGAGAGGATAAACCACTCGTCGCAACAAGTTTCGGCGTACTCTCGCTTTAGCTGGAAGTAATTCGACGTGTACAGATTTTTTGCGGGCACGGTCTCGCCGTCGTCGAGATCTTGTTTTGCGGATCCGCACCCGACGATCGCGATCCGTGGGGTTGCGACGCAATCGCGACAGTATTGGCCGTCCTCTTGAACGAAAGCGGACTCGAGGCCCCCCTCAGGCGGGAGTCGAGACCCACACCCAAGACAGCGCTCGCTCATCGACCGATCACCTCAAGCCGATCCCAGGCGACATTGACCAGCCCGGCGTCGGTGACGATGTCGGCCCGCTCGGGATCACCTTCGTACAGCCACACGCTCGCGAGCGCTCCCTCGTGGCCGGCCGCTGAGACACGCATGCCAACCGTCGCGTGCTCGTCGTCGACGGTCCACCCCTCGGGCAGCCGCGGCGGCTGGTACTCAACGACATCCTCGGAAAGACTCATCGAGACTCACCCCCGAATCCGGGGTATCCGGTAGATTTACACGCTCGCGCCCGCAAAACGGCAATAGCGAGCGTCAGAGTGAATCACCTCTGTTAGTCCAACTGTGAGGGATCCGCTCCGACCGCTCGACGTCGTACAACCGCGACGCTCGGACGAAGGTAGGGCTTCGCCCGGGCACTTCTTCGCTGCCACTCACGACTGATCACCGTCGGAACTGTCGGCAGACAGGATCTGCCCCATGACTGTCCAGAACGGAATGACCACGATGAACGGGGTCAGGACCACGATCGCGACAGTCTCGAGCGGCGTCACGACCGATCACCGTCCTCGAGCGACGGGATCGCCTCGGCGATGTCCTCCTGGTCGGCACCGTCGGGCTCGGGCAGCGGCCCGATCAGGGCCCCCCGCATGCGGGTGGGGGTCTCGTCGCTCACCGCCAGTCACCTCCGAAACACTCGGGATTCCCGCAGAGCTGTCGGTGACTCGCGACCGCCGCCAGCGCGACCTCGCGATACGCTCGGTCGTCGTGCGCCGTTGCCTCGGGACAGGCTGGCTGCGGATCCTCACTGTCGGGATCTGGCCGATGGACGGTGCCGGCCCGACGGGCCCGATACTCGACGACGATCTCGAGCTCGACGGCCTCGGCGTTGGCGGCCCGGCTCACGCCGACGCACCTCCTCTATTGCTACCTGATAGATTCGGGCCGTTGCGACACCGCAGGGCTGTCCCCCAAATCCCTCCGACCCCACTCCGTACTTATACCACGTTCTCAAACGAACGTAGTGTAGTCTGTGGGTTTTTCTGATTCTTGCAACACAATCTCCCAGCTGATCGCCATCCAGTCGAAGCCAGGTTTCAATCCCGAACTGGGATTAAAACTCGTCTGGACGTACAGAGACTTAATGAAGCGTCCCCTCGCGAACGTCCTCGTCGTACGCGAACAGGGCGTACCCCACCTCTGCAGGGGTATAGCCGGTTTCGGATGCGATTTCTCGGATCGGTTCGATCATCGTCACGTAGTCGGCCGCGTCGAACGATTCCTTGCGACCGTCGAGATACTCGAGGCGGTCGAGGCTCGCCCAGACGCGGGTATCGACCACGGCGTGGTGCTCGGGGTCTAATGCCGTGAGTACGGCCGAGGCCGTCGGCGCTTTGAACCCGCTGAGACCGGTCAACAGCTGTATCTTCGAGAAGTCCCCGTCGACTGTACGGACGTTCGCCGTCACCTCGCGACACCGCTCTGGCGGGTTGGATTCGACGTGATAGGCGCTCCGGGTCGAGTTCTCGTAGGCGAGGTCGTACAACTGATCGCGGGTGAGATACCCCTGTTCACGGTAGGTGGCACCGATCTCGTCCAGTCGCTCCGGGAGCACACCCTGGGTCCGTTCGTAGGCGTCGAGGTACGTATCGATGAGTTCGTCCACGGTGTCGGTGCTTGCGTCCCCGGGGTCTTGAACGCTATCCGAACGTTGACGTAGCCCCTCGACGAATTCGGCACAATGCTCTTGCAGGCCGGGCCGACGCTGACGATCGAGATCGCCGTCGTGTTTGCGATCGTCGCTGTCGCGGTGGTCCTGTTCGTCAGCGAGGCGATCCCGAGCGACATCACGGCGCTATCGGTGCTCGTCACGCTGGTCGTCCTGCGGGGCTACACCGGCGTCGACGCCGACGCAGCGCTCTCCGGCTTTGCCAGCACCGCGACGATCACGATCCTCGCAATGTACATCCTCAGTGCGGGCGTCCAGCGGACGGGCGTGGTCGACCGACTCGAACACGTCGTCGCACGGTACGCGGGCGACAGCCGAGGTCGACTGCTCGGCGCGACCGTCGGCATCACCGGGCCGCTGGCCGGCGTCGTCAACAACACGCCGGTCGTCGCGCTGTTTATCCCGATGATCACGGACCTGGCCGACCGGACCCACACCTCGCCCTCGAAGTTCCTCATCCCCCTGTCTTACGCGGCGATGCTCGGCGGGACGCTGACGCTGATCGGCACGTCGACGAACTTGCTCGCGAGCTCGATCGCGGCCGATCTCGGCGTGGCCGGCACGCCGTTCTCGATGTTTCAGTTCACGCCGCTGGGGCTGCTCGTGCTCGCGGTCGGCTCGGTCTACCTCTTGACGGTCGGACCGCTGCTGTTGCCATCCCGGATCGAACCCCACGACCTCACCGAGGAGTTCGGTCTCGGGGGACGACTCTCCCGGGTGTACGTCCCGGAGTCGTCCTCGCTGGTCGGGCTCACGCCGGCCGAAGCGCGCACGGACGCGGTCAAGATCCTGCAGCTACTCCGGGGCGACGAGACGTTCGTCGCTGCCCGTACCGACCGGTCGATACAGGCCGGCGACGTGCTGACGATCCGGGCGAAAACGCCGGTCGCCGAGTCGTTCGTCGACGTGGCCGGGCTCCGTCGGCTGCCACAGGCTGAGGTGACCGAGGAGGAGTTGGCACTGGGTTCAGGCCGGGGGACGCTCGCGGAGGTGATCGTTCCGGCCGGGTCGGGACTGATCGGGCAGGCGGTCGGGGACGCTCGCCTGGAGGAACGATTCGACGCGACAGTACTGGCCGCTCGCCGCGGCGGATCGCTCGTCGTCGAAGACGTCGCCGACGTGGTGCTCTCTGGAGGGGACGGGCTGTTGCTCTATGCGACCCAGAGCGGGATTGACCATCTCGAAGAGACGGGGGAGTTGCTCGTCACCGAGGCCGTCGGCGACGGACTCCCGGAGCCGGAGCCGATCGACTGGCGCGAGGCGGGGCTCGCTATCGGGATCGTCCTCGGCGTAATCGGGGTCGCCGCGGCCGATCTGCTCGCCATCCCGGTCGCGGCGCTCGGGGGCGTCGTGGCGATGGTCGTCTTCGGCATCATCGATCCGGAACGGGCCTACGCGGCCGTCAACTGGGAAGTGATCTTCCTGCTCGCGGGCGTGATCCCGCTCGGGCTGGCGATGGATCGGACCGGTGGAGCGGCGTACCTCGCTGCGCACATCACCGACGTGTCGACAGTGCTGCCAGCGATCGGGACGGTCGCGCTGTTCTACCTGCTGACCGGGTTGCTCGCGAACCTCATCACGCCGGTCGCCAGCGTCGCGCTGGTGTTGCCGATCGCCGTCTCGACGGCGACGGATCTGGGTGCGAACGCGTTCGCGTTCGTGCTTGCGGTCACGTTCGCGGGCTCGACGGCGTTTATGACGCCGATGGGCTATCAGACGAACTTGATGGTCTACAGCCCGGGTGGGTACAGGTTCACCGACTACGTGCGGATCGGTGCGCCGCTGCAGTTGCTGCTGGCCGTGGTGACGACGCTGGGTATCGCGGCGATCTGGGGCGTGTGATCGGCACCACACAGAGCCGGACTGGAGGGCATATTCCTTTGTGATCGGAGCGCTAACTGTCGACGATGACAATCCTGGTGCCAGTCGCGAGCGGCCCCCTCCGGGATCGGGTGCTCGAAACGGCGATCGATCTGGGACGGGCGCTGGAGGAAGATCTCTATATCGTCCATCTGGTCGACGAGGAGACGGCCGACGGGACCGCAAAGCGGATCCGAGACGAGATACGCGACCGCGTCCAGTCCGCGGACGTGGCCGCGACGGTCTCGCTCGAATACGTCGGGCACGGCCTCGCCCGCTCGCGCTCCCGCATCGGACAGGACGTGATCGAACTGGCCGCTGACGTGACCGTGACGCACATCGTGATGGGGCACACACCGAAGGGACTGCTCGAGGAACTCACCCGCGGCAGTGCCGCGCAGGCTGTCATCGACGCCGCCAGCGTTCCCGTCACCGTCGTCTCGGATACGGGCGAGACGAGGCAGTAACGAGGCGACGATCCCTGTTCATCGACAGGCCACTGCTTCAGCGGTGGGTAGCTGACGCAAGCGGTTCTGCAGGTCTGTCCAGATCGTACGTTTCCCGGAGCGTGTCGGCGAAGTGACCGCCCTTCTCGAGCGCGATCGTCACGACGACGAACGCACCGTCGGCTGGCCGGAGGACGAACGCTTCACGCGGGGCCGGTTCGTCGGACTCGTTGACGCGGTCGACGAGTGGCTCGAGCGGGCGCGATCCGTCCTCGAACTCCTGCAAGCGGTCGGCGCTACCGCCGTCTGCGAAGACGTAGCAGACGCCGTTGACTTCGTTGTCGGTGTTCCGGGTGAGGCGGCTGTTCATACTGTCGCCGCTGGCCCGTGCCTCTTCCCAGAGGTCCCGCGCGACCTCGAAGACGGGATCGACATCGTCTGCGAACGCATACAGCGTCGGTCGTCGCAGCGTGAAATCCTCGAGGTGCGGCCGTGGCTCCGACCACTCGAGATCGACGTCGAGCAGATATCCGGGCCGGAGACTGCCAGCGGACCCGTCACTATCGATTCTGACCTCGACCGGCTCGTATCGCTCCCGGTCGAACAGCCCCAGGACCCGCTCGTCGCTCCCGTTCGCTTGGTGGGGTCCGGTCAGCACCCGGGCCGGGCGTTGCTCGTCCATAGGGTCCGTTCACCCCCGACGGACAAAAGCGGCCGGTCCCGCAGGCTTTTGCCCCACCGCTCGATAGCGAGGGTATGGACGACATCAGGTTTCGCGATCCGGCTGGCACCGTTCGAAACGGACGCTTGCACGACGATCACGTCCACTTCGGAGACGACGCGTACGACCTCGAAGCGGTGGACGTCCTCGAACCCGCGGAGCCGACGAAAATAGTCTGCGTGGGCCGCAACTACGCCAAACACGCCGAAGAACGCGGCGAGGACGTGCCCGACCGACCGCTGCTCTTTCTCAAGCCGCCCAACGCCGTTGCCAGCCACGGCTCGACGATCACACTCCCGGACGGCAAAGACCGAGTCGAACACGAGGCCGAACTCGCGGTCGTCATCGACGAACAGTGCAAGGACGTCGACCCCGAGGACGCCGAGGACGTGATCCGCGGCTACACCTGCTTCAACGACATCTCGAACCGCGACGACCAGTCGCGCGAGCAGAACTGGGTCCGGGGCAAGGCCTTCGACAACGCTGCCCCGATGGGTCCCGTGTTGGCCGAGGAGATCCCCGACGACGCCGCTATCGAACTCCGGGTCGACGGCGAGACGCGACAGTCCTCCTCGATCGAGCACTTCATCTTCTCGATTCCCGAGCTGATCGCCGAGATCTCGACCTACATGACGCTCGAACCGGGCGACGTGATCGCAACGGGAACGCCCGAGGGAGTCGGTCCGCTGACCGACGGCGATCACGTCGAGATCGAGATCGAGGGGATCGGCACGCTCGAACACGACGTGCGCCAGGACGTCTAGACTGGGACTGGAATGGAAACGCCTAAATTTAGGGTTGCCTAAATCCGTCGCGGATGGACACTGATCGACGCCCGTCCGACCGCGTGGACGTCTGTATCGTCGGGGCCGGACCGTCCGGCGCGCTCGTTGCCGACCGTCTCACGGCGGCAGGCTACGATGTCGTCGTGCTGGAAGCCGGCCCGCGGTTCGATCGCGAGCGGCGCATCGAGCGCATGGAGCGGTCGCTCCGTCCGGCGCACGCACCACAGTCGGTCTGGGACGTGGGCGGCGAGCGCGACGCCTACACCTCCTCGGGAGCGGACCACTACCCGCTGAATCGGACCCGGGTGAAGGGGGTCGGCGGGACGACCCTGGCCTGGCAGGGGATGGTCGTTCGACTGCACGAGCGGGATTTCGACGGCCGCAACGGGGGCGACCCCTGGCCAATCGCGTATGCCGATCTCCGGCCGTACTACGCCGAGGCGGAACGCGAACTCGGCGTCGCTGGAGCCGACGACAACCCGTTCGGGCCGCCCCGTGCGGAGCCGTTTCCGATGCCCGCGTTTCCACCCTCCCACAGCGACTCGATCTTCGCGGAGGCCTGTGAGTCCCTGGAGATCGCGACCCACTCGGCACCGAACGCTCGCAACTCCGAGGAGTACGACGGTCGCGGCGCGTGCGTGGGTTTCGGGACGTGCAAGCCGGTCTGTCCGACTGGGGCGAGATACGAGGCCGGCGTACACCTCGAGCGTGCACAGGCGAACGGCGCTCGCGTGATCGACCGCGCGCCGGTCCAGCGTCTCGAACACGACGCCGACCGAATCCAGGCGGCCGTGTACGCGACGCCCGACGGAACCGAACACCGTCAGGAAGCCCGGCAGTTCGTGCTCGCCGCCGGCGGCGTGGAGATCCCGCGACTGCTGTTGCTCTCCAAGAGCGACCACTATCCGGACGGATTGGCGAACTCCTCGGGGCTCGTCGGCCGGTACTTCACCGAGCATCTCGGGGCGCGCGTCGGCGGGACGGTCGATCGGCGCACTCGCCAGCACCACGTCGAGTTTATCACGACCGAATCCCACCAGTTCTACGACAGTGACGATCACCCCCCGATCAAGCTCGAACTGGTGAACTACGCCGGCCAACCGCCGGCCCGGACCGCGGCGGAAGCCGACCACTGGGGCGACGACCTGCTGGCGACGCTACGCGAGACGTACGGAAACACCCTCGAAGTCGCCGGGCTCGTCCAGCAGGAGGCCAGACCGGACAACCGGATCACACTCGATCCCTCCCGCACGGACGATCACGGCAATCCCGTCCCCGACGTCCAGTGGTCGATCAGCGACCGCGACCGCCGGACGGTCGAACGGGCCACCGAGATCCAGCGGTCGATCCTCGGGGAACTCGACGCCGACATCGAGTGGGTCGTCGGCCCGGACGCGACGGGACCGGCCGCCCACCACATGGGAACCACACGAATGGGGGCTGATCCGGCGACGAGCGTCGTCGATCCACAGTGTCGGACCCACGATCTGGACAACGCCTGGATCGCCTCCAGTAGCGTCTTCGTCACCGCGGGCGCGATGAACCCGACGCTGACGATCGCGGCACTCGCGTTGCGGATCGGGGACCGCCTCGAAGAGACGCTGTCGCAGCGATAACCTCTATTTCGACCAGACGTGCTGCTCGGCCGACCCGGCGCGTCAGAACCACTGTGAGAGCAGCGACTCGGTGCCGTTCCGGTGGGCGACTAGAATCGGCTTCGATCCCGCGTTTTCCACGACGCTATCCGCCGTCGATCCGAACAGAAACCGCCTGAGTTTCCCTTTTTCGGGTGCACCGAGGACCGTCAGATCGTGTCGCTCCGATCGATCGATGATCGCTCGCGCCGGCTCGGCGTCGTGTTCTACGTGATACGTAACGTCGATATCGTCGTCGATGCGGTAGCTGTATGCGTCCAGTAGTTTCGTCGCGTCGTTCCGCTGTTGGGCAGTGGCGTCCTCGCGGATTACGTGAAACAGCTCGATGCGACTGTCGTATGCGGTCGCGACCGCCTCGGCGACCCGAGTCGCGATTCCCGAGTGGGGTCCCCGGTCGACCGGGACCAGCACTGTCTCGGGTGACTCGAACCTGTCCATCCGCGTCCCGACGAGCGTGTGACAGTCGAGTCCGGCAGTCTCGTCGGCCCCTCCCTGATGGAAAAAGCTCTCTTCCTCGGCGTCGACGAGCACGCTCGTGACCTCGTGTGTCTCGACAAACGAACCCAGGAGATCGGGTGAAAACACCTCTCGCCGCTGGACGACGGGGATCTGGAACGCTTGCTTGACCGCCAGCTTCGCCTCGGCATCCTTGCGAATCGCGTCGGGATCGGTCGTCGCGTCCGCCTCGACGGCGTGGAGCAGATACAGCTTTCCGTCCGTTCCGAAAGCGATACTGCCACCGAGGAGGCTCGTCTCAGTCCGGTTAGCTGCCTCCCGAAACGGGACGAGGACACGCTGTTCCTCCGACGGCCATTCCATGTCTTTGTGATCCAGTGGCTGTGGCCACGGGCACCCGTCCGAATTGACGCTCATTGGTTCCCATCTCGAATACAATCCTATAAGTTCACCTATCGATCTGTGTCTCGGTATCTGACGGTCTGTGACTAGCTCTCGTGAGTTCGGACACGTGAGCAAGCGACAACCCTCGGAAGTCCGCCAGCGCCCTCATAGCGTTCCGGCAGCGAGCAGGCCGGCGTCGACGAGCAGCAGCGTTGCGACGACCGTCGCAGCGAGGAAGAACGGTCGGGCGTTGCGGGCCGGCTCGCGCACCTTCTGCCGTCCGGTCCCGTCGGTCAGTTTGCCCGCACCGACCTCGACGAGCCCCATCAGGATGACCCAGAGGGCGATCATCCCGACGAGGAGGTATCCGCGCGTCGTCTCGAAAAGGACGGTCGTCTCGGTATAGTCGAGCACCATCGCCATCCGGACGCCGGTCAGCGCCAACAGTACGGCACTGATCCGCGAGAGGCGTTTCACCCGGCCCGTGATCGAGCCGAGGGGCCCGGCGTCGAGACCGCCGTCACGTGCAAGCGGCAGGATCGCCCACGTCACGAAGACGACCGCGCCGGTCCAGAGGCCGGCGAACAGCACGTGCAACGCGTACAACCCGGCGAGTTCAGGATCCATAGTCGCGTTCGAGGGCGGCGCGTCCTTGAATGTGGAGGGTTTACAGTTCGCCCGCGGATTCGGTCCGGTCGGAGATATCTTCGACGCTGAGATGATCGAGCAGGTTGACGAACGACCCGGGGTCGGGCACCAGGAAGATCCGGATCTTGAACGCGGCGTCCTCGTCGGCGACGTCGATCATCGAGTCGAGCACGATCGACAGCGCGTCCCGCCGGACGTGCGAGAGTGTCTCCTCGGCGACGACCTGGCCGTTGGAGTACTGCAACTCCGGGGTCTCCATATCGATGGTCGTCCCGAGCGTGTTCGCGATTCCGTCGATGAACCCCGAGGTGAGGATGTTGCACATCTCCTGGAGAGCGCTTTTCTGGAGCTGGTTGAAGCCGTTCTCGACGGGCGAGCCGGTCATCAGCGTCGCGATCTCGACGGCGGTCTCGGTCGGGAACGTCAGCAAAAAGACGCCGTACGGTGGTTCGCGCAAGTCGATCGACGCGCTGTAGATCTCGTCGGTGCCGATCTCGGCGGCGATGTCGGCCGGTTCGACAAACGAGAGGCTCTTGATCTCGACGTTCGCCTCGACGTCCGCGAGCGACGACAGCGATCGCGTGACGTTCTCGGTCCCCCGTTTCATCAGCGTGTTTATGATCCGGAGCTTCCGGATGTCGATCAACAGCGGCATTCCCTACCCGTGAGTCAGCGCCCCGCGTGGTAGTCGTTTCGGTAAGCCTTGGCCGGTGACCATTCAATGACGATTTGCCCGCCACACCGGTACGTCGCACGACGCCTTGAGCACGCTTAAGACCCGCCGCCCGCTTGCCCCGAGTATGGAACCACGGGACCTCTCGATGCACTCGGTCTATCGGGCGGGACGGGGAGTCGAGGAAGTCGCCCGGGACTTGGGGCTGGACCCGGACGAACTCATCAAACTCTCCTCGAACGAGAACTCCCTCGGCCCCTCGCCGAAGGCCGTCGAGGCGATCAGGAACGTTGCCGAGGACGTCCACTACTATCCGAAATCCTCTCATACCGACCTGATCGCGGAACTCGCCGAGAAGTGGGCGGTCGAGGACGAACAGATCTGGCTGGCAAACGGCGGCGACGGCGCGCTCGATTACCTCTCGCGTGCGTTACTGGAACCCGGCCAGGCCGTGCTCGTGCCCGATCCGGACTTCACGTATCACGGGATGAGCGCCAAATACCACCACGGCACCGTCGAGACGTTCGACCTCTCGGAGGCCGACGGCTTCCACCAGTCGCCCGAGCGCGTGCTGGATGCCTACGACGGGCACCGAATCGTCTACCTGACGAGCCCGCACAACCCGACCGGCTCGGAGGTCACCATCGACGAGGTCGAACGGATCGCCGAGGCGACCGACGAGCAGACGCTGGTCGTCGTCGACGAGGCTTACGAGCCGTTCAGCGAACGGGAGAGCAAGATTGACCTCGTCCGCGAGCGAGACGACGTGGCCCTGCTCCACTCGTTCTCGAAGGCATACGGGCTGGCCGGGATCCGGCTTGGCTACGCGATCACCCCCGAGGAGTGGGGCGACGCCTACGCCCGCGTGAACACGCCCTTCGCCGCCAGCGAGATCGCCTGTCGGGCCGGACTGGCCGCGCTCGAGGACGATACGTTCCTCGAGGAGACGATCGAGACCGCCCGCTGGGGACGCGAGTACATCCGCGAGCATCTCGACGCGACGACCTGGGAGAGCGGCGGCAACTTCGTCCTCGCTGAGGTCGGGGACGCCGAGGCGGTGGCCGAGGCCTGCCAGCGCGAGGGCGTCATCGTCCGGGATTGTACGAGCTTCGGTCTGCCCGAGCACATCCGGATCACGACCGGAACGCGTGCGGAGACGCCCCGGGCCGTCGAGACGATCAACGAGGTACTCGCCGACGTTCGAGGGGATCGCCCGTGAGAGTCGCCGTCACCGGGACGCCCGGGACCGGGAAGACGACCGCGACGGAGTTGCTTGCGTCGGATTTCGAGGTGGTGCACCTCAACGAGGTCATCCGCGAGCAGGAACTGACGACGGGCCACGACGACGAGCGTGACACCCTGGTCGCCGATCTGGACGCCGTCGAGTCGTGGCTCGGCGATCGCGAGGACGTCGTCGTCGAGTCCCACCTGGCTCACGAGTTCGACGCCGACAGGGTGGTCGTCCTGCGGTGTGCACCCGACGTGATCGAGCGTCGGCTTCGCGAGCGTGGCGAGTCCGCGGAGTCGGCCCGGGAAAACGCCGAGAGCGAAGCGTTGGACGTCATCCTGGGCCACGCGGTCCAGAACCACGGTGAGGACAGCGTCTACGAGATCGAAACGACCGATCGCTCGCCCGAGTCGGTTGCGGCGGCGATCGAGGCCGTGATCGCCGGCGAGCGCGAACCGAGTGCCGGCACCGTCGATTACACCGACTACCTATGACGCTCGACAAATACCGATCGCTCGCGGATCGCGTATTGAACCCGTTCGTCACCCTCGCCGCAAAACTCGGCCTGACGCCCAACGGCGTGAGCGTGCTTGCAATCGTCGTCGCCGCCGCGGCCGCGGGAGCGTTCTATCTCGGCGGCGAGCAGCCGATCTTCTACGGTGTGGGTGCCCTGCTCGTGTTCCTCAACGGCGGGCTCGATCTGATCGACGGCGCGCTCGCCCGTCGGCTCGAGATGGCCTCCGAAGCCGGAGATCTGCTCGATCACGTCCTCGATCGCTACGCCGACATCATCATTCTCGTCGGGCTCGCGGCGGGGATCGGCCGGTACGACATCGGCCTCGCCGCGGTGACCGGTGTCCTGATGACCTCGTATCTCGGGACCCAGGCCCAGGCGGTCGGGCTGGATCGCGTGTACGGTGGACTGCTCGGTCGTGCCGATCGGCTCGTGTTGATCAGTATCGTCGGAGCGATCGCGGTGGTCGTAACCGAACCGATCCAGGGGTTCACCGTCGTCGGCTGGTTGCTGATCGTCTTCGCCGTCGTGGGCCATCTCACCGCGCTCCAGCGGTTCTACTACGCGATGGGCGACCTTCGGTGATCGGCGCTTGACCCCGTTGTCGGTAACGGGAGCCTTTATCAACGGCGGGCCAGTAGCCGTCGAGTATGCACGATCCACAGGCGGGGCCGGAGTTGCCCCACTCCACCGGAGGCCGGCGGATGGAATCGGCCTTCGATCCCGAACTGGGCTCGCTCCCCAGCGGCGAGCGCGACGAGGACGCCGTCAACAAGACCGGGACGACGACCATCGGTATCGCGACTGCGGACGGCGTCGTCGTCGCGACCGATCGGCGGGCCAGCCTCGGCGGCCGGTTCGTCTCGAACAAGGACGTCCAGAAAGTCGAACAGATTCACCCGACTGCAGCGCTCACGCTCGTCGGCAGCGTCGGCGGCGCACAGTCGTTCATCCGGACGCTACGCGCGGAGGTCAACCTCTACGAGACGCGCCGCGGGAAGGATATGAGCATGCAGGCACTCTCGACGCTGGCGGGCAACTTCGCTCGCGGCGGGCCGTTCCTGGCGATCAACCCGATCCTGGGCGGTATAGATGAGGAGGGGAGCCACGTCTACAGCATCGACCCCGCCGGCGGCGTTATGGAGGACGACTACACCGTTACGGGATCCGGATTGACTGTCGCATACGGGACCCTCGAGGACCGGTACGAACCGGATCTGTCGATCGAGGAAGCGACGGACGTCGCGGCAGCGTCGATTGAGGCGGCCGCCGAGCGTGACACCGGCTCGGGCAACGGGCTCTGTGTCGCCGAAGTCACCGAGGACGGTGTCGATATCACGACCTACGACGACTACGACATCTAGGATCCACGACGTGCGACAGCAGCGCGTACGACCGTTTTGTAGTTGATTGTGTCTCTCCAGTCGCGCTCCAGCCGATAGCCTATTTGTGTCTCCGAAGTAACGCCGGATATGGGTCTGTTCGGAACGGCCGGGATACGAGGTTCCGTCGAGGAGACTGTCACGCCTGAACTCGCGCTGTCGGTCGGTCGTGCGGTCGGCCGCGAGGCGGACACTGTTGTCGTCGGACGGGACGGCCGCCAGTCCGGTGTCGCGCTGGCTGCGGCTGTCGAGGCCGGCCTGGAGAGTGCCGGCGCTCGGGTCGTCCGACTCGGGCAGGTACCGACGCCGGCGCTGGCGTGGGCATCACGCGGCCGGTACGGTATCATGCTGACGGCGAGCCACAACCCGCCGGCGGACAACGGGATCAAGCTGTTCGTCGACGGCGTCGAGTTCGACGGCGACGCCGAGGACCGGATCGAGCGACGCGTCGAGAGTGGCCTCGAGCCGGCACCCTGGGACGAGTGGGGGACCGTCGAACGCGCGGACGTGTTAGGGACGTACAGAGGGACGATCGCCGACTACGCCGATGGCCACGGCGAGCCGCTGGATGGCCTCACCGTCGCGATAGACTGTGGCAACGGGATGGCGTCGCTGGCGACGCCGCAGGTCCTCCAGGAACTCGGCGGCGACGTGCGGGCGCTCAACGCCAACGTCGACAGCCACTTCGACGCCCGTGGCAGCAAACCCACGCCGGAGACGCTGACCGGATTGCGCTCGTTCGTCGCGGACAACCCGGACGTCGATCTGGGGATCGGCCACGACGGTGACGCCGACCGGATCGTCATCGTCGACAGCGACGGCGGGATCGTCCACGAGGACACCGTGCTGGCGATCCTGGCCGAACACTACACGCGTGCCAGCGACGCGGCCGACCCGGTCGTCCTGACGACGCCCAACGCGTCCGGCCGGATCGACGAACGGGTCGAAGCCGTCGGCGGTCGCGTCGAGCGAACCGGTCTCGGTGTGCTTCACGAGGGCATCGCGGCGATCCGGGCCGACGCCAGCGAGGACACGGAGATCGTCTTCGCCGCCGAACCCTGGAAACACATCCATCCCACGTTGGGCGGGTGGATCGACGGCGTTGCCAGCGCGGCGGTGTTCGCCCGTCTCGTCGCCAACGTCGGCCTCGACGCGCTGCGGCAGCCGGTGACCGACCGGCCCTACCGCAAGGATCCCGTGCGCTGTCCGGACGAGCACAAGTCGGCAGCGATGGATGCCCTCGAAACGCAGTTGCCCGAGGCGTTCCCCGACGCCGAGGTGTCCCTGGAGCACGGCGTGCGTCTGTCGTTCCCTGACGGGTCCTGGACGCTCGTCCGGCCGAGCGGGACCGAACCGTACGTCCGCGTCTACGTCGAGAGCGAGGACGTCGAGGCGATGCTCGCGGACGTCCAATCGGTCGTCGCAGACGCTGTCGAAGACGTGCGAGGCCCGTGAGATCACACGAACTGGTCGAGAGCATCCGTTACGGCTTCGATGTCGTCGATGTGGTCGGGATCGAAGCGCATCGCTGATCGGTACCAGTCGCTGCGCGTGATCGCAAGTTCGCCCTCAGTGTGCTCGTACCCATCGATCGTCTCCCATTCGTGTAGCGTCGCCTGCAGGAAAATCCCCTCGTCGGTGATCTCGGCGGACTGTTTCTGGTCAGTGAACAGGTTGAGCCACACCGGGAGCATAGCGGGCAGCCAGACGAACGCCGTCAGATCAGTCTCACCGCCGATCACGACGATACTGGCGATGGCAACGGCGACCACTACGAAGAGGGCGCTGACGGCGTATTTCGCCTGTCTGCGCACTTTTGCGGGCGGTCCAGCTTCGAAGGAAACGAGCGTCGTCAGTTCCTCCTGTAGTCGGTTCTGTCGAATTTCGTGGCCGAGCAGGAGCGCGACGAGCCATACGAGGGCAGCGACCGATCCGAAAAACCACGGGCTGACGAACAGTGAAACGGCCGACTCAGCGCGTGTAATGGCTGGAACGAGCCACGCCAGCGGGAGCAGGAAGCCAGCGATACCGCGGGGCGCCGTATCGACGAACGTTTCGGGTTCCCGGATGTCAGTCGCGACCAGTCCGACGACTGCACCGACGCCGCCGCCAGCCACGAACAGCGCCCACTCGTTGCCTGGGAGCACGGATCCGATGGGACCGACCAACAGCGCCGCGTACAGTATCAGTGTCGCTCGGAGGGCAAACCGTCGCATCGTGCAGCCCTGACGGACTGTCCGGACGAAAAGCTACCGGGACCCAGCCTATTTGCCGCTTCGCTCGGACTGGTCGCTATGGATAACCTCATCGAACGCGCTCGCGAGGCGGCGTCTTCCTCGTATACGCCATATTCTGAATATCCGGTCGGCGCAGCCATCCGAACGGCTGACGGCACCGTGTTCACCGGCTGTAACGTCGAGAACGAAAACTACACGAACAGCGTTCACGCCGAGACGCTGGCGATCAGCAACGCCGTCCAGGCCGGCCACCGAGAGTTCGACGCGGTCGCCGTCTCCTCGGGCGAGCGCGACGGCGTCACGCCCTGTGGGACGTGTCGTCAAACCCTCGCGGAGTTCTGCGGGGACGACTTGGAGATTCACTGTGACGAAGGCGAGACGACCGCCACGTACACGCTGGGCGAACTGCTCCCGGAGCGTTGACCGACCAGCGTCACTCGCCCTTGCTTTCGCCGTGTGGTCCGGGAGGGCCTTCGAACCCGGTTTCCATCATTTCACATTCCCCATTTTGGTTGATCCGAAGCCGTCCCTGGTACCCGCACGTCCCGTTGTTGTTGTACTTGCAGCGCGTGCAGCGACATTCCAGATCCTTACCCGAACCTGTGAACGACATACACGATATTACGGGCGGAGATCCTTGGAAGCGGCGGCGACTGTAGAATGGTGGCCCCCACCCTACTGACTATGTATGGCTACGAAAGCGCGATCTGAGAACTGGCAGCAATTCAGAGTTGCGTAGACCGCCTTAGCTATCGGGAACGACCTTTTCTTCGCCGTCGAAGTGCGCGGAGTTGTCCTGTGGGTCATAGCCCAGCGCCTCGCGGGCGCGCTCGATGGAGTAGTACTTACGGTCGTTGTCGGAGATGCCGTAGACGATCTCGAAGTCGTAGTCGGCCTCCAGGGCCCGCTGGTGGATGTGTGCACAGTCCGGATAGGAGAGCCACATCGCCTGGCCGCGCTCGTAATCGATCGGTGGATGCCCCTTGGTGAGGTTCCCGATCCGGATGTTGCAGACGTCGATACCGTAGGTGTCGTGATAATATCGCCCGAGCACCTCGCCGGTCGCTTTCGAGACGCCGTAGAGATTGCCCGGACGGGGTAGTTCGGTTCCGTCGAGCAAGAATTCGTCGTCCTCGCGGTACATCTCGGGCGTGCGCTGGTCGGTCTCGAAGGCGCCGACGGCGTGGTTCGAGGATGCGTAGACGAACTTCTCGACGCCTTCATCGACAGCGGCCTCGTAGATCTTCTGGGTGCCGTCGATGTTGTTCTCCAGGACGCTGTCCCAGGAGGCTTCCGGCCGGGGGTCACCGGCGAGGTGGATGATCGCTCCGACGCCCTCGACGGCCGCCCGGACGAGCGCTTCGTCGGTGACGTCGCCGATCATATACTCGTGGTCCGGTTCCTCGTCCGGCGGGCTGTGCAAGAGCAGTCGCCACTCGTATTCTTCGGCGAGTCCGTCGAGGATCGCCTCGCCGACGCGACCGCCAGCACCCGTGAGCAGAACGGGATCGTCCATCGAGTGTATCTGTGCGACCGGTCAGTAAGTAAGATGCGGTTCGCCCCGCGAACGGCCCCTGTTGGACGATGCCATGCGGTCTCCGTCGGGTCGAAGCGCGTTTGGCGCTGGCCCGCGAGTGGACAGGTATGCCCACCGACGCCGAGCAGGCCTGCTTCGAGGCCGGGATCAAGTTCGGATCGCTGTACCACCAGTTCGCCGGCACGCCGATCAGTCCCGCGAGTGCCGACAGCCTCGCGACCGCGATGGAGGAGGCAATCGAGAACCAACCCTACTGTGAGTCCGTGACAGTCGGCATCCGGACGGGTGAACTCGCGGACGCGATCGAGGCGGGTAGCGCCGATTACACCGAGCTCACTGGGGCGTTTCTGGACGTTGAGCTGACGATTGCCTACGAGGGAACGACTGTTATCGCACGAATGGAGATGGAAGACGGGTACCCACTGATGCGGCTCGACGAAGTCAGGTGAAGCGATTGCGGCGGCCAGTCTTTTGTCCACCGGCTGTGAAGTCGACCTATGATCGACCTTCGGAGTGATACCGTCACGATACCCAGCGACGCAATGCGTGCGGCCGCCGCCGACGCCGACGTGGGCGACGACGTCTACGGCGAGGACCCGACAGTCAACGAACTCCAGTCCCGCGCGGCCGAACTCCTCGGGAAGGAAGCGGCCCTGTACGTCCCCTCCGGGACGATGGGCAACCAGATCGCCGTCCGAACACATACCGAGCGCGGCCAGGAAATCCTCCTCGAAGAAGAATGTCACACCTACAAGTGGGAACTCGGCGGGATCGCCCAGCACAGCCAGGTGCAGGCCCGCACGCTGGACGGCGGCGAACGCGGCGTGATCGCTCCAGAACAGGTCCACGACGGCTACGTCGAAGGCGACGACCACCGGCCCGGGACCGGCCTGCTCGTACTGGAGAACACGCACAACGCCAAAGGCGGGACTGCAATCGCTCCCGAGCATATTGACGCTGCCGCCGAGGCCGCCCACGAGCGCGGCGTACCTGTCCACCTCGACGGGGCGCGGCTGTTCAACGCCGCGGCCGCGCTGGACGTGCCGGCCGCCCGGATCGCCCGTGAGGCCGACTCGGTGATGAGCTGCCTCTCGAAGGGACTCGGGGCGCCAATCGGCTCGATGCTCGCGGGCAGCAGCGACTTCATCGAGCGCGCTCGCCGCGTTCGCAAGCTCATGGGCGGCGGCATGCGCCAGGCGGGGATCGTCGCCGCGCCGGGGTTACTCGCGCTTGAAAACCGGGACCGACTGCAAGAGGATCACCGACGCGCTCGCGAACTCGCGGCTGGTCTCGACGATGTCGAAGGGATGACCGTACCGCAACCGGAGACGAATATCGTACTGGTCGAAACCGACGAACCCGCACGGGAAGTCCTGGATCGATTGGGAGAACGGGACGTGATGGGGAGCGCCTTCGGCGAGCATACGATTCGCCTCTGTACCCACTGGGATATCGACGACGAAGATATCGAAACGACGGTCGAACGCGCCAGAGGCGTCTAGAACTACCGGTCGCGTCCGCGACTCTCGTCGAGCCCCTCTTGAAAGCCGGTCACGGTCCGACGTACGAACAGGTAGATGTAGAACACGAACCCGAGCATGACCACGACGAGGCCGATCAGGACGGGGTCGATTTCGATGCCGAAGACACTGAACAGGGCGATGGCGAGATTCATACACGTGGGTTCCCGGCCGCGTAAAAAAGGCCTTTCGGGGAGGGGTTCTCCAAACGAAGCTTTCAAGCCTGACTAAACGTTCAGTCAATACATGACCGAACGTCGTATCGATCTTCGGCCGTGGATCGCGGCACTTCTCGGTTCGATCGTTACCGGGCTCGGTCACCTGTATCTCCGGCGAGTCCGGCGTGCGGTCGGCTGGCTCGCGGCCGCGGTGCTCGCGGTTTTCATCTGGGCACCTGATCCCATGGGTGCGTCGCTACTGGAGTTCGTGCCGTCGATGGCGGTCGTCACGCTGAGTGTCCTGGATGCCTTTACGATCGCGTTACTCGAACGGCGGAAGGGGCGAGTCACACGGGACACCGAGACCGTCAACTGTCCCGCTTGCGGGCGTCCGCTCGATCTCGATCTGGATTTCTGTCCGTGGTGTACGACCCGCTTCGAGCGGTTCGAGGTGCGTGAGGTCGAGGGGTAATCCTCAGGACCGGAGCTTCTGGATACGTTTCTCCGTCGGCGGGTGCGTCGAGACGAGTTTCGAGAGGAGACTTCTCGATTCGCTGAAAATACAGAGCGCGCTGGCCTCCTCACTGACCCGGGATCGGCTGTGATCCGCGTTGCTGATCTTCTCCAGTGCGCGTGCGAGCGGTTCGCCACGACCGATGGCACCGGCCGCATCGCTGTCGGCGACGTACTCCCGATACCGGGAGATCGCCAGCACGAACAGCATCACGAGGAACTGGACGATGTTACCCACGATGATCCCCAGAAAGAGGTCGGCGATGTCGTTGTCGCCGAGGAAGATCACGGCAAACTGTGCGACGAGGCCAACGATCGTAGCGATCCCCTGGCCGATGACCATCGTCACCACGTCCCGGTTGCGGATATGCGCGAGTTCGTGTGCGAGCACACCTTCCAACTCGTCGTGATCGAGCACCTGGATGAGCTGGCTGGAGACGACCACGACGCCGGCCCCCTTGCGACCGACTGCGAAGGCGTTGGGGACGCCCATGTCAGCGATCATCAGGCGCGGCTTGTCGATGCCCATGTCGTCGCTCAGGCGCTCGACCGAGCGATGGATCTCCCGGAAGCGGCGATCGTCTTCGGGCATGTCCTGGGCGTTGACGCTTCGTAGGGCGCCCCATTTGCCGACCTTGTACTGGACGCCGATCAGCAGGACGCTCCCCGCGAGTACGAGCGCGAGGACCGCCGTCGATCCACCAAACGCCGCATAGAGCGCGGCAGCGATGACTGCGTAGAACCCGAACAGGATCGATCCGACGATCGCCATTCGGAGCTTGAGACCAACGTGTCGCATGTGTATCCGGTTGTTGCCCGTCGAGACCTATAAGCTTCCTGTCGCGCCGTGCAGACACGATGCTACCGTGACACGTTCGTGTGATACTACCCCGTGGTACAGCGTTACATTGATAAGCGAGAACGGATAAGTTCGAGTGTGGTTCACAATGTCGATGGGCGCATTCGATGATGACGAGCACGAACGCCGTGAGCGCAAAAACAGCGAGGTCGACGCGAGCTTCGACGACAAGCGGACGACCTATCACGGCAGCGTCGATTACGGCGGCGGTGAATCGACCGAGGAGCTCCTCGATCAGTTCGAAGAGATCAAGTCCTCCTGACGGCCGGCTGAGTTGATCTGTCCTGTCGTACAGCGACGGGTACTTGCTCGTTCAGTGGCAAGTCTCGCTAATGACGACACAGCCGTGTGACGGATGTGGTGAGGATGTCCGCATCGCCGGCGGGATCAGCGACTTCTGGAGCCAGGCAGGGGGCTCGACCGGCGGCGTCTCCCTCGAGCTGGCCGACGGTAGCGAGCACTTCCTCTGTTTCGACTGTGTCGAGCGCCTGCCCGACGACCGGGACGTGACGGCCGCCGATATCGACGATCTGTAGTCCAGCCACGCTCCGCATCACGTTCCGGGTCCGACCATCACGGCCAGCACCGCTGATATATCCTGGTCCGACGGGTCCCAGACGACCCGCAGTTCGAACGCGTCAGAGACGTCTGCAACGGTGACGCTTTCCCCGGACCAGACCTGGTTGACGCCGTAGTCGGCCGCCCACTGGGCGTCGATCGCACCGTTGCCGGTCGTCCCGCGAACGTAGAGGTTCGAACCGTCGATCGTATCGCCGCCCTGGTGGGTGATCGTCACGGTTCCCGCGTCGGCGTCGTAATCGAATTCGAACGACGCGCGTGGATGTGTCGCTTCCTGCGTTTCACCGAGTCCGAGCACGAACGTCCCGACGACGGCGACGACCACTGCGATAAGATCGCCGGTCACCTCGGCACCGGCAGTATGCATCATCGACACGGTCGAGCCGTCCCGCCGGACGGCGATGTCGTCGAGTCGGGAGAACGCGTCATCGAGCGGTCCCGATTCCCTTTCCATCCGGGGCTGGAACTCCGCGAGACCGTCTTCGAGTCCCGTCGTGAGTCGTCCGGCGGCGTCGGCGTCGGTGGTTTCCATCTCGACGACGAGTCGGTGCTGACCCTCCTCAGTCGACATCCCGCCCCGGATCGTTTCGACGACAGTCAGCGCGTTCGTGGACTGTTGGCCCCACGCATCCGGCACGACAGTGCCGAACCGGATCGGGCCTGACGGTGCGTGCCCGTACGCTGTGACGACCACACCGCTGACGGCGTCTTCGTTGCCGTTCGTCACGTCGACGACCGACTCGACGGTGTCGGTCCGACCGACGACGTACCGACCGTCACCCAGTACACCGAGCGCGCTGTCGTTCGGGTCAACGTGGACCGCCACATCCTCGTAGGTTTCCTCGGAGACCGTTCCTCTCGTCTCCAGCATCTCGACCACCTCCGACTCGTCGTAGTTCGTCTCGGCGACGAACGCGATCTCCCCGCCGGTCCGGTCGCCGACGAACGCCGTCACCGAACTGACGCCACGGGGATCCAGTCCCCACCCCGTTTTGACGGCATCGAGCGCCTGCTCGTAGCTTTCGGGACCGTCGTAGGTCGGTCGCTGTGCGGCCATCGACGAGAGCGCACCCTCGATGGCACTCTCGCCGACCGGACTATCGAGCAGCGCGGTGACGTCGACGTGTGCCACCATTGTCGCACCCTCCGGCACCACGTCGAGTTCGGACGGCCGTTCCGCGCTTCTCTCACCCGCTGTCGTCGTGGGCGTCGTATCGCCGCTGTCGTCTCCCCCATCGAGACTGTTACACCCCGCCAGACAGCCGACCGCCCCTGCGCTCGTGATCCGGAGCAGACGGCGTCTCGTATACGATCGAGCCATCGTTATATCCGACACAACTATGGGAAATAAATACCCATCCTTCGGGATCGGAGCGTTTACGAGCGCCCCGCTCTGCCCCCTGTACGTGGACCCGTCTCGCATCGAGGAGGCTTTTCCCGCCCCCGAATACAGAGGTGCCCAGCAGCAGGCCCTCGCGGACATCCGAGCGGCGTTCGAGACCGGCAACGACGTCGTCCTCGTCCGCGCGCCGACCGGCAGCGGCAAGTCCCTGCTGGCGCGAGCGATCGCCGGCTGTGCCCGCGAGGGGAGCCAGGCCTCGGCGAGCCAGCCCATCGACGCCTATTACACCACGCCGCAGGTTTCCCAACTTGACGACGTTGCCGAGGATCCGCTACTCGAAGACCTCTCAATCATCCGCGGCAAGAACAATTACGACTGCATCCTGCCGGGCGAGACTGACACGCCCGTCGACCAGGCACCCTGCGTCCGTGAACGGGAGTTCGAGTGTCAGGTCAAACACCGCTGTCCGTACTTTTCAGACCGGGCCATCGCGGCCAACCGCCGGATCGCTGCCATGACGCTCGCGTACTTCATGCAGACCGCCGGCAGCGACGTCTTCGGCGCTCGCGACGTGGTCGTCATCGACGAGGCCCACGGGCTGGGCGAGTGGGCCGAGATGTACGCGGCCATCGACTTGCGGCCCGACACTGTGCCGGTCTGGGACGCCCGCGAACCGCCCGCGATCGACGATCTGGAAGACGCCGACGCCTACGCGCAGGGGTTGATCCAGGCGGCCGACCGACGCCTCACTGAACTGCGGGGCAACGCCGAGATCACCCCCGAGGAGGCCGAGCAACGTGACCGTCTGCAGCAACTACGCTCGGATCTCAAGTGGTTCCGCGAGGAGTACCGCGATCCCGAGGCGGCCACGACGTGGGTCGTCGACCAGCCGGACGGCGAGGGATCGCCGGTAACGATCAAGCCGATCGATCCCGAGCGCTTTCTGGGACACACTGTCTGGGACCGAGGTAACAAGTTCGCGCTGCTGTCGGCGACGATCCTCAACAAAGAGGCGTTCTGTGCGAACGTCGGACTGGACTCCGACCGCGTGGCGCTCGTCGACGTCCCGCATACCTTCCCCGTCGAGAACCGCCCGCTCTATGACGTTACCCAGGGGAAGATGACCTACGAGCACCGCGAGGAGACGCTGCCGAAAATCGCCCGCACGCTCGTCCGTCTGATGGCGCGCCATCCCGACGAGAAGGGGCTGGTACACTGTCACTCGTATGCGATCCAGGCCGAACTACAGCGGTTGCTGGCGGAGTTCGGTGTCGACAGCCGGATCCGGAGCCACGACAAAGAGGACCGTGACGGCCAGCTATCGGCCTGGCAACGGAGCGACGAGCCGGAGGTCTTCCTCTCGGTCAAGATGGAGGAAGCGCTGGATCTCGAGGGTTCGCTCTGTCGCTGGCAGCTGCTGACGAAAGCGCCGTATCCGAACACGCGTGACTCACGGGTCGCACAGCGTCTGGAGGACGGGCAGTGGGGCTGGTACTACCGGACGGCACTGCGCACGGTGATCCAGGCCTGTGGTCGCGTCGTCCGATCGCCCGACGATTACGGCGCGACGTATCTCGCCGACGATTCGCTACTGGACCTCTTCGAGCGTGCGCGGACCGACATGCCGTCGTGGTTCGCCGACCAGGTCGATCGCATGTCGACACCTGATCTGCCGGCGTTCGACCCCGGAGCGGCGACTGCGGGGCTACAGCGGCGGTCACGGACGCGGTCGCGCTCGACAGACGAGTCGAGCGACCCGATCGCTGACGTCTGGGAGACGGAGTGAACTAGAACAGGAACGTCGCGCCGTAGGCGAACGACGAGCCGACCATGAGCACGACGAGGACGATCGCGATGATCTGTTGGCGGTTCATACACTAGTTTCTCGACCGACACCGTTAGCTTTTTCGAGGTGATCCTCGGGCTGGTGTGTCCCCGTGTTCGGGCGCGCCAGCGGATTCGCGTCTCCTACTGGATTCGCGCGTCCACGACGGTGTGGACGACGCCCTCACTGTAGCCTTTCACGCGGCGGGTATCGAGGACTTCGACTGATCGGTCCATACTTGAGGCGGCGGCTTCGATCCGTTCGATCGGCCGCTCGAACGCGAGCGACTCCGGTGTGGCTTCGTGGACGTGGACGACACCCTCGGGCGCGAGCGCCCCGATCGCGGGGTCGAGGTAGGTGAACCCGCTGTCACCACTGGACTCGGTCGCGTCGTAGTAGCCCATCACGATTCGATCGACTGTCGGCGTCTCACCGAAGGCGTCCAGCCCCTCCGCGAGGACGTCCCGGCAGTCCGCCCGGTAGGCCTGCACCCGGTCTTGCACGCCGTTTCGCATGGCGTTCTCCAGCAGGAACTGGAAGGCGACCGGGTTGTGTTCGACGGCAATCACGTCCGCGTCGGCCGCGGCCATCGGCAGCGTGAAGTACCCGATCCCGGCGAACATGTCGAGCACGCGCTCGCCGCTTTCGACTGTGTCTCCCATCCGCGCGCGCTCGGCCTTGTTACCCGGCGAGAACATCACCTCGGCGAGGTCGAGCCCGTACTCGACGCCGTGCTCGCGGTGGACGGTCTCGGTGTCGCCCTCGCCGGCGATCACCTCCACGTCGGGTTCGCGGTGGGTCCCCGAGATCGGTCCCCGGGCGAGAACCGTATCGGCCTCGCCGTGCATCGTCAACAGCGCCCGGCCGACCTCCCCGGGGCGGGGAGCATCGCCGATATCGACGAGGACGACCGAGCCGATGACGGCCCAGGAGCCGGGTGCGGCGTCGAGTTCGTCGTCGCTCCAGCCCCGTTCGCGGAGGTGATCTTCCAGAGTCCGGAGACGCGGCTCGCCGACCTGCCGGACCACCTCGCGGTGGCTGACGTTTTCCGGCGATTCTGTGACGGGGATCGCGACGGCGTCCGCGCCGTGTTCGGAGACGCTCCGGTCGGCGTCGTAGACGCCCTCGGCCTGCAGCGCGTCGATCGCGTCCTGCGCACGGGGCTTGGCCACGACGACGGCCAGACGATCGTCCTCGTCACGGGACGGACTCTCGTTCCCAGTCATCGCTCGCTGTCTCCACCCTCGCCCGTCTCCCGGTCGTCACCCGCCTCGGGAAGCACGTGTAGGCCGGCACGGCTCTTCAACACCGGAACCGCGTCGGCCTCGGTGTCGAGATACGCCGGCCGGGGGACGGACTTGGTCTCGTAGGTCTCGGGGTCCAGCACCTGCACGGCGTGGGCGTCCTCGACGGCGACCAGCGTCGTCTCGACGCCGTCCGTGCGCTCGCCCAGCCGCCGGGCATCGGGGGCTGCCTCGTCCTCGAAGGACGCCTCGTAGTGCTCGCCCGACGCCAGCCGTGTTCCCTTGAGATTGCCCCGGACGCTCCGGACCAGCACGGGACCGTCGCCGTCCTCGGGATCGATGATCTCGCCCGGGCGATACCGCGGCAATCGGACGGCGTAGGTCACCCGATAGAGTTTGTTGCCGTCGTCGTCCTCGGAAATCAGCCGTTCGGAATCGGAGAAAGTCCCCCCGAGTTCCTCGACGATCTGTTTGGCGACTCCCTGCCCCATCTGGTTGGTCGAGATTTTCATGTTCAGCCCCTCGGTGACCTCGGCAGTCTCGGTGATGAAGGCGTTGCGGTCGCCGGTCGTCTCGCGCTCGGCGACGTAGGCCTCGGCGATCTCCCGTGCGCGCTCGATCTCCTCGCTCGTCGGCGTCCGCTCGTCGGCCCGGACCTGCACGACGCTCTCGAAGGCCCCGCCGGCGATCCGACCGCACCGTTTGCAGGTCTCTCTGGCGATCTTCACAGGGACGACGACCTCCTCGGTGACCGGCGTCCCCCGGATCACGCCCGAGAACTGGGTGTGCATCCGGATCGTCGTCTCGTCGACCTGTTCGGGCGCGACCTGCCAGGAGACGTCCTCGGCGTCGACGTGGACGCCCAGCGCCTCCGAGACGGCCTCGACGGCGACGTCGGTGTAGTCCTCGGCACCGACGTCGACCCAGCGATTGCCCTTGTGGACCGCGCCACACCGGGCACAGACCCGGACCTGCACCTGTTCGGGGGCGTCCACGAGGTCGAACTCCTCGAAGTAACAGGCGTCACACAGCACGCTGTCCGGATCGCGCACGTCCGACCCCTCGGGGAGGGACACCTCCGGGTCGCGCTCGATGGGATCACCACACCGCGGACAGAACTCGCCCGAACGACTCATTGGACCGTCCTAGACGCCTCGGGCGTTTAAGAAGCGCGTTCTCTCGGCGGGCTTTTGTGCCGGCGGGCGGTAGCACGCCCATGCACCTCGCCGAGGCGACCTGGACCGACGCCGACGCCGTCGAGACCGACCTCGCGCTCGTGCCGACTGGCAGCACCGAACAGCACGGCCCCCATGCCCCGATGGGCACCGACGCGCTCAGCGCCGAGACCATCGCCGCCGAAGCCGCCGAGGCCTACGACGACGAAGTCGTCGTCGCACCGCCTGTGAACGTCGGAGTCTCCGAGGAACACCGCCACTTTACCGGTTCGCTGTGGGTGTGCGAGGACACCTTTCGAGACTACGTCCGCGAGACCGTCGCCAGCCTCGCCAGTCACGGCTGGGATCGCGTGGTCGTGGTCAACGGCCACGGCGGCAACACCGACGCCCTGCGAGAAGTCTGTGGGGCGATCACGAGGGACGGCGACGCGTATGCCGTCCCGTGGACGTGGTTCGACGCACTGGATTTCGACTCGTACGGCATCGAATTGGGCCACGGTGGGCCCGTCGAGACCGCCTTCGTCCAGGCTGTCCGGCCCGATCTCGTCCACGACGATCGGTTCGAGGCGGCCGCTGCGGGCGCTGGCGACGGGTTCGGTGAGTTCGAACAGGGAACCAATCTGGCCTACGACTTCGCGGCGTTCAGCGAGAGCGGCAACATTGGCGACCCGAGCGAGGGCGACGCCGAACTGGGCGAACGACTGCTGGCGGACGCGACCGAGTCGCTCGTCGCACTGCTAGAAACGGTCGCAAGCCGGGATGTCCAGTCGCTTGAGCACCGCTGACTGCGACGGTGTTACTCCTCGTCGTCCTCGGTGGCGTCTTCGAGCGCGCTTCGGATCGCCGGGATCGTGCTCGTCAGATCGCCGACCGCTTCGTGGGCGTCCTCGACGTCCGCGATCAGTTCCTCGACCTCGGCGATGGCTGCCGCGAGATCATCGGCGTCCTCGAAGGCGTCGGCGCGCTCGCCCATCGTGTACCACTTCTTGGCGTCTCGCAGGGCGTCCTCGGCGTCGCCGACCTCAAGCGCGGACTTCAGCCCGTTGAGCACGCCAAGGGTGTTGTCGGCGTCGGTCTCCCAGATCGCGTCCGCTGCTGGAAGCGCCTCGCGCGCCTCGTCGAGACTCGATTCGACGTCCTCGCGGATGTCGCTCGCGGCCTCGTCGAACAGTTCGTCGTCGTCGAGCGTCGCCTGGCTCATACTGTGAGATTCGACACCACGGAACCTAAAGGCACGCCCGAAAGTGAAAGTGAAACGGGCCGTTCTAGGCAGTCTCGGGCCGATCTGAGAGCGGCGGTCGGACCTCCCCAAGCACGTCGAACTCTGCCGCAACGTCGCCGACGAACAGCAGCGAGAAGTAGCGGTGGAACGACTCGATCGGGACGTGCACGACCGCGTTGACGAGCATGATCACGAATCCGAACACGAGCACCAGCAGGACGATCCCGACGACCAGTGGGGCAGTGATCGCCCCGCCCGCGACCGCGCCCAGACCGAGCCCCAGTCCGACGATCAGAAACGGGATCGCCAGGACGACGGCGGTGATCGACAGGACGATCCCGGCAGCGATCGTCGTGGCGATCCGCAGGCCGATCACGACGAGGAGATAGACGCCGAACTGTTTCCACTGCGCGCGGATCGCCGACAGGAGCTGTCGCCACGAGCCCAGGACGCCGCGGTCCTGCGCGAGCATAATCGGGACGACGAGTTCGGTCGTCAGCCAGTGGATCACGAGCGCCGGGACGCCCACGAGCACACTGACGATCAGGAGCGCACCGACCCCAGCAATCAGTCTCGATTCAGAGACCGTGACCGCTCCCCCGTCGAGCGCGGTCGTGATCGGCTCCCAGAAGGCCGCTAGCGTCGCCCCGCCCAACAGTGCGAGCGAGAGTGCGAACACCGCGATCCGGAACGCGAACAGCCGGAAGCCACGACCCCGGTGGCGACCGAGGCCGCGCCGGATCGACAGTGATCGGTCCGACAGCGCCTCGACGAAGACGAACTCCAGGGTCGCGCCGAGCCAGGCCAGCGCCAGCCAGATCGCCACGAGAACGAGTGCGATCGCTGCGACCGCAGCCACGACCTCGCTCGCGACCGACACCGATCCGATATCGAGCGTGTGGCTCGCACTGGATCCCGCCGACCCTGCGGCTGATCCGGTCGACGAGCCGTTGTATCCCAAGTTCGCGAAGCTGCCACCCGATCCGACCCCGATCACGAAGACGACGACGGTCAACCGCGCCCACAACCCTCCGTCGAACGGGAACAGCAGCGATCGAGTCAACTCCACCGCGTCGTCGATCCGTTCGGCCGCATATAACGCCATAGCCACCTTTTCAGCGGGGGTGGCAAAAAATATAGGTGGTCCAACACGTATCGGCTGTCCCCGCCTCCGGTGCGGTTCGTGTGCGCTGTCGGATTTCGCCGGTCGGTAGTAAGCGTCAAGGCTGCGTGGACGAACCAACAGGTGATGTCCGAGGCGTCTCCCGAAGCATATCTGCCGGCGGATCGCGACCGGGTCAGAACGCGACTCATCGAGTGGTACACCGACGATCACCGCGAATATCCCTGGCGGGAGACGACCGACCCGTACCCGATCCTCGTCTCGGAGGTGATGAGCCAGCAGACCCAGCTCGATCGCGTGGTCGACGCCTGGGCGGATTTCCTCGATCGGTGGCCCACGGTCGAGGACCTCGCTGCCGCCGACCGCGCCGACGTCGTCGGCTTCTGGACCGATCACAGCCTCGGGTACAACAACCGCGCGAAGTACCTCCACGAGGCCGCTCGCGAAGTGCTCGAGGATCACGACGGGACGTTCCCCCGTGATCCCGACGGGCTGCAGGAACTGATGGGCGTCGGCCCCTACACCGCCAACGCGGTCGCCTCGTTCGCGTTCGACAACGGCAACGCCGTCGTCGACACGAACGTCAAACGCGTCCTGTACCGCGCCTTCGACGTGCCGGACGACGACGAGGCGTTCGAGCGCGTTGCCCAACTGCTTATGCCGGACGGCGACTCCCGCGTGTGGAACAACGCGATCATGGAGCTGGGCGGTGTCGCCTGCGAGAAGACCCCCGCTTGCGACAGCGCGGGCTGTCCCTGGCGGGAGTGGTGTCACGCCTACGAGACGGGCGACTTCACCGCTCCCGACGTGCCGACCCAGCCCGACTTCGAGGGGAGCCGCCGCCAGATGCGCGGGCGCGTCGTCCGGTCGCTGAACGAACACGGTGAGCTGGCACTGGACAAGTTGGGGCCGCGGGTCCGGGTCGACTACGCGCCCGATGGGGACTACGGACGGGCGTGGCTCCGGGACTTACTGGGCGATCTCGCCGACGACGGGATGGTCGACCTCCACGAACGCGACGGGACGACGGTCGCAACGCTTCGGGAGTAGTCGCGTCGTAGCGTGTCATCGAACCATTCACAGCCAATCTACTACGCCGCAACTCGTGGTAGGAAATGTTGGAGTACGTATGAGGATGTCATACAACGGCTTTCATACCTGATCTTCGCTTCTCGCTCTTCTCAGTGCAGACGACCAAGTGTACGCCGTTACGAACTCGCCTGTCGCCGGCGATAGATTTTGACAATCGATGCAAGGACGGCGAGGATAATCAATCCGAAGCCAGCATTCCATACCGTGACAGCAGAGACCATATCGACGAGAAACCACGTTCCAGCGAACACGTATCCTGCGACGAGTAGTAAGAGAATGTAGGACTGGCGTCGTTCAATCGCGTCGAGTCGGGGTTGGAGGGCAGACTCGTCCATAGCCATCATATCTCGAGGGTATTTGATATTTTTGACGGTAAAGCACCGTTCGAAGACGAATTTTGTGCAAACCCACACCCACTGAGCAGGGAGATTCATTCTCGGCAGTCCCGAAATCAGTCACCTTGTGAACCGTTCTATGACACCCTAGTACGTATGGGTATCGGACGGAGTGCACGATATAGAGATTGAACGCAGCATACAGAGTTGATTTAATTCACTCTTTGGAGTGTGAATCAGCCGGTAGAGAGAACATGCTTATCGAAAATAATTACACAGGAACGCTCAATGATATCCTATGGACGATACTCGGATTATTCAGTTAGTAACCCTCTGGTTCGTTGTCCTCATCTACCTACAGACAGGCTCTGGTGGCGGTGGCGCAGTTAATATGGCTATCGGGTTTATCGCTATTCTCCTCGCGTATATTCTCCCGCTTACTCTCGGTATTACTCTCGTTATATTCGTCACCCTGCAACTCGTCGATAGACAGGCCACCTGAAGTCAGCAAGACAGACTCATTAATTTGAGAGGGTCTGTCTGGATTGGCTGGTATGACTGTATTTGCGAAGTCTTCAATTTGCTCTCATCTGCACGGTTTCGTATATCGCTCCTATGACGGTGATACCCAAGAGAACCAACCATGAAACATCCACGGGCGTGTTGACTGCCGTTGGTCCGTTGGAAATGAGGTCCTGTAGCGTATTCCACTGAAGTGACGCAAAGATCACACTCAGTAAAATAAGCATCATCACCTCACGCCATCGCGGTATATCACTGGTGGAGGACATCATCTTATTTCTTTTCCATAAGCTGAAATGTTTTTTGATGAATGTGTATCCTGTATCGAGCGAATCGATCGTCTCGGAAGCAACCACTTGTCTGTGACAGACTTGCGCCTTCTATCGTGCACAGGCGCTATCGACCTCCTTATTCTCTGTCACAATCACTGTGACCGACTTAGAGGGTGTATCTATCACCCACTACCGAGGTCAATTGACCATCCCAACTGCATCGGGGGGTTGGCGGGCGAACGTTTCACTCGGTCGAGACGTCCTGCCACGACGACTCACCGAAGAACGATTGAAGCGCCATGAGCACTCCCACGTACGTTCCGAAGACAACGATGACGAGCGGGACCACAAGTGCCAGCACTAAACTACCGAGTGGGTTGATTCCGAACATTTGGAGGGGCATCATATCGTATGGTAGATTCCAGACTTGTATAATATTGTCAAAATCGAACATAACTAATTCGCGTCTGTGACCTCTGGAAATGACCGAAATGCGCCCTGTATGTAGCAGCGCCTTCGCCAACTACTCAGAGTCTGTCAGTAACGGCGTGACCGATACAGAGGATGTGTAGCAACTTCACCTCTTGTCTTTTTGGTCATTCCCAATGAGCCCCCCGTGGGACTGAACTCATTACAAGAGCGGTGAACTCAACCCGACCGACTCGATCACGCTGAGAAAAGCTCGGGCGTGACGAAGCCGATCACGAGAAGACTCACCAGTACAGCGATCGCCGTGAGTCGCAGGGCACCAGCAGCCCGTCGTTGAGATTTCGGCAAGGACTCGGCAATGCCTGAGAGGGCCATCCCGGCAATCAGAAACAGTCCACCATAGAACGGCGTCGCCCCCTTTACAATGACGTAGTACCCTTGTTGCCCGGCCAATAGAAGTGCGCCACAGAGGAAAACCAGCCCAATCCTCCTGGAAGGTTCGCTGAACACGAGCTCATCGACCATAGAGGGCATCAAGCGTGTCGTCTCCCGCGATATTTAAATACTGCAGGGATCGCGTACCCGCCGCTGAGACGAGTATGGTCTGATCGTGAAACGGTGCTGATGGCGCTGACCGACTCGCGCCCTATTTCGAAGCTCGGCAGAATAGGTTGCCGAATATCCGTACAAACGGATGGCCACCGGTATCAGAACTCTTGCCGCGCAGTCTCAGCGACGCGGTCTCGCGCACGAGCGCTGACACTTACCAGGTGCCGTGGAACGTATCGAACGCCAGATCTTCGAGGTCTTCCTCGCCGACGGCGATCCGGTACTCCTGTGGGGTGAGGATCGGCTGTTTGAACTGCGGGCCGTCGTCGGTCGTGATCCGCGGACAGGCCGTGTTGACGTAGGCGTCGAGCCCGAAGTTCGTCAGTCGGTCGGGCGTGACCTCGTCCATCGTGATCATGTACGCGTCGTCGTTGCTCTCGACGATTTCCTGCGCAATCTCCCAGCGGCCCTGGCCGATCTTCGTCGAGAAGATGACGCCCCACGTGTCGGCGTCCATCGCCTTGTGTACGGCCGCGTATCGCTGTTTCATGAACTGCTCCGAGTCGGCCAGGTCGAGCGAGTTGTTCACTGGGTCGGCGATGACGACCGTCTTTTCGGGGTGTTCCATCGCCAGTCCCAGCGGGTGGAACTTCCCGCCGCCGACATAGAGGATCTGGTCGGCGTCGACGTCCGCGCTGGCGTAGTTACAGCCCAGGACCTGCCCCTCGTGGGTCAGCCGCTCGTCGCCCCGGCGCGTGTGGACCGTATACCCCCGATCTTCGAGCCACTCGCGCATCTCGTCGAACTTGTTCATGTGCTGGGCCGTCGTCACCAGCCCCACGTCCTCGTCTTCTTCGGAGGGAACGAGCTGCTCCTCGAACGCCTGCTCCATGATGGGGAAGACGTCCACGTTCGAGAACAGCGGGACGTAGATGATCTTCTCCGATTGTTTCATCGGGGAGTGGCCGAAGTGGACGAACACGTCCGTCCGTCGCATGAGGTCGGTGTCCAGATCACAGGCACCGTAGCAGTGTTCGCCCGACAGCAGTACGCTCACGTCGTCCGGAAGCTCCGACCGAAGGTCGTCGACGACGGCAGGCCCACGGCGTTTGAGTCCCTCGGGGAACTGCAACCCGACGGAGGTCGCGTCGCGCTCGTCGACTTCGGAAATAATCCGATCGAGTTCGTAGTCCCACTCGCGGTCGTGCTTGAGAGAGAGGCCGGTATTGCGGAGATCGCCCTCGGTCCGTTCTTGACTCATTGGACCGTCTTAACCGTCGAGACTGTTTAAGAGGCGTGTTTCCGGAAGGCCAGTCGAGAGACGGTCGCGGGTACGAAACCGATCGCAGATACGGGACCGTCGCAGATACTTAGTAGTATGTGGACAAAAACCATACTATGACACGGTCCTCGCGTCGCGCGTTCGTCGCGGCGGCCGGCGGCGTCCTCTCCGCGGGGTGTCTGGCCGCACCAGGTCGACGAGAACCGGGCGACTCAGAGATGGAGTATCCTTTCGAGGGCCCCCATCCGCTTGGCTTCGAGGCCGTCCCCGACGACGTGGCCGACCCGCCCTCCTTCCAGGGGGAACGAGTTTACGAATCGGACGTCGCCCGGGGGATTATCGACATCGTCGACCGGCAGAGTGGATGGACGACGCTCGTGTACGGCCGTTCGCAGGACGGGTTCGAGTCACCCGAACTGAGGGAGCTCTCGCCGGACGGAGAGATGGTCAGTTCCCGGACGCTGGACGCGGTCCCGTCGAACAGGGTCTGGCATCTGGAACGGCCCGGAGAGCGACTCGTCGTGGGCGGACAACGAGAGCAGGACGACCGGGAAGCGTCGTGGTTCCGTGGTGTTGACTCCGAGTTCGCGTTCGATGCCGACTGGCGGACCATCTACGCCGGTGTGACCGTCGACGGTGACTCACTCCTCGGAGCGGGGACGCTCGAGGGCAATTCGGAAGAACTGGGTGCGATCTGTCACCGAATCGGCCCTGACGGATCGATCACGTGGGAACAGACCGTCGAGGATACGGGACCCGACACGCAATTCTGGTCGGTCACGACCACCCACGAAGGCGTGCTTGCAGGCGGATTGAACGCCGGAGACGTGTGGCTCGTCTCCTACGCCGACGGCGAGGAATCCTGGCGACGAACGATCACCCACGGCGAGGAGGCCTACATCGTCGAACACCTCGCTGCCGGGCAGACAGGGACGTACGCAGTAGCCCAGACGAACCAGTTCGCGACGGGAAACAACCACCTGCTGTTACTCTCGCTCGGTCGTGAGGGGTCCGTCGAATGGGCGCGCGTCTTCGATCCGAACTTCGAGGAGTACACCGAGGGACCGATGGAGTTGTACGGTCGCGGAATCGTCGACGCTGGCGGGCCGGTACTCGTCGGCCACACCCCCGATCGGGTCTGGCTGGCCGCGACCGAGCCGGACGGAACGATGCGGTGGGCCGGCTATTACCCCGAATCCCGCGGGGATCGGATCATTAGGTCGCTCGGACTCGCGACGGCCGACGGACGACTCTCGCTGTACGGCAGCACCGGCACCCATCAGGAGGAGACGCCCTGGCTCGCCTGGCTGAATCCGTAACGGCGCGGCCGCAACGACGGGGCACACGGTGGTTCAATGGTCGACGGCGTCTCGAAGGTCGCCGACGTGCGTACGGATCAGGACTCGGCAACGTCCAGGAGGTTGTCGTCGACGTACGAGTCAGGACTCGACAGCGTCCCGAAGGTCCTCGACGTGCGTGCGGACGACTCTCAGTGTCGCGTCGGCGTCGGCGTATCCCCGATCGTACTCTTCGAACGCGGCGTCGGCGTCGTTCAGAAACTGTTCGATTGCGTCGTCTTGGTCCGTCATAGACGGGTATACTGACGGCGTACACCTGACTATGACGGTTCGTCCTCTCGATCTACGACCTGGGACTGGAGATACGACTCGATCAGAGTGAGATGGTGCTCGATCATTTCGGGGTCGTCCAGCGTTACGCTCCGCTGGAGCGCTCCCGAGACCGTCGCGTAGACGAACTGCGCCACCTCGTCGGCATCGACTAGTTGGAACGTGCCGGCGTCGATGCCGCGTTCGACGGCGTCGGTCAACTCGGCGAGGATCAACGTGTCCGAGCGAGCGAACTGTTCGCGGTAGGCGTCCACGTACGGCGCCTGCGATCGCATCCCGAAAAGCGCGCGATAGAACCGAAACCGTTCAGATTCGATATCCGGCGGGAGCAACCGCTCCACGATTGCCAGCACTTCCTCGTATGGGTCGTCGGCCTCGATTGTCTGCAAATCCGCCTCCAGCTGGTCGAGCAGGTAGCGAAGAAAGTCCGCGAGTAGTTCGTCTTTGTTTTCGTAGTGGTAGTACAGCAGGGATCTGCTCTTGTCGAACTCGTCGGTGATCGTCGAGATGCTGGTGTCCGGGTACCCGTGGTCACACAGCGCCCGATAGGTCGCCTCCATGATCGCCGCGGTCGTGTCGTCGTCCTGGCCGGTCTCGCTCATTCCCTACCGGTGATTCTGAACCGGCCGGATAAGACGCTTTGGCTCTGTTATCGCGGGCCCACAGCCGCGTGACATCGTTAACGCAGAGTGAAAACACTGTGAACGGACTGAACAGTGACGGTATCTTATGGTGATTCCTGGTGTCGTATCCGGTATGAGCGTAGCCCGAACGCAGTGCCCCAACTGTGAGTTCGCAGTCCGGGACGGAGACGAGTGTCCGCTGTGTGGTACTGATCTCAGTGACACCGACGACGCCTGAACGTTCTCCGGGCCGCGGCATTCGGCCCGCTCCGCTGTCGAGCGTGACTGATGATACGACGGGTATCAGTCAGATACTCGTCCGGATGTCGGTATATCAGCAGTTCTTGCGGGCTGGCGAGCGGTTTTACCTGTCAGTTGCGTACTGTGCCTGTGCCCGCCCCGCACGAGGTCCTCGGAGTCGATCCTGCTGCCGACGAGGCGGAGATCCGCGCGGCCTACCGCCGACGAGCCAAGGAAGTTCATCCCGACCAGGGCGGCTCCGCCGAACAGTTCCAGGCCGTCCGGGATGCATACGAACAGCTTCTGTCTGGATCGGCCCCCGACCGAACGTCAGCTACCGAGTCGGCGGAGACGCACGGCAGGGGGACGCAGTCACCGACAGCGAGCCGCGAGCCCGATAGGCCCGAGGAGACGGTAACGGTCGAGTATCTCGATTACGAGGTGCTCGACGATCACGGCTGGTCGCTCGACGCGACGGACCTGTTCGAGCGTGCTCGACGCGCCGATCTGGAGCCCGACGCGCACGGACGGCTCGCCGTCGAACCGGGGGAGACGCTCCTGGAAGCCGCCGAACACAATGGGTTCGCCTGGCCGTTCGCCTGTCGGGGCGGTGCCTGTACGAACTGTGCGATCGCGATCGTCGACGGACGGATGCCCCCGCCGGTCGGTCACATTCTTCCGGAGTCGATGATCGAACGCGGGATCCGACTGTCGTGTCTGGCCGCCCCGATCACCGACAACGCCAAAGTCGTCTACAACGTCAAGCACATGCCGGACGTCGCGGAGTTGCTCCTCCCCGCGAGTCGCTTCGAGCAGACCCACTCGAAGTAGTCAGACCGGTACCGTTATCCGACGCAACACATTATACCTGTAGCGGTATGGATAACGTTCGAACTGGACTTTCGTACGGCGATGCGCTGCTCGTTCCGCAGCGCTCGCCGGTTGACAGCCGCAGTGACGTGGATCTCTCGACCCAGTTGACGCCCGAGATCGAACTCGAAACGCCGCTGCTGTCGGCTCCGATGGACACCGTCACGGAAGCCGAGACGGCGATCGCGCTCTCGGAGGCCGGCGGCTTCGGGACGGTTCATCGCTTCATGGCGGTCGACGAGCAGGTCGAGGCTGTCGAGCGCGTCGTCGCGGCCGGCGAACGCTGTGGCGCGGCGGTCGGTATCGCCGAGGACACGATCGCCCGCGCCGAGGCCGTGCTCGAGGTCGGCGCATCGCTGGTGATGGTCGATGTCGCCCACGGTCATCTCGAACGGACGCTCGATACGGTCTCGGAACTGCGAGACGCGTTCCCCGACGCCGAGATCGTCGCCGGTAACGTCGCGACGAAACGGGGCGTGCGCGACCTGGCCGACGCCGGTGCCGACGCCGTCAAAGTCGGGATCGGACCGGGTAGTCACTGTACGACGCGCCGTGTTGCCGGTGCTGGCGTTCCCCAGTTGACCGCTGTCGACGACTGCTCCGACGCGGCCGAACCGCTCGGCGTCCCGATTATCGCCGACGGCGGCATCCAGACATCCGGCGACGCGGTGAAGGCGCTGATGGCGGGTGCCGACACCGTCATGATGGGGAGCCTCTTCGCCGGCACCGAGGAAGCGCCGACCGAAATTGTTGAGGTCGACGGGACGCGGTACAAGCGATCCCGCGGAATGGCGACGACCGCCGCCAACGAGAACCGCTCCGACAAGGACGCCGACACGGCAGCACCCGACGCCGACGAAGGTGTCGAGGCACTGACCGAATACAAGGGACCGCTGGCCGACGTCGCCGCGGAGTTCGCGGCCGGAATGCGGTCCGGCCTCTCCTACGTCGGTGGCCACACGATCGAACAGGCCCGCGAACGAGCGGAGTTCATCCGGGTCGCCCCGGGTGCAAAGGACCGAGAAGGCGCGCACAGCGACCACGACTGGGAGACAGTTTCGGTCGACGACTAACTGAACTGAAAATGAGTGGCCCTCAGCCTGTTCGCTATCGGCCGAGCGTCTCGAATCCGATGACCCGATACGCCGGACAGGTCTGCAGGTAGCCTGTCACGACCAGTACGGCACCGACGATGGCGAGCACGACCGGGCCGACGACGGTGCCGATTGTGCCCGATACGCCACCGATCCCGGCGAACAACGCGATTGCGACCGCGAGAACAGCGATTCCGATGACGATACGTGCGAGCCTATCGGTCGAGCCGACGTTTTGCTCCATATCGGATATATCACGCTCCGGGAAGAAAACTGTAGCGGCCCCAGTAGCCGCGTGCGCGGGTGTCATATCCATCGGCACATTCGCCACCTCGAAGTAGTTTTAATAATGTGTAGTCCATCGGAACATTCGCCATCGCAGTAGTTTTAATAATATGTAGTCACCTTATCTCCTCAGAGCGAACCGACTGTCGCTTTCCCATCTATCCATGTCTGACCAGACCGGTATCGCGCTTCTCGACCGCAACGGTGCACTCGGCGCGGTGGCCGAGGCACTAGCCGGCGCCGACATGCCCGCCGCTAGATCGTTCGATAACCTGGCAGAGATCGACGGGACGCCCGACTGTCTCGTCGTTCCGGACCAGCCTGAAACTGACGACCAAACAGCGATTAACGGACTCGCGCTGCTTGAGGCAGCCAACGACCAGTTCGACTGTCCGATCGCCGTCTACACCCGGCGAGACGGGTACGAGGCGGTCCGATCGGCGCTCGACGCCGGAGCGACAGATGTGCTCCGGGTTCCAGCCTACCGGCCGAGACTGATCGCACGTCGTATTGCCGCCGCTGCGGGATACGACGACACGTTCCGGTCCAGCGGCGAGCAGATCACGTCGCTGCTGTGCAACTACCCTCACACCCTATTTCTCAAGGACGACGTGGGCCGATTCGAGAACGTCTCGGCACACACGGCGAACAACTACGGCTTCACGCGCCAGCAGTTGATCGGGATGAGTGACTACGAACTCTTCTCGACTGCACACGCTGACGAACTCTGGGAGGCCGAACAGGAGATCGTCCGGAGGGGTGAGCCGGAAATAAACGCTGTCGAAGAGTACGTTGATCAAGACGGCGAACGACGCTGGGTTAGCACGACGAAGGTCCCCCGGCGCGGACCGGATGGCACGATCGTTGGCATCGTCGGCGGGACGCAGGATGTCACGCCCGCGAAACAACAGGAGGCGCTGATGGTCGCCCTACACGAGGCCAGTCGCAAACTTACTCGGGCGACGACCCGATCCGAGATCGCGACTGTCGCCGCTGAGATCGCTTCCGAAATCGACAACTTGCCGGCGGTACAGGTTGCACTGGCGGACCCGGATGGATCGATCCAGCCGATCGACGGGGCCACCGCAGGCCCGGACGCGACGGGCGGATCCAGCGGGGGGACAGCCATCTTCGAGCGCTACCAGGACGCGTTTCAGCGTGCGTACGACAGCGACACGACCCAGTACGTCGACGCCAGCGGGGACCTTGCGACGGCAGCGTCGGTCGTGAACCCCGTCTTCGAGGGTGAGTTCACGTCCGACGAAGTCGGCATCGTGATCCCGCTGTCGAAACACGGCGTGCTCGGTGTGGCTGCACCCAGCGGGATCGTCGACGAGTTTACCGATCGCCTCGCGCACGTCCTCGCCGCGAACGTCGTCGCTGCCTTCGATCGGGCCGAACGGGAACGCGAACTCGCCGAGAAGAACCGCCGGCTCGAAGAGTTCGCGACGCTTGGCGCACACGAACTCCGCAACCGTCTCCAGGTCGTTTTAGCTGATATCACGCGGGCGCGATCGGCTACCGGGCCCGATCCGCTCGGACACGCCGAAGACACGCTGGACCGGATGGATCGACTGCTCACGCAACTGTTACAGCTAGCCAAAAGCGGCACGATCCCGCGCGCGGTCGATGCAGTCGATCTTCGGGACGTGGCCTGCCAGGTTTGGGACGGACTTGATACACCGCCGGGAGCGACCTTTTCCCCGCCGCCTGAGACATCTGTCGTCGCCAATCGCGGGGCGCTGTTCGAGATATTCGAAGCGCTGTTCGACAACAGCATCGAGCACGGTCTCGGTACCAACCCTGGTAACGATGCGACGCTGACAGTCGACGTCGGTGTCAGCGAATCGGGGTTTTATGCCGCCGACGACGGCGTCGGCATTCCCGACGAGCAACGCGGCCATCTGTTCGATGTCGAATATGCGAGATCCGACGACGGATACGGGCTGTACATCGTCTCGGCACTTATCGATGCCCACGGCTGGGAGATCGGGGTCGCTGAGAGCGAGACCGGCGGCGCACGCTTCGAGATAACTGGTGTCGAGTTCCGTTGAGCGCTGACTTGCGCCGCTCGATCACATGAAATCCGACAGTCCGGTCTGCCCGTCGTCTTCGTCCGACTGGTTTTCCTCTACCGTGGCTTCGGTCCCGTCAACTGTCTCCGACGACGAGTCGGATGGCGTCGCCGAGTCCTCTCCGTCCGTCCCGTCCGTCCGCTCGTCGCCGTCCGTGCCCTCGCTGTCCACGCCACTGCGTCCGGCGAAGGCTTCGCCGCTGGCCGCGACTGTTTCGTCGTCCCGTAGCTCCTGGGCGTCCTTGACGATCGACTGGACCTTGTTCGTGTCCTCGCCGCTGCCCGTGATAAACGAGACGTGGCTGGCGTCGAGATCGTACGCGGCGGCCATCGCGACTGTCAGCTCGCGGTTCTTGCAGTGGTGGGTCATCGTCGCCAGAAACGGCATGATCTCCCGGCGGGCCGTCGAGATACTGGTCCCGTTCCGGGTCGCGATCTCGCGAGCGATGTAATCGCGGGTCTTTCGGGTCCCTTTCGTGCGGCCGAGTTTCGACCAGTACGACGGCGGCCCGTAGCGTGTCCACCCGCCCTTCTGTTCGCCGCGGGCCGCCGCGACGCCCGCAGTCATGTTGTCGCCGGCGTACTTCCAGAAGCTGTAGTTCTGTGTCGCACGGACCCGCCCTAGCCACTGGTCCGCGCGTGCGAGCGCGCCGTAGGCTCGGGCCAGTTCCGCCCCCTCGAAGTCCTTCGGCACGTTGTCCGCGATCCAGTTTATCAGGTCGTCCGGCGTCTCGTCGACGTCGTAAGACGATTTGAGCGCAGTCTCGGCGTCCCCCTCCTTGATCACCACGTCGAGATACTCGAAGATCCCCTGGGTGGTGTCGCGTTCGCCGGTGATCACGTCCTCGGCTTCGATCGAACCGCGACCTTCCGTCAGCGCCTGTAGGTCCTTGATCGCCCCGCGGAGGTCGCCGCTGTTCATCTCGGCGATCCGATCGAGCGCGTCGTCCTCGAACTCGATGCTCTCCTTGCGACAGATGTCCCTGAGCACGGGCACGATCGAGCGTGTGCTCACCTCACGGAACTCGATCTCCCGGCAGGCGTTGCGAAGTCCCTTGGACATCTCATAGAAGTCGTTGGCGATGAGGACGACCGGCTGGTCGGCCTCTTTGACGAGTGAGGTGACTGCCCGGGTGCCCCCGCGATCGGCGTTGCCGTGGATGTTGTCGGCCTCGTCCATGACGACCAGTCGACGGCCCGAACCGCCCTGCGAGAGCGTCCCCGAGCGGGCCGCCTCGCCGGCGACGCGTTCGATCACGTCCTTCGTGCGCGCGTCGCTCGCGTTGAGCTCGATCGTCGGCCAGCCCTTGTCGTTGGCCAGCGCGTGCGCGGCGGAGGTCTTCCCGACCCCCGGAGAGCCGTGCAGGACGACCGCTTCGCGATGGTCCTCCCAGCTATCGGCCCACTCCTCGAAGGCGTCTCGGGCCTTGTCGTTGCCCCGGACCTCCGCAAGCGTCGACGGGCGGTACTTTTCCGTCCAGTCCATTACGCGAGGAAAGGCGGGTAACGGGGTTAGTGGTTTCGGAGCACTGTGAAGTACCTCGAGGTCAAGCCCCGAGGCTTCACCGTCTTGGGACCGCACTGCACCGCAGGTGAATTTAATTCCCCTCGACCTTCCCGGATGGGTCGGCTGGAATTAAACACCCGAACACACCGATGTGTCCGTGAGGGTCGGCGGCTCCACCACCGCCCGACAACTCCCGTCTCACCCACCATAGAGGCGGGATTTTGAGAGGAGTCGCATTTCCAAACTGCCAAACGACCAGCGAAGGAATTGAGGTCATCAATTCCATACTTTGAGAGTTGTTTTCTGGCCGTTACATGTATATTATTTCTCAAACTACTTAAATTTGTGCAATATCGTGACGGCCTTCACCCACGGGGTCAAGTGGTTCGAGGCGCGAAGCGTCTCGTCATTACGGAAATCGAAGATTTCCGTACGACCCCGAGGCACTCGGCCTAATTTTCTGTAGACGCCTTTCAAACTGAGCGCAGACCGGGTGACCGGGCCTCTCTGTACTCATAGAGCAGAAAAAGTCAGATGAAAGACTATAACTCATAGATGATGGTTATCTCACAGAGTCGTGGTCTCGCTTCGCACACGGCCGTCCCCTTCGACGGGTTTTTGTATACCCCTCCCTTCGGATGGAATGCACACGGCAGGTGGCGGACGGCGGCCTCGGTCGCCACGCCACCGAGACTCTAGACGGGGCTTCTCCCGTCGATGATGACGATGTCGCAGGGTCGTTGCTCTGCAACGGCTCGGGTCGCCACCGCTTGGCGGTGGAGATCAGTGAAAGATGAGGAGTCCACACCTGCGGGTTACACCGTACAGATGGGTTCTGATGTGAGCCTTGACAGTTCGGTGATGTATCGTCGAATATCTCGATGATCTATCACCAACTGACGGACAGAGACATAGCGTGTCTCCGCCAGCCCCCTGATTGTCAGGGAACATTCCGGTTGATCCTGCCGGAGGCCATTGCTATCGGAGTCCGATTTAGCCATGCTAGTCGCACGGGTTTAGACCCGTGGCAGATAGCTCAGTAACACGTGGCCAAACTGCCCTACAGACTGGAACAACCTCGGGAAACTGAGGCTAATTCCGGATACGGCTCTCAGCCTGGAGTGGCGAGAGTCAGAAACACTACGGTGCTGTAGGATGTGGCTGCGGCCGATTAGGTAGACGGTGGGGTAACGGCCCACCGTGCCAATAATCGGTACGGGTCGTGAGAGCGAGTGCCCGGAGACGGTATCTGAGACAAGATACCGGGCCCTACGGGGCGCAGCAGGCGCGAAACCTTTACACTGCACGACAGTGCGATAGGGGGACTCCGAGTGCGAGGGCATAGCGCCCTCGCTTTTGCGCACCGTA